>Ga0180222_1000024_pt1 | contig 339182 bp, 305 predicted proteins | sample eDN5th37CKraftOP_FD_151336 | JGI IMG/M metagenome (GOLD analysis project Ga0180222, IMG submission 151336) | Enriched Organic Plus compost microbial communities from Emeryville, California, USA - eDNA 5th pass 37_C Kraft OP (version 2) (version 2) ... | reverse complement strand
CCGATGGCTGCTGGGCGATGTCGAAGGGCGCCATGCCGCCAGCGTGTCGGAACCATCTTGCGCCGACCGCGGGCGCCACGCCGACAACCCCCGCGGCTTCCTCCGCAAGCAAGCCCTTCGCGATCTCACCCCAGAACGCCGCCTCGACGGGCTTCTGGAACTTCGGATGCCCCGGCGAGCGGAGCTTGGGGCGAATCGCTCTGTCCGCTGCTTGCTGACGACGAACCACCTGACACCTCCTGATCGAGGTGTTGCGACGACCAGTTGAATTCGCCCTGACTGCCCCTATCGCTGTGAACTGTCGTGCCGGTCGGGCTACGACGCTGGATCGCCATCCGCAGGGCCGAGACGGCGAGCTCCGACGTCATCCGCGAGTCGATCGAGTAGCCGACGATGCGGTTGGACCAGACGTCCTTCACCGCGCATAGATACACCTTGCCTTCCCCGGTAGGGTGCTCGGAGATATCGGTGAGCCAGAGCCGGTCAGGTCCGCTCGCGGTGAACTCGCGCCGGACGAGATCGTCGCGCACGGGCGGTCCGACCGGGCGCCCCTTGCCACGGCGTTTGCGGACGAACGCACTGAAGATCTCGTTCTCCGAACACACCCGCCACACCCGCCGCTCCGACGCGGTGAACCCAGCCTCGGCGAGTTCGTCGGCGATGAACCGGTATCCGAACGCGGGATCGTCGGCATGCACATCGATGGCGGCGTTGATCAGGTGCGCATCGTCCCAGTCCCGTGGCGAGACGGGGTCCTGCAGCCACCGGTAGTAGGGCTGTTTCGCGAACTTCAGCACCCGACACGTCACCGCGACGGGGATCCCGTCGGCAGCGAGTTCACCTACGAGCGGGTAGAGCCTTTTGGGCCTTGAAGGTTCGCCTGCGACAGATACGCCGCAGCCCGGCGAAGGATCTCGACCTCCTGCTCGAGCAGCTTCACCCGCTTGCGCAGCTCACGGTTCTCGGCCGCTTCGCTCGAGCTGACGCCGGGCCGCCGACCACCGTCGACCTCGGCGATCTTGACCCATCGCTGCACGCAGGACTCGGAGATCCCGAAGTCCATCGCGATCTGCGCGAACGACGACTCCCGTTGAAGCGCGATAGCAACGACGTCGTCCCGGAACTCCTTGGGACACGGCTTAGGCATGAGGACATCCTTCCAGCGGTGACAAAACACCACAGATCAGGAGTCTCCTAAACCCTCAGCAGTCCCTGTCCATATACCGGGTCGGCGTCATCGGGGGTCCCGCCGCGAAGTCGGCACGCTATTGGGGACTGAGCGTCTGAGGGAGCACATGCTTCTTTCGCGCAGGGCGCCCGCAACGATCTCGGCGGCTCACCGAAATGCCGTGTGGCCGGTAAGCTTCTGACCTAGGATCAACTGGTGGACTTCGGTCGTCCCTTCGTAGGTGAGAACCGATTCCAAGTTGTTTGCATGCCGTAAAGGGGAGAAGTCGTTCGTGACCCCGGCTGCGCCGAGGAGAGTGCGGCACTGGCGCGCGATCGCGAGTGCTTCGCGGACGTTGTTCAACTTGCCCAGGCTGATGTGGTGCGGGGCGAGCTCCCCGCTGTCTTTGAGTTCAGCGATCCGGAGCGCGAGAAGATACGCCTTGGTCAGCTCGACCAGCATGTCGGCGAGCTTCACCTGGGTGATCTGGTGCGCGGAGAGCATCTTGCCGAACACCTCGCGCTCGCAGGTATAGCGCAGGACGGTTTCGAGGCAGTCGCGTGCTGCTCCGACGGAGCCGAAGATGATCCCGAATCGAGCCTCGTTCAGGCAGCTCAACGGGGCGCTGAGGCCTTCGACCAGGGGAAGCATCGCATCGGCGGGCAGGCGCACGTCGGTGAGAGAGATCTCGCCGGTGACCGACGCCCGCAATGAGAGCTTGTTCTCGAGCGCTCGAGCTTCGAAGCCGGGGGTGTCGCTGGGGACGATGAAGCCTCGAACGCCGTCCGGGGTGCGCGCCCACACGATAACGACGTCGGAGACGGATGCGTTGGTGATCCAGGCCTTCGCTCCGTTGAGGATCCAGTCGCCGCCCTCATTGCGCGCCGCCGTGCGCATGCCGGCCGGGTTGGAGCCGAAGTCCGGCTCCGTGAGGCCGAATGAGCCGATGGTCTCGCCGCGCGCCATCGAAGGAAGCCAGCGCTGCTTTTGTTCCTCGGAGCCGAAGGAATGGATCGCGGTCATGGCGAGCGACCCCTGCACGGAGACGAATGAGCGGAGTCCGGAGTCGACTGCTTCGAGCTCGATGCAGGCGAGACCGTAACCCAGCGCGCTCGAGCCCGCGCACTCGTAGCCCGTGAGTTGCATGCCCAGCAGTCCCATCTCGCCGAACGATCGAGCGATGTCGCGAAGGGGGAGTTTGCCTTCCAGGAACCACGTCCCGATCTGAGGGCGGATCTCACGCGCGACCCGCGCCCTGACCATCTCCTGCATCGTGCGCTCCTCCTCCGGGAGATCGGCGGAGGTGGAGATGAGCGCGAGGGGATCGGTGGATGCGGCCATGGGCGGACTCCTCCTGTGTAGAGTGATGGTGCTCGACAGTAAACCGAACACTGTTAGGTAAGTTTCTCCAGACCATTCGTCGATTGTCAAGAGGACGGCCTTGTCTCGCCCACCGCAGCGCATTCTGAGTCGCGAACTGATCCGCGACGTCGCGATCGAGATCCTCAACGATGAGGGTCTCGACGCGCTGTCGATGCGCGAACTCGCCTCTCACCTGGGTGTGAAGGCGACATCGATCTACGGCTATTACGCGAATAAGGCGGAGATCCTCGATGAAATCGCCGACCACCTCGTCCGCGACGTCGACACGTCGGGCTTCGCCGAGAGCTGGCAGACGGGCCTGATGCGGTGGGGGCGCTCGTACCGCCATGTCCTCGAGATGCATCCCAATGCGGTCCCACTCATCGCCGGGGGGACGGGCCAGCGGCCGCAGTACCTTGCGATGGCCAACGAGGTGCAGGGTGGTCTCTTGGCTGCAGGGTGGTCGCCGGGCAAGGCCACCATGATCGCCGCAACCGTCAAGTTCCTCGTCATCGGCTCGGCAACGACCCCGTTTGCGACGGGCTTCTCGGCCGACGAGGCCGTGTATCGCGAGCGTTTTCCGCACCTGTCGCAGGCCCATCTGCTTCCGCACACGACCGGGCTCAATGCGCGCAGCTTCGAACTGGGGCTCTCAGCGCTCGTCGCCGGTCTTGAGGCGGTGCGGGCGGGTCGTTAGGAGTCGGATGGGCGCGGGGTGCCGTCAGATCCACTGCGGAGTGTCGGGTGCCACCGGTGGTGCGAGGCGATAGCTCACAGGCGTCCGTGACAGGCGTACCGGATTGGAGATCGACACCCAGGTCGACCCGTCCTGCTCGATGCGAGCGGTCGGGTCGAGCCCGAGATCCTCGGCGAGCTTGATCGCCTCGACGATCGAGTTGACCTTTCCGGAGGGAACGCCGGCGGCGCTCAGGTGTTCGGTCCAGGCGCCGGCCGGCCGCGTGACAAGGCGCTCGCGCAGTAGCATCACCAGCTCGGCGCGGTGGCCGACACGGCGTTCGTTAGACGAGAAGCGAGGGTCCTGCGCCACCCCGTCCAATTCGAGCACGCGGCACAGTGCGGCGAACTGACGATCGTTGCCGACCGCGATGATGATGTCCTCGGTCGCCGTCGGGAACGATTCATAGGGTGCGATCGACGGGTGGGCATTCCCCAGCCGTTTCGGCGCGACGCCGGTGACGGCGGCGGACGACGACAGGTTTGCCAGCCCTGCAAGGCACGAGCCGAGCAACGAGACCTCGACAAGCTGACCCTGCCCGGAGCGCTCACATTCCCGCAGCGCGGAGAGGATGCCGATCACGGCGTTCTGTCCGGTCAGCACATCGATGAGGGCAACACCAGCCTTCACGGGAGGGTCCTCGGGGCGGCCGGTGACGCTCATGAGTCCGCCGAGGGCCTGGACGAGGAGGTCGAACCCGGGAAGGTCGGCGCCCCTGTGGCTGCCGAATCCGGTGATCGAGCAGTAGACGAGCGCGGGTGACACTGTTCGGAGCTTCGCATAGTCGAGGCCGAATCGCTCCATGACACCGGGCCGGAAGTTCTCGACTACGACGTCCGCACTTGCGGCCAGCTCGTGCGCAATCCTGAGCTGCGCGGGCTGCGTTAGGTCGAGGGTAATGCCGCGCTTGTTCCGATTGACCCCGGTAAAGTAGGTGCTGTGGCCGCGTGCGTCGGTCGGCGGTGCCCACCAGCGCGTTTCATCCCCGGTCGGAGGTTCGATCTTGAGCACGTCCGCGCCCAGATCGCCGAGATACATCGTCGAGAGCGGCCCGGCGAGCACTCGGGAGAAATCGAGCACTCTGACTCCGTGAAGCACGGATGCGGAACCGTCTGCGGTCTCACTGCGCGGCATCATCGCCACCCCTTCTCGCCTCTCCAAAGCCCGGTGGAACGTGACATCGAGGAAGTGTTGTAAACCTAACACCGTTACGCTAACTTGGGGCCAGTCGACCTGACTCGATGCACAAGGAGGTGCACATGCGGTGGGATGACAAGGAAGCAGTCCGACAGTTCCTCCGGGAGACCCGGAACTGGGGCCGCTGGGGCGACGACGATCAGCGCGGCGCGCTCAATCTCGTCACTCCCGCGAAGCGCCTTGAGGCGCTGCAGACCGCGCGCTCGGGCCGGACCGTCTCTCTGAGCCGCAACCTTCCTACGGAACCCGCCAGCAATAATCCTCGCCCCGTGCAGCACTACTCGCAGTGGCGCCCACGGCCGGAGACGACCGACGGGAAGCGCGAGACGACCGGTGCCGGCGTCGCCGTCGACTATTTCGGTGTCGGCTGCCACGGAATGTCGGTGACCCATCTCGACGCGCTCTGTCACACATGGGACGCCGACGGAATGTGGAACGGCAAGGACGGCACGAGCGAAGTCGGGTTCACCGGCACCCGATGGGGCGGCATCGAGAACTGGAAGGACGGCATCCTCACGCGAGGCGTGCTTCTGGATGTCCCCGCGCACCGTGGGGTGGAGTATGTCGATCTGGACAACCCGGTGACCGGTGAGGAGTTGGAGGACATCGCCCGGGCGACCGGCGTCGAACCTCGGCCGGGGGATGCGCTCGTGGTCTATTGCGGGCGATCCGGCTGGACCGCCGAGCACGGCGAGTGGGGTGGTCCGCCCACTGATTGGAAGGACGGCCCCGCGCCTGCGGTGGGGGAGGTGCGTCCCGGCCTGGAGGCCTCCTGCCTGCGGCCGCTGCGCGAATGGGACTGTGCCGTGCTCGTGTGGGACATGCTGGACCACAGCCCGAATCGAGCCGGTCTGCCGTGGTCGGTGCACTCGGCCATCCACGCCTATGGGATGGCGCTCGTCGACAACGCCGACCTGGACGAGCTGGTCGCGGTCGCGCGGGACGAAGGCCGCGCCGAGTTCCTGTTTTTCGTCGCGCCGCTCGCGCTCCACGGCGGCACAGGGTCGCCCGTCAACCCGATTGCGGTGTTCTGATGACCGGCATGGACAAGACCACCTGTCGCCGCCTCGAGGGCTGGACCGTCGTCGTGCTCGGAGGCGGGTGCGGCCCGGGTCAGGTGGGCGGCAACAACGGCTCTGCCATCTGCGTCCGGCTTGCCGACGAGGGCGCGCGCGTCGTGGTGCTCGACATCAGCCTCGAGCGTGCTCGCGTGACTGCCGACGCAATCGGGAATGGCGCCCTCGCCCGCGAATGCGATGCCACCAGCGCGGAATCCTGCAGGACTGTCGCCCTCGACGTGCTCTCGACCGTGGGAAGCGTCGACGCGCTCGTGTGCAACGTGGGGCGCAGCGGTCACCAAGAAGGAGCGACGCAGACGCTGGAGGACTGGCTGCTCACCGATCGGCTGAACCTTCAGTCCCACATGCTCCTCACTCAGGCGTTCCTGCCGCAGATGATCGAGCGCGGCCGCGGGTCCATCGTGTTCACGGGCTCGGTTGCGGGCCTGCGCAGCTCGGGGAACTCTCTCGCCTATGAGGTCACCAAAGCCGGATCGGTGGCGATGGCGCGCCACTTCGGCACCATGTACGCGGCTCGGGGGATCAGGGCGAACACCGTCGCCCCCGGGCTCATCGACTCCGCCATGGTGCGCAACTCGGAGTTCTGGTCCGATCGCGCCGATGCCGCCGACGCGAGGTCAGCCGGCTCGCCCATGGGGCGCCAGGGTCGACCTGACGAGGTCGCCGCCGCCGTGGCGTTCCTCGTCTCAGACGACGCGAGCTTCATCACGGGCACATGCCTCGTGGTGGACGGCGGCAGGACCGCTCAAGCCGTGCCGATCAGCAGTCGGACGTAACCCTCACCTCAGCCCAGTTCGCCCAACCATCAAAGGAGATGCAGTTTTGAAGCGCAACACCATATTCAAGCTCTCGCTCGTCGTAGGCCTCACCGCGCTCGTCGCGGGTTGCGCCCCCGCGGCTGGCACCGGCACCGGCACCGATACCGGTGACGGCGCAGCGCCGAGGGAGGACTCGGTCGTGATCGGCACGGGGCCGGAAGGCGGCGTCTACGCCGTCGTGGGCGGCGGACTGTCCGAGGTGATCAACAAGCATCTCGACGGAGTCCGAGCCTCCACTCAGTCCACCGCGGCGTCGCTCGAGAACACGCGTCTCGTGCGTGACGGAGAGGTCGACATCGCTCTGAGCGACTCCCTCGTCTACTCGCAGGGCCTGAACAACGAAGGCGCCTTCGAAGACGATCCCCCGATGGCGGGCGTGACGTTCCTCGGCGGGTGGTACCCGGCCATCGGACATCACCTGGTTCGCGTCGACAGCGACATCCAATCGCTCGGCGACATGAAAGGCCGCTCGGTGTGCATCGCACCCGGAATCCAGTCGACGATGCTGGATCAGATCCTCAGCGGATGGGGCATGTCCATCGATGACCTGAAGGTCGTCGTCGACGAGTACGCGAACTGCGCCGATCGCGTCGCGAATGGCGAGATCGACATGTTCAACTACAACGGCGGCGGCAACTCGTCGATCGTGATCCAAGCGGCCTCGCTCGAGCAGATGCGTGCGCTGAGCATGCCGGCGGGGACGGCGGAGAAGATCGTCGCAAACGGATACAACGTGTGGTTCGAGATCGAGATCCCCAGCGACATGTACTCCGAGCTGCAGGGTCTGCCCGCCCGCACGGTGGCCAACGCGACCGGCATGCTCATCGCGAACGAGGAACTCAGCGAGGACACCGCCTACGCCATTGTGAAAGCGATGCACGAGCACCACGACGAGCTCGCGAAACTGCACCCGCAGTTCGCGGCCTACGCCTTCCCCGAGGCGGCGCAGAACCCGTTCGATGAGGCCGACATGCCCACTCACCCGGGCGCGCTGCGGTACTTCACAGAGCAGGGGTGGCGGTAACTTATGACCCTCACGGGCAACGACAACCAGCAGGCGCCGGAGCTCGACAACTCCGAAGTGCTGCAGGTGGATGGTCGTGAGTGGGGGAAGGCGAGATCTTTTGTCTTCTTCGCCCTCGCCGTCGTCTTCCTCCTCCTTCACGTTGCCGTCGCCCTCATCGGAGAGCCCGCTCCGCTCGAGCGGCGGGCACTCCACGTCGGGATCGGTCTCGCGCTCCTGCTGATCGCCCTTCCCACGCTTGGCTCCGCTCGCGGAGCCAAGCGGTGGGTCGGCATCGCCATCGACAGCCTGGCCATGTGCCTGCTGGCGGCACACTGCTGGTACTTCTTGATGAACGCCGACCAGATCTTCCGGAACGCGGGCGCCGTCAAGTCGTTCGAAGTCGTGATGGGGATCGCGGTGATCGTCATCCTGATCGAGGGAACGAGGCGCACCATCGGGTGGGGCCTGGTCGCGCTGGTCCTGGCGGCCCTTGCATATGGATTCTGGGGTCAGTACATCCCTGGCGCCTGGGGACACGGCGGCTTCTCGTTGGAGCGTCTCGTAGGCCACCTCTACCTGGGCTTCAATGGCATCTTCGGAGCGCCGACCTCCGCGTCCGTGGAGTTCATCTACCTGTTCCTGATCCTCGCCGCGATCCTGACCGCAGTCGGCGCATCGGGTGCGCTGAGCGACATGGCGACCGCCCTCTTCGGCAAGGTGCGAGGGGGCCCCGGAAAGGTTGCGGTTGTCGGATCCGGCCTGTTCGGCTCCATCAGCGGAAGCGCCGCAGCGAACACCGCGAGCACCGGCGGCTTCACGATCCCGATGATGATCCGGTCGGGCATCCAGCCGCGCGTAGCGGCGTCGATCGAGGCCGTGTCTTCGGTCGGCGGACAGTTCGTCCCGCCGGTTATGGGGGCGTCGGCCTTCATCATGGCCGAGTTCCTGGGCGTCCCGTATGCGACGATCCTGCTCGCGGCGATCCTGCCGGCGCTGCTTTACTACATCGCGATCTTCATGATCGTGGACTTCTACGCAGCGCGGCACAAGATGGCGGGCGTCGAGTCGGCGGTCGTGAGCGCGGCACGCGCCCGCGTCGGGCGTCAGCTGTTCCTGCTGGTGCCCCTGGGCGTCGTGATCGTGTGCATCGCGGTGCTGCAGATGACCCCGCAGCGCAGTGCGGTGGTCGCGATCGTGTCCGGGATCATCGTCGGACTGTGCACCAAGACCGTGCGCCAGAAGCTCCGACGCACGGGGCACACGGTCATCCTCGAAGGCACCAAGGTCGCGCTGCCCGTCATCACCGCTGTGGGCGCCTCGGGGATCATCATCGGCATCGTCAGTCTGACGGGTCTGGGAACGAAGCTCTCGTCGCTGCTCATCGCGAGCGCCGGCGACAATCTGTTCGTCCTCCTTCTGCTGACGATGATCGCGTCGCTGGTGCTGGGGGCGGGGCTTCCCACCGTGCCCACCTACGTTCTGCTGGCGACGCTGGTCGCTCCCGCGATGATCGACTCCGGCGTGCACCCGATAGCCGCCCACATGTTCATCTTCTTCTATGGAGCGCTGGCCGATCTCACCCCCCCGACCGCAGTGTCGGTGGTGATCGCGTCGGGCATCGCCAAGACGAACTCGCTGCGGACGATGTTCACGGCAACAAGAGTGGGGGCCATCGGCTACGTCATCCCCTTCCTCTTCGTCTATCACTCCACGCTGATCCTGCAGGGCGGGTTCACGCTCCACGGAGTGCTCACGACGATCGTGGCCGTCTCCGTATGCCTGGTCGCGGCCGTCGCGATCTCCGAGCGGTGGCTGGGTCGCGACATCTCCATCGTGTCGTCGGTGATCCTGGCCGGCGCTGTCGCACTGACGATGCAGACGGACTGGCTTCCGCTCATCGGTGCGGCGCTGCTCGTGCTCTTCGTGGCGGGAATCACGCGCTTTGCTCACTCCGCGCGTGCGCCCCGGCTCATCGCAAAGGTCTTCGCCGGCGCAGGGCCGCGTCGGGCAGAGGAGCCGGTCGATGCGGGCGGGGTGGCATAGACATGGAGTACGGGTATTACCTGCGGCGTGCGGCGCGGCAGTTCGGCTCGCGCATCGCCGTGCGATCACATGACGGCGCCGAGCAGCTGACATACGCGCAACTCGACGACCGCGCCGATGCGGTAGCGCGATTCTTGATCGCTCAGGGGATCGAGAAGGGCGATCGCGTGGCCACGATCCATGCGAACAGCCCGCGTGTGCTCGAGCTGGACTTCGGCATCGCGAGGTCGGGCGGCGTGCGCGTGCCGGTCAACGCGCGCGCGTCGGCCGACGAGGTCGCGCACCTGGTCAATCACTCGGGGGCCAAGGCGGTGATCTTCGATGACCCCTTCGATCAGCTCGCCGCGCAGCTGCGGGCGCGAGTCGAGGCGAAGCCGCTGTTCATCGGCCGCGGAGACCATGTCGATGTCGACTATGAGACCGCCTTCAGTGACGAGGGGGAGCGCGCTCACATCACGCTGCCTCGCGTGGACGAGAGCGACCTGCTGAGCATCAAGTACACCGGCGGCTCGACGGGAAAGCCGAAGGGGACTCTCCGCACGCATCGCGCCCAGGAGGCCATCGCCCTCAACATCCTGCTCGACCTGTACCCGTTCGCCGCCGACGACATCCTTCTGCAGGTGCAGCCGTTGTCGCACGGAGCGGGCGCCTTCATCCTCCCCGCGGTGATGCGCGGAGCGACGCAGGTGACCATGCGCACCTTCGACGCCGCTCAGGCCGCGCGCCTCATCGAGGACTCGGCCGTGACAGTGGTCAAGCTGGTCCCCACCATGCTGTACCGGATCCTCGATCAGCTCGACGGACCGCTTCCGGCGTCTGCGGACCTCCGTGCCGTCATCTTCGGAGCCTCGCCGATCTCCGAAGCGGGAATCCGTCGCGCTCATGAACTGCTGGGGCCCCGCGTCGTGCAGACCTACGGGCAGACAGAGGCGCCGGTCACGATCACCTGCTTCGGAGCCGCGGACTACTTCCACTCGCGGGAACGCGGCGACGAGCGTGGGCGATCCGTAGGGCGGCCGTACAGCACGGTGGACGTCGAGATCCGCGGTGAAGACGGATCCGCGCTGCCGGCGAACGAAGTGGGGCGGGTGTTCGTTCGAGGGCCGATGCTCATGTCCGGCTACTGGTCGTCCGACGCCACGGCGGTCGATGACGATGGCTGGCTCGACACGGGCGATATCGGGAGATTCGACGGAGACGGATACCTCTACCTGGTGGATCGCGCGAACGACATGATCATCAGCGGCGGCTTCAACGTCTATCCCCGGGAGCTCGAAGTGGCCCTCGAGGAACACGCCGAGGTGGGGCAGGCCATCGTGATCGGGCTTCCCCATCCCGACTGGGGTGAGACCGTTGCGGCGGTCGTCGTCCCGAAGTCCGCTGACAGCATCGACGTCGACGACCTGGACGCGCACGTACGGCAGACGATCGCGTCGTATAAGGCGCCGAAAACGTACATCGTGACGAGCCACATCCCGGTGTCGCCCGTCGGCAAGGTGACCCGTCGTCTGGTGAAGACGGCACTGGCCGACGAGCTGGGCCTCCTCGCCGTCGGTGGTGGAAAGCATGTCCACTGGGAACGGCAGGTCAGCGATGAATGACTTCGTGATCTCGGGCATCGGGGATGCCGGAATCGGGTACCACACCGAGTTCTCGGCGCTCGAGCTCATTGCACAGTCGACACTGCACGCGTGCGCCGATGCCGGCATCCCGGTGGACGCCATCGACGGCGTCTGCGTCAGCAAGACGGTCGGCCTCGCTCCCGGCGACCGGCCTGCCCTGGAAGTCGCCGAGTATCTCGGGCTGCGCCCGAGCTTCATCGACACGACCCTCGCCGGCGGCGCCGCACCGTTGATTCAGATCCAGCGTGCATGCCTGGCGATCGAGGCGGGCATGTGCTCGCGCGTCCTCGTGGCCTTCGGCAGCACGCAGGCTTCCTCTCGTCAGCGCAGCTTGGCCGGACACGTCCGGGCCGGGGACGACACGCGTCGGCTCGAGCAGCTCGCGGGCCTTCCCGCGCCCATCGGCATCGCCGCTCTGGCAGCCGCGCGCTTCATGTCGGAGTGCGGCCTGACACCCGAGCAGCTCGCGAGCGTGGCGGTGGCGCAACGGCGATGGGCGCAGCATCATCCGCAGGCCCTCCGACGGGATCCCATCACGATCGCCGATGTGCTCGGCACGCCCTACGTGGCGAGCCCCCTTCACCGAGAAGAGCTGTGCATGGTCTCCAACGGAGCGGGGGCCGTGATCGTCGAGCGTGCGCCGGGCGCGACCGCGGGGCGCGGCGTCCGCATTCTCGGGTACGGGGAGGCGCATTCGCATTTCTCGATCTTCGAGGCGCTTCCGCTCACGTCGACCGTCGCCTCGACGTCATCCGCCGCAGCGTTCGCGCAGTCGGGTCTGAGCACCGACGACGTCGACGTGGTGCAGATCTACGATGCGTTCGCCATCCTTCCGCCGGTGCTGCTGTCGGACATCGGCTTCTGCGAACGCGGCGAGGTGGGCGAGTTCATTCAGGCGGGGGAGACGTCGCCCGGCGGGTCGCTCCCGATGAACACGCAGGGCGGTGGCCTTTCTCACTGTCACCCTGGGGTGTACGGGCTCTTCCTCGTGATCGAAGCCGTGCGGCAGCTGCGCGGCGAGGCCCTCGGACTCCAAGTCTCCGACGCGGGCGTGGCATTGTGCCAGGGGTCCGGTGGAGGAGCCTTCGGAGGCTCGCAGGCGACGGTGATCCTGGGTGCGGCGTGATAGCGGCGAAGTGGGGCGGAAGGCGAGCGCGATGACCGGTATGACGCCGTTCTGGGAGGGCCTCGAGCGAGGCGCCTTCGTGGTGCAGCGCTGCCGGGAATGCGGGACGTTTCGCTTTCCCGCACGGGCGCGATGCCTGTCGTGTGGCTCCTCGGATGCCGATTGGCAGGAGGCGTCCACGGCCGGCACCGTCTACAGCACGACCACGGTGAACCGAGCGGTGTTCCCTGACATCCCTCCGCCGTACGACGTCGTCGTGTGCCAGATGGAGATCGGCATCACCTTCTTCGCTCGAGCGGAGAACACGCTGCCGATCGGCAGCCGTGCCGACCTCCGGATGGTGCGCGAAGCTGACAGCGGATTCATCCCGTTCTTCGTCGCGGCCGATCGCGATCCCGCCGACGCACTCTAGACGGCAACGAAAAGGAAAACAACGTGGCACGAAAGCATCCCTCTCCTCGAGTAGCCATCATCGGTGGAGGCCTCGCGAGCGTCGCGGCCTGTCACAGCCTCCGCAAGGCGGGGATCGATGACATCACCGTGTTCGAAGCCTCCGCCGGTCCGGGCGGCGTCTGGTGGGACAGTCGCTACCCCGGCGCCGCGGTCGACACCACCAGCGCGATGTACTCCTTCAGCTTCGCCAAGTACAAGTGGAAGGGGACCCACGCCACGCGTGCGGAGATCCTCGAGTACGTCGAGGACATCATCGAGCGCGAGGATCTGAGGCGTCACTACCGGTTCAAGACCAAGGTCGACGAGGTGGAGTGGGACGACACGGCGAACCGATACCGCGTGAAGCTGGACTCCGGGGACGCCGGTGAATTCGATTTCGTGATCAGCGCCGTCGGAATGCTCAACGTTCCGGCCATCCCTCCCACGCTGGCCGAGCACGAATTCCGGGGCACCCTGGTGCACACCGCCAGGTGGGATCCGAAGATCTCCCTCGACGGGTGCAGAGTCGGGGTGGTCGGCACGGGATCGAGCGCGATCCAGGTGTTTCCGCGCGTCGCGGAGGTGGCCGAACGGGCGTATCTGTTCCAGCGGAAGCCTGGATGGATCCTGCCTAAGGCCGACCGGGTCTTCGATGAAGTCGAAGCTGAGAGGGCGTCGCGAGGCACCCGCTACTACTACAACCGCCTGAAGGCATACGCCTCGCGTCACCGCAACAAGGGGCCGGCCGCGTTCCGTCCCGGCACCAGGCAGAATGCCGCCGCAGAGGCGCAGGCGCGTGCTCACATCGCGCGAGAGCTGTCGACGCGTCCGGATCTCATGGAGAAGCTCACGCCCGACTATCCCTTCGGCGGAACCCGGCCGATCTCGGCGCCGCCGGACTTCTACCGATCCTTCCTCCGCGAGAACGTCGAACTCGTTCCCGAGGCCGTGGAACGCATCACCGAGAGGGGCGTGCTGACGGCGGCGGGGCGCCAGGTCGACCTGGATGTGATCGTGCTGGCGACCGGCTTCCGCGCCGCGGATTATCTGTCCACGCTGCGCGTCAGGGGGGCGGCGGGCGCTGACCTCCATGAGTTCTGGAATGGTGTGCCGTCGGCGTTCCTTGGCATGTGCGTCCCCGGATTCCCGAACTTCTTCATGATGTACGGCCCCAACACCAATGGCATGGGCCTCATCTTCATGCTGGAGCGGCAGGCGGAGTTCATCGCCCGCATGGTCAAGGCATCGAGGCGTCGCACGTCGACCCTGGTCGAGGTCTCTCAGAGCGACTTCGATCAATACAATTCCCAGCTCGCAGCGAGCCTCGAGGGCACCGTGTGGGGCGGCGTCGACAGCTATTTCCGAACCGCTGACGGCCATGTCGTGACGCAGTACCCGTGGGGTCTCCCGCGGTACTGGGTGGACACCAAGCGGTACCGCGCGTCACGCCTCTTGCGGGAGGCTGATCCAAGCGGGACTGCGGTGTCCGATTCTCTGGCCTCCATGGAGCGATAGTCGACCGTCCGCGGCGCGAATCGCCGTCTGCGCGGCACGGGCACCGCCGCAGCTTCCGCTCACGTCGCGGCTGACGACTCCCGGCGGCGCCGGATAGCACCACCCGTGTAGGTGAGGGTTCCGGCGATCATCAGGGCGATTGCCCAGGGGAGCTTTGTTGCGGCGTCGTCACCGGAGTCCGCCAGCTGGTGCCGGCGCACTTCGGCGTCTGAGACGATCGTGACGCCGAGGTCGGTGAAGCTCAGGACGAGATGGACTTCGCTGCGCGAGAGTCGAGGCCAGCATCTTCGAAGAGTTGAGGCTTGCGGCACTCGAGGGAGGCAGTGGCCGGTCGCGCCGTTCATCGACCGCTCAGCGGAACCCGCACAACCGTGGGCGCGCAAAGCGAACCGGGCGACCGATTCGAACGTGAACCCCACCGGCCCGGCGAACACAACAAACACGGACTGAACGTTGGCGTTAGCCTGCCCGGAAACGGGCGCTGACACCGACCTTCCTTCGTTCGGGCGCCTAGCCAGCACTGCGGTGACGCTCAACACCGCGATCAAACCAAATCGTCGGCGCGGGTTCTGCCGCCCCTGCAGCGCGTAGAGGTGGACGCATACGGACGAAGGCCGCCTGAGAACAGACGGCCTTCTTCGTTCTTTGGGGGTCTGCCCCGAGTCTTGTTGACAGTCGGGGTTTGGGGTGATCAGGCCGCTTCTGCGTCCTGGTAGATCATCTCAAACTCGATGGGGGTGAGTCTGCCGAGGCCGCGCTGTCGGCGTCGGCGGTTGTACTTCGTTTCGATCCAGGTGACCATCGCGAGGCGAAGATCGGCGCGGGTGTCCCAGCGCCTCGTGTTCAGCACGTTGTTCTGGAGCAGGCTGAAGAAGCTCTCCATGCTGGCGTTGTCACCGGCCCCGTAGGACCTGCCCATGGAGCCGACGAGGCCATTGTTCTTGAGCAGGTTCTGGGTGCGTTTCGCGCGGAACTGGCCGCCTCTGTCGGAGGGCTGCGGGGTCGTGCAGTCGAACCCCACGAGATGGCACGGGTTCTCGGCGTAGTGCACGCCGGTCACGAGTGCCAGCAGAGTGAGGCCCGAGAACAGCAGGATCGCGATCGCGCCCATCGTCACGAGCGTGCTCTGGGCGTTCCGCACCTTCGGCATCCGGAAGGCGGGCACGCCGTTCGATACCGCCTCGACGCCGGTGAGGGCCGAGCATCCGCTGGAGAAGGCCCGCAGGATGAGGAGGATCGTCGCCGCCTGCGAGAGATGTTCGGCCTGCACGGTATAAGCGGCGCTTGAGGCGGTGGGCGGATCGCCGGCAACCCATCGCAGGATGCCGACGACGATCATGACGGCGACCGAGCCGATGAAGAGGTACGTGGGCACCGCGAATGCGGTCGACGCCTCCCGCACCCCGCGCAGGTTCACGATGACGATCAGGATGACGAAACCGACCGCCAGCTCGACGCGCCACGGGTCGAGCACTGGGAGCGCCGAGATGATGTTGTCGACGCCCGACGCGATCGACACCGCGACGGTCAGGATGTAGTCGACGAGCAGGGCGGATGCCACGACCACGCCGGCCCGTTCGCCGAGGTTCGTTCGGACGACCTCATAGTCGCCGCCACCCGACGGATACGCCTTGATGAGCTGCCGGTAGCTGAGCACGACGACGATCAGGAGTGCCACGACAGCGGCCGCGACGGGCGGTGCGAAGGCGAGGAACGCAGTGCCTCCGATCGCGAGGATCATCACGAGTTCCTGCGGGGCGTACGCCACCGACGACAGCGCGTCGGAGGCGAAGATCGGCAGTGCTCTGCGCTTGGGGAGGGCCTGCTCATCGAGCTGCTCACTCGTGAGGGGACCGCCCAGAAGGATGCGTTTTGCGATCGGGGTGGATTCGTCCGCCGGGATGCCGCTTTCTTCAGCCACGGCGCGCGACACTACGCCTAAGCGTGCTCAGACACAATGAGCGCGCCGAACGAGCTGCGCCGGCGGAGTGACGTGCGCCTCCGCTAAAGGCGGCGAGTCGTTCGCGGTGCGAGGAGCGAGCCTTCGACACGCTCTCCAGCAGTGACGGTGTGAACCTGTCTAAGCAATGCGTCGGCGCCCGCGCTGCTTCTCGTCGCGCTCATGAAGACGTCTGTCGGCCGTCGATGGTGACGCGGCGCGCAACGCCTAATGCCGGGTGGACAGATCGTTATTCGCGCCGTGGATGATCAGGTCCGGGGTTACGTTCTGTCCGTGCCAACTATCGTGACGCCGCACAAAGACCCTGTGCGGTGAAGACGACCGCGGCTCTGAATAGGTCTTCTTCCGGATGTGTCAGCCGTCCGCGACTCTCAGTGCGGACGGCACGCAGGACTGGATAAGTTGTCTCGATGAGAGTCGCGACCGAGTCGACGCGCTGGCAAGGTATCGGAGGCACAAAATGAACACGACGAGCATCAAGGTGGCAACTGTCCTCGCCGCGATCGCACTGCTGGCAGGCTGCACCGCGACGACACCAGGGGCGGCAGCATCCACCACGGCGAGCAACGACCCGACACCTGCCCCCACGGTGACCGTCACCGTGACCGCTACCCCAGAACCCGATGAGCCTGTCAGCGACGAGATGCCCGACCAGCCGGTCATGAGCAGCGCCGACGCCGTCGAGCAGTGCCTCGACTACGCGAAAACCGATAGCTCCGAGTCGACGCCGACCGGGCAGCCGTACACCTTCCTGATGCACAACGGCTCTTGGCTCGTCGTTGTCGAAGGCGAGAACATGCACGGCCCGCTGTACATCTCCTGCGCCGTGGGCGGGGACCCCGCCGTCGCGTACGGCGAGTCGTCCCTCGACTCCCTCGACCCGTCCTGGTACGACAGCATCATCAACGGCAACGGCAGGCTGTGAACGCCAGAACATAAGGCGCCACCGGCGGTGCTGGTCGCCGGCGCCGCCGTCGCGCTCACGGTACTGCTCGCAGCCGAGGCATTGACCGCGTCTCGCAGCGGGGCTCGAGACGGTGGGCCCTTCGGCTCGCGCGAATCTGCGGCGTGAGAAGGCGTTCGCGCCGCACGCATGAGGCGTACGGCGCGAACGCAGCAGGGGACGCGACGGTGACCGCGTCAGTGGGTCACTTGGCGAGCAGGCTGCAGCCTTCGTCGCCCTCGCCCACGCAGAGCACCAGGGTGGCGGGGTCGACGAGCTCGTCGGGCACCTGGTAGTTCCAGACGAACGTGTAGGACTTGCCGGGCGCGAGCTCGAAGTCCATGTACTGGTTGGCGACGCCTTCGGCCGAGAACGTCTCGTCGGCGGTCGAGCGCAGCACCGGGGCGACATCGGCGGCGCCGACCTCCTCGCTCACCCACTGGCCGACGTTCGCCGTCACCCACTGGTGGCCGGCTTCTGCCTCGCCGAGGGTCTCGTTCGGGATGATCCCGCTCCAGACCTCGAGCGTGCGGTCTTCGGCGCCGACGCGCTCTCCGACGGCGGCGGGCTCCGTCACCGACGATGCGACGATCTCGGTGCCTTTGTCGGCGGGCTTCGACGAGCTGGGCGACTCTGCGGCGCAGCCGGCCAGGAGCAGAGCCGATGCGGCGACGATGGACAGGATTGCAGTGCGCGAACGCATGACAAACACCTTCTCAATAAACGGTTTGGGGAAACCTCCAGCCTAGTCGCGCTCAGTGGGAACGCCGTTCAGGCGCAGGGAGTATGGGGGCCGCCTGACCGAGATGGCGAACGAAGAATCGCGCTGCCGCTTCGCCGGCGAACTGCGGCACGCCGGTATGACCGCCCATGTTGGCGTAGAGGGTCTTCTCCGTCGATGCGAAGGCGTCGAAGAGCTCGAGGGCCATCGCGCGGTCGTTTCCTTCGTCGTCCCATTGCAGGAGGACGTGCAGCGGGATCGTGACCCGGCGTGCTTCCTCCATGATCGCTGAGGGCACGTAGCTCCCGGCGAACAGGCCGGCTGCCGCCATGCGGGTGTCGACGGCCGCCAGGCGTGTGGCGATCGAGATCACCCCTCCCGAGAAGCCGACCTTGTCACCGATCTCGGGAAGGGCGAGCACCTCGTCAAGCGTGAGCTGCCACTCGGGCACCGCACGCTCGACGAGGGGGAGGATCAGCCGGTCGATGACGTCCGCTGCTGGCTTCTGTCCGGCGGCGATCGCACGCATGAGGTCTGCGCGAGCCTGCTGTGCACCGGGAAGCGGTGCCCGGTCGCCCGCGCCGGGCAGCTCGATGGTGGCCGCACGCCGGCGTCCAGAGTGGTCTGAGATGTGAAGTGCATGGTCGTGCCTTTCGGAAGCGCTGCGGTGCGCGGCGCTCCCGGACGACCTATCGCCCGACCGTGACTCCCCAGAGGAGCGCCGACGTCGATTCGTTCATGGGTGGCACCTCCTTAGATCCGGGCACGGGCTTTCACCCTACCCGCCGGCCGTAGCGCTCGTCATGAGGGCGAAGGCGACGGCGTGCACTGTTCTGCACCCGCTGGGAGTGACACTCACATAAGCAGTATGCTTGTATGAGCATCTCTTACTCGGTGATGCATCGGTGCAGGGTGTACTGCGGCTCCCACACGCGTGGCGGCGACGCGGGCGGGCGGCGGCGCAGTTTTGTGGAGAAGGTGGATATGGGTGGACGAGCGAGGCCAAAGGGTTCCACGGTGTGGATGCTTGCGGGCGCGGGCCTGGTCGCTGCTCTCGTCGCGTCGGCGCTCGCGGCAGTCGGCAGTGCGCATGCTCAGTGGGCCCACTCCGCTGCCGCCGCGGGCGGCGTGGCGGGCACCGGCGAAGTCGACCTGCGCATCGTGGGAACCCCGACGGTCGAGGTAGCGGGGGCGGTGTTCGACCCGTCGGTGGGATCGCTCTGCGTAGGAGATGTCGCCCGCGTGGCTGTCCCCATACGCGCGCTCGCAAGCGGGACGACTATGGCTCCCGAGCTCACTCGTGCGAGCTCAACGACGGCGACAGTTGTCGTCGACGACGTCAATCTGCCGGAGGTCAGTGAGGCGCTCGTAGCGTCCGCTGACCGACAGGACCACGTTGTCTACCTCGACGTGACGGGCACGGGTGTCGGCAAGACCCATGTGATCGAAGACTTCACGCTCACTGATCGTGCTGGCGGACCGTGGTCGTCCACGGTGAGACTCGACCTTGTGCTGTCGTTCGAAGAGTGCGGCAGCCGGCTCGTCACCACCTGGGACACCGCTCGCAGCGCCGACCCGGTCACGCTGGTCTTCGGGGCGGGCGCCTCCGGCACGGTCGACTGGGGCGACGGCAGTGCGCCCGAGGCGGTCGGGCCAGGCACGTACACCCGCGACTATGCCGTGAGGGGCGAGTACGCCGTGACGTTCCGCGGCGTGGTTCCCTTGATCCAGTTCGGTGGGTCAGACTCGCTGATCTCCGTCGATCGGTGGGATGAGGCGACCGGAACGACTTCGCTGAACCGGACGTTCGCGAGTGCAGGCAGCCTGGAGTACGTCACCAGCCCGCCCCGCACCGTCGTCAGCATGCGCGGTGCGTTCGAGAGCATGACGGCGAACCCTGTGCTGGATGACTGGGACACCAGTAATGTCACGAGCATGCAGGGCATGTTCGAGAGGGCGGTGGGCTTCGACCGCGATCTGAGCGGCTGGGACACCTCACTCGTCGTGGATATGTCTTCCATGTTCCGAGGCGCAGTGCTGTTCGGGGGCCGCGGGCTCTCCGAGTGGGACGTCAGCTCGGTGCGAAGCATGTCCCACATGTTCGACGGGGCGGCGAGCTTCAGCGCCGATCTCTCCGGATGGGATGTCTCGAGTCTGACCGGGATGAGCTTCATGTTCCGCGACGCGTTCTCCTTCGAGGGCGACGTGGCGGAGTGGGACACCTCGGCTGTGAACAACATGGAGTCCGCATTCGATGGAGCGCTGCGATTCTCCGGAGATCTGTCCCGATGGGATACGTCCACGGCTGTCAACATGCGCGCGATGTTCCGCAATACCCAGTCGTTCAACTCTGATCTTTCCGGCTGGGACACCTCGCGTGTCACGAATATGGACTCCATGTTCGACACTGCTCTCGCGTTCAAGGGCGACCTGCGTTCCTGGAACGTGGTGAACATCCCTGCCGAGCCCGCCCGCTTCCGGACCGATGCCCACCCCGAGCTGATCCCGCCGGTCTGGGGTACGCCGGGCGGCCATTCCGCCGATGCCGACGTCGACGTGCTCACGGCCCCGGCGGCGGATGCGGACGCGGTAGGTCAGGGGCCTCCTGATCCGCTCATACCGCGCGCCCACGATGCTGACGAACTCGATGCGCCGCTCGGACGGAGTGAGCAGGAGCCCGCATCGTAGATAGCCGATGCTCACGCCGTCTCCACGCGGTGGCGTGAGGGGACTAACGTGCGCTCCGCACTCGACGCGTGCGGGCACCATGGAGGGGCCGCGGGCCTGCCGCCGGCTGGCGGCCTCCCCATGCGACGCGCGTCCTCACCCGCTGGCAGTGATCGCAATCACCGTCTCCTGCAACCCGATACGAGAGTGTTGTGCATTCGTGGTCCTAGGGTGCGCCGTGAGCAGCCTCCAGCCACCGGGGCGGTGGTCCACGCTGCATTCGGCTCGATGGCAAGATTCTGACCATCTCGTTCCCCGCGCCCGGCTCGCGTTCCCGGTCTTCGCTGATCTCGGTCGATCGATGGGGTGGACGAACGGGCACTGTGTTAGGCGGCTCAGTGGTATGACGTGAGGTGTGCGCGAGCGGCCGCGGGTGCCGGTTCGGGCGGCACATGCCCGCCTCCGGCGTTACTCACTCCTCGGCTGAGTCTTCACACCGCTGCGGGGTCCCCGCACTTGGCGGCCTCGGGGGGCTGTGAGTGCCACTCAGCCAGGCAACGGAGCTTCCAAGCTTGATGTGCTCGTCGTAGCGGCGGGCCAATCCCGATACAAGACCACTGCCGGCGTGTGTGCGCGGCGGGGAAGGAAAGACATGACGACGACGACCAAGACCACGCGCGGGAGCTCGGCACTCAAGGGTGCCGTGGCCGCAGGTGCGGCGACGGCGATCCTGCTCGGAGGCTTCGGTGCATTCGCGCTCTGGTCCGACACGCAGAACGCCGGTGCCGCGGGTCAGATCCAGACGGGTGTGCTGAAGCTCGACCCGATCACCGCGCCTGTGCAGTGGCAGCTCGACAACCCGCAGAGCGGAGCGCCGGCCCCGATCGACCTCTCCACGTTCAAGGCTTCGCCCGGCGACGTGATCTCCTACACGGTCACCGCCACGGGCACCGTGACCGGAACCGACATCACTGCGTCGCTCGACGTGGATCTCGGTGACGTCCAGCTCGACCCGGCCTTGGAGTCCGGCGATGTGACGATCACGGCCACGGGTGCGGGCGGCGCTCCCATCGAGATCGTCGGAACCGACGCCGGCAACCAGTTCTCCCACGAGGTCACGGTGACGGTCGCGTTCGATGAGGCGATGACCGGTGGCATGAACCTGCCCGCAGCCGTCGACATCGACGGGCTCGTTCTTCGACTGCAGCAGCTCTGACCTAGGGCTGGTAACGGTGCCGGCGCGGCGGCTCGTCATAGAGCCGCACGCCGGCACCCATATAAAGAGGACGACGTGTTGGCGGCACGAATGAAGATGCGCCGATCTGCCGAGCGGCCTGGGGAGGACGTGGACGGCGACCGTGCGTGGTGAGATTCCCCGCATCGGCTCCTATCCAATCGGGGCAGACGCCTCGTCACTGGTCTCGTCGACCGGTGGGACGAGGGGACCGGCACCACGAGTATTGCCAGGGGCTGTCCTGGGAGGAAACCATCATGCCTGAATCCGCGCCGCTTGCCGCCCGATCCGTGACCACCCGAGAGGAAACAACACGATGAACCGCATTCGCCGAATGGGGGTGGCCGCTGTCGCCGTAGCGCTGCTCGCCGTCCCGGCGCCCGCCCATGCCTCGAACGCGACGGCCGAAGGGCCGAGGCTGAACCTGTCCGTCGACGGGGAAGTGTGGGTGCAGGACATCACCACCCCCGTATTCGAACCCGCCCACGTCTGGGTTCCCGGCGACTCGATGACCTACACGGTGATGTTCCGCAACGACTCCGGCGAGACAGCCGAAGGCTTCGGCACGCTGGCCCTGGAAGGCGCCGCCAACGACCTGCTTCACACACGACTGCGCGTCGACGGCGGCGGTTGGAAAGACGGGCCTCAGTCCGAGGTGGTGCAGGTTGCGCCCGGACAGGTCGTCCGACTCGACATGGAGCTCTCTCTGCCCACCGGGGGCGTAAACCCGCGGGCCGCGCTCTACTCCGATCTGCAGGCAACCGTGACGCTCCGCGGCGAGGATGGCTCCACCGGGAACCCCGACCCTGATCCTGACCCCGACGGCGGCAACACCGGAACGGACCCTGACGGTGAAACGGGCCTCGGCGGCGGAGCGAACCCCGACCAGGGCGCAGGAACGACGCCCGGAGCCGGAGCGCCTGATGGCACCATCGAGGGCGAGGCATCCCAGGGATCGGGATCGCTCGCCTCCACCGGAAGCTCGCTTCTCCCGTGGCCTCTGTTCGCGGCCGGAGCGCTCCTCCTCACCGGACAGTGGCTGTGGCTGGTCGCCCGACGCCGCCGGCGGCAGTCGTGACTGCCGCCACCACAGGCGAATCGACGACGCCGGCGCCCATCATGGCGGCCGGCGTCGTCGGCGCGCCCGCGCCCCGCCCCCGCCGCGGCGTCGCAAAACGAATCTTCGCCACGGTCGGAGGCATCCTCAGCGTCGGGCTGCTGCTCGCGGTGCTGTTCATCGCGAGCCTTGCGATCGTCATCCCCACGATCGCCGGGGCCGTGCCCCTCACCGTGCTCTCGAACTCCATGGCCCCCACCATGCCCGTCGGCTCGCTCGCCATCGTGCGCCCCACCATGCCCACGCTCACAGAAGTCGCGCAGACGCTCGAGCCCGCCGAGATCGACGAAATCAACCGCATCGACGAGATCCGCCCCGGCGACGTCATCGTGTTCGCGCCCCGCGCGAACGAAGAGATGCTCATCATCCACCGCGTGCTCACCGTCGAAGTCAACAGTGCAGGGCAACGGACCTTCACCACACAGGGCGACAACAACAGCGGAATCGACGACCCCGTCGCCGGCCACCAAGTGCGCGCCGTCCTGTGGTATCACCTGCCCTGGCTCGGATACGTCAACAACTCTGTCGACCCCGACACCCGACGCACCATCGGCATCGTCGCCGCCGGCATCGCATTCGCATGGGCCGCAGTGCACTTCGCGCGCGCCCTCCGACCGCGCCCAAGACGGCGCACAACATCCGGGTCCCTCAACACGACAACGGAGCTGCCCGACGCGAGCTCAACCGACGCGAGCTCAACCGACGTCGAGGCGCCGCAGGAAGCGCCTCTCACTCGGGCGACCAGGTCGTCAGCGCCGCCCGCGACTCGAGATTGAGCTTCTTCAAGAGCCGATAGAGGTGGTTCTCGACCGTCCGGTGGCTGATGAACAGTCGGCCAGCGATCTCCTTGTTCGACAAGCCTGCCCGGGCCAGCAGAGCGACCTCGCGCTCCCTATCGCTCAAAGACGACCGCCCCTCCGAAGTCGAGCCCGCATGGCGATCCATAAACCCGTGCTGAGTCAATTCATCCACCTCTGACGGCGACAACGCCTCCCGGCCAGCACGCTCACGCAGCTCATTGAGCGTCTCGACCGCCGTCACGCTCAACGCGCTCGCAGCCTCGCTGTTCGTTCGCCTCAACGCCGACTCGATCAACACCTCGTCGCCCTCCGCGAGAGCACTGTGCAGATCGACCAGCGGCTTGAAGAAGGGCAGCGGTGCGCGCTCGAACAGCTCTCGCAACTCCGCCGCCTGCTGCCGACTGTACGCACGCCGCCGGCTCGTCAGGCACAACAACGCCGACGCCAGCGATCCGCGCGCAACGTCCTCACGGGCCTGCTCATACAAGAGCTCCTCCGCACGCGTCGCGTCGCCTGCCTCATAACTCATCGTCGCGACCGCCCATGCCCGCATCGAACCCAGAACAGGTCGATACGTCAGGGGGTAAGCCGCCAGCTCACCCTCGAGCACCCGAGCAAGCTCAAGGTCGCCCGCCGCCGCACGAAGCGCCGCCGCAAGAGCGAGCGTCCGCTCGTGATACGCGATACCGAAGGGGCTCGGCGGCCCCAGCCTCAAGCTGACCGCGAGGACCGACCACGCCGCATCGCGCTTGCCCGTGAGATACAGCACCTCCGCCAGCTTCAGCGAATGCAGGCGGATGCCCAGCGGATTGAGCGCGTCATAAGCCGCCTCCAAGTGCGTGCGCGCCCACTGCTCCGCCTCCTCCACACGACCCAACAGAAGCAGCGCATCACTTCGCGCCGCCTCCAGATAAGGCTGAAGAGGGGAGTCAGCATCAGGCTCCGGAGCCGCGTCGAGCGTCTCCAGTGACTCCTCCGCCCGGCCGAACTCCAGCAGCAGACCTGCACGCGTCAGAGCAGACCAGATCTGAGCGTGACGCGCGCCGCCCACAAGGCGAAGCCTCTGGAGCGTGGCGTCGTCGGCGACATGCACGCCCCAGCTGACCTCGAACATCAGCGCCTGAGCCTCCAGGATCGCGCCGTCTCCACCCAGCCGCGACGCCTGTTCGCGAAGGAAGGCGGTGGTCGCTGCCAGGTCGCCGGTCTGCCACAGCATCCACTGCGCACGGCGGGTGAGATAGATGGCGACGACGTGCACCGGGTCGGACGGCCGGATCGCGGTCGCATCAAAGATCTCATCGACCTGTTCCGGGTTCGGTCGAGACATGAGCCCATCGATGAAGGTGACCGCGTTCGCGAGGGAAGGATCGGCCCGCCAGTGCGCCCGGCGCGATGCATCTTGCACAGCGGCGCGCTCATGCACGAGGGCGACCAGTTCGGCGGCGTGTCGCAGGTGACCCGCATCATCAGCGGCAGCACCTGCCAATAGACGATCCACGAGGTCGCTGCGAGGCGGACGCGAGGGCTCGTACGCCGACCCGAAGACCTCGCCGGCTCGACGCGCCAGAAGCCGGCGGTCGACATCAGTGAGTCGAGTGCGCACGGCATGCGACAGGGCCGGCGGCGACACCGTGACCATGTCGCCGCGCGCGGAGCGATAGACGGTGACGCGTTCGAGCTCGGCGAGCTCCGAGAGCACTTCGGCGCCGACGAGGTCCGTGGCGTTGTCAAAGGTGACTGGTCCCGCCCAGGCGAGCGCTTGGAGACCGCGCAACGCCTCGGGTGACAGCGACCGGGTCAGCGCCTGCGCGACCATGTCGTGCTGCACGGCGTCGAGTGACCCGGTCTCGGTCCACAGCCCGTCGACCAACTCGATGACGCCGGAGAACCGCGCCGCGTCGATCAGCGCGATGGCGGCGGCAGGGTTGCCGGCCGAACGCGCCGATATCGACGAGATGAGATTCGCATCGGGCGGCCCGCCGAGGTGCGTGGTGAGGAGGGAGGACAGCCCCCAGAACCCGAGCGGGACGAGCCGCGCCTCAGCCATCACGCGTCCTTCGAAGACCCGCCGTACGCCGATGTTGTGGTCCTGGCCGCCCGGACGGATAGAAGCGACCAGTCGCACCCGTGGGCTCGGGGTGAGCCGGTCGACAATGCGCAGCGAAGCGGTGTCGAGCGTGTCGATGTCATCGACGACGACGATGTTCCCCAGCGCTCCATGGAGCTCCTCGTCGAGCAGTTGGAACAGCGCCGCGTCCGTGGGGGACGCAGCATGCCGAGATCGCGCGACTACGTCGTGCAGCAGGATGGCGCCGTACGGCACGTCCGTGAGTGACGCCCTCCCGTCGATGCGAACGACGTGCGCGCCGTCGTTCGTGGCACCCCCGGCGAATCGAGAGAGCACCGTGCTCTTGCCGGAACCCGTGTCGGCGGTGACGAGCACATCGCGGCCGATCGTCACCCACTGGGTGATCGCGTGTGCTGCTCCGGCGAGTTCTGCGGGGTCCACACCGGGCATTCTTCCACCGCGGTGCGTTTCCGCGCCTCCCCATTCCCCAACGAGGGGGGTCAGTGCTGCGTGTCGCGCCAGGAGTGCTGGGGGCGATAGCCGAGCAGGCGCTGCGCCTTCGCGGTCGAGAAGAGCGATTCGTTCACCCCGAGCTCGCGTCGGATCTCGACGTCGGGGAACACCTGAGCGACCAGTTCGGCGTTCGGCGTGCTCATGACGGTGTCTGCTGCCGCGATGAGGAAACGGTCGAACCCGGGCGGCGCGACCTCGAGCGCGCGGATCACCGCCTGGGCCCCGTCGCGCGCGTCGATGTAGCTCCAGAGGTTCCACTTGCGCCGGAGAGGGTCTGCGTCGAAAGACGGGAACTCCTCGTAGTCGGCGGGCACCATGACGTTCGAGAACCGCAGCGCGGTGATCGACACCTCGGGATGCCAGCGCACCAGCTCGGTCGCGAGCTGCTCCTCGAGGTGCTTCACGAGCGAGTACACCGACTCCGGGCGGGCCGGATATTCCTCATCAAGGGGGATATAGGGCGGCGGGGTGTCGAAGGGGAGACCCTGCACCGTCTCGCTCGAGGCGTACACGATCCGGTCGATGCCCAGGCGCAGCGCCGCCCAGAACACGTTGAACGTGGTCGTGATGTTGTTGTGGAACGTCGCGACGTCGGGCACGATGCCGGGCGCGGGAATGGCGGCGAGATGGACGAGGGCGTCGAACCCGTCGTGGAGGTCGTTCACGCTTGTGAGCGCGTCGACGACCTGCCCATAGTCCGTGAGGTCCACACGCACGAAACCATCGCCGCGCTCGCCGACTCGGTCGAGGCCGATGACCTCATGGCCCGCCTCGGCGAGTTCTCGTGAGACGACGGTGCCGAGCTTTCCGGATGATCCTGTGAGGGCGACGCGCATCCCCTCAGCCTGCCACCGTTTCGAGGGGACGCGGGGCCGTCAGTCGGCGGTCACGCGCTGGTCTCTGCGGCCGTCTTGGTCTTCTGCACCTTGCTCACGAGATCGCTGAGGCCCGAGGCCCCGCCCATGATCGCTGTCGCCGTGAGGATGAGGTCGACCAGGGCCGGGACGTCGGCGTACCCGAGCGAGGCCAGCAGCGAGAACTTGAACAGCCCCACGAGCGGCATCGCGAGAAGGAAGGCGAGCCCGTTGGTGAGGAGCGCCTTCTCGATATCGGCGGTGGTGACCGTCTTGGCCCCTTCGGTCTGCGTGTCGGCCGAGAAGACGCCCACGGCGACACCTCGTGCAGCGGCGGCCTGCGCCCGGAGCACCGTGAGGCCTCTCTGCTTCTTCGTCGTCGCCGTGGGCTTCTTGCTCACCGCGGCGACGAGGCGGTCGAAGACCGGCACGAGCACCTGGTTCGCTCTCTCGATCGCCTGAGCGAGCACGTAGAGGATCGCGAACGCGGCGATCCCCTCGACCTGGTTCTGAGTGACCGTCGATGCTGAGGCGATGATCGGCCCCAGTATGAGCCCGACGACCACCAGCACGACGGTCGCGACGATATAGGGCAGGCGAACGACAGTGTCCACGAGGCAACCCCCAGTTCCTCATTGCGGTTGGGGGGAAGCTACACCCTGCGCCCGTGCGTGGCTAGAGGCCGTGTGGCCGAGCCGGCACGCGTGGCGCCTACCGGCCGGTCCAGCGCGGCGCGCGCTTCTCGGCGAACGCCGTCGCACCCTCCCTGGCGTCGTCACTGGCGAGCACCTGCGGGAACAGGTCGTCGTTGAGGCGCCAGGCCGATTCCTCGTCGGCCGAGCGTCCCTCGTGGAGCTCGTAGGCGACCTGCTTGGCCCCGATGACGCCGAGGGGAGCGTTGGCCGCGATGGTCTTCGCGATCGCCTGGGCCTGTGCGAGTGCCTCACCGGGCTCGGTGAGCCGGCTGACGAGTCCGTGGGCGGCCGCAGTCTCGGCATCGATCGGATCGCCGGTGAGCATGTACAGCATGGCGAGCTTGAGAGGAAGCTGGCGCACCAGGCGGAGCGCCCCGCCGGCGCCGGGGTAGAGGCCGACCTTCACCTCGGGAAGCGCGAAGCGCGACGAGCGCGACGCGACGAGGATGTCGGCGGTGAGCGCGAGCTCGAACCCGCCGCCGAAAGCGATGCCGTCGACGGCCGCGATGAGCGGCTTCGCGATGCGCTGGCGCGTTCCGAACGAGCCCCACTCCGGGTCGCCCTGGGTGGGCTTTCCCGCGGCGACCGACTTGAGGTCGGCTCCCGCGCTGAAGGCGCGGCCCCCGGCGCCGGTCACGACGACGACGCGGACCTCGGGGTCGGCATCGGCGTCCACGAGAGCGGCGATGAAGGCGTCGTTGAGCTCCTGGTCGAACGCGTTCATCGCGTCGGGGCGGTGAAGCGTGAGCGTGAGGACGCCGTCGTCGAGCGTCGACAGCAGGACGTCGCTCACTTGCCGGCCTCGGTGTGGTCGTAGAAGCCCTTGCCGGTCTTTCGGCCGAGGAGGCCGGCGGCGACCATGCGGGTGAGCAGCTGCGGCGGCGCGAACTGCGGGTTTCCGGTCTGGTCGTAGATCATCTTGCCGGCGCGGTAGGCGACGTCGACGCCGGTCAGGTCGGCGGTCTCAAGCGGACCCATCTTGTGTCCGAAGCCGAGCGTGCAGGCAAGGTCGACGTCGCGGGCGGTGGCGAGACCCTCGTCGACGATGCGGGCCGCCTCCTGCGTGAGCACGGTGATGAGGCGAGAGGTGACGAAGCCGGCGGTGTCGCGGTTGACGAGGATGGTCGTCTTGCCGAACGCCTCGGCCAGCGCGCGGGCGCGCGCGACGGTCTCGTCTCTCGTCGCCAGGCCGCGGATGATCTCGCACAGCTGCATCGCGGGAACGGGGGAGAAGAAGTGCATGCCGATGACGCGGTCGGCGTAGTCGCCGTTTCCGGCGATGGCGGAGATCGAGATGGCCGACGTGTTGGTGGCGAGAAGCGTCTCGGGTCCGACGACGGCGGCGATCTGCGCGAACGTGTCGCGCTTGATGTCGACATTCTCGATGATCGCTTCGATGACGGCGTCGGCGTCCTTCAGCCCGTCGAGGGTGGGCGCGACCGAGATGCGGGCGACGGCGGGAGCCACGGCATCCGCCTCGAAGCGTCCGCGGGCGACCTGGCGCTCGAGTGCTGCCTCGATCTTCTGGACGGCGCTTTCGGCGGCACCCTCGGCTGCGTCGTAGAGGACGACGTCGAATCCGGCGACCGCCGCCACTTGCGCGATCCCCGAGCCCATGAGCCCGGAGCCGACGATGCCGACCTTCTTCACACCTGCAACGTCAGCCAAGACTGTCTCCTTCGACTTGAACGGGGGCTTTGTCAACACATTGACATATATCATCCTGCCGCCTACGCTCGGAGTCGTCAAGGGCGCGCTGGGTGTCGCCCGGGAAGGCTCTTCAGATGTCCGTGTTCGCTGATGACGACGTCGTCGTCGCCTCCACCGCCCGCACGCCGATCGGTCGCGCCCGCAAGGGCTCGCTCGTCTCGATGCGCCCCGACGACCTGGCTGTCATCGCCTTCGGCGAAGCCGTCCGCCGCGTTCCCGGTCTCACCTACGACGACGTCGACGACCTGTACCTCGGCAACGCGGAGCCTTACGGCGAGCACGGACAGAACATCGCGCGCCGCGTCGCGATCCTCCTCGGCTCCGACCGGCTGCCCGGCGCGACCGTCAACCGCTTCTGCTCGTCGTCGGTGCTCGCGACCCGCATGGCGTTCCACGCGCTCAAGGCCGGCGAAGGCGACGCCTACCTGGTGGGCGGCGTCGAGTGCACATCGCGCAACATCCCCGAAGACCCGCAGCCGAACCCCCTGTTCGACGGCACCGTCGAGCGCGTGCAGCAGCAGCTCGCGTCGGGCACCTGGACAGACCCCCGCGGGGAAGGCCTGCTGCCCGCCTATTACGTCATGATGGGCCTCACCGCCGAGCTCGTCGCCCGCCAGACGGGCACCACCCGCCAGATGCAGGACGAGTTCGCCGCCCTGTCGCAGCAGCGCGCCGTCGCCTCGTGGGAAGCGGGCTTCTTCGACAACGAGATCGTGCCCGTCACCCTCGCCGACGGCACCGTCGTGACGAAGGACGACGGTCCGCGCCCGGGCACGACCGTGGAGACCCTCTCGGGCCTGAACCCCGTCTTCATGCCCGACGGCACCGTGACCGCCGGCAACGCGTGCCCCCTCAACGACGGCGCCTCGGCGGCCGTGCTCATGACCGGCCGCAAGGCCAAGGAGCTCGGCATCCAGCCTCTCGCGCGCATCCTGTCGTCGGGCGTCTCGGCGCTCTCGCCCGAGCTCATGGGCCTCGGCCCCATCGGTGCGTCGCGCCAGGCGCTCGGCCGCGCCGGTCTCACGGCGGCGGACATCGACGTCATGGAGCTCAACGAGGCCTTCGCCGCGCAGGTCGTTCCGTCGGCGAAGGAGATCGGCATCCCGATCGAGAAGACCAACCCCCACGGCGGCGCGATCGCTCTCGGCCACCCGTTCGGCTCGACCGGCACCCGCATGCTCGGCACGCTCATCAACGACCTCCACACCGACGCGGGCCAGTTCGGTCTGCTGACCCTGTGCGTCGGCGGCGGCCAGGGCATGGCGCTCGTGGTCGAGGCGCTGCGCGACTGATGGCGACGGTGCTGCCCTCCCTCGAGGTCGCCGAGGGCGTCGCGATCATCCGCCTCCGCTCGGAGAACGGGATGAACGCGCTCGACGACGCCGTCTCCGACGAGCTGCAGCGCCTGCTCGACGAGGTCGAGAGCGCCGACGGCATCCGTGCGCTCGTGCTCACGGGGGAGGGGCGAAGCTTCTCCGCCGGAGGCGACTTCGCCCAGCTCGCCCAGCTCGCCGACGCCGTGCGCACCGACGAAGGGACGGCGGATGTGCGGGCGCGCGTGCGGCAGAACTCGCGCATCGTCGAGCGGCTGCGGTCGCTCGACGCCGTGACGGTCGCCGCGATCGACGGCGCCTGCATCGGAGCCGCTCTGGGGATGGCGCTCGCCTGTGACGCCCGCATCGTCACGCCGCGTGCCACGCTCTCGACGGGATTCATCTCGCTGGGCCTCTCCGCCGACTTCGGCACCGCCTACCTGCTGACCGACGCGATCGGCCGTGCACAGGCGTCGCGCTGGCTGCTCGGAGGCGAGCGCTTCACGGGCGACGCCGCGCTGCGGGCGGGATTCGCGACGGCCATCGCCGAGCCCGGGACGCTGCTCGATTCCGCCGTCGCTCTCGCGGAGCGCTGGTCGGCCTTCCCGGTCGCGACGGCGGGCATGAAGGCGGGCATCCGGGACGCCGACGAGGGGGGCCTCCCACGGCACCTCGAGCACGAGGCTGACCGGTTCGTCGCGGCGCTCCGGCATCCGCAGGCTCAGGCCTCGGTCGCGAAGGCGGTCGCCAAGCTCGCGCGCTGACGAACGCGAGGCCGGTCAGCTTCTGCCGGACTCGCCCACCAGCACCTTCTCGAGCAGTCGATTCAGCTCGGCGCGCTCTCGCGGGGTGAGCGAGGCGAACCAGCGCTGCGACCGCTCCAGCTCGGCGTCGAGCGTCTCGTCGGCCACCTTCTCGCCGGACTCCGCCAGGCGCATCGGCACGATGCGGCGGTCGGATGCCGGTTCCGCGCGCTCGATGAGGCCCTCCTTCTGGAGCCCCGACAGCATGATCGATGCCGCCTGACGGCTCACGCCCGCCAGACGCGAGAGCGCCGACGCCTCGAGCGATCGGTAGATGCGCAGGATGAACAGCGCGCTGAACCCGGCCCAGCGCAGGCCGCGCGGGCGCAGGACCTCGCGCTCCGACGACTGGATGTACGAGTTGGCGGCCCGCACGAGCAGCATGCCGAGTGCGAGCGAGCCCTCTTCGGCGTCGGGTGCGTGCTCGCGCAGGAACGCGTCCGCGTCGTGGCTGAACTGCGCGGCCGGGATGCGCGATCTCGGGGTGCGGGATGCCATGCTCGGCATGCTACCTTTCGCGCGTGGCGTCACCCGTTCGCCGCCGCGGGCTCGTCGGCCGCCAGCAGGGCTGCGCGCACGTCCTTGTGGACGATCTTGCCGTTGAAGTTCTTGGGCACCTCGTCGACGAACTCGATGCGCTTGGGCACCTTGTAGGCCGCGAGGTTGGCGCGCGCGTGGGCGGTGACGGTCTCGGCGTCGAGCGTGTGGCCAGAGCGCACCGAGATGACGGCGGCGACGTTCTCGCCGCGGTACGCGTCGGGCACGCCGACGACGGCCACCTCGTGAACGGCGGGCAGCTGGTACAGCACCTCTTCGACCTCGCGCGGCCACACCTTGAATCCGGAGGCGGCGATCATGTTCTTGGTGCGGTCGGCGATGTAGACGAACTCGTTCTCGTCGATGAACCCGACATCGCCCGTGCGCAGCCATCCGTCGACGAAGGTCGCAGCGGTCTCCTCGGGGTTGCGCCAGTACCCGTCGACGACCGAGGGCCCCTTGATGCAGATCTCGCCGCGTGAGCCGAAGGGGAGTGTGCTGCCGTCCTCATCGATGACCTTGAGCAGCGTCTCGCCCTGCGCCTTGCCGACCGAGATGATGCCAGACTCCGGGTCGCGCGGGTTGTCGACGCCGAGCACAGTCGTGACGCAGCCCGACGACGTCTCGGTGAGGCCGTAGCCGGGGCGCAGCTCGTGCCCGAATGTGGCGGTGATCTTCGGCATGAGCTCGGCGGGCACGGGGGCGCCGCCGCATCCGAGGGCGCGCAGCGTCGACAGCGAGCGAGGCTGCCTGTCGAGGGCGCCGAGCAGGGCGATGTAGGCGGTGGAGGTGCCGGTCGTCCAGGTGACGCCCTCCGACTCGAGCAGCTCGGCGTAGTAGTCGGGCTGCATGCGGTAGCCGAGCACGAGGCGCGCGCCCGAGACGAGCCACGTGCCGAGGTGGAACGCCTGGCCGGTGATGTGCGTCAGAGGCGCGATGGCGAGGATGACGTTGTCGTCTTCTTCGAGCCGGTTGTAGTGCACGTAGCCGGTCGCGGTCCAGACGACCCCGCGGTGCAGCACGCGTGCGCCCTTCGGCGCCCCTGTCGTGCCGGAGGTGTACTCGATGATGGCGAGGTCGTCGCTCGTCACGGCGACACGGTCGACGGTCGCGGCGGCGTCGGCGACCGCTGCGACGGCCACCAGCTCGACGCCGTCGGGAGCCACGGCGGTGAGGGCGTCGTCGGCCGACGCGTCGAAGACCGGGGGCACGTCACCGCCGAAGTCGCCGATGCCTGTCGTCACGACGGCGCGCACGCTCGTGCCGTCGATGCATGCCGGGCCCTGCCGGTTCCACGTGCCGCGGTCCGTCACGAACACGACGGGCTCGCAGTCGTCGACGAGCTTGCGCACCTCGCGCACGGAGTACATGGGGGAGACGGGCACGATGACTGCGCCCAGGCGCCACGCCGCCAGCTCGATCGTGATGAACTCGGGCTGGTTCTGCAGCTGGATCATGATGCGGTCGCCCGCGCCCAGGCCGCGGTTCTTCAGCGCCGCCGCGATCGCGTCGACGCGCGCGTCGAGCTGCGCCCACGTCGCGTGCCGCCCGAAGTAGCTGAGGGCATCGGCATCCGGCTTCTGCGTCACCCAGTGGTCGAACGCCTCGATGAGGCTCGAGAAGCGGACGGGGGTGACGGAGTGGCCCCCGGCGATGCCGGGCCCGGTAGCGACTGCCATGTCGAAGGCGCCTTTCACTGCGTTGTGGGGGACTCCTGTATATTACCTAGAGTTCTAGCGATTTGTCACCGACGATGGTGGCAGGACGGAGGCCACGTGACGAAGGTGCCGGGAATCGAGTGGGACGCGTTCGTCGAGTGGTTCTCGCGATCCGTCCCAGGCTACGCCGTGCCGACCGACGCGCGCCTGCTGACCGGCGGTCACAGCAACGTCACGATCCGCCTGTCCGTTGAGGGCGGCGATCTCGTGCTGCGGCGCGGACCGCTGGGCCTCCAACTGGAATCCGCGAATGACATGGTGCGTGAGTTCACCGTGCAGTCTGCCCTGCAGGAATCGGCGGTGCCGGTGCCGCGGATGATCCACGTCCAGCGCACGGCAGACCCGGTGACCGGTGTCGACGCTCCGTTTTACCTCATGTCCGCCATCGAGGGACGACCGCTCGGAGAGCGCGCTGACAACGCGGGAGCGGATGCCGCTGAGCTCCGCGCCGCGATGCTCGATTTGGCTAGACGTCTAGCAGAATTGCACCTGCTCGCGCCGTCGGAGGTGGGCCTCGGCGAGTTCGGCCGTCCCGAGGGCTACCTGGCCCGGCAGCTCTCACGCTGGGGGCGGCAGCTCGACGCGCTCCCGCCGCGCGACCTGCCTCTGCTGCGGGAGCTCGGCGCGCGCCTGGCACCCGCACCCGACATCAGCGCCGTGAGCATCCTGCACGGCGACTACAAGCCGCAGAACGCGCTGTTCCGCTTCGGCGCAGGAACCGCCCAGGTCGCGGCGATCCTCGACTGGGAGATGGCGACGCTCGGCGACCCGCTTGCCGACCTGTCTGTCTTCGGGCTGTACTGGGTCATGCCGTTCCTCGACGAGCGCATCGCCGGCGGCTTCACTTCGCCCGTCGATCCCGCGGCCGGCTACCCCCGGTTCTCCGAGCTGCTGGACGCCTATCGCGAGGTGCGGCCGTTCTCCGACGACCTGCGCTGGCACGTCGCGTTCGCCTGCTTCAAGATCGGCGTCATCAACGAACTGCTCTATCAGCGAGAGCTGTCGGGAACGGCCGTCGCCGAGGGCGACGAGCAGCGCGGGCCGGTCACCGAGGCCCTCGCCGACACCGGCCTGCAGGTGCTCGCCGGCCGTGACATCCTCCAGGAGGCATAGAGATGGACTTCGCACCCGACCCGATCGTCGAGGACTGCGCCGCACGCGTGCGCGCCTTCCTTGAGGAGGAGATCATCCCGGCCGAGCCCGTGCTGGAAGAGCAGCTCCGGGCCCATCCGGTCGACGCCGACGGCTGGTGGCCGACGCCGCCGATCGTCGACGAGCTTCGTGCCTCGGCGAAGCGCCGCGGCCTGTGGAACCTGTTCCTGTCGGCACCCGAGGGCGCGGGCCTGACCAACCTGCAGTACGCGCCACTGGCCGAGCTCATGGGCCGCAGCCCCAAGCTCGCGCCCGTGGCGATGAACTGCGCCGCGCCCGACTCGGGCAACATCGAGATGCTCCGCGACTTCGCCACCCCTGAGCAGAAGCAGCAGTGGCTCGAGCCCCTGCTCGACGGCCGCATCCGCTCGGCGTTCGCCATGACGGAGCCGGCTGTCGCGTCGTCGGATGCCACGAACATCCGCACCTCGATCCGCCGCGACGGCGACGACTACGTCATCGACGGCGAGAAGTGGTTCATCTCCGGGGCCCTCGGCGATCGGTGCGAGATCTTCATCGTCATGGGGCAGACCGACCCCGAGGCGCCCAAGCACCGTCGGCAGTCGATGGTCCTCGTGCCACGCGACACCCCGGGGGTCACCGTCGGCGAAGGGCTCACGATCCTCGGCTACGACGACCATGACCACGGCGGCCACGCGCGCGTCTCGTTCGACGGAGTGCGCGTCCCCGTGACGAACGTTCTCAAGGGGGAGGGCGAGGGGTTCGCGATCGCGCAGGCCCGCCTCGGCCCCGGTCGCATCCACCACTGCATGCGACTGCTCGGCATGGGGGAGCGCACGTACGAGCTGATGCTGTCGCGTGCCCGCGAGCGCTCCACCTTCGGCCGCCCGCTGAGCGACCACGGCATCGTTCAGGCATGGCTCGCCGAGGCGCGGATCACGCTCGACTCGATGCGCCTGCTCGTGCTCCACGCCGCGTACCGCATGGACGTGGGCGGCAACAAGCTCGCGCACACCGACATCCAGCAGATCAAGATCGCCGTGCCGCGCGCGATCCAGAAGCTCCTCGACGATGCGATGCAGCTCTTCGGTGCGGCGGGGCTGACGGCCGAGCAGCCGATCGCGGAGTTCTTCGCGTTCGCCCGCGCGCTGCGGTTCGCCGACGGCCCGGACGAGGTGCACCTCACGTCGCTCGGGCGTGCCCTTCTGAAGCACTGACCCGCTTCTGCCCGCCCCCGGGTCGTCGCGCTGACGATGGCGGCCCGGGGCGGAGGGAGACTACTCCCCGACGATGAGGCTCGCGCCGCCGTCGATCACGAGGCACTGGCCCGTGATCCATGCGGCGTCGCGCGACAGCAGGAAGCTCGCGGGACCGGCGATGTCCTCCGGCTCGCCGATGCGAGCGAGAGGGTAGGCCTCGCGCAGCTGCTCCTCGTTCTCGAGGAGTGCGGCGGCGAACTTGGTGCGCACGGCGGCCGGCGCGACCGCGTTGACCCGCACACGCGGTGCGAGTTCACGCGCGAACTGCCGCGTGAGGCCGATGAGCGCCGACTTCGACACCCCGTACATTCCGATGCCGGGGGCGGATGCCACGCCCGCGATCGATGCCACGTTGACGATCGCCGCGCCATCGCGCGACGGGAGGCCGTGCGCGACGGCCAGCTGCACGAGACGGGTCGCGCCGAGCACGTTGGTCTCGAGGATCTTGAGGGCGGCGGCGTAGGTGATCTCGCTCATCGGACCGAAGACGGGGTTGATGCCGACGTTGTTGACGAGCAGGTCGATGCCGCCGAACCGGGCGTCGGCCTCGGCGAACAGTCGCTCCCGGTGGGCGTCGTCGCCGATGTTCCCCGCGACGGCGGCCACACGCTCGGCGCCATGCGCCTCGACCAGCGACGCGAGATCCTCCTCGCCGCGGGCGGTCACGACCACGTTCGCTCCCTCGGCGAGCAGGCGCTCCGCGATCGCGCGGCCGATGCCGCGGCTGGCGCCTGTGACGAGGGCAGTGCGCCCGGTGAAGCGGTCGGTCATGAAACAGCCTCCTCGGCAGCGAAGTCGTCGGCCTCGTCGGCTGACGGAACAGCGGGATGCGCCACGATGAGGCGGCGCAGCAGCATGTTGAACACAGCCCCCTCTTCAGGACTGAAGGTCGATGCCCACGCGCGCTCACGAGAGTGGTTGACGCGGAACAGCCTCTCGAGCAGCTCGTTGCCGGCGGACGAGAGCGTCACGATCGTGCGGCGACGATCGTCCTGATCCTCGGAGCGCTCGATGAGCCCGTTCTTGGTGAGGGTCGACAGCAGGCTCGACATGGATGCCGTCGAGACGCCCGCCAGACGGGCCAGCTCATTGGCCGCAGCGCGCTCGACGGCGCGAAGGCTGAACATGACCCGGAAGGCCGCGAAGCTCATGCCTGACTCCGCCAGCACGTGCGATTCGAGATCCTTCATGACGCGGCTCGAGGCGCGGATGAGGTTGAACATCATCGCCATCGCCTCGGGGTCGAGCGACGGCTCGATCTCGCGGCCGGCGTCGATCGACCGCCGCTCATACTCGGCGGCCCCGATGCGCTGGCGCTGGCTCATGGTGTCCTCCCCGGTGACGTCAGCGGACCGCGACGCCGTGGCCGCGGAACTCGGCGATGAGCACGCCGTCGGCGTCTCGGATGGCGACGTCGACGATCGTATTGCGACCATATGCCGCACGAACGGTTCCCGTCGCACGCAACACGGAGTCTTCGCGTCCGGGGGAGACGTAGACGATCTCGGCCTGGCGGGTGACGCTGCGGCGACCGGCGGCCTCGCACGTGTAGGCGAAGCAGGTGTCGGCGAGCAGGTAGGTGTACCCGCCGTGGACGAGACCCTCGCCGTTGACCATCGCCGGCTGCGCAGGCAGCTCGATCTCGCACGCGCCGGGCGTCACCGAGCGCAGCCGGATGCCCAGGGACTTCGCCGCCTCGTCGATCGAGTAGCGGTAGGCGACGCGCTCGGACGCATCCTCCGCGCCGAGGGAGGGGTTCCCGTCTGCTGTCATCGTCACGTATTCATTCCATTCGATGTCTTGTCTTTTTCCCCGCCGCGGAGGGCGCGGGCGAGTCGACGGCGCCGACGGTCCTCATCCGTGAGGATTCACTGATTTATCAATGGTCCGTTGGCATCCACTCGCTACTTCGCGAATGTTGCTCGCAGGCTCTGTGGGTGTTACTGTAGCCGAAAATCAGTTAGATCCCTAGCGGATATTCGCGAAGGTGCGAATGTCCAGGATCCGATCCGACAGCCAGAGTTGACCGAGGAGCGACCCCACCGTGCTGCAGCTAGAGCAGGTATCCGTCACGTATGGCGGCACGCTGCGCGCCGTCCAGGACGTGAGCCTCACCGTGCCGGACGGGGCGAGCGTCGCCCTCCTCGGCAGCAACGGTGCCGGCAAGTCCACGACCCTGCGGGCGATCTCGCAGAACCTTCGGCGCCACCGTGCACGCATCACGAGCGGCCAGATCACCTTCGACGGGGAGGTCCTCAACGGACGCCCGATGTTCGAGGTCATCGACCGCGGTGTGGTCCAGGTTCCCGAGGGGCGCCGCATCCTGGGCCGACTGAGCGTCGAGGAGAACCTCCGCGTCGGCGGTCTGCGGCTCGGCCGCAAGGAGCTCGCCACTCGTCGTGACGAGGTGTACGAGCTGTTCCCGCGCCTCGGTGAACGCCGCCACCAGCGGGGCCTCCTCCTCTCGGGCGGCGAGCAGCAGATGCTCGCGATCGGCCGCGCGCTCATGTCGTCGCCGAAGCTCATCATGTTCGACGAGCCCTCGCTGGGTCTGGCGCCGATCATCGTCGCGCAGATCGCCGACATCATCCGCAGCATCAATGCGAAGGGCACGTCGGTGCTGCTGATCGAGCAGAACGCGAACATGGCGCTGTCGGTCGCGCACTACGCCTACGTCCTCGAGCTGGGCAAGGTCTCGCTCGAGGGAAAGAGCGAGGAGCTCATGAAGTCCGACACCATCAAGGACCTCTACCTCGGACACAGCGGCGGCGACGTCGCCACGCTCGACGCCCCCGCTGCCGAGCGCGTGCTCGCCCCCTGGAAGGGAGACGCACGATGACCCGCGCACCTCTCCACGTCGACCACGTCACTGTTCGCTTCGGAGCCGTTCGTGCCCTCAACGACGTCTCGTTCGTCGTCGAGCCCGGCACCGTGCACGCCGTCATCGGCCCCAACGGCGCCGGCAAGTCCTCGCTCCTCAACGTGCTCTCGGGTGTCTACGTGCCCAGCGAGGGCAGCGTGCGCTGGGGTGACACGACCCTCACCGGCATGCGTCCCGACCAGATCACCGCGCTCGGCCTGGGCCGCTCGTTCCAGAACCTCGGCCTCGCCGGAGCGCAGACGGTCGAGGAGAACATCATGCTCGGTCGCCACTCGCTCATGAAGGCGGGCTTCTTCTCGAGCGGACTGGGACTGCCATACGCCCGCCGCGAGGAGCGGATCCACCGCGACCGCGTGCACGAGATCGCCGAGTTCATGGGCCTGCGCAACCTCCTCGACGCCGACGTCTCGTCGCTGTCGTACGGCGTGCAGAAGCGCGTCGACCTGGCGCGCGCCCTGGCCACCGAGCCCAAGATCCTCCTCCTCGACGAGCCGGTCGCCGGCATGAACGCGAGCGAGAAGCGCGTCATCACATCGCTCCTGCGCACGATGATGGCGTCCCTCGACCTCACCGTCATCCTCGTCGAGCACGACATGGAGATGGTCATGGGCCTTTCTGACCACGTCACCGTCATCAACTTCGGCGAGGTCATCGCCGACGGCACACCGGCCGAAGTCCAGGCCGACCCCGCCGTCATCGCGGCATACCTCGGCGAACCGGAAGGGGCCGCACAGTGAGTGACTTCCTCTCAACCCTGATCAGCGGGCTCTCGCTCGGCTCGATCTACGCGCTCGTCGCCCTCGGCATCGTCATCCTCTTCAAGTCGAGCGAGGTCATGAACTTCGCCCACGGCTCCATCGCCGTGCTCGGCGCCTTCGCCGCGGGGCGCGCCTCCGACATCCTCGGCTTCTGGGGCGGCGTGCTGGTGGGCCTCGCGGTGGCGGGTCTGTTCGCCCTGTTCGTCGAACGGGTGCTCGTGCGGGCCATGAAGAACGCGCCCATCGTCTCGCTGGCGATCATGACGATCGGCCTCCAGGTGATCCTCGACACCGAGCTCCCGCGTCAGATCGGCTCCGACATCATCCAGCTCCACCAGCCGTGGGGCCTGGACAGCGTCGACATCGGCGGCACCCTGGTGCCTTGGAACCGCATCTTCACGATCCTCGTGACGCTCGTCATCATCGTCGCGTTCCTGCTCGCGTTCCGCTTCTCCAGCTGGGGCGTCTCGATGCGCGCCGCTGCCGAAGACCGCGAGGCGTCGGAGCTGGTGGGCATAAAGCTCAGCCGGATCACGATGGTGTCGTGGGTTCTGGCGGGCGTGCTCGCCGGCGTCGCGGGCATCATGCTCTCGGGCGCCCCGAGCGCGGGCCTGACCCCGACGATGGCCGTCATCGCGCTGCGAGCCTTCCCGGCCGCGATCATCGGCGGGCTCGACTCGGTCACCGGCGCCCTCGTCGGCGGTCTGCTCATCGGAGTGCTCGAAGCCCTCACCATCACGTATCAGTCGGAGCTGTCGTTCCTGGGCCGCGGCCTCGGCGACGTCGTCAGCTACCTCCTGATGTTCATCGTTCTGCTGGTGCGCCCGCAGGGCCTCTTCGGCCGCAAGGAGGTCGTCCGTGCCTGAGTCCGTCGACACGCAGAAGCCGCCGACCATCACGGTCGCCGTCCCCACCCAGCGCCGCCGCCGCAAGAGCGACAAGCGCACGTGGAAGTGGGCTGCGATCGCGGTGCTCGCGGTGATCGCCCTCATCGCGCCGCTGTACCTCACCTCGTACTGGCTGCAGCTGGTATTCGCGGTGTCGGCCATCGCGATCGGCGCCATCGGCCTCAACCTGGTCACGGGAACGGCCGACCAGCTGTCGCTGGCCAACCCGTTCTTCATGGTGGTCGGCGCCCTCACCTACGTTGTGCTGTGCAGCGAGGCCGATGCCGAGCGCGGTCTTGTCGGGCTGGGCCTCCCTCCGATCGTCGGACTCGTCGGCGGCGTCGCCCTCGCGATGGTCGCGGGCCTGCTGTTCTCACCGATCGCGTCGCGCCTGCGCGGCATCTACCTCGGCATGGCGAGCTTCGGCCTCGTGTTCGTCGCGATCTACGTGCTGAACAATGCCGGTGCCCTGTCGGGTGGCTTCAACGGCCGCAGCGTCCCCACGTTCGAGCTGTTCGGCATCGTCTTCGGGCGCAGCGACGAGCCGCTCGTCATCGCGGGCGTGCCCTTCGGCCGCTGGGAGCTGCTGTGGTACCTCGGCCTCGCGCTGCTGGTCGCGGCCGCCTGGTTCGCGTCGAACATCCTCAAGTCGCGTTCGGGCCGCGCGCTGCGCCTGATCGCCTCCGGTGACCTCCCGGCATCCGTCTCGGGTGTGCACGTCGCCTGGTACAAGGCGCAGGTGTTCGCCATCTCGGGCATGTACGCGGGCCTGGCGGGTGTGCTGTTCGCCCTGTCGATCGGCTCGATCGCCCCCGAGACGTTCAGCCTGGAGCTCGCGCTCGAGTTCCTCGCGATGATCGTCATCGGCGGCATGGGGTCGGTGGCGGGCGCCGTCATCGGCGCCGCGTTCGTGGCGGCCATGCCGCTGCTGCTGCAGTACGCGCTCGGCGACATCCCCGCTTTCCAGACGGGTGAGATCTCGGCGGCCAACGTCGCGAACTACGTCTACGGACTCGCGGTCATCCTCGTCCTCATCTTCAAGCCGTCCGGACTCGTCGGCATCTGGCGAGACGTGATGAACAGCTTCCGGCGACGGAAGAACATCCCTACCACCACAGAAAGTTGACAACGAATATGCGATCAAAGACGATCCTCGTCGGCGTGGCCGGCGTTGCGGTCCTCGGTATGGCGCTGGCCGGTTGCTCGTCGAAGAGCACGGAGACCCCCGGTGCAGCGGCCGACGGCGCGGTCAAGACCGGCCAGGGCATCTCGGGCACCACGATCACTCTCACCGCGGAGGTGGACCTCAACGGCCCCTTCAAGGTGAACAGCGAGGACGAGTCCCGCGGATACAAGCTCTACTGGGAGGAGCAGAATGCCGCCGGCGGCGTCTGCGAGACCTACGACGTCAAGATCAACGTCGTCTCGCACGACTACGACGTGCAGAAGGCCGTCACGGTCTTCAACCAGACGTCGCCCGAGACGCTGGCCTACCAGGACTTCGTGGGCGGCTCGCACACCGCGGCCGTGCTCGAGGAGGCCGAGGCCAACAACCTCCTGCTCTCGCCGTCGTCGACCACGCACACCGTGCTCGCCTCGCCGGTCGTCACGGGCACGTGGGCCGCATACGACGTCGACCTGCGCATCGTCTTCCAGTGGCTGCTCGAGCAGGGCGAGGTCGCCGAGGGCGACACCGTCGGCGTCATCTACAACGAGGGTGACTACGGCCAGGCTGCCCTCGAGGGCGCTCAGGAGTTCGCCGAAGCGCACGACATCACGCTCGTCGAGGCGCAGGTCAAGGCGACCGACTCGGACATGACCGCCGCCGTGCAGTCGGCCACCTCGGCCGACGCGAGCGCCGTCCTCCTCGCCGGCACCCCGCCGCAGCTCGCCTCGGTGGCGACGATCCTCGAGGGCGCAGGCTCCGACATCGCGATCGGCGGCTCGAACCCGACGATCTCTTCGTCGCTGCTGGGCACGCCGGCTGCCGACTACCTCGCCGAGCACTTCGTGGGCGTCTCGTACGTGACCACCTACGAGGAGGGCTACGGCAAGGACCTTTTCGACCGCCTCACCGAGGCGAACCCGGGTGCGACGCTCACCTCGCAGGCGGCCATCGGCTACCAGAAGGGTGCGATCATGCACAAGATCCTCGAGGCCGCCTGCGCCGCGGGTGACCTGACGCCCGCAGGCGTCGTCGAGGCCCGTGCGAACATCGGCATCGTCTCGCTGCCCGACCTCGGCCCCGACATGGACTACTCGAAGCTCGGCGAGTCGCCGACGAAGTCCGGCTACGTGGTCACGCTCGACGGCGCGGTCACGGGTGGCCTGAAGGTCGTCTCGGACGGCCTGTACGAGCTGAAGTAACCTCCCCCCGATCAGGACGGCCCCCGGAATGTGCGTTCCGGGGGCCGTTCTTCGTGCGCTCCGCGCGGATGTGTGCCGCAGCGGATGCCGTGGCCGCTCCCGCCACCCGTACACACGAAGCGCCCCGGTCGCGCGAAGAACCCCCGGTCGCGCGAAGAACCCCCGGTGTCGTGCCACCGGGGGTTCTGCTCGCGGGGGAGAGGCGGATCGTCAGAACGACAGGCCGCGCAGCACCGCCGCACCTGACTTCGTCTGCGCTGCGAGCGACTGCGCCTCAGGGAGCATCGCCGCCACGAAGAAGTCGCGCAGCGCTGCGGCGTCTGCGGGAGCGCCTTCGGTGAGTGCCGCCTTGGCCAGCAGCCAGGCTGCCGTCGCACGCCACCACAGCTTGAGGTAGGCGACGCTGCCGGCGAGGGCGTCGGCGCGGTCGGCCGTGAGGACCCACGTCGTGGCGTCGGCGAGCGTGTCGAAGGCGGCCGCGAGAGCCGTGCCCGTGGCGCCGCCCGTCGCGGTGGCGACCTGCTGCATCTCGTCGATCAGCTCACGGACCACGGCGCCGTCGCGCTGCGCGACCTTGCGGACCACGAGATCGACAGCCTGGACGCCGGTCGTGCCCTCGTAGATCGACGTGATGCGGGAGTCGCGCCACAGCTGCGCGGCGCCGGTCTCCTCGATGAAGCCCATGCCACCGTGCACCTGGATGTTCAGCGACGTGAGCTCGGTGCCCAGCTCGCTGCCGTAGGTCTTGCAGATCGGGGTGAGGAGCGCGACGCGCTCCTCGGCCTGCCGGCGCACGGCATCGTCGGGGTGGTGGTGCGCCAGATCGATGTTCACGGCATTGAGGTTGAGGAGGTAGCGCACGGCGGCGATCTGCGACTTCTGGGTGGCCAGCATGCGGCGCACATCGGGGTGTCCGACGATCGTTGTGTCGCCCAGCGCCGTGCGGCCCTGCACGCGCGTGTTCGCATAGTCGACGGACTGCTGGTGCGCCAGCTCTGAGAGCCCCAGACCCTGGATGCCGACGGTCTGACGGGCGTCGTTCATCATGACGAACATCGCCTTCAGGCCGGCGTTGACCTCGCCCACGAGCCAGCCGGTCGCGCCGTCGAACTGCATGGTGGAGGTGGGCGAGCCGTGGAGGCCCAGCTTCTCCTCGATCGAGATGCACTCGAGCGCGTTGCGCTGGCCGCCGGGCAGGAACTTGGGCACGAGGAACAGCGAGATGCCCTTCGTCCCTTCGGGGGAGCCCGGGATGCGGGCGAGCACCAGGTGCGCGATGTTCTCGACGAGGTCGTGCTCACCCCACGTGATGAAGATCTTCTGACCCGTGATGGCGTAGGTGCCGTCGCCGTTGTCGACGGCCTTGGTGGTGAGGGCGCCGAGGTCGGTCCCCGCCTGAGGCTCGGTGAGGTTCATCGTGCCCGCCCACTCGCCCGAGACGAGCTTGGGGATGTAGGCCTCCTTGAGCTCGTCAGAGCCGAACTGCAGCAGCGCATCGATGGCGCCGAACGTGTTGATCGACAGGAGTGAGAACGCCATGTTCGCGCTGTCCATCACTTCCTGCATGGCGTAGTTGACCGAGAACGGGAAGCCGCCGCCGCCGAACTCTTCGGGCCACTGCACCGTGAGCCAGCCCGACTCGACGAGCTTGCCGTAGGCGTCGTGATAGCTCGGCGGGGTCGTGACCTGCCCGTCGCCGATGTGCTTCGCGCCGATCTTGTCGCCGTCGCGGAGAGTGGGGGCGACCGCTTCGCTGAAGAACGAGGCGGACTCGGACAGGATGCCTTCGACGGTGTCGAGGTCGGCATGCTCGAACCCGGGGATCTCAGCGCTGAGACGCTCGAATCCGGCGAGCTTGAGGGCGAATGCGATGGCGTCGGTGGGAGGGTTGTAATTTGTCACAGCATTGACAATATCTCGTCTGTCAGCGATCTGTCGATTCGCATTCCTGAGGCGTCGGGCGATCGGGCGCAAGGGGGCTGTCGTGCACCATGAGCCGGGCTTGACTGGGACTCGAAAGGGAGGTCGTGAAAATGAGCATGATCATCGAGCACGAACCGCCGTACCGGGTCGGCTACTTCGTCGGGAGCCTTGCGCAGGCATCCATCAACCGCAGGCTGTCCGAGGTCCTCATCAATCTGGCTCCACCCGAGCTCGAGTTCCAGGAGATCCCGATCGGCGACCTGCCGCTGTACAGCTACGACTACGACGAGGACTATCCGCAGGTCGCGCGCGACCTCAAGCGCGCGATCGAGGAGTCGGATGCCGTCATGTTCGTGACGCCCGAGTACAACCGATCGATTCCGGGGGCGCTGAAGAACGCGATCGACTGGGCGAGCAGGCCCTGGGGTCAGAACTCGTTCGCGCGCAAGCCATCGGCCGTCATCGGCACGTCGGTGGGTGCGATCGGCACGGCTGTCGCGCAGCAGGACCTGCGCAGCATCCTGAGCTTCTGCAACTCGCCCCAGATGAATGCGCCGGAGGCCTACATCCAGACCAAGCCGGGGCTCTTCACCGACGACGGCGAATGCACCGACGACGGCACCCGGGAGTTCCTCCAGGGGTGGATGGACGCGTATCTGGAGTTCATCAAGCGGGTGCTGACGGTGGTCCCTCCGCCGCAGCCCCGCTCCTGACCTCACCGCGCGCCCGCCGCCGGCCGGGACCGCCGAGGTCAGGATGAGGTTCATAGTCCGCTCATAAGGTCGTCTGGGTCGCCCCAAAATAGGGACCCATAGGTTCTTCTCGTTGCAGCGCAACATGCCCGAGAGGAGACTTATGTACTGGACGTATCTGCGGCGCGAGCTCGCAGGCCGCAAGAAGCAGACGGCTGTCGTCGCGGTGGGAATGGCGATCGCGATCGCCCTGGTGATCATCGTCAACTCGCTGTCGGCGGGTGTGCGCGACGCGCAGGCTCAGGCGCTCGAGTCGGTCTACGGCGTCGGCACCGACCTCACCGTGACCGGCGCGCAGGCCGCACCGGGAGAAGACGGCGGCGGGCGCGGACCCATGTTCGACTTCGACGAGGACGCCGGTTCGACCGACGACGACGGCACGACCTCGCTCAGCCAGTCACGCCTCATGACCGACTTCATGCGGGGCACGCTCGACGCCTCGACCCTCGACACCGTGACCTCGATCGACGGCGTCGCCGCCGCGTCGGGAGCGCTCAGCCTCACCAACTCCACCTTCGACGGCGAGCTCCCCTCGGCCCCCGGTGGCGGCGGCGACGGGATGCCGGAGCCCGGCCAGGGCGGTGCGCCCGGCGGCGGCGGTTTCGGTGGCGGCTCGTTCGACATCGACTCGTTCACCGTGCTCGGCATCGATTCCGCCGACAGCTCGGTCGGCCCGCTCTCGGCCGCCGAGCTCACCGACGGGCGCGCGCTCACCGGCACGGATGCCGCGGCCTACGTCGCCGTGCTCGATGAGACCTACGCCACGAGCTCCGAGCTGTCGGTCGGCGATGTCATCGACGTGGGCGGCGCCGAGTTCGAGGTCGTCGGAATCGTGGCTTCGACCTCGGCGGAGGCCGACACGGCCGCGAACGTCTACGTCCCGCTCGGCGTCGCGCAGGAGCTCTCCGACGCGGGAGACGTGGTCTCCACCATCTACGTGCAAGCCGATTCCGCCGACGAGATCTCGGCCGTGCAGGACGCCCTGGAGGAGGCGCTCCCCGACGCGACCGTGAGTTCGCAGTCGGACCTCGCGTCGACGGTGTCCACGTCGCTGTCGAGCGCCAGCGCCCTCATCGGCAACCTGGGGACGTGGCTCTCGATCATCGTGCTGGCCGTCGCGGTCGCGCTCGCGATCCTGTTCACGATCTCGGGCATCTCGCGCCGCACGCGGGAGCTCGGCACCCTGAAGGCGATCGGCTGGTCGAACGGTCGCGTCGTCGGGCAGGTCGCGGGGGAGTCCGTGGTGCAGGCGCTGATCGGCGGCATCGTGGGCGTCGTCGTCGGCGTCGTGGGAGTGTGGGTCGTCAACCTGATCCACCCGACGATCTCGGCTGCGGGCTCTTCGCAGGCAGGTCCGGGCGCGGGTGGCGCCGGTGGCGGGTTCCCCGGAGGGGGCGCACCCGGCGGTGGGTTCCCGGGCACCGACATGGCGGCCTCGGCAGGCGAGATCACCCTCAACGCCCCGCTGTCGCTCGGCATCGTGCTGGTCGCCGTCGCGCTCGCCGTCGGTGCGGGCCTGGTGGCGGGGGCCTTCGGAGGCTGGCGGGCAGCTCGCCTGAGCCCGGCCGAAGCGCTGCGCTCGGTCGCCTGACCACCGCGGAAGATCTGAAGAGACGGAGAACATCATGACCATGACCGAGACCAACGCCGGCGCGACGTTCGCTACGCCGACTCCCGCCTATCGCCTGGGTGCCGTGACGAAGACCTATGCCCGCAACGGGCGCCCGGTGCAGGCACTCGCAGGGGTCGACCTGGAGATCGCGCAGGGCGATTTCGTGACGATCCAGGGCCCCACCGGAGGAGGCAAGTCGACGCTGCTGCAGATGCTGGGGGCGCTGGACACCCCCACGGCCGGCACGGTTCACCTCGGTGGGGTCGACCTCGCGAAGGCATCCTCGTCGAAGCTCGGCGACATCCGCGCCCGCGAGATCGGGTTCGTGTTCCAGGCGTTCAACCTCATCCCGACGCTGACAGCGGCCGAGAACGTCGACATGGGCCTCGAACCGCTGGGCCTGTCGAAGGCGGAGCGTGCCGAGCGTGTGCGGGAGGCGCTGGCGCACGTCGGCCTCGCGGAGCGCGCCGATCATCGTCCGGCCGAGCTGTCAGGCGGTCAGCAGCAGCGCGTCGCGGTCGCGCGGGCGATCGCGAAGCGGCCGCGCGTCCTGCTCGCCGACGAGCCGACGGGCAACCTCGACGAGTCGATGCGTGACGAGATCCTCGCGGTGCTCGAGCAGCTGAACGCCGAGGGCCTCACGCTGGTGGTCGTCACGCACGACTCGGCCGTCGCCCGCCGCGCGCGCCGCCGGCTGCGCCTCGAGAGGGGCACGGTGCGCGACATCACGCGCTGAAGCCGCGTCACGCACGCTCGCGGGAGAGCGGCGGAACGTGTGGGATGGTGACACCGTGAACCGAATCCCGCGATCCCGCCAATACTCTGCGTGACCAGCGACGCCGACATCATCGAGCGCTCCCGCGTGACGCCTGAGGCGTTCGCCGAGCTGTTCGATCGCCACGCTCGCGTCGTGAGCGCCTTCGTGGTGCGGCGGGTCGGACGCGTGGAGGCGGAGGACATCGTCAGCGACACGTTCCTCACCGCGTTCCGCCGGCGGCACGACTACGACGTCTCGGCGGCATCCGCCAAGCCCTGGCTGTTCGGCATCGCCGTGCGGCTGATCCGGCACCATCGCGCCGCCGAAGCCGCCCACTGGCGCTCGATCGTCTCCGCGGCGCGTGACGTCTCAGCGCACGGCGAGGGCGGCATCGACGACGCCGACGCCAGAGCGGATGCCGAGGCCGCCGTGAAGGCGATCACGCCGGCCTTGCGCCGTCTCTCCGCGGCGGACCGCGAGACGCTTCAGCTCTATGCGTGGGCCGATCTCACCTATGAGGAGGTCGCTGCGGCGCTCGGCATCCCGGTCGGCACGGTGCGCTCGCGTCTCAACCGCGTGAGACGGAGGATCGGCGCCGCTGTGCAGGAACTCGAGCTGAGGGAGGAGGGTCGTCATGGAACTGCGACGCATGCTTGAGTCCGTCGGGGAGGGCGAGCTCGACGAGGAATCGATCGCGCGTGCCCGTGCGAGGCTGACGGCGGAGATCGCCGCTGCGGTGGAGCCCGTGACCGAGGAGCCCTCGACCAAGGCGCGGTCGCTCCGCTCGCGTGGGCGCATCCCGCAGCGCCACGGTCAGCGAGCGTCCACCCGCACATGGATGCCGGTCGCGGCCTCCGTCGTGCTGGTCGCGGCGGTCGTCGGCGGCGTGTCGCTTGCCCTCGCTCAGCGCGCGACCCGCTCGCCCGTGGCGACCGAGCCGACGGCATCCGGCGCGCCCATCGACCCCCGCGCGATCTACGAATGCGGACCCGGCTCCCTTCGCGGCTCCGCGCTCACCGACCCGCGCGGCATCGCAGCCCTCGACGAAGAGCACGCGGCCATGGCCGCGTCGGCGGGTGCGGACGATTCCCGCTGGATCGTCGGCGACGCGTCGTCGCAGTCGCTGCTGCTGATCGCTCCCGCCACCGCGGTCGATGTGTTCGGAGCCGACGTCGACTTCATCCACCTCACGACGTCGACCACGGCGGAGGGGGAAGCGACCGTCGGCACACGGACGACGGGTCAATGCGGACTGCAACGGGTGCGCGACGACGGATCCGCGCACCCGTACGAGGTCGCCCCCGGGGTGGTGCCGACGTCACGGGCGCTGCGGATCGAGGTCCTCTCGTACCGGTGCTCCCCGCGAGCAGCCGACTACACGATCTCCCGCGTGGTCGAGACTGCGACGACGATCGAGGTGACGGTGCGGGAGGAGCCGACCAGCGACGTGGAGCTCCACTGCGCTCCGCTGCAGCCCACGCGCTTCGAGCTGACCGTGCCGCTCGATGCCCCTGTCGGCGACCGCGTGGTCGTTCAGCCCGACCGGCTCTTCGCCGACGACGCGTTCGCGGCCGTCGGTCGGTCCTGAGTCCGCGGCATCACGCTGACCGGGTCAGCGCCACTGGGGGAGCTGCTGAAGCGTCCAGGTGTTTCCGTCGGGGTCGTCGAACTGCACGAAGCGGCCCCAGTCGAGCTCCTGCACGCCGCGGGCTTCGACACCGGCGTCCCGCAACTGGGCCAGGGCGGCGTCGGCATCCGGCACGACCACCTGAATCGTGTTCTGCTTTCCGGGTTCGAGGTCGATGCCGAGCCCTTCGCCGATCGCGATGGAGCAGGCCGAGCCGGGCGGGGTGAGCTGGACGAAGCGGATGTCGGGAGTCGGACGCTGATCGTGGTCGGCGTTGAACCCGATTCGGGTGTAGAAATCCTTGGCGCGGTCGACGTCGGTGACCGGCACGAAGATCAGCTCGATCTTCCAGTCCATAGGAGTCTCCTCTCTATCGGAGGGCACGTTACGCCGATCCTCGGACATTGCGCGGTGATCATTACCATGGTGCCTATGACCGACGAGAACCCCCGGTTCAGCCCCGTCATCGCGCTGCTCGCGGTGTCGGCCATGTGGGAGGCGCAGCTGACTGCCGTGCTCAAGGATCTCGGCATCACGACCCGCAAGTTCGGCCTCCTCGGGCACATCTACGCCGAGCCGGGCATCTCATTCTCCGAGCTCGCCCGCCGGTCGCACATCACGGTCCAGTCTGCGCACACCGCCGTCCGCTCACTCGTCGATGACGGCCTCGTCCAAGACGCGACGTCGCACGCGGGAGCGGCAAGCGACCTCCACGTGACGCCGCAGGGGGCACGCGTTCTGCGCGAAGCCCGTCGCCGGCTGTCGGAGCTCGACAGCCGGCTCGCTGAGAGCCTTCCGGGAGTCGCCGCGTCGCTCGACGGCATGCGCGCCGGCATCGTCTGACGCGCCCGCATCCTTCAACTACGCTGAAGGCATGCTGCGCACCCCGTACAGAGCGTTCCGCCTCGTCGCGATCGCCGAGGCCATCACCTGGACGCTCCTCATCGCCGCACTCATCCTGCGCGCCGTCGCGGCGTGGGACCTCGCGACCACGGTGGCCGGAAGCATCCACGGCTTCGTCTTCCTCTCCTACGGGGCGACCGCCATCCTCGTCTCGCTCAACAGCCGCTGGCCGGTGGGTCCGACCGTGCTGGCTGTCGTCTCTGCAGTGATCCCCTACGCGACGATCCCCGTCGAGCGGTGGCTGCACCGCAAGGGTCTGCTCGACGGCGCCTGGCGCACCCAGGAGCCGGATGCCGGCGAGCGACGCTGGTACGACGGGCTGCTGCGCTGGTTCCTCCTGCGCCCGTGGGCGCTGATCGCGCTCATCGCGGCGGCGGTCGTGGCGCTCTTCGTCGCGCTCCTGATCATCGGCCCGCCCGGCGGCCGGCACTGAGCGCGTTCCGGGGGATCAGCGCCGCGTCGACACCGTCACGGTGAACTTCGCGTTCCGCGCCACCTGACGCGTCGGCCCGACGAGGCTCTCGAGAACGCCGCGGTAGCCGAGCGGAGAATTCCACACGCACCACAGCTCACCGCCCGGACGCAGCACCCGCGCGGCATCCGCGAACAGCTTCGGGGCGACCCTGTCGGACACCGCCGCACCGCTGTGGAAGGGCGGATTGAGCGCGATGAAGGATGCCGAGGCGTCCGCAACGGCGCCGAGCGCGTCGTCGCGGACCACCGTCACCCGCTCCGCGACGCCATTGGCCTGGATCGTGCGCTGCGCCGAGGCGACCGCGACGGCGGACTGGTCGGTCGCATAGACGAACGCCCCAGGATGCCGCAGCGCGAGGTGCGCCGCGATCACGCCCGTGCCGCACGCGAGATCGATCAGCGGATCGTCCGGCGTTCCGCCACGGGGATGGGGCGGCAGATGCTCGAGCAGCAGGCGTGTGCCGATGTCGAGGCGCGCGCCGGCGAAGACGCCGCCGAACGCGCAGACGCGGATGCCCTCGACGGAAGCGGTCGTCGGCGTCGGGTCTGCGCCGTCGTGCGGCCCGCGCGCGACGAGCACCCGGGACTTCTGCCGCGCGTGGGTGACATCGAGGTGCGCGAAGAACTCGCGGAGGACGTCGTTCATCGCCGTCGACATGTGCTTGATGCGCCCGCCGCCGAACACGGCCACGTCGGGGGCGGCGTGCGCGGCGATGAGGCCGGCGATGTCCCGGAGCTGGTCGAGCGAACGGGGCAGACGCAGCAGCACGACGCGGGCGCGTGAGACGAGCTCCGCATTGAGCGGCAGCGAGCGGAACGGCGACTCGGGGCCTGATCCTTCAAGGCCGAGGTCGGCCGCGTTCGCGGCGAGCGCGCGTTCTCCGGTGAGCGCGTCCTGGTGCACCCGCACGCTCCGTGCGCCGTCGTGGCAGGCGGCCAGCGTCAACGCGCCGTAGGAGTCTCCGATCACGACCAGTTCACCGTCGCCGAGACCCGCGCGGGCATCGGCCGACTCGTCCAGGAGCAGCCGGTCGGCCGCGTCGGCGGCGACCAGCCCGGGAGCCTCGATGTCGGGCCTGCGCCGCAGCGCGTCGAAGGGGAACGTCACGAGGAGCCGGCTCCCCGGCCCGGCGACGCGCCGAAGGCTCCCGCCTCGAAGGCGGTGGGCTCCTCCGCCGCGTAGCCATCGGCGTAGTGCAGCCGCGCGTCGGCGGGTGTGCATTCGTCGCCGATGCGGATGCCGGGAGCGAGCGCCCCGGCGTCGCGCAGGTCGGTCAGCGACGAGATCGCGCGCCGGCGCAGCTCCCACGGGTCGATCGTGTTCACGTAGACCTTCGTGCCGCCCTCGAATCCGGCGGGATTCGAGATCCGCCACTTCAGGACGATGCGCCACGGCATCGGCCACGGGGCCTGCGGCGGACGGTAATGCCATTCCTCGTTGGTCGGCACGTGAACGCCGGTCGCCGCGTGCAGCGCGTGCACGAGGTCGGAGACGGCGCGGACGCCCTTGGGGGAGTGCTCCTGCGGCAGGTTCTCGGCGGCGGTCGAGAACACCTCGAACGCGGGGTAGCGGTGGCCGACGCCCGCAACGGCGACGGCGCCGTCGACAGCCGCGACGACGAGCCCCTCCTCGACGGCGAGGTCGAGGATGCGGTGCTGATAGAGCAGGCGGTCGCTCGCCAGCATCCGCAGCTCGCGATCGACCTGCGGTCCGTGCTCGTCGATCGCCACGAGCTGCTTGTGGAGATGCTCGAACGACGCGCCCGCCGGCCGCAGCCAGTTCTGGAACACGGCGACATGGGAGGCGAACGGCTGCGCCGCCTGGATATCCGCGAGCGAAGCCACCGTGAACGCGAAGTACGCCCCGTGCTCGTCGGGCGTGAGCAGGCCGGACGACACGAGCTGGTCGTCGTACTCAGCGCCGTCGACCACGTGACGTCGCGCGACGATGACGTCGTGCGATCCCCCCAGCAGGTCGAGCGCCGCCTCTTCGAGCGACTGCTCGACACCGGATGCCGCGGAGCGGATCTCCGCGAGCTTCTCGATGTGCGCACGGCCGACGGGATGCGACAGGTACTCCTGTGCCCACTCGACGACCGAGGCGGGCTGGCGGAAGCCGTGGTTCTCGCGCCAGTACTCGGCCGAAACGATCTCGAACAGGTTGCCGAAGCGGCGGAACTCCGCGGTCGAGTCGTCGAGCTCGTGCGCGGGCACGTGCCGGAGCTCGACGAAGCCCGGACCGACCAGCCGTGACTTCTCAGGCGTCGTCTCGAAGTACCGGTCGCTGCAGAACGCGCACAGCCGACGCTCTTCGCCGGGGGCCAGCCGCCGCGACGCGTCCCTGGGAATGGAGAGCGGACGGTTCGCTCGCCCGGGCACGGTCCACACGCGCGTGCCGGTGAGTGGTCCGACCTGCTTCACGGTGCCGTCGGGCAGACGCGTGATCACGATCTCGGGAAGCTCGGTCACCCCTTCACCCTATCGACGGCCCGCGCGGGCGAGAATGAACGCATGCGGATCGTCGTGCTCACCGGCGCCGGCATCTCGGCGGAGAGCGCGTGCCCACCTTCCGTGGTGGCGACGGCCTCTGGGAGGGCCATCGGCTCGAAGACGTCGCGACGCCTGAAGCGTTCGAGCGCGACCCTAAGACGGTGCACGCCTTCTATGACCGGCGGCGCGGCTCGCTCGCGCATGTCGAGCCCAACGCGGCGCACGAGGCGCTGGCGCGTCTGGAGTCGGTCGTCGGCGAGGATCTGCTGGTGGTCACGCAGAACGTCGACGACCTGCACGAGCGCGCCGGCTCCACGCGGGTCGTCCACATGCACGGCGAGCTGCGTCGCGCGCTGTGCCTCGCGTGCGGGGAGCGGCCGGCGTGGGACGGTGACCTGCTGCCCGGCCCGCCGTGCCCGGTGTGCGGACAGCGGGCCCTGCGCCCGGACGTCGTGTGGTTCGGTGAGATCCCCTATGAGATGGATCGCATCGAACGGGCCGTCTTCGCGTGCGAGCTCTTCGCATCGATCGGCACGTCGGGGGAGGTGTACCCCGCTGCCGGATTCGCTGCGCTCGCAAGGGCCGCAGGAGCGCGAACGGTCGAGCTGAACCTCGCGCCGACGCGGGCGGTCACGGCATCCGGGGCTTCCGTCTTCGACGAGGTGAAGGAGGGGCCGGCCACGGTGGTCGTGCCCGCATGGGTCGATGCGCTGGTGGGCGGCATCATGGGCGCGCCCTCCCGCTGACTCCGCTCCGCGGGGGTCAGGCGACGAGGCGCACGCGCACGATGTTGGTCGACTCGTCGAGCTCGGCGACCTTCGGGTACGCCTTCACGAAGTCGGAGAACGACCGGTGACCCAGTCCCTTCTCGCTGAACGACGGATCCATGCGCTTCATGAGGTTCTTGACCGCCGACAGGTGCACCCATCCGTCGTCGGAGCGCTCCTGCTCCAGGCGCAGGGCGCGAGCCAGCAGATCGGCCGTCGGATCGGACGATGCCCGCTTGCGGCGAGACACGGGCGCCTCGGTCTTCTTGGCGGCGGGCTCGGGCGCCCGCACGCCGGGCAGCGAGTCGTAGGCGTCGAACTGGTCACAGGCGGCGGCGAGCGACTTGGCCGTGGATCCGGCCACCCCCACGCCCACGACGACGCGGCCGAGCCGCTTGCACCGCTGAGCCAGCGGCACGTAGTCGCTGTCGCCGGCGACGATCACGACATGCGTCAGGTCGGGCAGGCGGAACATGTCCTCGACGGTGTCGACCGCGAGCCGGATGTCGGCGCCGTTCTTGGCGTAGGCGGCGGCAGGGAACAGCTGCACGAGGTCGACCGCGCGGGCCACCAGCTGTGAGCGGTACTCCGCGTTGACAGGGGACGACCAGTCGGCGTAGGCCCGCGTGAGCACGAGGGTCCCGAAGGATGCCGCGTAATCGATGATCGCGCCGACGTCGATCATGGCGTCCTTCAGCCGCTGGGCGACCTCGGGCTCGCTCGGGTCCTCGGCGATGCGCTGGCGGTCGCGCGAGTACGAGTTGCGGCCGTGAACGCGGTCGTACCAGCTCATGACGATGTTGTCGAAGTCGAGGTACACCGCGACGCGGGGGTTCTGAGGATCCGGCATGCGTCCAGTGTGTCAGGCGCATGCCGCCCGGGGGATGACCCGCGCGGCGGAAGTTCCTAGACTCGCGCCATGCCCCTGCTCTTCTCCGTGCTGTCCCTGGCCGTCATGGTCTTCGCGATCGTCGACATCGTCCTGCGTCCCGAGGGCCAGGTGAAGCACATGCCGAAGCTCGTGTGGCTGCTCCTGGTGATCCTGCTGCCGCTCATCGGCTCGATCCTGTGGTTCGCGATGGGGCGGGAGTATCCGGAGCGCGCGGTGTCGCGGCCCCCGCAGTTCGCGCCGTGGGCGACAGAGCCTCCGGCCCCGGCTGCGTCGCCGCGCGACTTCCGGTCGACAGAGCAGCAGCTCGCCGATCTCGAACGCGAGATCGAGGCGGAGCGCCTGCGGGCCGAGATCGCGAAGCGCCGCGCCGAGCGCGACAGGGCGGGCGAGGTCGAACAGGAGTGACGGCCGAGAGGGAGAACGGGCGGAGCCGAAGCGCCGCCCGTTCCCCCACCGACTCGTCGGGAGCGCGCTAAGCCCTCATGCCGCTGCGAAGGCGCGAGATCGCGTCGACCGTCGCCGCGAGGATCAGCACGCCGCCCGTCACGAGCAGGTTGACGCCCGCCTCGAGGCGAAGCAGCGCGAGGCCGTTGATGATCGTCGCGATGACCAGGCCGCCGATCGCGGCGTGCACGAGGCGACCGCGTCCGCCGAACAGACTCACGCCTCCGACCACGGCCGCGGCGACGCCCGACAGCACGATGTCGCGGCCGGCGGCGCCGTCGACCGAGCCGATGCGGGCCTGGGCGAACAGACCCGCGACGACGGCGAGACCCGAGGCGATGACGAAGCACCACCACTTGACCCAGCGCACCTTGATGCCGGCGCGGCGGGCGGCCTCGGCGTTGCCGCCGATCGCATAGACATAGCGGCCGAAGCGCGTGCGGTCGAGCACGAACGTCCCGATCCAGAGGATCGCGAGCACGACCGGCACGATGATCGGCACGCCCTCGATGGGGATGACCGACTGCGAGCGGTTGAGGTTGAGCACGGCGACGGCGAACCCGCCGAGCACGGCGATGACGGCGAGCTTGATCCACACGAGGGAGATCGCGCGGTTCGGCACGCCGGCCCGGGTGCGTCGGCGGCGGTCCCAGAAGGCGGTGCCCGCCGAGATCGCGAGGATGACCACGAGCATGACCCAGCCGCCCCAGACAGGCAGGCGTCCGTTCTGCAGCGCGATGACTTCGGGAGCGTTGATCGGGTACAGGCCGCCGGCGCCGATGATGAGGAGGGCCAGGCCCTGGTACCCGAGGAAGAGTCCCAGTGTCACGACGAATGACGGGATGCCGACTCTGGCGACCAGGAAGCCGATCAAGGCGCCGGTGGCCAGACCCACTCCGAAGCCGATCGCGAGCGCGACCGGCCACGGGAAGCCGTGCTTGACGTTGAGGACCACGAAGGTCGCCATCGCGACGCCGCCGGTGACGCCCGCGGAGAGGTCGATCTCGCCGAGGAGCAGCACGAAGACGAGGGCCATGCCCAGCACGACGTACGCCGCCGCCTGGTTCATGAGGTTGGCGAAGTTGAGCGGCGTCAGGAAGAACCGGCTCATGAAGCCGAAGAGGATCGCGAGGAAGATCAGGCCGGCGATGGCGGGCAGGGCGCCCATCTCGCCGCCGCGCACCCGCTGGAGCCACGCGCTGACCTGCTCGCGAAGTCCGCCTTCGACGCCGCTGCCGATCAGGTCGCTGGCCACGGGGTCGGGTGCCGCCGCGGTGCGAGGACTCGTGTCGGTGCTCATGCGTCGCCTCCTGTCGGGATGGTGCCGGTGCCGATCAGCTCGACGCCGGCGGGCACCTTCGTGCCGGTGATGTAGCCGACGACGTCGTCGCGCGTCGTCTCGGTGGTCTTGACCTGCGCCACCATCTGCCCGAGGTACAGAACCGCGATGTCGTCGGCGACGGCGAACACGTCGGCGAGGTTGTGGCTGATGAGGACGACGGCGACGCCCTGCTCGCTCAGGCGGCTCACGAGATTGAGCACCTGTTCGGTCTGCGCGACTCCGAGGGCGGCGGTGGGCTCGTCGAGGATCACGACGCGCGCCTTCTTGAGCACCGCGCGGGCGATCGCGACCGTCTGGCGCTGACCGCCCGACAGCGACGACACCTTCTGGCGGACCGACTTGACGGTGCGCACCGACAGCGAGCGCAGCGTGTCCGACGCCTCGCGCTCCATCCGGCCCTCGTCGAACGTGCCGGCGGAGAGCTCTTCACGGCCGAGGAACATGTTCTGGACGATGTCGAGGTTGTCGCAGAGAGCGAGGTCCTGGTAGACGACCTCGATGCCGAGGGCGGCGGCATCCCTCGGGGTATGGAGGGTCACGGGCTTCCCGTCGAAGAGCACTTCGCCCTCGTCGTAGGGCTGGACGCCCGCGAGCCCCTTGATGAGGGTGGACTTGCCGGCGCCGTTGTCGCCGACGAGGGCGGTGACCTTGCCCGGCATGACCTGCAGGTCCACCCCCTTCAGCACGCTCACGGGGCCGAACGACTTCTTCACCCCGCGAAGTCGGATGATGGGTTCTGTCATGTCTCGCTTCCTTGCGATGTCTGTGGGTCGGGGAGGGCGGCGTGCGAGGGGCGCCGCGCCTGAGAAGACGCGACGCCCCCCGTCATCAGGCGATCACTCGACGCCGAACTCGGCGCACTTGTCGGCGAGGCTGACGCCTTCGATCTCGCCGGTGCAGATCTCGGCGGCCGACGCGTCACCGGCCGCGACGACGTCCTTGACCTGCTCCGGACCGACGAGCTGCGGCGTCACAGCGATGTACGGCGTGCCGTCTTCGAGCTCCTGGTCGGCGGTGACCGACTCGCCGTTCAGAAGCGCGATGGCGACCTCGACGGCCTTGTCGGCCTCGAGCTTGACCGGCTTGTACACCGTGGCGGTCTGCCATCCGGTGAGGATGTTGCGCAGACCCTCGAGGTTGGCGTCCTGACCGGACACCGCGACGCCCTGGAGGCTGTTGTCCTGCAGGACCTTGATGACGCCGTCGGCGTTGGTGTCGTTGGCTGCCCAGACGCCGTCGACCTTGCCGTCGTTGGCGGTGAGCGCCTGCTCGAAGTTGGTCTGCGACTTGGCGCCGTCCCAGACGCCGGTCGGCTCGGCGACGGGCTTGATGCCCGCGGCCTCCATCACCTCGACGGCGCCGGAGCGGAACATCGCCGCGTTGCCGTCGGTGGGGTCACCGCCCATGTAGAACACCTGGGCGGTCTTGGGGTCCTTGCCCGCGGCCTCGAGGCCGTCGAGCACCGTCTGGCCCTGCAGGCGCCCGACCTCGACGTTGTCGAACGACACGTAGTAGTCGGCGCCCTTGAACGGGCGGTCGTAGGCGATGACCGGGATGCCCTGGCCGGCGGCCTTGGCGGCGACGCCCTCAGCGGCGCCGTTGTAGTCGACGAGGAGCATCACGCCGCAGCCCTGCGTGAGCTGCTGGTCGGCGATCGTCGCGTACTTCGAGACATCGGCCTGCGCGTTCTGGATGTCGACCTCGAAGCCGGCGCCCTCCAGTCCCTCCTGCAGGTACTTGCGGTCGAAGTTCTCCCAGCGGGGAGACGAGGCCGCGTCGGGCAGGATCACGCAGGCGCGACCGGCCTCCGCAGGCGGCTCGCCGCCTTCGGTTCCACTGGGGGAGGGGGTGCCGCTCGTCGAACAGCCCGCCATCAGGAGTGCCGTGCCGCTGAGCAGGGCAGCAGCAAGCAGAGTGGACTTCTTCATCTTTCGCCTTTCACCGTCGAAACTGCGAGTCGTTGTGATTCGGTGCGCGGGTCGCACTGCGTCGATCATTATGTGTTCATGTCTTGGAGTCAAGACATGAACATAAAGAACTGATATCGGTCCGCACTCGGTTTAGGCCGTGAACTCACGCCTTGTGTGAGCGCTCACGCCCGGCCCACGGCGGCACGCGTACGACGCGACAGGGAGTCGACGATGACGGCGAGCACCAGCACCGCTCCCGTGACCATGAACCGCACAGAGGAATCGAGGTTCAGCAGGGTGAGCCCCGAGCTGATCGACTGGATGACGATGACCCCGAGCAGGGCGGCGAAGGCGGTGCCGCGACCGCCGAAGAGCGAGACGCCGCCGATCACGGCGGCCGCGATCGCGTTGAGGTTCGTGTCGCCCGTGCCGGTGCTCTGGTTGGCCGCCGCGAGGCGAGCGGCCGCGAGGATCCCGCCGATGGCAGCGAGGGTGGTGCACAGCGTGAAGACCGAGAGGTAGATCCGCTCGACGCGGATGCCGGCGCGGCGCGCCGCCTCGACCGAGCCGCCCACCGCGTACACGGCCCGGCCCCAGCGGGTGCGCGACAGCAGGAAGTGCATGACGACGACCAGCGCGAGGAAGAACACGAACATGGCGCCGACGCCGCGCGAGAGGTTGAGCACCCACGTGGCGGCCAGCAGCAGCCCCAGCAGCAGGCCGGCGCGCGCCGTGATCTCCCAGCCGCTCTGGCTGTCGAGATTCGCGTCGGCCCGTCGGCGCGCCCGCCGGTAGAGCGACCACGCGTACGCGGCGACCGACACCACGACGAGGGTGTAGGCGAGCCACGCGGGCAGGAACATGTGCTGCGCGAACTGCACGATCCACGAGTCGAACGGCAGGTTCACCGAGCCTGTCTCGCCGAGCACCCACAGCTGTGCGCCGAGCACCGCCAAGAGGCCCGCGAGGGTGATGACGAAGCTCGGGAGCCCGAACCGCGTGTACAGGAAGCCGTAGAGGAGCCCGACGACGGTGCCCGAGCCGACCGCCGCGAGAATCGCGACGATGAGGGGCCACTCCGCCTGCACGAACCCGACGGCCAGGACGGCCGCCGCGAGTCCCGAGACGGATCCGACCGACAGGTCGATCTCACCGAGCAGCAGCACGACGACGATGCCGAGGGCGATCGTGCCGATCGAGGCGCACTGCATCGTCAGGTTCACGAGGTTGGTGCTCGACAGGAAGACGGGATTGAGCGTCTGGAAGACGCCCCAGATGACGACCAGTCCCGCGATCACCGGCAGGGGGCCCAGGTCGCCCCCGCGGATGCGCAGCGCGATCAGCTGTGCTCGCGTGAGAAGGGTCGGGTGCTCGTCGGTCTCGATGCGGAGGGCATCGGTCGCCGGCCCCGGCGTGGCGCCGCTCACCGGGCCGCCCCCGGGCCGCCAGCGGCGCGGCGTCGCCTGCTCGACATGGGGATGACGCGGCCGTCCTCGACCGCTGCGTCATCGTGGTCCGCCGTGCGCGGCGGCGGAGGCGTGCGGCGGCCCGCGTCGATCGCCCCCGTGATGGCGGCGATGAGGGTCTCACTGGTCACCTCGGAGGCCGAGAACTCCCCGTTGTTCCGTCCCAGCCGCAGCACGACGATGCGGTCGGCGACCGCGAGGACGTCGGCCATGTTGTGGCTGATGAGCACGACGCCGTGGCCGCGCTCGCGCAGCCGCTCGATGAGGTTCAGCACCTCCGCGGTCTGCGCGACGCCGAGCGCCGCCGTCGGCTCGTCGAGGATCACGACACGCGGCTGGCCGATGAGCGACCGCGCGATGGCGACCGTCTGCCGCTGTCCGCCGGACAGTGACGCGACCGGGATGCGCACCGACGGGATCTTCGCCGAGAGCTCACGCAGCAGCGCCCAGGTGCGCTGCTCCATCTCGACCTCGTCGAGCGAGCCGTCGGCCGTCAGCTCGCGCCCCAGCCACAGGTTGGCGACGACGTCGAGGTTGTCGCACAGCGCCAGATCCTGGAAGACGGTCGCGATGCCGAGCTCCTGCGCGTCGGCCGGGCTGTCGATCTGCACCGGCTCGCCGTCGAACTCGACCGTGCCGGCGTCGGGCGGATGAACGCCCGCGAGGATCTTCACGAGCGTCGACTTCCCCGCCCCGTTGTCGCCGATGAGAGCGACCACCTCGCCCTCATTGACCCAGAAGTCGACGTCGGTGAGCGCCTTGACGGCGCCGAAGTGCTTCCCGATGCCGCGCATCGTCAGCACCCGGTCGCGGTGACGGCCAGTGCGGGAGTGGGCTGCGATCGTCACGGGGAGTCCTCACGGATGCCGGCGGCCTCGCACGCGGCCGCATACTCGGGGGTACAGATATCTTCGACAGTCCAGAAGCCATCCGCAACGACGGTGTCCATGATGTCGGACACCGTGACCGCGACAGGCGTCAGCAGCGTCGCCGGCGTGCCGTCGACCATCAGCTCGCCCTCGACCGGACGACCCTCGAGCAGCTCGATCGCGACGTCGGCCGCCAGCTGCGCCTGCGGCCGGAGCGCCTTGTAGACCGTCATGTGCTGATCGCCCGTGACGATCCGCTGCAGCGCCGTCAGCTCGGCATCCTGCCCCGTCACGATCGGCAGCGGGGTCACGCCGGCGGCCCGCAGCGCGGCGATCGCGCCGCTGGCCGTGCCGTCGTTGGCGGCGTACACGCCCGCGATCCGGTCGCCGTACTGACTGATCTGGCCGGCGACCCAGTCCTGCGCCTTGTCGGGGCTCCAGTCGGGCGTCGCGTACTCCGCGAGGATCCGCACTCCGCTGGCCTCCAGCACCCGCAGCGCACCCTCGCGGAAGCGTGCCGCATTGCTGTCGGTGGGAGAGCCGTTGACCATGAGCACGCCGCCGTCGGGGTCGCCGCGCTCAGCCAGGGCGTCGACGAGCGCCGTCGCCTGCAGCTCGCCGACGCGCACGTTGTCGAACGACACGTAGTACGCGAGACCGCCGCCGTCGACCAGCCTGTCGTAGGAGATGACGGGCACCCTCTGCGCGTTCGCCGCATTGACGATCGTCATGGCCGCTTTCGCGTCGACGGGGTCGAGCACGAGCACCCGAACGCCCGCGGCCAGAGCGGACTCCGCCTGCTGCTGCTGCTTCGCGGCATCCTGATCGGCGTTCGCGTACAGCACCGTGTAGTCGCCGCGCTCGGCCACCCGCTCCTCGAACACGGGCCGGTCGAATGTCTCATACCGGGCGGTCTTCTTGTCGGGCAGCAGCAGGGCGATCGCCGGTCCGTCGGCGGCCGGGACGCACGCGGTCAGCAGCCCCAGCAGGAGTGCCAGGGTCAGTGTCGTGACGAGTGTGCGGAGGTGCACGGAAGAAGGCTCCTCGATCGGGTTTCGGAGTGCGACGTCCCGGCCGGATCATTCGGTGATCGGGCCGGCGCGACGGCGGTGTCGGTCAGGCAGGGCGAGCGGCGACATCGGAGTCTACGCTCACGTGGTCGAGGGCCATGGCGATCGCCCCGCGCGTCTCACCCCACTCCCCGAAGGTCGCGCCGACGATCTCGGGCAGACCGCTCGTGGCCGCGAGGGCCGAGCGCTCCAGGGCGTGCCGCATGGGGGCCATGAGGATCTCGCCCGCCTGCGAGAGCTCGCCGCCGACGATGATGAGCTCAGGGTCGAAGAGGTTGCACAGGCTCGCCACCGCGATGCCGATGTGGCGCCCGGCGTCGGCGATCACGCGGTGCGCCGTCGACACGCCCGCATCGGATGCCGCGAGCAGGTCGGTCAGTCGCTGCATCCCCTCGCTTTCGGAGAACAGCGCGAGCAGGGCCGGCGCCGCGGCATACATCTCGAGGCAGCCGCGGTTGCTGCAGCGGCAGACGGGTCCGTTCTCGTCAATCGTGACATGGCCGATCTGCCCCGTCTTGCCACTGACGCCGCGGAAGAGGTCGCCGTCGACGATCAGACCGGCGCTGATCGTGTGACCCACGCGCACGAACACCGACGAGCTGGCACCGCGGCCGCTGCCCTCGCGCGCCTCCGCGAGCCCGCCCAGGTTGGCCTCGCTGTCGACGAACACGGGGCGTCCGATGCGGGCCGACAGGCTCGCAGCGACGTCGACTCCCTCCCAGCCGGGAAGAAGACCCGGCGTCGACACCATGCCCGTGCGCGGATCGATCGGCGCGGGAAGCGCGACGCCGACGGCGAGCAGATCGGCCAGCGAACCGCCCAGCGACTCGAGCATGTCGCCCAGCAGCAGCGTCAGCCGGTCGAGCTCGGCGTCGTGCCGGTGACCGGGAGCCAGCGGCACCGCGGTCTCGGCGACCGTGGTGCGCGTGGCATCCGCGATCGAGATGTGCAGCTGCCGCGTGCTGAAGTGGGCCCCCGCGACCAGGCCCACCCGGCGGGCGAGCGAGACGAGCGTCGCGCGGCGTCCGCTGCGCGACGTGAAGGACGTGTGAAGCACGCCCGCGGCCGTGAGCTCCTTGACGATGTTCGACACCGTCGCAGGCGACAGGCCCGTGCTTCCCGCCAGCTCGATCTGGGTCAGCCGCCCATGCCTCTTGAGGGACTCGACGACACGAGCCCTGTTGGCTTCCCGGAGCGACGACTGCGAACCGGGTGGTGTGCTGCGACGGACCACGATCGACACTGTACCCGGTGAGGGCGCAGAGACGCCCGCCTCACCGGCCCCTGTCTGCGTGTTCAGCGCTTGGGCGGATAGACGACGCCGACCTGTGCGCGGATGTCGTCGAGGCTCCGCATGATGGCGACGCTCTGCTCGAAGGGGAGCAGATCGCTGTCGAGGCGTCCTTGCGCGATGAGCTCTTCGGCGTACAGCGCCTGATACTGCATCCCGCGTCCCTCGACCCGCGACTGGTACTCCTCGACCACCCGCCCGTCGGGCGTGCGCACTCGGAAGCTCGTGGGGCAGTACCACACCGCGTCGATCTCGATGCGCCCCTCAGTGCCGGTGACGTGCGCCGTGTTCGGCCCCGCCGAGCGAGACGAGGTGACGAACGACGACACGGCGCCCGACGCATGCGTCATCGAGGCGGCCACCTCGGTGTCGGCGCCGGTCTCGCCCAGGCGCCCCACGGCGCGGATGTCGCTCGGCTCGCCCAGCACGTCCCAGATGAACGACATCGGGTAGATGCCGAGGTCGAGCAGCGCGCCGCCTCCCAGCTCAAGCGCGTTCAGACGGTGCGCCGGGTCGGAGCTGATCCGCTGCGTGTGGTCGGCGAACACCGTGCGAAGCTCTCCGAGCGTGCCGGCGGCGAGGATCTCGCGGATGCGGACCATGTGCGGCAGATACCGGGTCCACATCGCCTCCATCGCCAGCAGCTGCGCATCGGCGGCGAGGTCGCGGATGGCCGTCGCCTCGTCGGCGTCCAGGGTCACGGCCTTCTCGATGAGCACGTGCTTGCCCGCCTGGAGCGCGAGCGACGCGTCTTCGAGATGGCGGCCGTGCGGAGTGGCGACATAGACGATGTCGACGTCCGGGTCGGCGACGAGGTCTTCGTACGATCCGTGTGCGTTCGCGATGTCGAACTCGCGCGCGAAGGCCTCCGCGGCCTCAGGACGGCGCGAGCCGACCGCCGTGACGGTCAGGCCCGCCGTGCGCAGGTCGGAGGTGAAGGCGTGGGCGATGCCGCCCGTGGCGAGGATTCCCCATCGAAGTCCGGTCATGGTCACACCCTAGCGGCGCCCTCGCGCCCGCGGCTCCCCTCGTGCACGCAGGGCCGCTCTAGGCTCAGAGCGTGACCGATGCCGCACATCCCGAGCCCGAGCAGGCCGTCGAGCGCTTCCGCGAGCTGCTGCAGATCCCCACGATCTCGCACGCCGACGAGGCGCTCATCGACTGGGAGCCCTTCGACCGATTCGTGGCCACGGTCGAGCGCCTCTACCCGCGGCTGCACGCGACCCTCGAGCGCGAGATCATCGACGGACACTCGCTCCTGTACCGATGGCGCGGCGCGCAGGCGGCCGATCCGCTCGTGCTCATGGCGCACATCGACGTCGTGCCGGTCGTCGAGAGCGAGTGGGAGCGCGAGCCGTTCGCGGCTGAGATCGTCGGCGACGGGGCGGATGCCGAGATCCACGCGCGCGGCGCGATCGACGACAAGGGGTCGCTCGTGGCGATCCTCGAGGCCGTGGAGCAGCTCGCCACGGACGACGTGACGCCCGAGCGCGACCTCTACCTGGCGTTCGGCCACAACGAGGAGACAGCCGGAGGCGGCGCCCGCGCGATCGTCGCGACGCTGCAGGAGAGGGGAGTGCGTCCCGGCCTCGTGCTCGACGAAGGCGGTGCGGTCGTCGACGGGGTCGTGCCCGGCGTGACGGTCGCGACCGCGATGGTCGGGGTGGCCGAGCGCGGCGTCATGACGCTGCTGCTGACGGCCCGCGAAGGCGGCGGTCACGCCTCGACTCCGCCGGCCGTGCCCGCCACTGCGCGCCTCGCCCGCGCGATCGACCGGCTGCACCGCCGCCCGTTCCCGACGCGCATCGCACCGCCCGTGCGCGCTCTGTTCGCAACGATCGCACCGTACGCGCCCCAGCCGCTGCGATGGGTCTTCGGCAGCCTGGGCCTCACGGGTCCGCTGCTCGCCCGTGTCTTCCCGCGGCTGGGACCCGAGATGAACGCCATGGTGCGAACGACGGCGGTCGCGACGCAGCTCTCGGGGGCGCCCGGCGAGAACGTGCTGGCGACCACGGCACGTGCCGCGATCAACATCCGGCTGCTGACAGGAGACACGGTCGAGAGCGCCACCGAGCGGGTGCGCCGTGTCGTCGCCGACCCCGAGGTCGAGATCGAGGTGCGCCATGCCTCCGACCCGTCACCCGTCTCGCCGTGGAAGGGCGATGCCTGGCGCCAGATCGCCTCGGCCGTCATGGCCGCCCTCGGCGACGACGTCGTCACGACGCCCTACATCCAGCTCGGTGCGAGCGACAGTCGGTGGTTCACCGTCATCAGCGACCACGTCTACCGCTTCACGCCGTTCCACCTCACGCGCGCCGAGCGCGACGCGCTGCACTCCCACAACGAGCGCATCCGGGTGGACGTGTGGCTGCGCGGCATCCGCTTCTACCGCGAGCTCATCGCGCCGGCGCCCCGCTGAAGGCCGCGCTGACGGCGCCGGCACCGGCTCAGGGGATGAGCGTGACCTTTCCGTCGACGCCCTGCTCGACCAGGCGGTGCGCTTCCGCGGCATCGGCGAGCGGCAGCGACGGGCCCAGCTCGACCGAGAACGCGCCGGCGGCCAGGAGCTGAATCGTGACGGGCAGTGCTTCGGAGCGCCATCCGATCTCGCGAGAGCACAGAGGCCGAGGGCTGCCGCCCAGGTAGGCGCGGATGCCGAACGAGTCGGCGTCTTTGCCGCGCACGAGCGTCGCGATGCGGTGGCGGTCGGCGACGAGGGCGAGCGAGGCCTCGATCGCCTCGTCGGTGCCGGCGATGTCGATGGCCACCGTCACACCCTGCGGTGCGGCTTCGCGCACGCGCCCCTCGATCCCGGGTTCGTATGACAGCGGAGTCGCGCCGAGCGATCGCACGCGGTCGGCGCGGCGGTCGCTCGTGGTGGCGAGCACGGTCGCGCCCCACAGCGTCGCGAACTGGATGACCGCCTGCCCGACGGCGCCGGACCCGCCGTGGACGAGGAGCGTGTCGCCGGGGCCGACCGCGAGCGAGCGCAGGGTCTGATAGGCGGTCGCGGCGGGGATACCGATCGCCGCGCCCTCCTGCGCCGACACCTGCGGCGGGCGCGGCCATGCGTGCGAGGCGGGCACGACGATGTCGGTCGCGTACGCGCCGACCGCACCGGCGACGACGACGGCGTCGCCCTCGCGGAAGCCCTCGACGCCTACCCCCACGGCCGTCACGATGCCTGCCGCGTCGCTGCCGATGGGGCGCGGCTCAGTGATCGGGTCGGATGCCCGGATGCCGGAGCGCACCTTGTGGTCGCGGGGATTCACGCCCGCGGCTTCGATGCGCACCGCCAGGTCGCCGGCTCCCGGCGCGGGGACGTCGATGTCGGTGAGCGTGAGCACCTCGGGGCCGCCGAGGCGGGAGTACGTGATCGCCTTTGCCATGACGCGCCCACACTATCGCGGACCCGGGCCGAGGGTCAGCCCCTTGCGCGGCGGTGCGAGGGTCAGTCCTTGCCCGCCAGGGCTCTGGCGATGCGCTGCGGCGACACCGGCTCCGCTGTTCCCAGGCGCTGCGCGTACAGGCTGACGCGGAACTCCTCCAGCAGCCATCGGGCGCGCACGAGCGCGGGGGCGGCATCCGGAGGGAGCGGGACGGTCCCGCCCGCCTCCGCGTACGCCGCGGCCACGCGTTCGTACTCGGTCATTCGCTGGCGATCGCGCCCCGGGTTGTCGGACAGCGCCTGCACGCGCTCGAGCGCCGCCTGCAGGTAGCGGGGGAGATGTGCGAGGCGGGCGAGCCCCGTGCGCGAGATGAATCCGGCGTGCACGAGCCCCGCAACCTGCGCCTTGACGTCGCCGAGGGCGCCGAGAAGCGTCATCGAGCTCTGGCCCCGGATCGCCCGCTCCACATCGCGCTGCAGTGTCAGGATGCGGGCGACGAGCGAGACCGCCTGGAACAGCTCGTCGACGACCACCGACGACAGTGCGTCGCGCACGCGCTCGAACTCGGCCTGCGAGCGGATCGACGCCGTCGTGCGGGCCATCACGGCATCGGCCACCGCGACCCGCGCGTCTTCGATGAGCGCTTTGGCCGAAGGGTAAGGCGATGTCGCGAGGGCGAGCTTCTCGGCCGCCGTCAGATGCTCCAGCACGTATGCCGTCGGCGACGGCACCGCCAGCAGGAGCAGTCGCCGGACGCCGTCGTGCGTGATCCGCGCCGCCCGCTCGGCGGTCGCCTCGATGCGGAGGGCGACCGCATCCTTCTCGTCGACGAGGGCCGGATATCCGCGCACGACACCGCCCGCGACGCGCGAGTCGACGACATCGGGCAGATCACCGAAGTCCCACGCAGTGATGCCGCCGCGCTCGGCGACCGTGTCGGCATCGGGCGCGGCGCCGGGACGCGGCCCGGGAGTCGCAGGACGGTCGGCAGGACGGGCAGACGCCGACAGCGAGCGCGCGACAGCGTGGCGGGCCCGACCGGCCAGCCGCTGCTGCAGCTCGGCGAGGTCGCGGGAGCTGCCGAGGACCCGGCCGCGCTCGTCCACCGCGCGGAACGACATCAGCAGGTGCCCGGGCACGCGCTCCATGTCGAAGTCGGCCTCGGTCACAGGCTGATTCGCGACGCGCTGGATGCGGGCGGCGAGCGCCGAGCGCAGCGACCGCGGCGGCACGCCCTCGTGCGACTCCGGGCCGTCGCTCGCGAGCTCCGCGCCGAGGCGCGCGGCCCAGTCGGCGGCGGGGACGACGTGACGGCGGATCGCCTTCGGCAGGGCCCGCAGGAGGGCGGCGATGAGCTCGTCGCGCATGCCGGGAACCTGCCAGTCGAACCCCTCGGGGGTGATCTGCGCGAGGAGGGCCAGCGGGACGACGACGCTGACGCCGTCGTCGGCCGCGCCCGGCTCGAAGCGGTAGGCGAGGGAGAGCACCTGGTCGCGTTGACGCCAGCGGGCGGGGAAGTCGCGCTCGTCGGAGCGCGACGCCTCGTCGAGCAGGTCGGCCTCGGTCATGTCGAGGAGCTTCGGCGTGCGCGCCGAGGCGTCGCGCCACCACGACTCGAACGAGCGGACGTCGAACACGTCGCGTGGGATGCGTGCGTCGTAGAACGCGAAGACCGCCTCGTCGCCGACGAGGATGTCGCGGCGACGCTCCCGCTCCTCAAGCTTCTCGAGGCGGCGGCGCAGCTCGAGATTGCGGCGCTCGAAAGCGGTGAGGCGCTTGTCGAGGTGCTGGCTGTTCCACTCTCCGTCGACGAGAGCATGACGCACGAACAGCTCGCGCGCGAGCTGCGGATCGATGCGCGCGAGCTGCACGCGGCGGCGCGGGATGATCTCGACGCCGAACAGCGTCACCTTCTCGGCCGCGACGGCCGCCCCGGCATCCTTCGACCAGTGCGGGTCGCTGAGGCTGCGCTGCGCGAGGTCGCCCGCGAGCTCCTCCGCCCATGCAGGGTCGATCGCCGCGACCGTGCGAGCGAACAGGCGGGACGTCTCGACGAGCTCGGCGGCCACGACGGCGTCCGGCGCCGACGAGCCGCGCTTGGCCCCCCGCAGCCCCGAACCCGGGAAGATCGCGAAGCGGGTGCCGCGTGCGCCGCGGTATTCGGGCAGCGGCCGGCGCTTCTTCTCGGCCGACGCCCCCGACGACACGGTGCGGGTGTCCAGGATGCCGATGTGCGACAGCAGGCCCGACAGGATCGCGCGGTGCAGAGCTTCGGGATCGGAAGCGCCGCCGGACGCTGCGCCGCCGGGCGAGCGCATCAGCGTGCGCAGCTGCCGGTGCACGTCGAACCACTCCCGGACCCGCACGTAGTTGAGGTGCTCGGCGCGACAGAGCCGCCGGAAGGCGCTCGATCCCAGCTCCCGCTGCTGCTCCCGCAGGTGGTTCCACAGGTTCAGCAGCGTCAGGAAGTCGCTCGTCGGGTCGGTGAAGCGCGCGTGGAGCCGGTCGGCCTCTTCGCGGCGCGCGCCGTCGTCGGCCGAGGGACGCTCGCGCACGTCCTGGATGGACAGTCCCGCGACGATCGCAAGCAGGTCGCGCTGCACGCCCGGCGACCGCTCCTCGAGGCGCTGCGCCTCGATCAGCATGCGCGCGAACCGCGGGTCGATCGGCAGCCGCGCGATCTCGCGTCCGACCTTCGTGAGGCGCCAGGGCCGCGCCTCGGACGAGGCGCCGCGTCCGCGCTCGGGTCGCGACCGAGAGACCGCTCGCAGCTCCGTCAGCAGGTCGAACGCGGCCTTGACTCCGCGCGAATCAGGCTTGGTGAGGAAGGGGAAGTCGGCGATGTCTCCGAAGCCGAGGGCGAGCATCTGCAGGATGACCGACGCGAGAGAGGTCCGCAGGATCTCGGGCTCGGTGAACTCAGGGCGCGCGGCGAAGTCGTCCTCCGCGTACAGGCGGATGGCGACGCCCGGCGAGGTGCGGCCGGCGCGACCCGAGCGCTGTTGCGCGGACGCCTGCGAGATCGCCTCGATCGGCAGGCGCTGGATCTTCGAACGGGCGCTGTAGCGCGAGATGCGCGCCGTGCCGGAGTCGACGACGTAGCGGATGCCGGGAACGGTGAGGCTCGTCTCGGCGACGTTCGTCGCGAGCACCACGCGGCGGCGCACGCCCGGGACCGTCGACGGCTCGAACACGCGGTGCTGCTCGGCGGCCGAGAGTCTGCCGTAGAGGGGGAGCACCTCCGTGGGCCGGGCGTCCTTCGCATACATGCCGCGGACGGCGTCAGCGGCATCCCGGATCTCGGCCTCTCCCGGAAGGAAGACCAGCACATCGCCGTCGGGCTCACGGTCGAGCTCGCGCAGCGCCGCGAGGAGCGCGTCGATGTCGTCGCCCTCGGCATCCGCCTCGCCGCGCGCCTGGCCCGCCGACGAGCGTGCCGCGACCGGCGGACGGTAGCGGATCTCGACCGGATAGGTGCGGCCCGACACCTCGATGACGGGCGCGGGGACGCCGTCTCTCGCGAAGTGGCGCGCGAAGCTCTCCGGGTCAATCGTCGCCGACGTGATGACGACCTTCAGGTCGGGACGCTCCGGCAGGATGCGGGTGAGGTAGCCGAGCAGGAAATCGATGTTGAGCGACCGCTCGTGCGCCTCGTCGATGATGATCGTGTCGTAGCGGCGCAGCAGCCGGTCGCGATGGATCTCGTTGAGCAGGATGCCGTCGGTCAGCAGCGCGATCTGCGTGTCTTCCGACACCTGATCGGTGAACCGCACCTTGTAGCCGACGAGCCCGCCGAGTGGCACCTGCAGCTCCTGCGCGATGCGCTCCGCGATCGTGCGAGCGGCGATGCGGCGAGGCTGAGTGTGCGCGATGTGCGCCCGGCCCAGCTCGAGGCAGATCTTGGGCAGCTGCGTGGTCTTGCCCGAGCCGGTCGCTCCCGCCACGATCACGACCTGGTGCTCGGAGATCGCGCGCGCGATCTCTTCGCGTGCGGCGCTGACCGGCAGCTCCGGGGGATACGTGATGACGGCGGAAGGCATGGCCTTCCATCGTATTCCGTGGCGGTGGAAGGCGGTCAGCGAGGACGCCGCACGAGCGAGCGCAGCGACAGGCGCGCCCGCAGCCGCGGCCACCAGCCGCGCTGGCCGAGAAGGCGCGCGCGCTCGGCCTCGACGATCTCCCAGAAGCGCGCGGTGTCGGCATCGCTCGGTCGCCCCTGGTCGAACACCGAGCGGTCAGCCCACGTCGCCAGGAGCGTCGCGCGACTGGTGGGGTCGGACTCGCGGTGCAGGCTCGCGACCTCCTGCCGCGTGTGCGTGCACGGCGCGGTGAGCCCCACGTCGATCGCGGTGTCGAGGTATTCGTCCCACCCGCCGGTGACCCGCGCGACGGTGTCGTCGGCGCGGCGGCGGGCGCGGCGTCGCAGCGCCTTGACGAGGAGCACGAGAAGGAACGGCCCCGTCACCGCGAGGAGGATCGCGAGGCTCAGCCCGGTCGCGCGCAGCACCGCCCACAGTGCGCCCAGGTCGGCGCCCGTGTCGAGCGGGTCGTCGTCGCGGGCTCCACGCTCGGCAGGGTCGGCCTCGCCGGGCAGCACCTGCTCCGCCTCGTCGCGACGCACCTGCGTCGGCACCTCGGGGTCGCGGTTCTGCTCGTTGTCGGGGGACATCCCCACCTCGTGCTGCGGCGTGACATCCACCGGCACCCAGACTCCCGCGGCATCCCGCACCTCGATCCAGGCGGCGAGGTCGCCGCCGCGGCACAGGCCCGCCTCGCAGGCGGGGAGGTCGTCGGATGCCAGGCGCGCGCCCAGGACGATCCGGGTCTCGAACCCGAGCTGGTCGGCGATCATGGCGCCCGCGACCGAGAACTGCTCGTCGTCTCCGACGGCCGCCACGAGCCGCTCATCGTCCTCGGTGTCGCCGACCTCGTTCTGCCGCTCGAGCAGCGCCGTGAAGAGGGCGTCGATGCGGTCGGTCGAATGGCCTGCCCGGCTGGGCTCGAACGCCGCCTGACCGAGCTCGGCACGCCAGCGCGGCGGGTCGTCCGGATCGATCGTCAGCGCGTGGCTGAGGTAGCCCCGGGCGCGCAGGCGCTCGATGAGCACCGCGAGGCCCTCGCCGCCGGTCGGGGCGCCCTGCGCGCGGATCCACTCGGTGAGGCTCTCGGGCACGACGCGACTGTCGAATGCGGGCGACGAGCGGCCCGGAGTCAGGCTCTCGAGGGCGGGGACCGTCCGCGGGACGGCCGCCTCGAGGTGATAGCCGACGGGCGCCTCGGCCGACCGTTCGGCCAGCTGCACGCCCATCTGCGCCGGCACGCTGTAGAAGAACCCGTCGGCGAGTGCGCCGGTGTCGCCGCTGCGGAACTGCACCGATGTGAGCGCGCCGACCGTCGGCATCCAGATCTCGTCGTAGTCCACGAGCGTCACGTCGGCGCTCACGGCGCGGGTCCCGGCCGGTGCGGGCAGCCGCGAGGGGACTCGCGTGAACGCCGTCGACTGATCGCCGCCGGGCGCTGTGGGGTCGAGCACGCGTGCCAGCTGACCGTCGTGGAACGGAAGGGTCGCGAGCCGCACGCGGTCGGCACCGCTCACGACGGCGAACAGCACCTCGTCGTACCGCTCGTCGGTGAAGTACGACCGGTACTGCGACAGCGGCGACAGTTCGCGCTGGATCTCGAGGTGCGGATCGACGCGCGCGCGCAGCACGTCGCGCGGCTGCCCGGCGATCGCGAACGGAGCCGCGGCTGCGGCGCCCGTCACGGCGATCACGACCATCCCGAGCGAGATGGCCACGCGGCCCGCCGTGGCCGATCCGCTGCGCCCGGTCGTGCGGATGCCGGTGGCGGCCTCGACGGCGCGCAGCGCCCGGCGTCGTTCGTCGACTGTGCGCCATACGGTGTACCCGAGCGCCAGGACGAGGGCGGCGGCGCCGACGGCGGTCTCTGTGGGAGCGGTGATCGTCACGGCTCCGACGACGACGGCCGCGCTGGCCTCGGTGGAGCCGAAGAGCACGCCGAACGCCGTCAGGCCGAGCCCCAGGAGGGGCGCCAGCACCCACAGCCTGCGCGCACGCCAGGCCAGCGAGAGCGCAGCGGTGGGGACGGCGATCCACAGGAGGAACGCCGTCGTGAGCACGGTCTGGTAGCTGCCGACGGGAAGGTCGAGGGTGAGCAGGTCCTTCCAGCCGGTCGCCGGCGCGGTGACGACGCGCACGAAGCCGCGAAGCGCCTGATCGACGCTGCCCAGCATCGACGGCGCCGCGACGGGGAGCCCGAGCACGACGTAGACGCCGAACGCCGCCAGGGTGAGCCACCAGCCCGACCAGCGCCAGCGCATGCCCGCCCAGGCGAGCGCGTGTGCGACGACGAGGGCGACGCCCACGGTCACGAGGAACGCCGTGCTGCGGTATATGGGCCACGCGGCGACCGCCCCCACGAGGAAGAGGAGATCGAGCAGGACAGCGCTCGTCACGACGAGGCGCGCCGATGGCCGCTCCGCGCGGCGGCGCGACCGGCGGCGCAGGGGAGCGGGCGCGGTCATGACTGCGCTCCGCGGGCGATGATCTGCCGGAGGTCGTCGAGCAGGCCGATGGAGATGACGGTCACTCCCCCCAGGCGCCGCAGCCCCGGCTCGGCCTCCGGATTGCACACGACGGCGACGACGCCGACAGTCGGCGGGAACGCGAGAGCCGCCGCCTGGAGCGAGCGCGCAGTCTGCGAGGATCCGCACACGAGGAAGGCGATCGACGCGTCGGGGTGGGTCTCCGCCGCGAGCGAGGTGACCTCGCCGAGCGTGCTGACCCGCTCGCCGCGCTCGACGGCGCAGAATTCGTCGAGGAGCGTGCGCGCGCTGATCGTGGCGAGCTCGCGCATGGTGCGCGCCGAGGCGCGGACGAACTCAGGGATCTCACCGCCCAGCACGACGTTCACATCGCGGCCGTCCCGGATGCCGCGCACGCCGATGGATGCCGCGGCGCTGACGGCGAGCTCGAACTCGTCGTCGTCGGCGTACTCGCCTTCCGACGCGGCGAGCGCGACGATCATGCGGGAGCGCCGGGTCTCCTCGTACTGACGGACCATGAGGGTGCCGGTCTTGGCCGTCGACTTCCAGTGCACCTGGCGCTGCGCGTCTCCCGGGACGTACTCCCGGATCGCGTGGAACGAGATGTCGGCGTCGACGACGGTGCGCGACGCGCTGCCCTCGAGGTCCCGGATGAATCCGGCGCTCGTGGTGCGCAGAGCCGTGGTGACCGGATGAACGTAGAGAGTGTGTGTGTCGGCCCACGTCACTTCGCGGGTCAGGATGCCGAGTGGGTCGCCCCGCACCGTCCGCGCGGGACCGACCTCGATGACGCCGCGGCGGTGCGTGGGGACGACGACCTGCTCGGCGTGTCGGTGACCGCGCCGCAGGAGCGGGATGTACACGTCGACGAGACCTTCGCCGACCGGGATGTCGATGCGTCCAGGCAGCGCGATGCCGCGCCCGGCGTTGACCACGGTGAGCGTCCCGGCGACCTGCGTGCCGGCGACGACGCGATCATGGCCGAGGGCGAGGTCGACGTCGTAGGAGCGCCCGCTGAACAGGAAGGGCGACGACAGGACGAGCAGGAGGGCGGCGACGATGCCGGCGACGACGAACTCGATCCAGCCGTAGGCGATGCCGGCGCCGAGCCCGACGGCGGCCGTCGCCACGAGCATCCAGCCGGCCGCCGAGAGGGTCGACGACACCCACCGCCACGCGGCCACGACGCCGTGCTGCACCCGGCGCCACCACATCAGCCCGCGCAGCGTCAGCGGCGTCGTGCCCGACGTCGCGAAGCGCGTGCGCGAGAAGCCCGTGCCGCCGGTCGAACCGGTGCTGCGGGTCGTGCGCGACTGGGTGGTCGAGTTCACACCGTCTCTCTCTGGCTGGGCGGGACCGTGTCGAGCAGCACCTGGCCGATCACCGCCTCGGCCGTCACCCCGTCGAACTCGGCCTCGGGATCGAGGATCAGGCGGTGGGCGAGCACCGGCTCGCTGAGCGCCTTCACATCGTCGGGCGTGACGTAGCCGCGGCCGTGGGCGATGGCCCAGGTCTTGGCGGCCTTCGTGAGGGCGAGCGCGCCGCGTACGCTGACGCCCAGGCGGACCTGTGCGGCCAGGCGCGTGGCCTCGACGATGCGCGCGATGTAGTCGAGCACGAGCGGATTGAGATACACGTCGCGGGCGAGCTGGGCCATGCCGCGCACGCCCTCGGGCGTGATGGCGGGGCGCACCTCGGGGCGGGTCGACGCGCTTCCCTCGAGGATGCGAACGGTGGCGGCGTGGTCGGGGTACCCCAGGCTCGTCCGCATCATGAACCGGTCCAGCTGCGCCTCGGGGAGCCGGTAGGTGCCGGCCTGCTCGACCGGGTTCTGCGTCGCGACGACGAGGAACGGCACGCCGACGTGCCGGGTCACGCCGTCGACGGTGACCTGGCCCTCCTCCATGACCTCCAGCAGCGCCGACTGCGTCTTGGGGGAGGCGCGGTTGATCTCGTCGGCCAGCACGATGTTCGCGAAGATCGGGCCCTGGTGGAACTCGAACCGCCCGGTGCTCTGGTCGTAGACGGTGATGCCCGTCACGTCGCCGGGGAGCAGGTCGGGTGTGAACTGGATGCGCGTGCTCGTGCCCTGCACGGTCTGCCCCATCGCGCGGGCGAGCGAGGTCTTGCCGGTGCCGGGCACGTCTTCGAGCAGCAGGTGGCCCTCCGACAGCATCGCGGTGAAAGCGAGCTCGATGACGTGCCGCTTGCCGAGCACGACCCGCTCGACGTTGTCTGCGAGCATCGTGAAGGTCTCTTGGAACCAGGCGGTCTGCTCCGCGGTGACGGTCATCGGGGACTCCTCGTGCTGGGGATGGTTCTCGGGCGGTTCATGGCGTCGTGTGGTCGGCGGGCGGGTCGGCGGGAGGATCGACGGGCGGCGGCGGCTCGCACGTGAGGGAGTAGCTCGCGGGATCCCAACCCGTGAGACGACCCTGCCACGTGACCGTCCACGTCCACGTGATCGTGCCGTCGGGAGCCGTGACCGACGACACCGTGACGCGACGGTCGCCGGGGTGCGCGTGCACGGTGAGCGCGGGGGCGTCGGGGTCCTCGCTGCGGCACTGGGTGGGGACGTCGACCCCCGCGGTGTACTCGGGCCCGGCGGCGCTCACGATGATCGGCTCGCTGCAGCGCGAGCGGTCGCCTGCGACGCACGAGTAGGCCTGGATGGTGCCGGGATGCTGGCCGAGGCGGTCTCGGAAGATGCTGGCGAACACGCGCACCTTCGTCGCGCCGCCGTCGGCGCTGTAGAACACCTCGTACAGCGGTCCCGTCGTGAGGCTCGGCGGGCGGATCTCGTCCCAGCGGTCGTCGGAGCCCGGGCGCTTGGCGACGGCGTAGGTCGCGTCTCCCTGCGGGGTGGGGATGGTCTCCTGCGGCGTCGCGGCCGCCGTCTTCTCGGTGCGGCCGAAGCCGCGGCCGCCGTATTCGGTGACGGCGCACGCGGTGATCGCCGCCTCCTGCCAGAGGGGCAGGTCGGTGAAGGTGCGCGAGGCCGTGCCGCCGGTCGCGGCCACCGCCTGCGTCGGCTCGCACGTGCCCCCGCGCGTGAAGCCGACAAGGATGCGGTCGCCGACGCCGTCGGGCGTCACGGTCGCCGTCGCCGTGACCGAGCCCGGATTCTGTCCGCGAGAGCCGGAGACATCGAGGGTCAGTCCGGGGGCGCCGATGCCGTTGCCGCGGAAGGTCAGCGACGTCCCCGCCTTCGAGCCGCCGGGGATCGGCGGAACCTCGAACCGAGTGAGGGGCGTCGCTGTGAGGGGCGTCGGGCTGTTCGATCCGATGACGTAGTCGGTGAAGACCGCGACGCCGTCGCGCACAGGCTGCGTCACGTCGCCGGCCGTGCCGCCGGAGAGCGTGACGGTGCCTGCGGTGCTGTCGACGCCGGAGATCGTGATGGTCGCGACGCCGCCGGTGGTGCCGTGCGGCGTCGGCTGGACGGTCGCTCCCGTCGGGGCTGCCGGCGGCGCGTACGCCCAGGCTGAGACCTGCACGGTGCTGCGCGACGAGCCGACGTCGTTGTACGCGGTCGCGGTGTAGGTGACGGGCCTGCCCGCCGCCGCCGAGATCTCGGGACACTCGCCCGCGGCGGTGCAGGTGGCGACGACCTGGCCGCCGGCCGAGACGCGGAACCCGTCGACGGCGGGATACGAGGTGGTGTCGGCGATCACCCGCAGGGTCACGCCGTCGGCGTCGTAACCGACCCAGTCCAGACGGGTGGGCGCGGCGGGGAGACCCCGCAGGTCGAGGAGGATCGTGCCGTTGCGGTCGCCGGCGGACTCACGTCCCTGCGCGTCGGCGACCACGAAGGATGCCGCGCAGTCGGCCGCCCCGGGCGTCTCGGTCGTCCACGACGCGCGCACGGCGGTGGCGCTCGCCTTCGTGAAGGTCACGCCGGGGCAGTTCGCCGGCGACGACACCGAGACGAGCGCGAGCGGCGTCTCGGGGAGCGGATTGACCTCGCCCGCGGCGCCGATCACGGTGATCGTGCACGATGCGGCTCCGTCCGCCTGCGAGCAGCGCTCGGAGGCGGTGCCGCCCTTGGGCAGCAGCGAAGGCGCCGGACCCACCGTGAGGGTCAGGCCGGCGGGAGCGGCATCCGGGTGGCTGTCGAGGGCGATCGTGACCGCTTCTTCGCGGCCTGGGCGCGCGGCGTCGGCGGCGCGCACGGTCAGCAGCGACCCCGACCGGCGCACGCTGAACTGGTCGCCGCGGTAGGTCTCGGCGAATTCGAGGCTGTCCCAGTCGGCGCGGCCCGCCCAGCCGACCATGGTCGTGAGGTCGTACTCCTGCGTCGTTCCGGGGCTGACCGTGATCGATGCGCTGCGGAGGATCGGCTGCGGCTCTTCGGCCTCGATGCGCACCTTCACGGTGAGGAAGGTGTAGTCGTCCTGCACGTCGAGCTTGACCGGGACGATGCACGTGTCGGCCCACGGCGCACCCGCGCCCGCCGTGTAGCGGATCGTCGTCCCCGAAACGAGCTCGCAGCTCGCCTCGGCGCGCGCGCCGCCGGCGCGCACCCCGGAGCCGAGCACCTGCAGCATGCGCCCGCTCGGGACGGCGATGGCGTCGGCGAGGTCGAAGTCGCGCGACTCGTTCTCTCGCACGTCGATCGTCTCGGCATCCGCCTTGAGCGCGAGACGCGCATCGCGGTCGCCGGGAACGCGCAGGAACCCATAAGAGACGACGTCAGACCCGTTGCGGGAGACGCCGCTCAGCTCGAACGGGACGAGGATCGACTCCTCGGGGATCTCGCCGGCGATCCGCCAGCCGTCGACCGTGAGGCCCGGCTGGCGTCCCCACAGGCGCAGCTTCAGGCCCGACACGTCTCCCGTGCCCCACGTCACCTTGCCGTCGACGACGTCGACTCCCCGTGGCAGCGCCTCGCGCGATTCGAGCGTGAGCGTCGTGTCGCTGACGATCGGGTAGTCCGGCACCGGCACCGGCACGGCCTTGACGACGATGAGGCCCATCGACGTGTCTCCGGCGCCGTTGCGCACCGTGTAGACGTACGAGCCGGTTCCCGGCGTCTCGCCTGCGCGCAGCGTCACCTGGTCGTCGGCGACGGCGCCCAGCAGATCGGCGAGCGCATCGAACTCGGGAGAGTCCTCGGGGGCATTGGGGACGACCGACACGAGCGTCAGCGGGCCGCCCGCAGGATCGACGTCGTTGTCGACGGGACGCACCGTCGCGACGCTGTCGGCACCGACCTGGATCTGCAGGTAGTCGCTGAAGGTCACGGGGCTCGGATCGGACTCCGCAGCCAGCACGCCCACGCGCACCTCGGCCTGCCCGACCGCGCCCTCTGGATCGCGCACCTGGTACGTGAAGGAGTCCTGCCCCGAGAACTGATGCGGGCTGGTGTACACGATCGCGTCGCCCTCCGGCGCGATCGTCGCTGTGCCGCCTTCGGACGGCTGCGTCAGGATGCGGTCGAGGGACACTGAGTCGCCGTCGGGATCGACACCGAACCGGTTGAAGGGGATGCGCACCGACTCTCCGCTGAGCACGCGTCCCTCGAGCATCCGCGGCAGGGGCGCGCGGTTGGTCTCGTCGCCGACGACCGTGATCGTCACGCGCGCACTGTCGGTCGACTCCGGGAAACCGAGCCGCGAGATCGTGTAGGCGACAGAGTAGGTGCCGGGCTCGTCGGGGGCCAGGTATCGCACGAAGCGCCCCGACGCGAAGGCGAGCCCCGCCTGGCTCTCATTGACGATCTTCGAGGGGTCTATCGAGAAGAGGGCGTTCATCGGCGCGCTGTCGTTGTCGAGCACCGGGATGTCGATCTGCGCGCTCGCGCGCACCGTCACGACGTCGTCGACCGCAATGGGAGGGTCGCTCCCGGGAGCGTCGAGCAGGATGACCGTCAGCTGCCCCTCGGCGCTCGCCGCGGCGCGGCCGGTGCCGTCGGACACGGTATAGCGCACGACCCCGAGGGCACCCGGGGCGCCGTCGTCGGTCGAGCCGCTCACTCGGATCATGCTCTGCCCGACCAGGTCGACGCTCAGCGTCGCGCGCGGCGCTCCCTCGGGGCGCAGGTCGCTCAGCAGAAGCACCTGCCCGGTCGGGTTCGACACGGCGGGGAAGACGTCGACGGTCGTGTCTTCGCTGGGGCGGACGAAAGCGGTCAGCGGCGGCGTGGAGATGACGACGTCGTCTGGGTCGCGCATCGTCACGCGCACCGTGGCGGTCTCCTCGGCGCGCTCGTCGCGCACCGTGTACTGCACGAGGTACGAACCGGCCTCGGCCGCGCTGAACTCCATCCGCAGGGCGGCGGCGTTCGATGTGACGGTCGTCTCCTCGTCGAGCGACACCGCCGCCGTGAGGGTCGCGGCGCCCGCAGTGCCGCTGACGCGCGAGGCGACGTCGATCGTGAGCGGCGTGCCCGCCACCCCGACGACGGCGAACGACTCTGCCGTGAGCCGGGGTGCAGGGGTGACCGCGACCGCCATCGACCGGTTCGTGCGCGCGCCGCGCGAGTCGGAGACGGTGAGACCGAGCGTCACGTCGACGGCGTCGTCGGCCTGCGCGTCGGGATGCTGATAGGTGAGGGTCCCGTCGGGCTGACCGCTGGCGGAGCCCACAAGCGTCTCGTTGTCGACTGCCGCGAGGTAGAGCGGATCGCCGTCGGGATCGACCCAGCCGTGGAGGGCGTCGACCGTGACCGTGCCGCCGGGGAGCACGGTGGGCCGCGGCCGCTCGGCGTGGCAGTCGTCGGGGTCGCACGGAGCGGGCGGCCGGTTGACGTCGTCGGGCACGACCGTCAGTGTCACGGTGGCCTCGCCCGACCGCAGGCCGTCGGCGGCCGTGCCGTCGGTGACGCGGTAGCGGAAGGTCGCCGACCCCGTCGCGTCAGGGGCGACGTCGACCACGAGGGTCTGCTCGGCGCCCGAGATCGACAGCGTGCCGAAGGCAGGATCGAGTCCCGAGATCGACTCGACGTCGACGCTCAGCACGTCTTCGTTGGGGTCGTGGTCGTTCAAGAGCACGGGAAGGAGGGCGACCGATCCGGCCCGCACGCCGAACTCGTCGTCGACCGCGACGGGCGGCTTGGGCTCGATGACGCGATCGGCGACGGTGTCGTCGTCGGGCGACTCGTCGGTGGACTGGTCGAGCGACCACTGCTGCGATGACGTCACGAGGGCGCCCGCCGGCACCGTCCACACCCAGCCCGACGCACGCTCGTTGAGTGCGACGCGCGCGCCGTTCGTGACGAACTCCGGATCGACCTGCTCGCCGAGCGACGCCGACCCGTAGTCGAGCGGATTGAGGACGGGCTGCTCTGAGGTCCAGAGCGTCCCGCCTCCGTCGGCGTCGCGCAGCCACGCGGCGTACGTCGTGCCACCGAGCGCGAGCGGGGCGGCGGGCGTGCCGAGCGCGTCGGACACGACGCGGGTCGCGCTGCCGTCGTCGAGATCGATGCGGACGAGCCCGTCCGGATCCGCGAGGTACACGGGTCCGCGAGCGGTGGCGGTGCGTTGCAGGACAGCGCCCACCGTCGCGTCCGTGGGGATCGCCTCCTCACGACCGCGCACGCGCACCGTGCCGGTCGCCTCGTCGAGCAGCACCCAGCGGCCGCCGACGGCGGTGAGCTGGACGTCGGCCGGCGAGACGTCGAGCACGTCCTCACCGAGGATGCGACCGGTGCGGGCGTCGGCGCGGAGCACCCGGCTCTCGTCGGCCGAGTAGAGGTAGACGATCCCGTCGGCATCGATCGCGACGCTCGTCGCGACGAAGCGCGGCCGGTCTTCACCCTCGGCGACCTCGACGCCCGCGTACGGATCGATCTGCGACGTCGCGCCGCCGTCCGACAGCGTGGCGACCCACACACCGCCCGCGTCGGTGCGGAACGCGAGGTAGTCGCCGGCCGACTCGACCTGCACCGTCCCGGCCGGCGTCCTCGTGAAGGCGTCGCCGGTCGTCGCCGTCAGATCGAGCGGCGTCGCCATATCGACGTCGGCGAACTGGGTGTCGCTGTCGGAGAAGACGAACAGGCTGGAGTCGGTCTGCGCCAGGGAGCTCGCGTTCTCCGCCGTCTTGACGGTGTCGAGCTCGCCGAGCTCGAGGTTGACCCGCGCATACGCGTCGCCGGCCCCGGTCTTCAGCGCCCACACCGACCCGTTGTCGAGAGGCGTCTCGCGGGCATCGAACCCGGGCCAGATCACCGCGAGCGTCGTGACGAGCGCGGCCGCGACGACGACGGCGGCAGCGCCGATCAGCGTGCTCAGGCGCGGGAGCGGGCGAGGCGCGTTCACCCTGGCCACGTCAGACCCCGCCTCCCGTCACCAGGAGGATGACGGCGGTGAGCGCGCCCACCACGAGGCAGGCGCCGGCCACGAGGAGCGTCCACCGCGTCGTCGGCGACACGCGCCGCTGAGCATCGGCGCCCAGATCCGCTTCGTCGTCGGGGGCGCGGCGGGCCGGCGCCGAGCGCTCCCGCACGGGTCGCCGGGAGGCGTACTCGACGCGCGGCCGCACGGGACCGCGCGCACGGTCGTCGGTGAAGTCGATCGCGGCATCCGTGGCCCAGTCGTCGACGGCCACGTCGAGGGGCGTGTGGGCGATGCCGAGCTCATGCTGCACGAGCTGCAGCTCGTAGGCGAACTCGGCTGCTGAGGCGTGCCGCGCCTGCGGGTCACGGCTCATGGCCCGGGCGAGGGTCGCCTCCAGCCGCGGTGACACGTCGTCGCGGCCGACGGGCGTGTAGACCGCGCGGCGGATGCGTGACTTCAGCTGCTCGCGGGTGTTCTGCCCCGAACCGGGCCGCTCGAACGGGCTGCGCCCCGCCAGCAGCGAGTACACGGTCGCGCCGAGGCTCCACACCTCGGCGGCGATGGATCCCGGAACGCGCTCGTCGACGATCTCGGGTGCGCTCCAGGGCACCGACATCGCGAACACCTCGTCGGGTCCCGTGCGGCCGCTGACGGCGGCGGCGATGCCGAAGTCGCTGAGCACGGGCGCGCCGAAGGCGGTGATGAGGATGTTCGAGGGCTTGATGTCGCGGTGCAAGAGCCCCGACCGGTGTGCGGTCTCGAGAGCCGCAGCGATCTTGATGCCGATCTGCAGCACCTCGGTCACCGGAATCTGCTCGCGGCGGTAGCGCGTCGTGAGCGAGGTGGGGCAGTACTCCATCACGAGATAGGGCCGGCCGTCGGCCGAGATGCTCGCCTCGTACACCGTGAGGATCGATGGATGCGCGCTGAGCCGCGCCATCACGTCGGCCTCGGCGTTGAACATGCGCAGCAGTCCCTCGTCGACGATGTCCTTCAGAAGCACCTTGACGGCGACCGGGCGACGGGGGAGATCCTGCTCGAACAGGAAGACGTCGGCGAACCCGCCCGTGCCGAGCGGTCGGACGTACGTGAACCCGCCGAGCACCGGCGGAGACGAGGGAAGGCGGCTGGCCATCATCCCTCCACGCGACGCTCGGGAGCGGGATGCTCGGCAGGCCCGATGGGGAGTGCCCGCGCGCGTGCGCGCGCGGCGGCTCGGAGGCCGCATGGCACAACACACGTGAACACGAGCAACAGCCTAAACGGCGAGGCCTCGATGACCCGGGGAGATGTCGGCACGCCGTGGACCGACGCGCTGCGCCTCACACCCAGCCGGTGAGCCAGTTGTGGAGGCGGTAGAAGTCGTACGGCACCTGCACGGCCGACCACAGCGGGTACCAGAACGCCGACAGCCCCACGACGACGACGACGAACACCAGGACGATCCGCTCGCCCACGAGGCGCCGATCGGACGTGGCGTCCGCGTCGCCGCGCAGCGCCTGCAGCGCGAACACGAGCGCCAGCAGGAGGAACGGCTCCATGAGCACCGTGTAGAACTGGAACACCGTGCGCTCGAAGAACAACCAGGGCAGCCACGCCGCGACGATGCCGACCAGCACGACCGCGTGACGCCAGTCGCGGGCGATCGCGAACCGATAGAACAGGTAGGCGGCCGCCGCGATGCTCGCCCACCACAGGATCGGGTTCGGCATGCTGTAGAGCACCTCGAGGCACCCGTTGGCGCCGCCCGCGCAGCCGTCCTGCCCGTCGCCGGTCGCGTGCGCATACATCGATGTGGGGCGCAGCAGGAACGGCCACTGCCAGGCGGGACTCTCGTAGGGGTGGTCGGACATGATGTTCGTCATCGACCCGTAGATCGTCTGGTGGTACTTCCACAGGCTCTGCAGCGACAGCGGCACCCAGGCGAAGAGCCCGGTTGCGGGATCCGCGTCGGCGGCGTGGCGATCGTAGCCTCCGTCGCTCGTGAGCCAGCCCGTCCACGAGGCGACGTAGACCGCGAGCGCGACAGGCACGAGAAGGAGGAAGGACGCGACACCCTGCCGGACCGCATCGACCGGCCAGAACGCGACGCCGAGGCGGCGGCGCTCCAGGGCGTCGGTGACGACGAGGTAGATCCCGATCGCCGCCAGCATCCAGACACCGGACCACTTCACCGCCGTCGCGGCTCCGGCCGCGGCACCCGCTGCGATCACCCACGGGCGGTTCCACAGCAACGGTCCCCACGCCCGCTCATCGCCCGCGCGGGAGACGAAGCGACCGGCGAGCCGATCGAGATGCCCGCGGCGGTCGAGCACCGTGAACCAGAACGCGAGCAGCACGAAGAACGTGAGGAAGACGTCGAGCAGCGCGACACGGCTCATGACGATGCCCAGGCCCGAGATCGCCAGGAAGAGGGCGGCGAGTCCGGCGAACGCGACAGACCCCGACAGGCTGCGTGCGAGGAAGTAGAGCACGAGCACGCACGCTGTGCCGAACAGCGCGGCCGACACGCGCCACCCGAACGACGACTCGGGCCCGAAGGCCCACATGCCCACGCCGATCAGGAGCTTGCCCAGCGGCGGATGCACGACATAGCTCGGATCGGTGCCGAAGATGTCGGTCTCGCCCGCGGCGAACCGCTCGTTCGCATCGTCCGGCCACGTCGCAGCGTAGCCGAGCACCCACTGGGTCCACGCGTCCTTCACGTAGTACGTCTCATCGAACACGAGCTCGTGCGGATGCCCCACGTTCCACAGACGCAGCACGGCCGCCAGCAGCGTGATGAGCGCGGGCACAGCCCACCCGTAGAGGCGCTTCAGCCGGGGCTCCGAATCGACGCGTGTGCGCCACCGGTCGTAGAACGAGGGCAGCGGCGCGGGCAGAAGGGGCTCGACCGGCTTCGTCACGGGCACAAGCCTATGCTGGGGCGGTGATCATCCTCGCGGCGACGCCCATCGGCAACCTCCAGGACGCGTCGGCCCGCCTGGTGGCGGCGCTCGAGGCGGCCACCGTCGTCGCCGCCGAGGACACGCGCACGACGCAGCGCCTCCTGCAGGCGCTCGGGGTCGCCAACCGTCCCAAGCTCGTCGCGCTGCACGACCACAACGAGAAGCAGCGTGCGGCCGAGCTCGTCGAGCGTGCTCGCGACGAAGACCTCCTCGTGCTCAGCGACGCCGGCATGCCCACCGTCAGCGACCCCGGCTACGGCCTCGTCGCGGAAGCGGTCGCTCGCGGCGTCGACGTCACCGCCATCCCCGGCCCCTCGGCCGTCGTCACGGCGCTCGCCGTCGCAGGCCTTCCCACCGACCGGTTCGCCTTCGAGGGCTTCCTGCCGCGCAAGCCCGGCGAGCGACGCACGGCCCTGGCCGCGCTGGCATCCGAGCCGCGCACGATGGTCTTCTTCGAGGGCCCCTCGCGCCTGGCGCCGACTCTCGCGGCCATGGCCGATGCCTTCGGATCCGAGCGGCCCGCGGCGGTGTGTCGCGAACTGACGAAGCTCCACGAAGAGGTCCGGCGTGGTCGGCTCGCCGAGCTCGCCGCATGGGCGGCCGACGGCGTGCGCGGTGAGATCGTCGTCGTGGTGGGAGGCGCGCCAGCCCGTGAGGTGTCGGAGGCGGACGCCGTCGCGCAGGTGCTCGCGCTCGTCGGCGACGGCATCCGCCTCAAAGACGCCGCCGCCGAAGTCGCCGGACAGACCGGTCGCAGCGCGCGCGACCTGTATCAGGCGGCGCTCGCCGCACGCTGAAGTCGCGTGCGGCGAGCCCGGCTCAGCCCTTGACTGACCCGGCGGTGAGTCCGCCCACGATGTAGCGCTGCAGACCGAAGAACAGCGCAAGCACCGGGATGGCGGCGAGGATCGTGCCGGCGGCGAAAAGCCCCCAGTTGCTCGACAGCTGATTCGACACCCACTGGAACATGCCCACGGCGAGGGTCCAGTTCTCCTCCGAGACGAGCACGATCTTGGAGATGATGTAGTCGCCGAACGAGGCGATGAACGCGAGCAGGCCCACGACGGCGAGTATCGGCGTCACGAGCGGCATGATGATGGTCCAGAAGATCTGCGCGTGCGTGGCGCCGTCGATCTTCGCCGACTCGTCGAGCTCCTTGGGAATCGTGTTGAAGAACCCATACATGAGGAACGTGTTGACGCCCAGCGCGCCCCCCAGGTACACGCAGATGAGCGCGATCTTGGAGTTGAGGCCGAGGGCGGGGAACACGTCGCCGAGGGCGAGCAGCATCAGGAAGATCGCGACGAACGCCAGCGCCTGCGGGAACATCTGGATGATGAGCAGCGCCGTCAGGCCGCCGCGGCGGCCGCGGAACCGGAAGCGCGAGAACGCGTAGGCCGCCGCCGCCCCCATGAGCACGGCGCCGACAGCGGCCGCGATGCCCACCTGCAGGGTGTTGCCGTACCAGGTCCAGTAGCGGGTGTCGGACAGGGCCGCGTAGTTGCCGAGGTCGAACACCGAGAACAGCGAGTTGCTGGCCGCCAGGTTGCCGCCCGGGTTGAATGACGCCGACAGCACGTATACGAGCGGGAACAGCGCGTAGAAGAGGATCCCGAGCGCCACGAGGTACTTCCAGCCGACGTCGAGCAGCCACCGGCGGCGGACCGCCCCGCGGCGGCTCGCGTCGAGCGAGACGGCGCCCCGGGCCTGGCGCGCCGTGACGCCCGTGTCGTCCTGGTCGGTGCGGACGGTGTCGTTCGGAGCGGACATCACTGGTACTCCTCGAGCTTCTTGGTCTGGCGGAACGCCAGGGCGGAGATGATGCCGACCACGATGAACACGAGGATCGACAGGGCGCTGGCGAGGCCGTAGTCCGCCTTGCCGCCCGAGACGCCGGAGATGTCCCAGATCGCGGAGATCAGGATGTCGGTGGCGCCCAGTGCGTACGGCGCGCCGGGGATCGCCGGCCCGCCGTTGTTGAACATGTAGATGATCGTGAAGTTGTTGAAGCTGAATGCGAACGACGAGATCAGCAGGGGAGCGGTGGCCACCAGCACGAGCGGCAGGACGATCGAGCGGAGCTGGCGGACCCTTCCCGCGCCGTCGATCGAGGCCGCCTCGAGTGCATCCGAAGGCAGCGCCTGGATCGCGCCGGTGCACACGAGGAAGTAATACGGGTAGGTCAGCCAGACGTTGACGAACAGCACCGCCATGCGGGCCAGCCAGGGGTCGCCGAGCCAGTCGATGTCGGCGCCGCCGAAGAAGAACTCGTTGATGACGCCGAACTCCGCGTTGAACATGCCGCGGAAGAGCAGGGCCGACATGAACGCGGGGAACGCGTACGGGAGGATGAACAGGGTCCGCAGGACCTTTCGGCCCTTGACTCGCTCGTCGTTGAAGATGATCGCGAAGACGAGGCCCATAGCGAACGGGATGACCACCGAGAGCACCGCCCATACGAACGTCCAGGCGGTCACCATCGCGAGCGGCTGCACCATCGCCGGGTCGGTGAACAGGCGGGCGAAGTTGGCGAATCCGACGTTCACCGTCCAGCCGGTCGGGAGGCTCGTGCCGTCGTCGGCGACGAAGTTGCCCGTGTCGCTCGCGCGATACACGGTGCCGTTGACCGTGTCGGTGATCGTCTGGGCCTCGGCATCCCATTCCAGCGTCGAGCGATAGATCGAGCCCGAGCTGCCGTCGTTGGTGCGCACAGAGCCCGCATTGGGGTCGTCGGAGACCGGCACGCGCAGAGCGATGACCTCCTGCTGCAGGTCCTGGTCGCTGATGATCGAGTTGCGCGGGACGACCGTCCAGCCGGGAACCTCGGAGGGCGCACCCGCCCCGGCGGCGGGGCCGACCGTCTCGAGCGGCGACTCGGCCGTGCCGGCCTTGATCTGGCCCTCCTCGACGATCGCGAAGCCGAGCGCGCCGTCGCGCTCGACCACCGCGAGCGGAAAGGTCGGCGAGCCCTCCACGCGGCGCTCGCCCTGACTGAGGGCGGCCTGAACGGCCTGCTCCTGAGAGCCCACGTGGCCGGCGCCGTAGTTGGTGAAGGCGATGTAGGCGGTGTACCCGAAGATGAACACCTGGAAGATCAAGAGGAACGCGAGCCCCGGCAGCAGGTACTTGAGAGGCAGCGCGCGCTTGGTGAAGTAGACGATGTCGGCGGCCACGAGCAGCACGATCGCGGCCGTCGCGATGATCCATGCCTCGGCCTGGACCGCGGCGACGATGCCCATGACTCCGAAGGCGTTGACGATCGCCATGATGACGAGCTTCACGAGGAAGCCCCAGCCGACGCCTTCCCAGCGGCGGCCGTGGGGCTCATCCGAGCGGCGCGTACGCGACGGAGGGCGGGCTCCTGGGGGAGCCGCAGGCTCAGCGACGGTGCCCTGCGTGACCGACATGTGCATCTCCTTCAGTGAAGACGGGTGAGTCCGGGGCGGACGACGACGCATCCGCCCCAGACCGTCAGCCGTCGATCAGCCGATCAGCGCCTCGAGGTCGCTGACCATCTTGTCCCACGTCTTGGCCGGGTCGGCGCCCTTGATGACCTGCACCTGGGCGGCGTTCCACAGGTCCCACACCGAGCCCATCTCGGGGATGTTCGGCATCGGGACGCCGTTGGCCGACGAGGCGACGAAGCCGGCGATCACCGGGTCGCTCGACACCTCTGTCGCCAGGTCGTTCCAGGCAGGGATGCGCGGGTCGGCCTCGTACAGCGCCTTCTGGGCGTCGTACGTGGCGAGGTACTTCGTGAGGAACTCCTGCGCGACGAGCGCGTTCTTGCTCTGCGAGCTCACATAGAAGCCCTGCACGCCCACGAACGGAGCAGCGGTCTCGCCGCCGGCCGAGGGGATCGGGTTGACCTTCACCGGCACGTCCTTGGCCGTCAGCGCCTCGATGGCCCACGGACCCTGGATCGTGTAGGCGGCCTTGCCGTCGGCGAACAGCTCGTTGTTGGTGTCGTAGTCGATCGTGGTCGAGATGTAGCCCTCGCCCTTCTCGCCGTTGGCGCCGAGCCACTCAGCGAAGGCCGTGCCGGCGTCGCCGCCCATGCCGATGTCGGTCGTGTAGCCGTCGGCCGTGCTCTCGAAGACGGGAGCGCCGAACGACGTCTGGAAGCCGTACATCGTGTAGGCGTCGCCGGTCTGGCCGGCCGTGTTGATGACGACGGGGCGCTCGGCGCCGGACTCCTCGCCGGCCGCGATCATGTCGTCCCACGTGGCCGGGGCGTCCTCGCCGACGAGGTCGGTGTTCTGGATGAGCGCGATCGTCTCAAGCGAGTACGGCAGCGCGTAGAGCTGGCCGTCGTACGTGAAGGCGTCGAGCGACACCGGCGCGAAGCTGCTCGCCGCGTCGGTGAGGTCCACGGGCGCGACCACGCCCGCCTGCACGAGGCCGCCCAGCCAGTCGTGGGCGCCGATCGTGATGTCGGGGCCTTCGCCGGTGGGCACCTGGTTGGTGAAGTCGGTGCGGATGTCCTCGAAGTTCTTCTGGACGAGCTCGATCTCGCCGCCCGTCTCCTCTTCGAAGGTCGCCGCGGCCGCCTCGATGGCCGGCTTGCGGTTCTCGTCGGTCCAGATCGTCAGCGTGATGCCGGTGGCATCGATGGGCGCCTCTTCGGTCTCCGAGGGCGCCGGAGTGTCGCCGGTGCCGCCGGCGCACCCGGCCAGCAGCAGGCTCGTCGCCGCGAACGCAGCAACGCCGATAGCCATCTTGCGCATGGATTGTCCTTCCGGAAAGGTGGTCGATCCGGCGCGGGCCTCGGGAGAGGTCGCGCCAATACGACCGTTTGTGGTGGATGTCGCGGCCGGTGGCCGTGACGCATGTGTCTCTCAGTGCGGATTCGCGGACGGGTCCGCAGGAGCGCGGTCGGTCATCGACCACCCCCCTCGGCTGTGCGCCGGCTGCGGATGACGGCGACGTCACCCGCGTTCAGCACCAGCATGCCTCGCGCTTCCACCTGTGTCAGCAGGTCGAAGCCCGAAGTCGGCAGCGAAACGGCATCCGTTCCGTGGTTGATGGCGACGAGGTACTCGGCCTCGTCGGAGACCCGGCGGATCGCTTCGACCCCGGCCGGGAGGCCGGCCGGAGCGAGGCCGGCGTCGTCGTAGACCGCGTCGAGGAGGGCGGCCAGCCCCGCGGCGTCGGGACGCGTGCTCACGTACCAGGCGACGCCCTGGCCGTGCACGTTGCGGGTAATGGCGGCGCGCCCGGAGGCGGGGCCGTCGGTGTAGGCGCCGCGCACCTCGGCGCGGGTGACCACGAGGTCCTCCTGCCACGTCTCGACGGGGAACGTCGCCCCGCCGAATTCGATCTCGGCGACATGCCCTTCGCGCAGCGGCAGGTGCTCCTCGACGCGCACGCCGAGCGACGGCTCCAGCGGGGCGCCGAATCCTCCCGCGTGAACGGCGTCGTTCTCGTCGACGACGGCCGAGAAGTACGACACCACGAGTGTGCCGCCCTCCTCCACGTAGCGGTTGAGGTTCTCGGCGTCCGTCGTGCTCAGCATGTACTGGGCGGGGGCGATGACCAGCCGGTAGCGAGACAGGTCGTGGCTCGGCAGGGCGAAATCGACCGTGATGCCGTCGCGCCACAGCTTCTCGTAGTAGGCGCGGATGCGCTCGTCGTGGCTGAGGTCCTGCGACGGGCGCCACTCGAGGTCCTGCGCCCAGAACGACTCGAAGTCCCAGAGGATCGCGACGTCTGCCTCGACACGCGAGCCGCGCACCTCTCCGAGTCTCCCGAGTTTGCTGCCGAGGTCGACGACCTCTCGCCACACGCGCGACGTCGTGCCGGCGTGGGGGAGCATCGCGGAGTGGAACTTCTCGGCGCCCGAGCGCGAGGCCCGCCACTGGAAGAAGAGGATGCCGTCGGCGCCGCGGCCGAAGTGCGACAGCGAGTTGCGCGCCATCTCGCCCGGCCGCTTGGCCACGTTGCGCGGCTGCCAGTTGACGGCCGAGGTCGAGTGCTCCATCAGGATCCACGGGTTGCCGCCTGCGACCGAGCGCGTGAGGTCGGCGGCGATCGCGAGCCCGATCTCGCCCTCTTCATCGGCGGCCCACAGGTAGTGGTCGTCGGAGACGATGTCGACCTCGTGCGCCCACGCCCAGAGGTCGCTGCCGTGGTGCTGATTGGCCATGAAGTTGGTCGTCACGGGGCGGTCGCTGTGGGCGCGGATCGCGTCCCGCTCGGCGATGAAGCACTGACGCAGCTGATGGTCGGTGAATCGAGCGAAGTCGAGGCGCTGGGCAGGGTTGATGACAGACGGGGCAGTGGCGGGGGCGCCGATGTGGTCCCATTCGCCGTAGTGCTGGCCCCAGAAGGCCGTGCCCCACGCCGCGTTCAGCGCGTCGAGGGCGCCGTAGCGGTCCTGCAGCCACCGGCGCCACTCGCGCACGGAGTGCTCCGAGTAGTCCTCGCCGACGGGCACGCCGTATTCGTTGTGCACGTGCCAGAGGACGACGGCCGGGTGCTGCCCGTACCGACGGGCGAGCTCGGTCGCGATGCGCACGGAGGCCTCGCGGTAGGCGGGCGCCGAGTGCGACGCCATTCCGCGGGCGCCGAACCCGAGGGGCACGCCGTCACGCGTCACGGCGCGGGCGTCGGGGTGGTTCGCGAAGAACCAGGCGGGCGGCGAGGCGGTGGGTGTGCCCAGATCCACGGCGATGCCGTTGCGGTGGAGCAGCTCGATGACGTCGTCGAGCCAGCCGAAGTCGAACTCGCCCTCGCGCACCTCGAGCAGGCCCCACGAGAAGATGCCGACGCTGACGAGGTTGACCCCCGCCTCGCGCATGAGCGCCACGTCCTCGTCCCAGACCTCGCGGGGCCATTGCTCCGGGGTGTAGTCGCCGCCGTAGGCGATGCCGGAGAGGGTGGGCCACGTGCGCAGTCGCGGCCGGGAGGTGGGGCTCATCGGTTCGGGTCCTCGTCGTCCTTCACTGGCGGCGGGTCGGGCCTGTGACCGGTCCCAGCCGTGGCGCCGAGTCTAGAGGGGGCGGGCGTCAGGAGATGCCGTTCGTTACGAAACTGTGACCGGTCCCAGCAACACGTGTCCGGCGTGCGCAGTGCCGACTGGCCGACGCGGTAAAGTCACGAGGATGGCATCAGCAGGTCACCCTCGGAAGCCGACGATCCGCGATGTCGCGGCCGTCGCCGGCGTCTCGCACGGCACCGTGTCGCGCGTCATCAACGGCGGCCACTGGGTGTCGCCCGAGGCCCGCGCCGCCGTCGAGCGCGCCATCGTCGAGACCGGCTACACCGCCAACCACGCTGCGCGCATGCTCGCGACCGGCCGCGCCAACTCGCTCGCGTTCCTGCTGACCGAGCCCCAGCACCTGCTCTTCTCCGACCCGACCTTCGCGCTCCTGCTGCGCGGCGCCACCGAAGCGCTCGCCGAGCGCTCCATGACCCTCGTGCTGCTGATCGCCGACACGACGCAGGAACAGGCCAACGTCGAGCGCTATGTGCGCGCCGGCCATGTCGACGGCGTCCTGCTCGTCTCGTCGCACGAGTCCGACTCGCTGCTCGCCTCGCTCGTCGCCGCCGGCGTCCCCACGGTCTGCACCGGCATCCCCCTCGGCGATGCGGCATCCGTGCCCAACGTCTCGGTCGACGAGGCCGGGTCGGCGCGCCTCATGACGCGCTACCTGCTCGACAAGGGCCATCGCCGCATCGCGCTCATCACCGGCCCCAACGACACTCCCGGCGGCCGGTTCCGCCTCGTCGGCTTCCGCGAGGAGATGGGCGACCTGTTCGACCCCGACCTCGTGGAGCAGGGGAGCTACGAGCAGGCCACCGGCGACGCCGCCATGACGCGACTGCTCGAGCGGGCCCCCGACATCGACGCCGTCTTCGCGGCATCCGACGTCATGGCCGTCGGCGCGATCGCGGCGCTGCGCCGCGCGGGCAGACGCGTTCCCGACGACATCGCCGTCGCAGGCTTCGACGACTCCGGCCTCGCGGAGATCCACGACCCGCCTCTGACGACCGTGCGCCAGCCGTGGGCCGAGATCTCGAGCACCATGGTCGACATGGTGCTCGACGTCATCGCCGGCAGGCCCCGCGAGGCGGTCGTGCTGCCCACGACCCTCGTCATCCGCGAGACAGCCTGAGCCCGGTCGTCACACGCGAGTCGGCACGCATCCGGCTGACTAGAATTCTCGGGTGAGCAACGGCCGTTCCTTCTACATCACGACCCCCATCTACTACCCGAGCGATCTTCCGCACATCGGGCACGGGTACACCACGGTGGCCGTCGACACCCTCGCGCGGTGGCACCGTCAGGCGGGCGACGACACCTGGATGCTGACGGGCACCGACGAGCACGGCCAGAAGATGCTCCGGGCCGCCGCCGCCAATGGGGTCACGCCCCAGGAGTGGGTCGACAAGCTGGTGCAGGAGTCGTGGTTCCCGCTCCTGAAGACGCTCGACGTCGCCAACGACGACTTCATCCGCACGACTCAGCCGCGCCACGAAGAGCGCGTGCAGCAGTTCGTGCAGGCCCTCTACGACCGCGGCTACATCTACGCGGGCGAGTACGAAGCGCTCTACTGCGTGGGCTGCGAGGAGTTCAAGCCCGAGTCGGAGATCGTCGACGGCACCGGCGCGTTCGAGGGCCTCAAGGTGTGCGCCATCCACTCGAAGCCGCTCGAGCTGCTGCAGGAGAAGAACTACTTCTTCAAGCTCAGCGAGTTCCAGGACCGCCTGCTCGAGCTCTACAAGACCGCGCCCGACTTCGTGCGTCCCGAGTCGGCGCGCAACGAGGTCGTCTCGTTCGTCAAGAGCGGCCTGAAGGACCTGTCGATCTCGCGGTCGGCGTTCGACTGGGGCATCCGCGTGCCGTGGGACGAGTCGCACGTCATCTATGTCTGGGTCGATGCGCTGCTCAACTACGCGACGGCGGTCGGCTACGGGACCGACCCCGAGCAGTTCGCCCGCCGCTGGCCCGCCTACCACGTCGTCGGCAAGGACATCCTGCGGTTCCACGCCGTCATCTGGCCGGCCATGCTCATGGCCGCGGGCCTCGATGTGCCGCGCGGCGTGTTCGCGCACGGCTGGCTGCTGGTGGGCGGCGAGAAGATGTCGAAGTCGAAGCTCACGGGCATCGCCCCGACCGAGATCACCGACGTCTTCGGCTCCGACGCGTATCGGTTCTACTTCCTGTCGGCGATCGCCTTCGGCCAGGACGGCTCGTTCTCGTGGGAGGACCTCTCCGCCCGGTACCAGGCCGAGCTCGCCAACGGCTTCGGAAACCTCGCCTCGCGCACGACGGCGATGATCGAGCGCTACTTCGAGGGCATGGTCCCGCCGCCGTCGGGCTACAGCGAGCGCGACCTCGCCGTGCAGCAGACGGTGGCCGCAGCCGCCGCGGCGGCCGACGAGGCGATGGAGCGATTCCGTCCCGACGAGGCGATCTCGGCGATCTGGACGATCGTCGACGACCTCAACGGGTACATCACCGAGAACGAGCCGTGGGCGCTCGCGAAGGACGAGGCGCAGCGCGATCGCCTCGGCACCGTGCTCTACACGGCCGCCGAGGGCCTTCGGGCCCTCGCCGTGCTCCTCTCGCCGATCATGCCGACGGCCACCGAGAAGCTGTGGATCGCGCTGGGCGCCGCAGAGTCGCTCGGCCGCCTGCACGATCAGCCGCTGCGCGACGCCGGCGCGTGGGGCAGCCTGCGACCCGGCACGAGCGTCAACGGCCTGGCCCCGCTGTTCCCCCGCGTCGAACAGGCATGAGCGACTCGACAGGCACGGGCGACCCGTCGGGCTACATCCGCGAGCGTCACAACGACGGCTCGCGCGATGTGCGCTGGCCGGGCTTGCCCGAGCCGCTCGCGGTTCCGGTGTACGACAACCACACGCACCTGGAGATCTCCGACGGAGATGAGCCCCGCTCTCTTGAGCAGCAGCTGGAGCTCGCCGCATCGGTCGGCGTGATCGGCGTCGTCCAGGCCGGTGGTGACATCGAGTCGAGCCGCTGGTCGGCCGAGGCCGCGGCATCCCACCCCCGTGTGCTCGCCGCCGTCGCCATCCATCCCAATGAGGCGCCCGCGTATGCCGAGCAGGGCATGCTCGCCGAGGCCATCGCCGTGATCGACGAGCTCGCCGCGCAGCCCCGCGTGCGCGCGGTCGGCGAGACCGGCCTCGACTTCTTCCGCACCGGGGAAGACGGGCTCGCGGCGCAGCACGAGAGCTTCGAGGCGCACATCGCGCTGGCCAAGAAGCACGGGATCGCGATGCAGATCCACGACCGCGACGCGCACGACGCCGTGCTCGAGACGCTCGCCCGCGTGGGGGCGCCCGAGCGCACGGTGTTCCACTGCTTCTCGGGCGACGCCGACATGGCTCGCGTCGCGGCAGAGCGCGGCTACTGGCTGAGCTTCGCGGGAAATGTGACCTTCAAGAACGCCCAGAACCTCCGTGACGCCCTCGCCGTGACGCCGCGCGAGCGGATCCTCGTCGAGACCGACGCCCCGTTCCTCACGCCGACTCCGCACCGCGGGCGCCCCAACGCGCCCTACCTCATTCCCGTGACCCTGCGCTTCATGGCGGCAGAGCTCGGGATCGAGGTCGACGAGCTGAGCGCGCAGATCGCGAGCAACACGCTCGAGGTCTACGGCGAGTTCTGAGCCTTGGCCGACTGCGACTCGACTCGTCGGTCAGCGGGTGGTCGATCCGCCGTGGAGCTCCCACGGCAGGTCCACCACGCCGGGCCCGTCGCCGATGCCCAGCGTCGAGAGGCTGTCGAACATGACCTCGGCAGCCAGCTCCGGGTGCACGCACACGCGGGTGATGCCCAGACGGGCGTTGGCCTCGCAGTCGGTCGTGCACAGGGCCACGAGCTGCACGTCGCGCGGGACGACGAGCGACGTCGCTTCGAGCTGCAGAAAGATCTCCGGGCCTTCCTCGCAGAAGGCGAAGACGGCGTCGGCTCCGCGGTCGAGCAGCTCGTGCACGCGGCGCGCGAGGCTGCGGCGGCCCGCGTCGACGCGCGCGACGATGGGCGTGCGTCCGCGCACGGTCGTCCAGGCGAGGTAGGCGCTCTCGCCGAGCTGGTCGCGGGGCACTTCGCTCTCGTCGACGAGCAGGCCGATGCGCTGAGCCCCTGTCGCCTCGAGGTGGGCGAGGGCCGAGCGGACAGCGGCGTTGTAGCCGGTGCGGATGCTGAGACCAGGGGTGTCGGCGATGTACAGGTCGCTTGCCACGACGGGGATGCCGCGGGAGGCGGCTTCACGCAGCAGCGCGCGGTCGTCGGCCGGGTCGGGAAAGTACAGCACGTCGATCTGGGCGGCGGGCAGCAGATCGGGTCTGGAGTCGGGCAGGACGGTGACCGTGAACCCGTGGGCGGCTGACGACTGCACGAGCGCGTTGAGCTGGCGGGTGCGCTGGAGCGCGCGCCGGCCGTCTTCGGAGGTGCTGTCGCCCATGACGAACCCGACCGACATGGTGCGCCCGCCGCGCAGCGCCGCCGCGTGCTTGTTGGGGCGATAGCCGAGCTCGGCGGCGATCGCCTTGATGCGCTCCCGCGTCTCGGGTCTGAGGCTTCCGCGGTCGTTGAGCGCCTGGCTGATCGCGGCTGTCGAGACGCCCGCGCGCAGGGCGATGTCCTTGAGGGTGACGCCTCTCGCGGCGGGTGATGATGCCGTGCCCTCCGCGACCGGCGCGGCCTGCGTCGCGGCGCCGCGACGCGCCTCGATCGTCATGACGGGTCTTTCCGGCCGGGTTCTGGGAGCACCGTCGCGACGGCGTCGGCCCACTCGGTGCCGTGACCGCTCGAAGCGAGGCTGTGGCCGCGCGCGATGAGTCCGTGGAGCAGCACTCCGCTGAAGTGGCGGAGCGCGGCCTCCGTCTCGGCGCTCGCGCCGCGCGCGAGCTCGCTCTCGAGCACTCCGCGCACGTGCTCGCGCAGTGCGACGACCGCCGGCGACACCTCGTGCACGCGGTGAGCGGCGGCATGGCGGGCGGCGGCTGCCTGCACGATCTCGCGCGCGTGGCTGATGACCTCGTTCTCGTCGATGGGGGACTGCACGCGGATGGTCTCGAGGTCGAGCAGCTCGACGCCGGGCAGCGCCCGTACGCCGGGGTCGACGTTGCGCGGCATCCCGAGGTCGATGATCACCTGGGGGGTGCCGGCGCCCGACCGCGCGGCGGCGTGCTCGTCGGCGGCGAGGGCGTATTCGTCGGTCGTCGTCGTGCATGTGACGACGACGTCGGCGGCGGCTGCCTCGGCGGCGTAGTCGGCGGCCTCTACCGTCGTGAGGTGCTCGCGATGCGCGAAGCGGCGACGGCCGGAGCGCGAGTGCACACGGATGTCGCGCGCGCCGACGTCGCGCAGCGCGGCCAGTGAGGCGGCGGCGTAGCGCCCGGTGCCCACGAGCAGCACACGGGCATCCGCCCAGTCATCGATGCGAGAGCCGGCGAGCTCGACGGCGAGGCGCACGAGGGAGCGTCCGGATTCGCCCAGGCGCGTGCTGTTTCGCACGGCGCGCGAGGCCTCGGTGGCGCGCTGGAAGAGCTGCTCGAGGGGTGTCGTCGTGAGGCCGTCGCGGCGGGCGGCGTCGAGGGCGCGGCGCACCTGGCCCGCGATCTCGTCTTCGCCGACGGCCACCGAGTCGAGGCCCGCCGCGACCGAGAACAGGTGCTGGGCGACGCGGTTGCCCTGCGCGAAGTCGACCGTGTCGCGCACGGTGCGGAATGGGAGGTCTGCCATGCCGGAGAGCTGTTCCATCGCGGCATCCATCGCGGGGACGGGGGAGGCGTCGGCGAGATCGAAGTACGCCTCGAAGCGGTTGCAGGTCGAGAGGACCACCGCGCCCCGGATGCCGTCGTGCGCCTCTTTGAGGCGGGATGCCACCTCTTCGCCCATGCCGGCCAGGCGCTCGAGCGAGCCGAGTGGCGTGGTGCGCTGATGCGCGGTGAGGCAGACGAGCACGTGCGGGCTCCCTTCGGATCTCGGGTTAGTATAACGATTAACTCGATCGAGGAGCACATCATCCCCGCTTCAGACGCCGCCCTGTCCCGTCATCCGCTCGTCGCCCACAGCACCGCCTCGTCGCGGCTCGTGCGCGCGCTCCGAGGCGACCGCCCGGAGGTCACGCCGGCGTGGTTCATGAGGCAGGCCGGGCGCTCGCTGCCCGAGTACCGTGCGCTGCGCAGCCGGGGAACGATGATCGAGGCGTGCCTCGACCCCGCCCTCGCCAGCGAGATCACGATGCAGCCGGTGCGCCGGCACGGGGTGGACGCCGCGATCTTCTTCAGCGACATCGTCATTCCGCTCGCCCTCATCGGGCTGGAGGTCGAGATCGTGGCGGGTCGCGGTCCGGTGTTCTCGCATCCGCTGCGCACCGCCGCCGACATCGCCGCGGCGGTCGAGATCGACCCGGCGCTCGTGCGCGAGCGCGGGGAGGCCGTCGTCGATGCCGTCGGCCGCACGACCGCCATGCTCGCCGAGGAGTCGGAGGCACGCGGCGAGCCGCTGCCGCTCATCGGCTTCGCGGGCGCCCCGTTCACCCTCGCCGCCTACCTCGTCGAGGGCGGCCCGTCGAAGGACCACCTCGCGGCCCGCCGTCTCATCCACGACGATCCGGCCGCGTGGCGCGACCTGACGATGTGGCTCGCGGAGGTCACGGGGCAGTTCCTCGCGCTCCAGGTCGAAGCGGGAGCCAGCGCCGCCCAGCTGTTCGACTCGTGGGCCGGCGCCCTGGCCCCCGACGACTACCGCCGTGCCGTGCGCCCGGCGTCCGAGCGTGCCCTGCGCGCCGTGCGCGAGGTCGCGCTTCCCGCCGAGGCGGGCATCGAACGCGTGCCGCTCATCCACTTCGGCGTGGGCACGGGGGAGCTCCTCGCCGACATGTCCGCGCTCGACATCGACGCGATCGGCGTCGACTATCGCGTGCCGCTCGACGAGGCACGCCGCCGCATCGAACGCGACCTCACGGTGCAGGGCAACCTCGACCCCGCTCTGCTGTTCGCTCCCGAACCGGTGCGCACAGCCGCCGTCCGCCGCGTGCTCGAGCAGGGCGCGGCCGCGCGGGCGCACGTGTTCAACCTCGGCCACGGTGTTCCCATGGACGCCGACCCCGACGCCATCGGCGCCGTCGTGCGCACGGTGCACGAGTGGCGGATGCCGTGAGCGAAGGCCCCGTCGACCTGGTCGTGGTGGGCGCCGGCATCGCCGGGCTCGCCATCGCCGCCGACGCGGCGGCCGCGGGGCGCACGGTCATCGCGCTCGAAGCCGCCGATCGGGCGGGAGGTCTCCTGCGCCGCGGCGAGCTCGACGGCATCCCGCTCGATCTGGGCGCAGAGTCGTTCGCGACACGCACGACAGGCGTCGCCGAGCTGATCTCCGACCTGAGCCTCGACCTCCAGATCGTGTCGCCGGCTCCCGGCGGCGCGCACCTCGTGGTCGCGGGCGCCGACGGCGAGACGGACGTCGTGCGGGCGCCGCTGCCGAAGCGCACGGTGCTGGGCATCCCCGCCGACCCGCTCGCCGACGACGTGGTGGGCATCATCGGACCGGATGCCGCGGCGCGCGCCGCCGCAGAGCCCCGGCGCGACGCGCCGATCACTCCGGAGCCCTCGCTTCTCGACCTCGCCGCTGCGCAGTGCGGTGACGTGCTGGCGCGCCGCCTCGTCGACTCCCTCTGTCGCAGCGTCTACTCGCTCCCGGCGTCGGAGGCGCGGCTGTCGCGCCTGCACCCGGCGCTGTGGCGCGAGTTCTGTGCCCGCGGGTCGCTCATCGAGGCGGCGGGAGCGGTCGCCGCACCCACACGCGCAGGAGCCGCCGTGGCCGGCATCGCCGGAGGCATGTGGCGGCTCGCCGAGGCCGTTGCCGACACGGCCCGTGCGAACGGCGCCGACATCCGCCTGCGCACGCCGGTCACCGCGGTCGAGGCAGACGCGACCGGCGTCGTCGTGACCACCGCCGACGGGACGCTTCGTGCTTCCCGCGTCGTCGTCGCCACCGGCTCGTCGGCCGCGCGGGCACTCCTGGGCGGCGGTGGGTCGACCGGCGGCGGTGATCCCACGGCGCCGGCCGTGCGAGTGGTCGCGGCCCTCGTCGACTCGGCCGACCTCGACGAGCACCCCGTCGGCTCGGGTGCGATCGTCGGCGCCGACGTGCCGACCGCCGCCAAGGCCCTCACCCACGTCGATGCCAAGTGGCCGTGGATGGCTGCGGCGCTGAGCGGCAGCAGGCACGTCGTCCGGCTCTCGGCACGAGACGCGGACGCGCCCGGACTCGACTCGGCGGCTGACGTCGCCCGCGAGATCTCGCTCCTCACCGGAGTCGAGGTCGCGGCCGACCAGGTCGTCGCCGTCACCTCCGCCCGCTGGGCCGATGCCGTGGCGGCACGCCCCATCGACGCCGACCGCGAACGCGACCTTGCGACCCACGGCATCCTGCTCGCGGGCGCCGCCGTCGCCGGCACAGGTCTCGCGTCGGTCGTCCCGCACGCCCGCTCCGTCGCCCGCGCGCTCCTCGGCGCCGGTCCCGACCACACGACCCCCATCACCACCTTCCACACCCGGAGGACCGCATGACCGAAGAGAACCTCGTCGGCTTCACCCTGTTCGCCATTCTCACCGCGCCGCGCCCGCGCGCGGCGGCCCCGACCGCCGACGCGCTCACCGCGCTCCAGGCGGAAATCGACGCGCTCGCCGCAGACGGGGTGACCCTCCGCGGCGTGTACGACGTGACCGGCATGCGCGCCGATGCCGACCTGATGCTGTGGCTGCACGGCGACGATGCGGCCGCCCTCCAGAGGGCGCTGCGCGCACTTCGTCGTACCGAAGTGCTCGCGGGATTCTCATGCGAGTGGAGCGCGATGGGCGTGCACCGCGAGGCGGAGTTCAACAAGCGGCACATCCCCGGCTACCTGCGCGGCGAGCCTGCCCGCCAGTGGCTGTGCCTGTACCCGTTCGTGCGCAGCCATGAGTGGTACCTGCTGCCCGACGAGGAGCGCTCGCGCATGCTGGCGGAGCACGGCCGCAAGGGCGCCCGCTTCACCGACGTCGTCGCCAACACGGTCTCGACCTTCGCCCTCAGCGACTATGAGTGGCTCCTGCCGCTCGAGAGCGACGAGCTGCTGAGCCTCGTCGACCTCATGCGCGACCTGCGGGCCACCGACGCCCGTCGCCACGTCCGCGAGGAAGTCCCGTTCTACACGGGGCGGCGCGTCGAGGTCTCGGAGCTCGCGGAGGTGCTGGGCTGATGGCCGAGAACATCGGATCGAGCGAGACCTTCCGCCCGAAGCCTCCGCGCGCCCAGTCCGCGCCGCTGTGCGGTGACGGATGCCGGGTGCCCGCGGCGACCGCCGCGACGTGCGCCGGAGAGCCCCACGCGACCGAGCCCGTCGCCTACGACGGCGTGCTCCTTCTCGGTTTCGGCGGACCAGAGGGACAGGACGACGTCATCCCGTTCCTGCGCAACGTGACCGCCGGCCGAGGCATCCCGGACGAGCGTCTCGAAGAGGTGGCCCACCACTACCGGCACTTCGGCGGCGTCTCCCCGATCAACGACCACAACCGTGAGCTGAAGGCCGCCCTCGACGCCGAGCTGGCATCCCGCGGCCTCGAGCTGCCCGTGTACTGGGGCAACCGCAACTGGATGCCGTACGTCTCCGATGCGCTCGCCGACGCCCATGCCGCCGGCGACCGGCGGCTCATCGCGATCGCGACGAGCGCCTACTCGTCGTACTCGTCGTGCCGGCAGTACCGCGAAGACCTCGCCGACGCGGTCGAGGCGACGGGACTGTCGGGCGAAGTCGAGATCGACAAGGTGCGCCAGTTCTTCGACCACCCCGGCTTCGTCACGCCGTTCGTCGACGGCATCCGCTCCGCCGTCGCCGAACTCGAGGCGCGCGGGGTCACCGATCTCGAGAACGAGGTGGAGGTGCTGTTCTCGACCCACTCGATCCCCGACGCCGACGCCGAGCGCTCGGGACCGCCCGAGCGCGAGTTCGGCCCCGGCGGCGCCTACGTCGCGCAGCACACTGCCGTCGCCGAGCGGATCATGGCGCAGCTGGGACTCGGCAGCACCTGGCAGCTGGTCTTCCAGAGCCGCTCCGGCCCGCCACAGGTGCCGTGGCTCGAGCCCGACATCAACGACGCGCTCGAGGAGCTGCCGGCGCGCGGACGCAAGGCGGTGCTCATTGTGCCGCTCGGCTTCGTCAGCGACCATATGGAGGTGCTCTGGGACCTCGACACCGAAGCGATCGAGACGGCCGAGCGTCTCGGCCTGATCGCCGTGCGCACCGCGACCCCGGGCACGCACCCGGCGTATGTCGCGGGTCTGGTCGATCTCATCGAGGAGCGCCTCAAGGGCACTCCGCCCGAGGAGCGTCCGCACCTGACCGACCTGGGCCCCTGGTACGACGTCTGCCGTCCCGGGTGCTGCGAGAACAAGCGTCTCGGCTTCCAGCCGGCCCTCGCGGGGATCGCGCCGTGAGCCGGCCCCTGCGCCTCGGAACTCGCGCGAGCGCGCTCGCCACGACGCAGTCGGGCCACGTCGCCGACGCCCTCCGCGCGGCTTCGGGACGCGACGTCGAGCTCGTGCCCGTCACGACGGCGGGCGACGTGCTGACCGGGCCGCTCGCGCAGCTCGGCGGCACGGGCGTGTTCGTCGCGGCACTGCGCGAGGCCCTGCTGCGAGGAGAGTGCGACCTGGTCGTGCACTCGATGAAGGACCTTCCCACCGCCGCGGTGCCCGGGCTCGTCCTTGCGGCCGTGCCGCCGCGCGAGACGCAGCGCGACGTGCTGTGCGCCCGGGAAGGTCACACGCTCACGACGCTCCCGCACGGCGCGGTCGTCGGCAGCGGGTCGCCGCGCCGCGTCGCGCAGCTGCTGCGCCACCGGCCCGATCTCGAGGTGCGCGGCATCCGCGGCAACGTCGACACCCGTCTGCGCAAAGTGCATGACGGCGAGTTCGACGCGATCGTGCTCGCCGAGGCCGGGCTGTCGCGCCTCGGCCGCACCGACGAGGTCTCCGACCGCTTCGACCTCGACGACTGGCCCACCTCGGCAGGACAGGGGGCGCTGGCCGTCGAGGTCCGCGACGACGATCCCGAGCTGGCGGCGCTGGTGGGCCGCATCGGCGATGCCGCCTCCACCGCCGCGAGCCTGCTCGAGCGCGCCGTGCTGGCACAGCTCGAGGCAGGCTGCGCCGCCCCCGTCGGCATCAGCGCCCACGCCGTCGCCCCCGCCGCCGACGTGAAGCTCGTCGCGGAGGTGTATGCGCTCGACGGAGCCCGGTCGGTGCGCGTCGAGCGCGCCTACGCGCCCGCCGACATCGCCCACGACGCGCAGCGCGCCGCAGCCGCGGCGGCGGTCGTCTCCGAGCTTCTCGCCCAGGGGGCCGCGGGCCTCGCCGACCTCGCGGGGTCGGGGAGGTGACCGCCGGCGCACACGAGGACGGTCCTGCCCGCACGGGCGGGCTCGCCGGTGCGCGCGTGCTCATCCCGCGAGCGGGATCGTGGGGCGCCCGGGTGCAGGCCGACCTCGCCCGCCGCGGCGCCGAAGGGATCATCGCGCCGCTCATCGCCTCCGCTCCGCCCCGCGACCTCTCCGCCCGTGACCGCGCCTTCGCGGCGCTCGCCGACGGCGAGTACGGCTGGCTGTTCGTGACGAGCGCGGCTGCGGTGGAGCAGCTCGCTCTCACCGGCACGAAGGTGCCGCCCACGACGCAGATCGCCGCTGTCGGCGCCGCGACGGCCCGCGCCGTCGCCGAGCTGGGGGCGGAGGTCGCCTTCGTCCCCGCCGGTCAGGCCTCGGCCGCAGCCCTCACGGCCCAGTGGTGCGCCGGCCGCGACCCCGAGACGACGGGCCGCTGCCTCGTCGTGCGATCGGATCTCGCGACGGCCGTCGTCTCCGACGAGCTGGAGCTGCGCGGCTTCTCGGTGGACGTGTGCATCGGCTACCGCACGGTCGGCGTCGACCTCGCCGCCGACATGCTCGACGACCTCCGCACGGGCGGCATCGACGTCGTGCTGCTCACATCCCTCAGCGTCGGCCGCGAGCTGCGCCGGCAGGTCGGAGCGCTGCCCGAGAGCACGCTCGTCGCCTCGATCGGTCCCGGCACGACGCGGGACGCCGAGCGCATCGGCTTCACCGTCGGCCACACTGCTCGCACCCAGAGCGTCGATGCGCTCGTCGCCGAACTCGACTCCCTCCTCCCTCAACGATCGGAACGCTCATGACCTCCTTTCCCGAGCGCCGTCTGCGCCGCCTGCGCGCCACTCCGGCCCTCCGCCGTCTCGTCGCCGAGAGCGACCTCGCCCCGCGCCACCTCGTGCTCCCCGTGTTCGTGCGCGAGGGCATCGACGCGGCGCAGCCGATCGCCAGCATGCCCGGCGTCTCGCAGCGTCCGCTCGACGCGCTCCCTGCCGTCGTCGAAGAGGCAGCGGCGGCAGGCATCGGCGGCATCATGCTGTTCGGCGTGCCCGCGCGGCGCGACGCGGTCGGCTCCGGTGCCACCGATCCCGAGGGCATCCTCAACCGTGCGATCGCCGTGGCGGCGGAGGCCGCCGCGGGCCGGCTGACGGTACAGGCCGACCTGTGCCTCGATGAGTTCACCGACCACGGCCACTGCGGCGTGCTCGCCGCCGACGGGTCGGTCGACAATGACGCGACGCTCGAGATCTACGCCCGAATGGCGGTCGCGCAGGCGGATGCCGGGGCCGACATCCTCGGCCTGTCGGGGATGATGGACGGCCAGGTCGCCGTCGTGCGCCGCGCCCTCGACGCCGCCGGCCACGCGCGTGTCGCCATCCTCGCCTACGCGGCCAAGTACGCCTCTGCGTTCTACGGGCCCTTCCGTGACGCCGTCGAGTCAACGCTGCAGGGCGACCGCCGCACCTACCAGCTCGATCCCGCGAACGGCCGAGAAGGACTGCAGGAGGCGCTGGTGGATGCGGACGAGGGCGCCGACATCGTCATGGTCAAGCCGGCGGGACCGTACCTCGACGTGCTCGCGCGCGTCGCCGAGGCGTCGCCGGTGCCGGTGTGGGCTTACCAGGTGTCGGGCGAGTACAGCCTCGTCGAGCACGCGGCGGCGGCCGGTCTCATCGATCGCGACCGGGCCATCGGCGAGACGCTCGTCGGCATCCGTCGCGCCGGGGCCGAGACGATCCTCACGTACTGGGCGATCGAGGTCGCCCAGCGTCTGCGCGCGGGGGAGAGCCTCACATGACCGCTCGCGCACACCCCACGACGCCTCGAACGGAGACTCCATGACGCAGAACGACGCCCTCTTCGCCCGCGCCCAGCGCGTCATCCCCGGCGGAGTCGACTCGCCGGTGCGCGCCTACGGCTCGGTGGGCGGCACGCCGCGGTTCATCACCTCGGCCGAAGGCGCCTACGTCACCGACGCCGACGGCCGTCGCTATGTCGACCTCGTGGCCAGCTGGGGACCGGCGCTCCTCGGCCACGCGCACCCCGAGGTCGTCGAGGCGGTCGTGACCGCCGCCCGCCGCGGTCTCTCGTTCGGCGCGCCGACGAGCGTCGAGGCGGAGCTGGCCGAGGAGATCGTCTCCCGCGTCCCGGCTGTCGAGAAGGTGCGCCTGGTCTCGACCGGCACCGAGGCCACCATGACCGCGATCCGGCTGGCACGGGGCGCCACGACGCGCGACCTTCTGGTCAAGTTCGCGGGGCACTACCACGGCCACTCCGACGGGCTGCTGGCCGCCGCCGGATCCGGCCTCGCCACCTTCGCGCTGCCGGGGTCGGCGGGCGTGCCCGAGGCGGTCGCGGCGCAGACCCTGGTCGTCCCCTACAACGACCGTGCGGCCCTCGAAGCCGTCTTCGTCGCGCACCCGGGTCGCATCGCCGCCGTCATCACCGAGGCCGCGGCGGCGAACATGGGCGTCGTCGCCCCCCAGCAGGGATTCACCGCGTTCCTGCGCGACCTGTGCGACCGCGAAGGCGCCCTGCTCATCAGCGACGAGGTCCTCACGGGCTTCCGCGCCGCCGCGGGAGGCTACGCACAGGTGCTGCGCGAAGCGGGCGAAGACGTGCGACCCGACCTCGTCACGTTCGGGAAGGTCATCGGCGGCGGGATGCCGGTGGCCGCCGTGGGCGGCCGCGCTGACATCATGGATCTTCTGGCGCCCACGGGCCCCGTGTACCAGGCGGGAACGCTCAGCGGGAACCCTGTGGCCGTCGCCGCAGGCCTGGCGACGCTGCGTCTCGCCGACGACGCCGTGTACGCCCGCATCGCCTCCGCCGCCGCCGCCGTCGCCGACGCCGTCGGCGACGCGCTCACGGACGCCGGCGTGCCGCACGTCGTGCAGCGGGCCGGAACGCTCTTCAGCGTGTTCTTCGGCGCGGAGGTCACGGCGGGCGTCCCCGACTACGCGACGGCGCAGCGCCAGGATGCCGCCGCCTACGCGCGCTTCTTCCACTCGATGCTCGACGCGGGAGTCTCCCTGCCGCCGTCGGCCTATGAGGCGTGGTTCCTCACGGCCGCGCACGACGACGAGGCCGTCAGCAGGGTCGTCGAAGCGCTGCCCGCGGCGGCGCGCGCCGCCGTCGCCTGACGGCATCCATCGTTCGCCTCGGCGGCAGGGGCGAGCCTGGGTAGGCTGGATGCCATGCCCGTGACTCTGCTCGGTGCCGCGGAGATCCGTGCGCTCGCCGCCGAACTCGACGTGACGCCGACCAAGAAGCTCGGACAGAACTTCGTCGTCGACGCGAACACCGTACGGAAGATCGTGCACGTCGCCCGCGTGACCGCCGACGACCACGTCGTGGAGGTGGGGCCGGGTCTCGGGTCGCTGACGCTCGCGATCCTCGAGACGGGTGCTCCCGTGACGGCTGTCGAGATCGACCGCCGTCTCGCCGAGAAGCTGCCGAGCACGGCCGCCGGGCACGGAGTCCCCGACGGCGCGCTGCAGGTGATCGCAGCCGATGCGCTGCGCGTGAGGGAGCTTCCGGGCGACCCCGACGTGCTCGTGGCGAACCTGCCGTACAACGTCAGCGTGCCCGTGCTCCTGCACTTCATGGAGACGTTCCCCGGCATCCGTCGTGGTGTCGTCATGGTGCAGGCCGAGGTGGGTGAGCGCCTCGCCGCTCCTCCCGGCTCGAAGGTCTACGGCGCGCCGAGCGTCAAAGCGGCCTGGTACGGCTCGTGGCGCCTGGCCGGCGTGGTTTCGAGGCAGGTGTTCTGGCCCGTGCCCAACGTCGACAGCGTGCTCGTCGCGTTCGACCGCGACGAGACGGCGCGCGGCAGCGAAGACGAGCGCGTGCGCACCTTTCGAATCGTGGATGCCGCGTTCCAGCAGCGGCGCAAGATGCTGCGCCAGGCTCTGGCCGGCGTGCTGGGCGGTTCCGCTGCGGCGGCATCCGAGGTGCTCGAGGCGGCCGGTGTGAAGCCCACGGCGCGGGGCGAAGAGCTCACGATCGACGACTTCGTCGCGATCTCCCGCGCGGCCGCGACGGTCGCTAGCCTGGGTGAGTGACTGAGAACCGCTTCCCTCCCTCCCGCGGCGGAGATCTCCACCGCCCGTACGCGGCTGCCGCCGGTCGCAACGAGTCGACCGCCTACCGGCGCGTCGGGACGAGCGGGCTCTTCCTCCCGCCGATCTCGCTCGGGCTGTGGTGGAACTTCGGCGACAACATCCCGTTCGACAGCCAGCGGGCGCTGTTGCGTCACGCGTTCGACCGGGGCATCACCCATTTCGACCTCGCCAACAACTACGGTCCGCCGTACGGGTCGGCGGAGACGAACTTCGGCCGCATGATGCGGGAGGACTTCGCTCCGTATCGCGATGAGCTGATCATCTCGTCGAAGGCGGGCTACGACATGTGGGAGGGACCGTACGGGCAGTGGGGCTCCCGCAAGTACCTCATGGCGAGCGCCGAGCAGTCGCTGCGCCGCATGGGCCTGGACTACGTCGACATCTTCTACTCGCACCGGTTCGACCCCGTCACGCCGCTCGAGGAGACGATCGGCGCGCTCGACACGCTCGTGCGGCAGGGCAAGGCGCTCTACGTCGGCATCTCCTCGTACGGCGAACGGCAGACGGCCGAGGCCGTCGCGATCGCGCGGTCGCTGGGCACGCCCCTGGTCATCCACCAGCCGTCGTACTCGATCCTCGACCGCTGGATCGAAGACGGTCTCACGCGAGTCCTGACGCAGGAGGGGATCGGCGCGATCGCGTTCGTGCCGCTCGCGCAGGGCCTGCTCACGAGCCGCTACCTCGAAGACGGCACGTCGACCCGTTCGCAGCAGCGTGACTCGATCCCCGGTTCGAAGCTCACCGACAGTGCGCTCGCAGGGCTGCGGGCCCTCGACGTCATCGCCCGCGACCGTGGTCAGTCGCTCGCGCAGATGGCGCTGCAGTGGGTGCTGCGCGACGGCGTCGTCGCCTCCGCGCTCATCGGCGCCTCTCGGCCCGAGCAGCTCGACGAGAACCTCGCCGCGGTCGACGGCCCGGCCTTCGCCACCGAGGAGCTGGAGCAGATCGACGTCATCGCCGCCGCCATCGGACCGCTGTGGGCTGAGACCGCGTGACCCTCAGCTGGGAGCCTGAACGCCGTGTGCACGTGCGCGCGCCCGGCAAGGTCAATGTGTTCTTCGAGGTCGGCGACGTCCACGCTGACGGCTATCACGACGTGGCTTCCGTCTACCAGGCGCTTTCGCTGTGCGAAGACCTCTGGGCGATGACCGCCGACGACTTCACGATCGCCGTCACCGGTGATGTCGACGTCAGCGGCGTGCCCCTGGACGACCGCAACCTTGCCGTGCGCGCGGCGCGCCTGGTCGCCCGCCGGATCGGGTGGGATGCCGGGATTGCCCTCCGCGTGCACAAGGGCGTCCCCGTAGCCGGCGGAATGGGCGGCGGATCCGCGGACGCCGCGGCCGCGCTCGTCGCGGTCAACGAGCTGCTCGACGGCGGACTGTCGACAGCCGAGCTCCACGTGCTTGCCGCGCAGCTGGGCGCCGACGTCCCGTTCGCCCTGCGCGGCGGCACGGCCGTCGGCACAGGACGCGGCGACGAGCTCGCCCCTGCGCTCGCCCGCGGCCGGTTCGACTGGGTGCTCGTGACCCAGGCCGAGGGCCTCTCGACGCCCGAGGCGTACGCGGGCCTCGATGAGATGCGCGCCCGCGCCGACATCGCGCCGCGCCGGGGTGCGCCGAACGTCGACCCCGCGGTGCTGCAGGCGCTGCGTGCGGGAGACGCGACGGCGCTGGCGACCGTGGTCCGCAACGACCTGCAGGTTGTGGCAGTGGAGCGTCGCCCCGAGCTCGGCACGCTCATCGACGAGGGCGTCGGCCTGGGCGCGCTGGCCGGAATCGTCTCCGGTTCCGGTCCCACAGTCGCCTTCCTCACGTCGGGCGAGCAGGATGCCACCGCTCTCGCCGACGCTCTTCGGTCGCGCGGCCACGTCGCGACCGCCGCGCACGGCCCCGTAGCGGGAGCCCGCGTCGTGGCGGTGGACTGACGCCCTCCCTCCTTTCTCACCGATCACTGAAAGACCCATGAGCGACATCAACTCGACCTTCTACGACTCCGACCTCGATGCCGAACTCGTCGCCGTGCTGCGGACACAGGGCCTGGAGGTGCGCAAGGCCGACAGCGGTGATCGCGCGCAGACCGACCCGTGGCTCGACGCCGTGGCGCGCGGATTCCTCGATTCGGAGCGAAACGACACGCATCGGCAGGGCTTCTTCGAGCGCACCGCGTACCGCCGCAAGCTCGGCGTCTACGACGCGGCCGGGGCGCAGCCCGAGATCCCGATCGCGACCTTCGCGACGTGGGGCGCAGAGCTGACGCTGCCCGGCGGCGTCGTTCCTTCGTGCGCCATCAGCTCGGTCACCGTCGCGCCGACGCACCGCCGCCGGGGACTCCTGCGAAGCCTCATGGTCGGCGAGCTGCGCGCGGCCGCCGCGGCGGGATTCCCGGTGGCCATGCTGACGGCGAGCGAGGCGGGCATCTACGGCCGTTTCGGCTTCGGGCCGGCCGCCGCGGCGGCGAAGTGGCGCATCGACGTGCGGCGGGCCGGCTGGCGAGTCTCCGAGCCGGTGGGGCGAGTCGACTTCATCTCCCGCGAGGAGGGACGAGCCCTCGCGCCCGACCTCCACGAGCGGGTGCGCTTCGCGTCGCCCGGCGAGATCGACATGCCCGGCGGGCACTGGGACCGCACCTTCGGCACGCGTCCCGACGCGCAGAAGGCCGAAGAGCTGCGGGTCGCGCAGTACCGATCGCCGGAGGGCGCGGTCGACGGGCTCGTGGTCTACCGCGTGACCGACACCGAGAGCTTCGGCGGCGCGACGGTCCGCGTGGTGATGCTGCTCGCCGCGACGGATGCCGCCTACGCCGCGCTGTGGCGCTTCCTGCTGTCGATGGATCTCGTCGCGACGGTCGAGGCTTCGGAGCTGTCGGTCGACGAGCCGCTGTGGTGGATGATCGCCGATCAGCGCGCGGCCAAGATCACGGTCGGCGACCACCAGTACCTCCGCATCCTCGATGTTCCTGCTGCGCTGTCAGCCCGGAGCTACGACCTCGCGGAGACTGTCGTGCTCGAGATCGAGGACGACCTCGGGTTCGCCGGCGGGCGCTTCGTGCTGACGACGCGCGCCGACGGCACAGCTGACGTGGTCGCGACCGATGCCGCTGCCGACGCGCCCGTCGCGCGTATGACGGTCGTCGAGCTGTCGACGATCCTGCTCGGGGGCGTCTCGCCGGCGACCCTGGCGAAGGCGGGCCGCCTGCAGGCCGACGATCCGGCGCGTCTCACACGGCTGTTCGCGACACCCGTCGCCCCGCGCCTGAGCTTCTGGTACTGAATCGTCCTCAGCCCGACTCCTCATGGCGGGGGAGCGGTCGGGCAGAGGATCGACAGCGGTTCGTCAGCGACGCGCGTCGCTCCCAGCCGATACGCGATTCGCGGGAGTAGCATCGCCGCCGAAGGGCATCCCGAAATGCCGAACCCGAGGGGAAGAGGACGCATGCGCCGCGCGGAGCACCCGGCCGCCGACAAGATCCTGCTGCACATCAGCGACACACACCTTCGAGCCGACGGGCCGATGCTCTTCGGAGACGTCGACGGCGCCGCTCATCTCGCCAGTGCGCTGCAGGGCATCGAAGACAGCGGGATCGCGCCGGATGCCGTGATCTTCACGGGCGACCTGGTCGACCTCGGTGAGGCCGACGCGTACGCGATGCTGCGCGATCTCGTCGATCCATGGGCCGAACGGCTGGACACGCGGGTGCTGTGGGTCATGGGCAACCACGACGACCGCGCCGCGTTCCGCCGGCAGCTGGTCGACGACGCGGCGGCCGATCCGTCGGCCCCATACGACCGTGTCGACGAGATCGACGGCCTCCGCATCGTGACCCTCGATACGTCGGTGCCGGGCCACCATCATGGCGAGCTCTCTGACGACCAGCTGGCGTGGCTGGCTGACACGCTCTCCTCGCCCGCCCCGTACGGCACCATCCTCGCGATGCACCACCCGCCCGTGCCGAGCGTGCTCCCACTGGCGTCGTCCGTCGAGCTGCGCGACCAGCAGCGTCTCGCCGACGTGGTTCGCGGCTCCGACGTGCGTGCTGTCATCGCGGGGCACCTGCACTACTCGACGTTCGCGACCTTCGCCGGCATCCCGGTCTCGGTCGCCTCGTCGACCTGCTACTCGCAGGATCTGACGGTCCCGGTGGGCGGCACCCGACCCCAGGACGGCGCGCAGGCCTACAACCTCGTGCATGTCTACGACGACACGGTCGTCCACTCGGTCGTGCCCGTGCACGTTCCTCGCACGCTCGAGCACATCGATGCGATGGAGGCTCAGCGTCGCCTGACCGAGGCCGGCATCGAGGGCGCGTTCACGCGAGCAGCTCGGCCCGTCGCCGTTCCGCGCTGACCGACTCCCACGGGGCCGCCACGGGGAACAGGCGCTCCAGCAGGTCGGTGACCGCGCGGACCCGCACCGCCTCGGGAACCTCGGTCTCAGCACCGTCGTTGAGGCAGAACATGTCGACGCCGCCCTCGGTGAGACGCTCCATGCGCAGGAGCCCGGCGGCGGTCGTCGTCTGCACGTAGCGCACGCGCGGCACTGTCGACGCGATCGCGCGGCCCGTGAACTGCGCGTAGTAGTGGTACAGGCTGTTGGTGACCGAGATGTCGGTGGCGCTCCGGAACCGCGAGGCTGCGGTGCGGGCGAAGTCGTCGGCGAACTCCCGCTCCATCTCGAACAGGATGCTGCGCCGCATCGGCGCCGCGCAGTGCTCGAGGTCGCGGACGATCGTGCGACCGAACCGCCCCCGCAGCAGCTCCCGGTTGACGCGCAGCGCGTTGTCGTGACCGCTGCGCGCCGGGCGGGTCGGGCCGGGGCCGATCCGCACGTCGCACTCGACGAACGACGAGATCCCGCCCGGCGAGAAGAACAGCTCGGGTCGCAGCGGACGCGCGAAGAACATGTCGTCGTTCGAGTACAGGAAGTACTCCGACAGTCCCTCGATGCGATGCAGCTGCGCCTCGACGGCATGGGAGTTGTGGATCGGCAGCACGGAGGGGTCGGCGAAGAACTCCTCGCTGCGAACGACCGTCACCTTGGGATGGTCGACGAGCCACGCCGGACGAGGGGAGTCCGTCGCGATGAAGATGCGGCGCACCCATGGCGCGTACATGTGCACGCTGCGGAGGGCGTAGCGCAGCTCGTCGACGTGCCGGTAGCGAGCGGGGCCGTCGTCGCCCTCGCCGACCACGTACTCCGACAGCTGGGCCGCGCGCTGGCGCTGGAACTCGCTCGACGAGCCGTCGACCCACGAGAAGACCATGTCGATGTCCTCGGTGAACTCCGACGGATGGGTGTCGAACATGCCCGCGAGCGTGCGCCATGACCGGCCGAACCGCTCGACGGTCGTGTAGTCGATGTCGTCTGCGGGGATGATCCGCCGGGTGAGCGCGTTGTCGCTCGGCGCCTCGACGAGGTCGTCGCCGAACCGCCAGAACTCGATCCGCACGGCTGTGCTCGTGCCGTAGGCGAGGTCGCGCGTGCGGGTGATGCGCGGTCGGAAGACCCGAGCGGCGGTGGGGGCGTCGCCGGCAGGACGGTGCTCGGTGACCGGCATGACCGTGCCGTTCTTCGGCTTGACGTAGACGGGCTCGTGCGCGGCGAGGGCAGTCAGGGCCTCCCAGACCCGATCGCGGTCGTCGAGCGCGACGACGAGGGCGGGCGTGCTGAGGTCGCGACGGATCAGGGTGTGCGCGACGCCCACGGCGTCGAGGGCATCGGCGATCATCGTGAGGTCGGCGGTGCGCGCGGCCTCCGGGGTGACGTCATCGTGCACCAGGTGGAGGATGCCGCCGTGCAGGCGCACGTCGTCGCGGTTGAGCACCTGCGTCCACGGAGGCGGAGTCGCGGGAAGAGCCGAGAGTCGTGTCACTGGAGTCCTCCGTTCTTCGATCGGTGCGGATGCCGCGAGGCTAATCGCCTCTTGTGTCGCGCACGTTTCGGGGAGGACACCGTCAGCCACGGACTTCTGTTCGCCCGCTCTGCCGGGGTCGCGGCGATCGCGTCGGCGACGGGGCCCGGGCGGGCGGCGGCCCGAGGCGCGGGAACGGCGGGGCGGCGAGCCTCACGTCGGCCTCTCGAGGGAGGTCTCGTCGGGTTCGCCGGAGCGGCGCCGTGCACGCGGGCTGGTCCTGCCGTTCGACGTGCGCAGTGACGATGATACCGCTGTCGCAGCCTGCCGCCCATGGTCTGCCGGGGCCGCCGGTGCGCCTAGCCTGGAGGAGATGGCACATCTTCTCGGGGCTGAGGCCCTGCACCTGGAGTATCCGACCAAGGTCGTCTTCGACGGCGTCTCGCTCGGCGTCGACGAGGGCGACCGCATCGGCATCGTCGGCCGCAACGGCGACGGCAAGTCGAGCCTTCTGGCCATGCTCGCCGGGCGCCGTGAGCCGGACGCCGGGCGTGTGACCTTCCGCGGCGGCATCCGTGTCGGAATGCTCGATCAGGCCGACGTGCTCGACGACGACGACACGGTGGGTCACGCGATCGTCGGCGACACGCCCGAGCACGAATGGGCCGGCACGGCGCGCATCCGCGATGTCATCGCGGGCCTCGTCGGCGACCTCGACTGGAACGGCCCGCTCGGGTCGCTTTCGGGCGGTCAGCGCCGTCGGGTCGCGCTCGCCCGCCTGCTCGCCGGCGACTGGGACGTGCTGGCACTCGACGAGCCCACCAACCACCTCGACGTCGAGGCGATCGCATGGCTGGCCGAGCATCTCAAGCGACGGTGGACGCCCGCCACCGGCGCGCTGCTCGTCGTGACCCACGATCGGTGGTTCCTCGACGAGGTGTGCACGCGCACGTGGGAGGTGCACGACAGGATCGTCGAGCCCTTCGAGGGCGGGTACGCGGCGTACATCCTCCAGCGCGTCGAGCGCGACCGCCAGGCGGCGGCGATCGAGGCTCGCAGGCAGAACCTCGCCCGCAAGGAGCTGGCGTGGCTGCGCCGGGGCGCGCCCGCGCGCACCTCGAAGCCGAAGTTCCGCATCGACGCGGCCAATGAGCTCATCGCCGACGTGCCCGAGCTGCGAGACCGCGTGTCACTCCAGTCGCTCGCGGTGGCACGCCTCGGCAAGGACGTCGTCGACCTGCTCGACGCGGGCGTCTCCTATCCCCTCGACGACGGCGGCGCGAAGCAGGTGCTGTCGAAGGTGGAATGGCGCATCGCGCCGGGCGAGCGCACCGGCATCCTGGGCGTCAACGGCGCCGGCAAGTCGACGCTGCTCGGCCTCATCGCCGGCACCGTCCAGCCGACGAGCGGACGCGTGAAGCGCGGCAAGACCGTCAAGGTCGCCACACTCACGCAGCGCATGGATGAGCTCGACCCTCACCTCGACGAGCCGGTTCGCGTCGTCGTCGGACGCCTTCGCACGACCTACCAGTTCGGCACCGGATCGAAGGCGCAGGAGCTCACGCCCGGACAGCTGCTGGAGCGCATGGGCTTCTCGTCGGCGCAGCTCTCGACGCCCGTCAGAGATCTCTCCGGCGGGCAGAAGCGGCGCCTGCAGCTGCTGCTCATCCTCCTCGACCAGCCCAACGTGCTGATCCTCGACGAGCCGACCAACGACCTCGACACCGACATGCTCGCCGCCATCGAAGAGCTGCTCGACGCGTGGGCGGGAACGCTGCTGGTCGTCAGCCACGACCGCTACTTCATGGAGCGCGTCACCGATCAGCAGTACGCCGTCATGAACGGGCACCTGCGGCACCTCCCCGGCGGCGTCGACGAATACCTGCGCCTGCGCCGGGCCCAGCAGTCCGCGGCGACCGCTGACGGGGGACCGAGCGCCACGGGCGCCGGACGCGGCGGAGCGACGGCATCCGGTTCGTCGGAGCTGTCGGGCGCCGAGCGCCGCGCCGCCCACAAGGAGCTGCAGACCGTCGAGCGTCGCATCGCCAAGCTCACAGCGCAGGCGGATGCTGACCGCACCGCGCTCGCCGACCACGACCAGTCCGACTACGTGGGGCTCGGCGACAAGATGAAGGCGATCAACGCGATCGACGCCGAGATCACTGCGCTGGAGGAGCGCTGGCTGGAGCTGTCCGAGCTGCTCGACTGACCCCTCGGTGCCGTATCGCCGCCGTCGTCGTGCGCCGCGGCACTCCGCCGGATCGACGTCAGGGGGTGTCGAAGCTCAGGCTGAGCTTGCGTAGGAGCGAGGCGAGGCGGTCGCGGTCGCTGCGCGAGAGCACCGACAGCAGAGCGGCTTCGGCGTCGACGAGCCGCGTGATGGCGGCGTCGACACGTGTGCGGCCGTCGTCGGTGAGCGTGACGAGCACGCTGCGTCCGTCGGCGGGATCGTTCTCGCGGCGCACGAGACGGCGACCGACGAGGCGGTCGATGCGATTGGTCATGGTGCCGCTCGAGACGAGCGTCTGCTGCAGCAGCTGCTTGGGGCTGAGCTGGTAGGGCTCGCCGGCGCGGCGCAGGGCCGAGAGCACGTCCCACTCCCATGGCTCCAGCTCGCTGCGGCGGAACGCCTCCCGGCGCGCACGGTCGAGGTGGCGCGAGAGGCGGTCGACGCGCGACAGCACCTCCAGGGGCGAGAAGTCGAGGTCGGGACGCTGCCTGGTCCAGGCCCCGACGATGCGGTCGACTTCGTCGTGCTCGGCGGTCACCCCGCCATTATCCCGGCTGACCCGGCCTTCGACTGCACCCGGGCGGGAGACCGGGTGACAGGGGCAGCGCGTGGCAGACTTGTCGTGCGGCCCCGCACCGGCTGGGGGCGCGGTCCGCCGTGGTGTAATGGCAGCACGACAGCCTTTGGAGCTGTGAGGTCTAGGTTCGAGTCCTGGCGGCGGAGCATGGCTGACACATCCCTCGACCCCTCCCTCGCCGTCGTCATCCTCGCCGCGGGCGAGGGCACGCGCATGCGGTCCTCGCTGCCGAAGGTCCTGCACCGGATCGGCGGGCGCCCGCTGGTCGGCCACGTCCTCGACACCGCGCGAGACCTCGGGCCTGCACACGTCATGGTCGTCGTCCGCCACGAGCGCGACCGCGTGGCGGAGGCGATCGCGGGCGTCGCGCCCGAGGTGGTCGTCGTCGACCAGGACGAGATCCCGGGCACGGGCCGCGCCGTCGAGGTGGCGCTCGAGGCCCTTCCCGACTTCGACGGCGATGTGCTCGTGCTCAGCGGCGATGTGCCGCTCCTCGACGCCGAGACCCTCGTGGCGCTCGTCCGATCGCACCGCGCGCAGTCGGCCGCCGCGACCCTGCTGAGCGCGATCGTCGACGACCCGACCGGCTACGGTCGCGTCCTGCGCGACGCGACAGGGGCGGTGGAGCGCATCGTCGAGCAGAAGGACGCGACCGACGACGAGGCGCGCGTGCAGGAGATCAACGCCGGCGTCTACGTCTTCCGCGCCGCGTCGCTGCGGTCGCAGCTGGCGCGCGTGGGCACCGACAACGCGCAGGGCGAGAAGTACCTCACGGATGTCATCGGGCTGCTGCGCGCCGAGTCGGCCGCGGTCGCGGCATCCGTCGTGTCGGACGTGTCGGTCACGCTCGGCGTCAACGACCGCGTGCAGCTGGCCGAGGCCGCGCGCCTCCTCAACGCGCGGACGGTGCGCAGGTGGCAGCTCGCGGGCGTCACGGTGCAGGACCCCGAGACGACGTGGATCGACGTGACGGCCACGCTGGCGGCCGATGTCACGCTGCTTCCGAACACGCACATCCTGCGCGCCACGACGGTCGCCACGGGTGCGGTGATCGGCCCCGACACCTCGCTCGAGGACTGTGAAGTGGGGGAGGGGGCGGTCGTCCGCCGCACCGATGCGACGCTCGCCGTCATCGGCGCCGGCGCCTCGGTGGGCCCCTTCGCGTACCTGCGACCGGGCACCGAGCTGGCCGCCCGCGGCAAGATCGGAACGTTCGTCGAGACCAAGAACTCCCAGATCGGGGAGGGAAGCAAAGTCCCGCACCTGTCGTACATCGGAGACACGACGATCGGTCGCGGCGTCAATCTCGGAGCCGGCGCCATCACCGCCAACTACGACGACATCGCCAAGCACCGCACCGAGATCGGCGACGAGGTGCATTCCGGCTCGCACAACGTGTTCGTCGCGCCCGTTAGGATCGGAGATGGCGCGAAAACCGGTGCGGGCGCGGTCATCCGCAAGGATGTTCCGCCGGGCGCACTGGCGCTCAGCGTCGCCCCTCAGCGCAACGTCGAGGGGTGGGTCGAGAACAACCGACCGGGGACTGGAGCGGCAGAAGCCGCTGCACGTGCTCGGTCCGCACAGAAAGCGGACGATGGCGCGCAAGAACAAGCCGACTGACCACGAGCGGAACGACATCGCGCCGGGTCTGGTCGTCAAGACCAAGAAGCGGCTCGTCGTGGCTGCCGGAAGCTCGCACCCCGAGCTGGCGCAGCAGGTCGCGTCGGAGCTGGGCTCGACCCTCGTGCCCACCGAGCACCGCACGTTCGCCTCGGGTGAGATGCTGGCGCGCTTCGAGGTCTCGATCCGGGGATGCGACATCTTCCTCATCCAGTCGTTCGGTCCGCCGGTCAACGAGTGGCTCATGGAGCTGCTCATCATGCTCGATGCCGCCAAGCGCGCATCGGCCAAGCGCATCTCGGTCGTGGCCCCCTACTATCCCTATTCGCGCCAGGACAAGAAGGGCCGAGGCCGCGAGCCGATCAGCGCCCGCCTCGTCGCCGACCTGCTCAAGACGGCCGGTGCCGACCGCGTCATGAGCGTCGACCTCCACGCGGCGCAGATCCAGGGCTTCTTCGACGGCCCCGTCGACCACCTGTTCGCCAAGCCCGTTCTGCTCGAGTACTTCGAGCGGAGCCTGTCGGCCGAAGACCGCGAGAAGCTCACGGTCGTCTCGCCCGACACGGGCCGCGTGCGTGTGGCCGACACCTGGTCTGACAGCCTGGCGGCGCCGCTGGCGATCATCCACAAGCGTCGCGATCCGAATGTGGCCAATCAGGTCTCGGTCGCCGACATCGTCGGAAACGTGGAGGGGCGTGTGTGCCTCCTCGTCGACGACATGATCGACACGGGCGGCACGATCGTCAAGGCCGCGCAGGCCCTCAAGCGCAACGGCGCCGAGCGCGTCATCGTCGCGGCGACGCACGCGATCTTCAGCGAGCCGGCGGCGACGCGCCTGCAGGACGAGTCGATCGACGAGGTCGTCGTCACCGACAGCATCCCGCTGCCGCCCGAGAAGCGCTTCCCGAATCTCACGGTCCTCCCGATCGCGCCGCTGCTGGCCCGCGCGATCAAGGAGGTCTTCCAGGACGGATCGGTCACGAGCATGTTCGACGGCGCGGCATAGGCAGGATGCCATGGGCTCCTCCGCCGACGAGGCAGGCCTCGACCCACACCGGCCCCACGGCCGGGAGGTCGACGACGTCGCGGCGGAGCTGAGGGCGGACGTCGGCGGGCTCTCGTCGGCCGAGGCGGCGGCGCGACTCGCCCATGTCGGACCCAACGTGCTGCCGGAGCCTCCGCGCACGCCCGCGTGGCTGCGGTTCCTCGGGCATTTCAACGACACCCTGATCTTCATCCTGCTGGGCGCGGCCGCGATCAAGGCGGTCATGGCTGACTGGCTCGACTTCTGGGTGATCATGGCGGTCGCGATCATCAACGCCGTCATCGGCTTCCTGCAGGAGGGTCGCGCCGAGAAGGCGCTGGCCGGCATCCGCGGCATGCTGTCGTCGGCGGCCCAGGTGCGCCGCGGCGGCGCGTGGTCGACGATCCCGGCGGCCGATGTCGTGCCGGGCGACGTCGTGCGTCTGGCGCCGGGCGACAAGGTGCCCGCCGATCTGCGCCTGTTCGAGACGCACCAGCTGCGCATCGAGGAGGCGGCGCTGACGGGGGAGTCGGTTCCGTCGTCGAAGCACACTGAGCCAGTGGCGGCCGACGCCGGCGTCGGAGACCGGGCTTCCATGGCGTTCTCGGGCACGATCGTGTCGGCGGGCCAGGGCCGCGGCATCGTCACGGCGACGGGGGCGTCGACCGAGATCGGGCGCATCCAGACGCTGGTCGGCGAGGCGGGGTCGCTCCAGACGCCGCTCACGCGACAGCTCGCCCAGTTCGGCAAGGTGCTCACCCTCGTCATCCTCGGCATGGCGGTCGTCATGCTCCTGATCGGGCGGTTCCTCCACCGGATGCCGTTCGGCGAGCTCATCTCAGCGACCATCGGCTTCGCGGTCGCGGCGATCCCCGAGGGCCTTCCGGCCCTCGTGACGATCACGCTCGCGATCGGCGTGCAGCAGATGGCGCGGCGCAATGCCATCACCCGCAAGCTGCCGGCCGTCGAGGCGCTCGGCTCGGTCACGACGGTGTGCTCCGACAAGACCGGCACCCTGACGAAGAACGAGATGACGGTGCGGCGGCTCGTGACGGCGGTCGCCGCATATGAGACGACGGGGCTGGGCTACAGCCCGGAGGGGCGGATCGTCGGTCACCCGCGCGACGGCGACCCACACGACGACAGCGACCTGCGCGCTCTCCTGGCCGTCGCCGACCTGTGCAACGACGCGCACATCGTCGCCGGCGACGACGGCACGTGGACGCTCGTGGGAGAGCCCACCGAGGGCGCGCTCAAGGTCGTGGCGATGAAGGGCGGTGTGCGCGGCGATTCGACGGCCAGGCGCATCGGGGTCATTCCCTTCGACTCCGCGAACAAGTTCATGGCCACCCTCAACGAATCGGCCGACGGCACGCGCGCGATCCTCGTCAAGGGCGCCCCCGACCGGCTGCTGGAGCGCTCGCTCACTCAGCGCGGCGCGGCGGGCAGCGAGCCGCTCGACCGCACGCGCTGGGAGCGGGCGATCGAGGAGCTCAGCGGCGAGGGCCTGCGGGTGCTCGCCGCCGCTCGCAAGCCCACGCGCTCCTCTGAGATCGGGCTCGACGACCTCCGTGATCTGGAGTTCGTGGGCCTGTGGGGCATCCTCGACCCGCCGCGGCCGGAGGCGATCGAGGCGATCGCCGACTGCCACCATGCCGGCATCCGGGTGAAGATGATCACGGGCGACCACGCCGGCACGGCCCTCGCCATCAGCCGGGAGATGGGTCTCGCCTCGAGCGACGCACGCGTGCTGACGGGCGCCGAGCTGGAGGCGCTCAGCCAGGAGCAGCTCAAAGCCGTCGTGCGCGACGTCGACGTCTTCGCACGCACGAGTCCCGAGCACAAGATCCGCATCGTCCGGGCGCTTCAGGCTCACGGCGAGGTCGTCGCGATGACGGGCGACGGCGTGAACGACGCCCCGGCGCTCACCCGCGCGGACGTGGGCGTCGCGATGGGCATCAAGGGCACGGAGGCGACCAAGGAGGCCGCCGAGATCGTGCTGGCCGACGACGACTTCGCGACGATTCGCAGCGCGATCCGCGAAGGCCGCCGCATCTACGACAACCTGCGCAAGTCGGTGGTCTTCCTGCTGCCCACCAACGGCGCGCAGTCGCTCGTGATCCTCGTCGCGATCGTCTTCGGGCTCACGCTGCCGCTCACGCCCGTGCAGGTGCTGTGGGTCAATATGGTCACGGCCGTCACCCTGTCGCTCGCGCTCGCGTACGAGCCCGCCGAGCGCGGCATCATGGACCGCCCGCCCCGCCCGCCCGGAGGCACGCTGATCAGCATCCGCGAGCTCGGGTTCGTGCTCATCGTCTCGCTGCTCATCGGCGGCGCGACCCTCGCCGTGTTCTGGCTGGCGGAGGCGGCGACGGGCGACACGGGCTATGCGCGCACGCAGGCCGTAGCGATGCTCGCGGTGGGCCAGCTCGCATACCTGTTCAACTGCCGCTTTCTCGGCCGCTCGAGCTTCACGATCGACATCTTCCGTGGCAACGGGGTCGTCTGGGCGTCGGCCGGTGCGCTCCTCCTGCTTCAGCTGATCTACACATACGTGCCGTTCATGAACGACCTGTTCGGATCGGAGCCGCTGGATGCGCGGGGCTGGGTCGCGCCGGTCGTGCTCTCTGCCGCGATCTTCGTCGCCGTGGAGGGCCTCAAGGCGGCGCGTCGGGCAGGCGACCGGCGCGCGGAGATCCAGCGGCACGGTTTCGTAGCAAACGCATAGGTGCCGCCCGGCCGGGCACACCGCGCGCCCGGCTACCGTGGAAGGCGTCCCGCATATCGTCCCGCACTCGGGCAGAAGGAGATCCCGTGATCCGCATGAGCTCCGCCCCTCGTTCGCTACGCGCCGGCGCCGCCGCGGCATCTGTCGTGGGCATCGCGGCGCTGGCCGGATGCGGCGCGCCCGCGGCCCCCGCCGACACGGGCGATGCCGTCGACGGAGGCGCGCCCGCGGCCGCGACGTACGAAGATGGCACCTACACGGCCGAAGGCTCGTATGCGACGCCGGAGACCATCGAGACGATCACGGTCACGATGACCCTCGACGACGGCGTCATCACCGAGGTCGAGGTGGTGGGAGAGCCGACCCGCGCCGAGTCGCAGCAGTATCAGGGGCAGTTCATCGGCGGCATCCGCGACGTCGTGGTCGGCAAGAGCATCGACGAGATCTCCGTGTCGCGCGTGGCCGGCTCGTCGCTCACGAGCGGCGGCTTCAACAAGGCCGTCGAGGAGATCAAGGCGCAGGCGGCGTCCTGACCGGCGGTGCGCTCATGATCGACCTCTGGCGGTTCTCCGCGATCGGCACCGAGTGGGCCGTCGAGACCGATGTCCCCCTGACGGGCGACGACCGTGATGCCGTGAGCGCGCTCATCGACGCGTTCGACCGCGACTGGTCGCGCTTCCGCGCCGACTCGCTCGTGACAGACCTCGCGCTGCGGCCGGGCACGCGCGAGGCTCCGCCCGACGCAACGGCGATGCTCGACCTCTCCGCGCGGATGTCGCGCGCCACCCGCGGTGCCGTCAATCCGCTCGTCGGAGACTCGCTCGCCCACCGCGGCTACGACGCCGCCTGCACGCTCGAGGACCGAGGGCCGCTCGCGGCGCCCGCCGACTGGCAGTCGATGCTCACGTGGAACGAGCACGAGCTGGCGCTCGCTGTGCCCGCCATGATCGATGTGGGGGCGCTCGGGAAGGGGCGCCTCGTCGACGTGGTGCTCGCCGCGATCGCCGCGCGGACCCCCGGGGGCGTCGTCGTCGACGCGAGCGGCGACATCGCTGTGCACGGACGCCGCGAGCGGATCGGCCTGGAGCATCCCTTCGACGCGCGTCGCGCGATCGGCGTGTGGGAGGTCGCGGATGCCGCCCTGTGCGCCTCCGCGACCAACCGGCGGGCGTGGGGCGACGGGCTGCACCACGTGCTCGACGCGCGGACCGGTGAGCCCGTGCGCACGATCGCGGCGTCGTGGGCGGTCGCATCTGACGCGATGACGGCGGACGCCATCGCGACCGCGCTGTTCTTCGACGGCGGCGCCGAGTTCGCGCGCGACTGCGGGGCGGAGTGGGTGCGCATGACGAGCGACGGGCGAGTCGAATGGTCGACCGGGTGTGGGGCAGAGTTGTTCTCGTGATCTCCTCGCTCACCGCTCTGTGGAACCGCGCGTTCGCGGTCGTCGGCCGCCTGTCGATGTACCGGCTGGTCGTGTTCGCCCTCGCCGCGCTTGCGGCGATCGCCTTCGTCCTGTCGCTGTTCGGCCTCGTCGGACCCGCGCCCCTGCCGCTGGCCGTGACGTGGGCCGTGCTGGCGGCCGCCTGCATCGCCACCGACACGATCGCCCACCGGCTCCTGCACAAGGCGTGGCGCTGGGAGTCGTCGTTCATCACGGTCCTGATCCTGCTGTTCGTCCTGCGCCCCACCCTCGAGCCGCTCGGCCTCGTCGGCATCGCCTTCGCGGGGGTCGTGGCATCCGCCTCGAAGTACCTGCTGGCCTGGCAGGGGCGGCACATCTTCAACCCGGCCGCTGTCGGCGCGTCGGCGCTCACCATCGTGAGCGTGGGAGCCCCCGCTCTCGGCGCATCCGCGTGGTGGGTGGGCTCCCCGTGGCTGGCCGCACCCGTCGTCGCGCTGGGCCTCCTCGTGCTGCTGCGCACCGAGAAGCTGCGCGTCATCGCCGTGTTCTTCGTCGTCGCCGTCGCGGTGGGCTTCGTGCGCACCTCGTCGCAGTACCAGCAGGCGGGCCTCGCATTCGACGCGGGGGAGGTGTTCTGGCAGCTGCTGTGGTCGTCGCCGTACCTGTTCCTCGGCGCGTTCATGCTCTCCGAGCCGCTGACCCTGCCGCCACGCCGCCGTCAGCAGTTCGCGGTCGCGGCGCTCGTCGGCGTGCTCGTGGGATGGCCCCTCACGATCGGTGCCGTGAGCCTCGGCCAGGAGCGGGCCCTGCTCATCGGGAATCTGCTCGCGTTCGCGTTCACCTTCCGGTCGGCGGTGCGGCTGACGCTCGTCGAGCGGATCGCCCTGACCCCGACCGTGCGGGAGCTCGTGTTCCGCGCACGACGCGGTTTCCGGTTCGCGGCAGGCCAGTACCTCGAGCTCGAGGTGCCTCACCCGCGCCCCGACGCTCGCGGCACGCGGCGGGAGTTCAGCATCGTCTCGGCTCCCGAGGAGCTGCCCATCGTGCGCATCGCGCTGCGCGAGGGCTCCCAGTCGAGCTACAAGAAGGCGCTCGCCCAGGTGCAGCCAGGCGACACGCTCGCCGTCACCGGTGTCTGGGGCGACTTCGTGCTCCCAGCCCGCCCGACCGCGCCCGTGCTGATGGTGGCGGCGGGCATCGGGGTGACGCCGTTCGTGTCGCAGCTGCGCCACCTGCGGATGTCGGGCAGCGACCGCGACGTCATCTTCGTCTACGTCGCGTCGGATGCCGAGGAGCTCGCGTTCCGATCGGAGCTCGAGGACTCGGGGGTCCCCGTGATCGTGTTCACTCGTGACGAGCCGGCCAGCCTGCCGCCGCACTGGAGGTGGGCCCGTGGCGTGCGTCTCGATGCGGACGGCCTCCTGCAGGTGGTGCCCGACATCGCCTCGCGCCACGCGTACATCTCCGGCCCCCCGAACCTCATTGCCGACCTCGCGCCCGCCCTCGAGCGCGCCCGCTCGATCACGACCGACGCGTTCTCGGGTTACTGACCCCCGGTGATCAGGACTGATCCCGCGTTCAGCCGCGTCGCTCGCGCCGTGCTCACGCCGGGTCGTCGGGGCGTGCCGGCAGCCGCAGCTCGAACGTGGTCGATCCGGGCACGCTGTCGACCGTGAGCGTGCCCCCGTGCGCGTCGACGATCGCCTTCGCGATGGCGAGGCCGAGACCCGTTCCGCCTGTCTTGCGCGCGCGCGACGTGTCGGCGCGCGCGAACCGCTCGAACAGCTCATCGGCGATCTTCGGGTCGATGCCAGGACCGTCATCGTGCACGCGCACGACCGCCTCCGTGCCTTCCAGGCCCACCGAGGCCACGACACGGGTGTCTGCGGGGGTGTGCACGCGCGCATTGGTCAGAAGGTTCGCCACCACCTGGTGGAGTCGCCCGCCGTCACCGGCGACGATCACGGGGAGGTCGCCCACCTCGAGCACCCACTCGTGGTCGGATCCGGCGGCCTGAGCGTCGGCGGTGGCGTCGACGACGAGGCGGCGAAGGTCGACGCTGCTGTAGACGAGCTCCTTGCCCTCGTCGAGGCGTGCCAGCAGCAGGAGGTCCTCCACGAGCGTCGTCATGCGCAGCGACGCCGCCTGGATGCGCTCCAGGCCCTGTTGCGAGTGGGCGGCGGCCCCCGATGCAGGCTGATCTGCGGTGCGCAGCGCCTTCAACGACAGCTCCGAGTAGCCGCGGATCGCCGCCAGCGGGGTGCGCAGTTCATGGCTGGCGTCGGCGACGAACGCGCGCATCCGCTCCTCGTTGCGCTGCCGTGCCGCGAGTGACGCGTCGACGTGGTCGAGCAGCGTGTTCAGCGCCGCGCCGACCTGGCCGATCTCGTCGGAGCCGGCGGCTTCGGCCTCCGGGACGCGCTCCGTGATGCGCACATCGCCCGAGGCGAGCGGCCGGGCGGCCACGCGTGCGGCCGTATCGGCCACCGACCGCAGCGGTGCGAGCGACTGCCGGATGACGAACGCGATGACGGCGGCGAGCACGAGCAGGCCGCCGAGGGTCAGAAGGGCGACCGTCGTGAGGATCTGGGTGACGGTCGTGGCCAGCTCGGACGTCGGCATGCCGACCGCGATGAAGCCGCTGCTCGTGCTCCCCTGCAGCCGGATGCGGTACGAGCCGAGCCCGTCGACGACGGCATCGCCCCAGCCCTCCTGGTCGATGCTCGTGATGCTTCCCAGGATCCAGCGGATCTCGGGCTGGCTGAGCACTTCGACCGTCTCGTCGTCGGCGACGTAGGCGCCGCTCGTCCCGGAGATGTTCTGCACGATGAGGAGCGTCCCCACCTCCTGCCGCCCGTCAGCCAGGACATCGGATGCCATGCCCGTCGGCAGCACGCGCACACGGCTCGCAGCGGAGACGACCTTTGCGTCGAGGTTCTCGGCCAGGAGCGAACGCAGGATCGCTCCTGTCGCGAAGCCGATCGCAACGAGGATGAGCGCCACGAGCGAGACGACCGCCACGATCATGCGGGTCTGCAGGCTCCAGTGCCGCGGCTTCAGCAGGCGGGTGCCGGGCCAGGTCACGAGGCGATCCTGGCGGTGGCCCGCGACGCGGCGCGGGAGAGCGGGAGCGTCATGTCGGTCACTGCGGTGCTTTGATCATGTAGCCCACGCCGCGCACGGTGTGGATGAGCGGATCCCGGCCCGCGTCGATCTTCTTGCGCAGGTAGGAGATGTACAGCTCGACGACGCTGGAGCGGCCGCCGAAGTCGTAGTTCCACACCCGGTCGAGGATCTGAGCCTTCGAGACCACGCGGCGCTGGTTGCGCATGAGAAAGCGCAGAAGCTCGAACTCGGTCGCCGTCAGCTCGATCTCGTCGTCGCCGCGCTGCACCTCGTGCGAGTCCTCGTTGAGTGTCAGATCTCCCACGCGCAGGATCGGGTCGGCATCACTGGTGATGCCGGTGCCGGCGCGGCGCATGAGTCCCCGCAGCCGCGCCACGACCTCCTCGAGACTGAACGGCTTGGTCACGTAGTCGTCGCCGCCCGCCGTCAGCCCCGCGATGCGGTCGGCCACGGCGTCTTTCGCCGTCAGGAAGAGCACCGGAACGTTGTTGCCGCTGTGGCGCAGCCGCTGCAGCACGCTCATGCCGTCGAGGTCGGGCATCATGATGTCGAGCACCAGCGCATCGGGGTCGAATTCCCGGGCCATCGTCAGCGCCTGGTAGCCGGACCCCGCGGTACGCACATCCCATCCCTCCATGCGCAGCGCCATCGACAGGAGGTCGGTGAGCATCGCCTCGTCGTCGACGACGAGTACGCGCAGCGGGGAGCCGTCGGGACGGCGGAGTGCGGGGGCCGGGTCGTTCATGGCTCTCATTCTCCCGGTGGAGCTATGAGGTTCCTATGGAGAGAGCTATGCGCCGACTGTGAGACGCAGCGTCTCCACGTGTCAGCGGCGCGGTCTCGAAGGCGACAGCAGGAAGGCGAGCAGCAGCATCAGCAGCATCCCGACGACCGCCCCCAGCGTGTTGGAGAGGAGGTCGCGCGGGTCGGCGACGCGCGTGTCGAGGAACGTGGCCTGTGCGAACTCGATCGCGGCGCTCACCGCGAGGCCGAGCACCGGAGCCGTCCACCAGCCCCGCACGCCGAACCACAGCACCGCGAAGATGCCGAGCGGCACGAACATCGCCACATTGGCGGCGAACTCGACCCGCTCGAACGTGATCCAGGCCGTGGCCTCCCGCCCCGCGAACCAGGCGAGCAGGCGATCGAGGGCCGACGCGATGTCCGACCCGTACGGGCGGGCGCGCAGAGTGATCCACGCGACCGCCCACAGGTAGAGCGCCGACAGGAGGGCGAGCACGACGCGCGCCGCCACGCGATGCACGCGCAGCGCGGTCGGCTCGTCAGCGCGGCTCAGTGTGTGTCCTCCGCCTCGACCTCGGAGCGGTCACCCGACCACAGCGTGTGGAAGGTGCCCTCCTTGTCGACGCGGCGGTAGGTGTGCGCGCCGAAGAAGTCGCGCTGACCCTGGATGAGGGCGGCCGGCAGACGCGAGGCGCGCAGGCCGTCGTAGTAGGCGAGAGACGACGAGAAGGCCGGAGCGGGGATGCCGGCGCCGGCGGCGACCTGGACGATCTCACGCCAGGCGTCCTGAGCTCGTCCGAGCGCCTCGACGAAGTACGGCGCAGTCAGCAGCACGGGCAGCTCGGGTTCCGCGTCATACGCCTCGGCGATGCGGTTGAGGAACTGGGCGCGGATGATGCAGCCGCCGCGCCAGATCTTGCTGATGGCGCCCAGATCGATGTTCCAGCCGTACTGGGCGGCACCGGCGCGGATCTCGTCGAAGCCCTGCGAGTAGGCGACGATCTTCGAGGCGTACAGCGCAAGGCGCACCTGCTCGACGAAGGCGTCAGCGTCGTCGACCGTGAAACCGTCCTCGGCGGGCCCGGGAAGGCCGCCGGCGACGTCGCGCTGCTCGCGGTGGCTCGACAGCGATCGCGCGAAGGTCGCCTCGGCGATGCCGGACACGGGCACGCCCAGGTCGAGAGCGGTCTGCACCGTCCAGGCGCCCGTGCCCTTGGCGCCTGCCTCATCGACGATGACGTCGACGAGCGGCCGGCCGGTGGCGCCGTCGGTCTGGCGCAGCACCTCGGCGGTGATCTCGATGAGGTAGCTCTCGAGCTCGCCGCGGTTCCACTCGGCGAAGATGTCGGCGATCTCGGCGGGCGACTTGCCCGTGCCGCGGCGGATGAGATCGTAGGCCTCGGCGATCAGCTGCATGTCGGCGTACTCGATGCCGTTGTGCACCATCTTCACGAAGTGGCCTGCGCCGTCATGGCCGACGTGCGTCACGCAGGGCTCGCCCTCGGCGACGGCGGCGATCGACTTGAGGATCGGTCCGAGCGTGACCCACGCCTCGTCCGGGCCGCCGGGCATGAGGGACGGACCGTTGAGGGCGCCCTCCTCGCCGCCCGACACGCCCATGCCCACGAAGTTGAAGCCGCGCTCGCGCACTGTCTTCTCGCGGCGGATCGTGTCAGTGAACAGCGAGTTGCCGCCGTCGATGATGATGTCGCCGGCGTCGAACACCTTCATGAGCTCTTCGATGACCGCGTCGGTGGGGAAGCCCGCCTTCACCATGATGATCGCGGTGCGCGGCTTCTGCAGCGACGCGGCGAACTCCTCGTACGAGAACGCCGGGACGAAGCCTGCCTCCGGGTGCTCCGCGATCAGCTCGTCGGTCTTGGCGCGGCTGCGGTTGTACACGGCCACCGTGTTGCCTTCGCGCGAGGCGAGGTTGCGGGCCAGGTTCGAGCCCATGACCGCGAGTCCGACGACTCCGATGTTGGCGCTGGGCTGGGCGGATTCGGTAGCGGGCACGGAAAGCTCCTCCAGAAGATGCGGGATGGTCTCAGCGTAGTCGCTCACGCGTCGGCGGCAGGGGCGTGACGTCATGAACGTGGGTCGGCGAGCCCGAGGCAGGCGATGACCTCTTCGATCTGCTCCTCGGGCGTCTGGTCGACATCGACCGAGATGTGCTGCTCATCGGGCCCGGGGTCCTCGAGCGTGCGGAACTGCGAGTCGAGCAGCGCAGGGGGCATGAAGTGTCCCTGGCGGCGCATCATGCGCTGCAGGATCAGCTCGCGGTCGCCCGTGAAGTGCACGAACGTCACCTCCGGGCGGCGCAGCACGTCGCGGTACCGACGGCGGAGCGCTGAGCACGTGATGACGCCGGGCTCGCCGCGCGCGATGCGCTCGTCGATCCATCCGGCGACGATCTCGAGCCACGGCATCCGGTCGTCGTCGGTGAGCGCGTGGCCTGCTGCCATCTTGGCGACGTTCGCGGCAGGGTGGAGGTCGTCTCCCTCCTGGAACGGCCAGCCGAGCCTGCCCGAGAGCATCGCGGCGACGGTCGACTTGCCGGTCGACGAGACGCCCATGAAGACGAGGACGCGGGGAGTGGATGCGGTCATGCTGGAAGCCTCACACGAACAGGCTCAGCAGGAGCACACCGGCCAGTCCGGTCACGGAGATGAGGCACTCCAGCACGGTCCAGGTCTTGAGCGTCTGGGGGATGTCGAGACGGAAGTACTCCTTGATGAGCCAGAAGCCGGCGTCGTTGACGTGTGACAGGAAGACCGAGCCGGAGCCGATCGCGAGCACGAGGAGCGCGACCATGGGTCCGTCGAGCGTCGCGGTGAGCGGCTCCAGGATGCCGGCCGCGGTGATGGTGGCGACGGTCGCCGAGCCGGTCGCGACGCGGATGACCACCGCGACGAGCCAGGCGAGCACCAGCACGGAGATCGACGAGCCCGACACGAGGTCTGCGATGACCTGGCCGATGCCGGTGTCGATGAGCACCTGCTTGAGGCCGCCGCCGGCGCCGACGATGAGGAGGATGCCGGCGATCGGGCCGAGGGAGGAGCTGACGATCTCGCCGATGCGCCCACGGTCGAATCCCGCACCGCCGCCGAGGACGATGAAGCCGACGATGACGGCGAGGAGAAGGGCGATCACCGGGGTGCCGAGGAAGTCGAGCGCGACCTTCCACACCTCGTCGGAGCCGGGAGCGGCGATCTCGGCGATCGCCTTGAAGAGCATGAGCGCGACCGGAAGCAGGATGCTGGCGAGCGTCATGCCGAACGACGGGCGGCGGGTCTGCTGCGCGCCGGTGTCCTCGGCGGAGAGGAACAGATCCGGGACGGGCACGTCGACCCACTTGGCCGCAACCCGGGCGAACAGCGGGCCCGAGACGATGACGGCGGGGATCGCGACGATGACGCCGAAGGCGAGAGTGAGGCCGAGGTTGGCGCCCAGCGCGTCGATCGCCGCGAGTGGCCCGGGGTGCGGCGGCACGAGGCCGTGCATGGCCGACAGGCCCGCGAGGGTGGGGATGGCGATCCTCATGAGCGAGACGCCGGACCGGCGGGCGACGAGGATGATGACGGGGACGAGGAGCACGAGGCCCACCTCGAAGAACATCGGCAGGCCGATGATGGCGCCGATGAGCCCCATGACCCAGGGAAGGCTGCGCGGAGTCGCCCGCACCACGAGGGTGTCGACGATGCGGTCGGCTCCGCCGGAGTCGGCGAGGAGCTTGCCGTAGATCGCGCCCAGAGCGACGAGGATGCCGACTCCGCCCATCGTGGAGCCGAAGCCGGTGCTGAAGCTCGTGATGGTCGTGCCGATCTCCATGCCGGCGATCGCGCCGGTGGCCAGGGCGCCGATCATGAGCGAGAGGAACGGGTGGAGCTTCACCCATGTGATCAGGAGCACGATCAGCGCGATGCCGACGGCGGCTGCGGTGATCAGCTGGGCGGGGGCGGGCGCGGCTGCTTCGACTGCGGCAGCGAGGGGGAGTGCGGTGAGGGCGGCGACGGCCATGAGCTTCCTCGATCTGGCTGGGGGATGCGCGGCGAGGCGACGGCCACCAGCGCGTTATTTGTCATACATAAAAGCACAGAGGGCGACGAATTGCACGATGTGATCACATGAGGACCGTCACATGTTGGTCATGGGCGGTCCGCCTGGTCATAATCGAGACATGACCGACCCCGGCTACGGCAGCCCCGTGCACGAGGCGCTCGTGGACGCCCTCGGCACCGCGATCGTGCAGGGCGACTACGCGCCGGGCGCGCGCCTGGCCACGGTCGAGCTGGCCGAGCAGCACGGCGTCTCGCGCTCGGCGGCCCGCGAGGTCGTCCGCGTGCTCGAGACCTACGGCCTTGTGAGGGTGCGCCGCAAGGCGGGCGTTGAGGTGCTGCCGCGCAGCCGGTGGAACGTCTACGCCCCGGAGGTGCTCGCGTGGCGCCTGGGCGGCCCTGACCGCGCGGAGCAGCTGCGAGAGCTCGGGCAGCTGCGCAGCGCCGTCGAGCCCCTTGCGGCGCGACTGGCGGCCGCCGCGGCCACGCCCTCACAGCGCGAGACGCTGGTGGCATCCGTCGTCGAGATGGCGCGCACCGACCACGTCGCCGACAGCGATGAGTACCTGATGGCCGACATCCGCTTCCACCGGACGCTGCTCGAGGCGTCGGGCAACAGCATGCTCGCGACCCTCAGCGGCGTCGTCGAGTCGGTGCTGCGCGGGAGGACGGCGCACGACCTCATGCCGCACGACGCCAACCCGGATGCCGTCCGGTGGCACCACGACGTGGCCTTCGCCGTCGCGAGCGGACGCGGCGACGAGGCGGCGGCCGCGATGACGCGCATCGTCGCGGAGGCCGACCAGGCGATGCAGGCCGCCCTCGCGGACGGCCGCTGACGACGCCCCGCAGCGAGGATGCGACCGACGCGCTGCGCGCGGCCGACCCTCGTCGGCTCGCGCCGATCGTGGCGGTTCACGCGGGCGCGAGGCGTCACTCGTGTCACGCTGAGAGCATGACCAGGATCGTCGTGACAGGTGCCGCGGGATCGGGCAAGTCGCTCGTCGCGGCCGCTCTCGCGGCGCGGCTGCGCGCGAGGTTCGTCGACGGCGACGATCTGCACACGCGTGCACACAGGGCGAAGATCATGTCGGGCGCGGCCCTGGACGACGACGACCGCCGCCTCTGGCTGGACGCCATGTCGCTCGTGCTCGCCGATCAGGCGCCCGTCGTCGTGGCCTCGACGCCGCTGCGGCGCGCGTATCGCGACCGGCTGCGCGCCGCGGCGGGCGACGTGTGGTTCGCCGAACTCGTGATGCCGGACGACGCCGCCGCCGTGAAGGCTCGCCGGCGGCGGTCACGCCGCGACCGCGTGGTGCCGGAGGATCTCGTCGATCCGCTCCTGGGCGGACCGGAGGAGCGGGATCGGCTTCCGCTCGCGACCGACGAGGCCGGCGGGCGGTTCGCGCACGACGCCGACCTGGGGTCGATCGTCGACCGGATCGCGTCGGTGCGTGAGGCTCAGTCCTTGCGGTAGGCCGAGCGCCCCATGGAGAAGAGCGCGCCGACGGTGCCGACCACGGCGACCAGCGTCATCGCTCCGATGAGCCACACGAATGCGTGCGAGATCCAGCCGTAGTCCATGGTGTCCTCCTCCAGAGCGAGCTTCGTCATCATCGTACCGGCGACGCTGGTAGACTTGCGGCGTACTTCGGCGAGGGGTGCCCCGGCATCCGTGATCGACGCGGTGGAAGATCGACTGAGATTCCTTCTCCAGTGGGCTCCTCACGCGCGTGCGTTCGAGTCGAATCCACAGACCCCATAGGGCGAAGGCCCGAGAAGCAGAGGGCTCACGGCCCGCCACACAGGGCCCTGGCCCGCAAGGAGAATCATCATGTCGACCGAGACCGACACCAAGGTCATCGCTGAGCCGCGTCAGAACTTCGGCAAGGGCTTCGCCCGCCGTCTGCGCGCCGCCGGCCGGATCCCCGCCGTCATCTACGGCCACGGCACCACCCCCGTGCACGTCGCGCTTCCCGGCCACCAGGTCTCGCTCCTGGTCCGTCGCGCCAACGCCGTGCTCGAGCTCGAGATCGAGGGCAAGCAGCAGCTCACCCTCGTCAAGGACGTCCAGAAGGACCCGGTGCGTCAGATCATCGAGCACATCGACCTGCTCGTCGTGAAGAAGGGCGAGAAGGTCCAGGTCGACGTTCCCGTCGTCGTCGTGGGCGAGCCCTTCTCGGGAACGATCGCGAACCTCGACGCCGCGTCGGTGTCGCTCGAGGTCGAGGCGACCCACATCCCCGAGCACGTCGAGGTCGACGTCGAGGGTCTCGAGGACGGCACCCACATCACGGCCGCCGACCTCAAGCTCCCCAAGGGCGCATCGCTCGTGACCGACCCCGAGACGCTCGTCGTGGCCATCTCGGTCCCGGCCGCCACGATCGCCGAGGGCGACGAGGCCGAGGCCGCCGAGGAGTCCGAGGAGGCCCCGGAGGCCGCCGCGGAGTGATCCGAGGGCGATCATCGCACTTCACGGAGCCCGTCGCCGCCGATACTGGTGGCGGCGGGCTTCGTCGTCTGAAGGGACTCTCATGGCACTGACGTGGCTGGTGGTGGGCCTCGGCAATCCCGGCCCGCGCTACGAGGCGACCCGTCACAACGTCGGGCAGATGGTGATCGCAGAGCTGGCGGCGCGGCGCTCCGAGACGCTGCGCGCACACAAGGCCAATGCCCGCGCGGCCGAGACCTGGCTGCGTCCGGGAGGTCCCAGGCTCGTGCTCGCGACCCCGAACACGTTCATGAACGTGTCGGGCGGTCCGGTCGCGGCGCTCGCGAAGTTCTACGGCGTCCCCGCCGAGCGTGTCGTCATCGTCCACGACGAGCTCGACATCCCCTTCGACACGGTCAGGCTCAAGGTCGGGGGAGGGCACGGCGGGCACAACGGCGTCCGCGACGTGGCGAAAGCGCTGGGCACTCCCGACTTCGCCCGCGTGCGCGTCGGCATCGGCCGTCCCGCCGGCCGCCAGGATCCCGCCGACTGGGTGCTCGACCCGTTCTCGTCGGCGGAGCGCAGAGACCTGCCGGTGCTTATCGGCGATGCGGCGGATGCCGTGGAGCAGCTCATCGACGAGGGCCTGCTCGCAGCGCAGCAGCGCTGGCATGCCCCGCGCGACTGAGCGCGAACGCCGCGATGTCGCCGCGCGGATCTAGACTGGTCGGATGACAGTCGCCGGGATCGTTCACGCCCTCGCGCAGTCCGAATCCTTCGCCGACGTGCTCTCGAGCAGTCGCAGCGACACCGGCTTCTCGGTCGTCTCCGGCCTTGATGCGCCGCTGCTGGCCGCCCTCGTCGAGGCGCGCCGCCACGCCGGGAAGCCCGCCACGCTGCTGGCGGTCGCCCCCACGGGCCGCCGCGCCGAGAGCGTGGGCGATGCCCTTCGGGCGCTCGTGCCGGAGGCCGTCGTGCTCCACTTTCCGGCCTGGGAGACTCTGCCGCACGAGCGGCTGAGCCCCAGCGCCGAGACGGTCGGCCGCCGCCTCGACGTGCTGCGCACCGCCGCGGCGTGGGACGGGGACCGTCCCCTGATCGTCGTCGCCTCCGTGCGTGCTGCCCTCCAGCCGATCGCGGCCGGGCTCACCGACGCGGGCGCGATCGAGCTGGCGGTCGGATCGCGCGGCAACGAGCTCGACGATGTCGTGCGCCGCCTCGTCGAACTGGCCTATCACCGCGTCGACATGGTGTCGCGCCGCGGCGAGTTCGCGGTGCGCGGCGGCATCCTCGACGTCTTCCCAGCCGCGGCCGATCACCCGTACCGCATCGAGTTCTTCGGCGACGAGGTCGACCAGATCCGCGCGTTCTCGGTCGCCGACCAGCGCTCGCTCCCGGGGGAGGTCACCGGGGTCACCCTCATCCCCAGCCGAGAGCTGCTGCTGACGCCCGCGGTCCGGGAGCGGGCTGCGGGCCTGCGCGACAAGTTCCCCGGGCTCTCGACCATGCTCGAGAAGATGAGCGAGGGCATCCCCGTCGAGGGCATGGAGTCGCTTCTGCCTGCCGTCGCCGACGCGGTGGTGCCGCTCGTCGAGTATCTGCCCGAGGGCACACCTACGGCGCTGCTCGACCCGGAGCGCGCCGTGCGGCGCGCGCTGACGCTGAGCGAGACCAACCGAGAGTTCCTCGAGGCGGCGTGGAGCGCCGCGACGGCCGGAGCCGACACCCCTGTCGACCTCGGCTCGGGCGACTTCCTCACGCTGCCGCAGCTGCGCGAGGCGGGCTCCGACCACGGGGGCGTGTGGTGGACGCTCAGCGGCTTCGACTCGGGCGAGGCGGATGCCGAGGCAGAGGGCCTCGTCGAGGCCGGTGACGTCGTGCGCATCGCGGCGTCTCCCGTCCCGTCGTTCCAGGGCAACGTCGAGGGCGCGACCGGTCACGTCGCACGGCTTCTCGCCGACGGGTGGCGGGTCGTCGTCGCCGCCAGCGGCACAGGCCTCGTCGACCGCGCGCGCGACGTGCTCGCCGAGCGGGGCATCGCCGCGCGCGTCGCCGAGGCGCTCGCCGAGCCGCCCGAGCCGGGTGTCGCGACGGCGGTCGTGGCGACACTCGAAGCGGGCTTCCAGCACGCTGACTCGAAGCTCGCCGTGCTCACCGAGAGCGAGTTCTACGGCCGCACCATCGGCGGTGACTCCCGCGTCGTCAAGAAGCTGGCGTCGCGACGGCGAAACGTCGTCGATCCTCTGCAGCTCAAACCCGGCGACGTCGTCGTGCACGCGACGCACGGCATCGGCAAGTTCATCGAGCTCGTGCAGCGCGAGGTGTCGACGGGCGGCCGGGATGCGGTCAAGACGCAGCGCGAGTACCTCGTGCTCGAATACGCGCCGTCCAAGCGGGGCTACCCCGGCGACAAGCTCTTCGTCCCCACCGACCAGCTCGACCAGCTGTCCCGTTACGTCGGCGGCGAGGCTCCCGTGCTGTCGAAGATGGGCGGCAGCGACTGGGCGGCGGCCAAGGGCCGAGCCCGCAAGGCGGTGCGCGACATCGCCGTCGAGCTCGTCAAGCTGTACTCGGCGCGGATGGCGGCGAAGGGGCACGCGTTCGGCCCCGACACCCCGTGGCAGCGCGAGCTGGAGGAGGCGTTCCCGTTCGCCGAGACCCCCGACCAGCTGCAGACCATCGAGGAGATCAAGCGCGACATGGAGCGGCCGATCCCGATGGACCGGCTCCTGAGCGGCGACGTGGGGTTCGGCAAGACCGAGGTCGCGGTGCGCGCCGCGTTCAAGGCGATCCAGGACGGCAAGCAGGTCGCGATGCTCGTGCCCACGACCCTGCTGGTGAAGCAGCATCTCGAGACGTTCACCGAGCGATTCGCCGGCTTCCCCGTCAAGGTGCGGCCGCTGTCGCGCTTCCAGACCGACAAGGAGGTGCGCGACACGGTCGCGGGGCTCCTCGACGGGACGATCGACATGGTGATCGGCACGCACCGCATCCTGACCGAGCAGGTGATCTTCAAAGACCTCGGCCTCCTGATCATCGACGAGGAGCAGCGCTTCGGCGTCGAGCACAAGGACCAGCTGAAGAAGCTGAAGACGAACGTCGACATCCTCGCCATGAGCGCGACGCCGATCCCGCGCACGCTCGAGATGGCGGTCACCGGCATCCGCGAGATGTCGACCCTGCAGACGCCGCCGGAAGACCGGCATCCGATCCTCACCTACGTGGGCCCACGCAGCGACAAGCAGGTCGCCGCCGCCATCCGCCGCGAGCTGCTGCGCGAGGGACAGGTGTTCTACGTTCACAACCGCGTGCAGTCCATCCAGCGCGTCGCGGCGCACCTGGCCGAGCTGGTCCCCGAGGCGCGCATCGTGGTGGCGCACGGACAGATGGGCGAGCACGCGCTCGAGCAGGTCGTCGACGACTTCTGGGAGCGCAAGGCCGACGTGCTCGTCTCGACGACGATCATCGAGACGGGCCTCGACATCTCCAACGCGAACACGATCATCATCGATCGCGCCGACAAGTACGGGCTGAGTCAGCTGCACCAGCTGCGCGGCCGCGTGGGCCGCGGACGTGAGCGGGCCTACGCGTACTTCCTGTACGACGAGCTCAAGCCGCTCAGCGAGACCGCGGCCGACCGCCTCGAGACGATCGCGGTCAACAACGACCTGGGCTCTGGCATGCAGGTCGCTCTGAAAGACCTCGAGCTGCGCGGTGCCGGAAACCTTCTCGGCGCCGAGCAGGCCGGTCACATCGCCGGCGTCGGGTTCGACCTGTATCTGCGGATGATCGGCGAGGCGGTCGCGACGTTCCGCGGAGAGGATGCCGAGGGGCCCGCCGAGCTGCGGCTCGAGCTTCCCGTCGACGCGCGCATCCCCGAGTCGTACATCGACAGCGAGCGTCTGCGCCTCGAGGCGTACCAGAAGCTGTCTGCCGCAGCGGCGGTCACCGCTAAGCCCGACGCCATCGACCTCGTCGCAGAGGAGCTGCGCGACCGCTACGGATCCACGCCCCCCGAGGTCGAAGGCCTGTTCGCCGTCGCGCGTCTTCGGCGCCGAGCCGCGCAGTCGGGTCTCACCGACGTCGTCGCGATGGGACCGAACCTGCGCATCGCGCCGGCGAGGCTCCCCGACTCGATCCGCGTGCGCCTGCAGCGCCTCCATCCCAAGGCCAAGGTGCTCGCGGGCGGCGACGCCATGATCGTGCCGCTGCCCACCGCGGGAGGGGAGCCCCTCGCCGACGCCGACCTGATCGCCTGGACCCGGCAGCTGCTCGATCAGATCTTCCCGCTCCCGGCCGAGAAGGCCGACGCCGAGAAGGCCGTCGAGAAGACCGCGGCCGAGAAGGCGTCGTCCTAGACCGAGGCGCGGGGCGCATCATGCCGCTGAGCGGAGGCCTCACGGCGAGGCGAGGGCGTCAGACGGCGATGAGCCCGGTCGCGATGAGCCAGATCGCGACGAGCGCGCCGGCGGCTGCGAGGCCGAAGCCGATCCACTCGGCCGACGTGAAGACGCGGTCGCCCTGGCGGCGCCGCGCTACTGCATACAGCACGGTGGCCGGCACGATGATGATGAGCGAGACGAGCGTGTACTCCGCTCCGGCGGCGTAGAGAAGGAAGCCCGTGTAGACGGTCGCCACGACGGCGACCGCGAGGTCGGCGATGCGACGGGGGCGACGGATCCCCTCCCGGTCGCGCAGCGCGAGCTTGAGCGCGAAGGCGGCGGTGAGGAAATAGGGGATGAGGGCGAGCGCGCTCGTGAGGTTGAGCGCGACGTCGAAGGCATCGCTCGAGAACAGCACGACGATCAGCAGCACCTGCACGAGCGCCGTCGACAGCGTGAGTGCTCCGACCGGCACGTCTCTGTCGCTCGTACGGGCGAAGGGCCGGGGAAGATCTCCCGCGCGCGCGGCGACGAGGAGCACTTCGGCGGCCATGAGCGTCCACGAGAGGTAGGCGCCCAGCACCGCGACGACCAGCGCCACGCTGACGAACACGGCTCCCCAGCCGCCCACGACCGCCTCGAGCACGCCGGCCATCGACGGCTGACGGAGCTCGGCGATCTCTTCGCGCGGGAGGATGCCGTACGACACGATCGTCACCGACATGAACACGGCGAGGACCGAGAGGAAGCCGAGTACGGTCGCCCGGCCGACATCGGAGCGTCGACGGGCGTGCCGTGAGTAGGCGCTCGCGCCCTCGACGCCGATGAAGGCGAACACCGTCACGAGCAGCGTCGCCCGCACCTGCTCGTACAGCACGGGCGCGTTCTCGCCGCCCGTGAGATTCCCGGCGAACACCTCCGGGTCGAAGGCCACCACGCACAGCAGCACGAAGACGATGATCGGCAGCACCTTGGCGACACTGACGATGCGGTTGATCGCCGCCGCCTCCCGCGCCCCCGTGAGGATCAGGAGGTAGAACAGCCACAGCCCCGCCGACGAGACGGCGACGGCCACGATCGTGTCGCCCGCGCCCAGAGCCGGGAAGACGGCGCCGAGCGTCGAGGTGATGAAGACCCAGTAGAAGACGTTGCCTGCGCACGCGCTCGCCCAGTAGCCGAACGCGGAGAAGAACCCCGCGTACCTGCCGAAGCCCGCGCGGGCGTACGAGTAGACGCCCGCGTCGAGCTCGGGGCGTCGCAGTGCGAGGCGGTGGAACACGAGCGCGAGCATGAGCATGCCGCCGCCGGCGAATGCCCAGGCGATGAGGGCACCCCACACGCCCGTCTCGGCGGCGAATCGTCCGGGCAGCGAGAACACGCCGGCGCCCACCATAGACCCGACCACGAGGCCGGCGAGGGTGAGTGCCGAGACCCGCGAGGCGGCTGGTGCGTCAGACGTTCCCGCGGTCATGGCATCCGCTCAGATCACGCCCTGCGCGAGCATCGCGTGAGCGACCCGCTCGAAGCCGGCGGAGTTGGCGCCGACGACGTAGTCGCCCGGGCGGCCGTAGCGCTCGGCAGCGTCGAAGGCGGCGTCGTGGACGTCCTTCATGATGGCGCGCAGCTTCTTCTCGCTGTCGGCGAAGCTCCAGCGCTGACGCGACGCGTTCTGGCTCATCTCGAGGGCCGAGGTGGCGACACCGCCTGCGTTGGCCGCCTTGCCCGGGCCGAACAGCACTCCGGCCTCCTGGAACGCGGCGACGGCGCCGGGGGTGGAGGGCATGTTGGCGCCTTCGGCGACAGCGCGGACGCCGTTGCCGATAAGGGCTCGGGCGTCGTCTTCGTCGAGCTCGTTCTGCGTCGCCGCCGGGATCGCGACGTCGACGGCGACCTCCCACGGGCGGGCGCCCTCGACGAAGCGGGCGCCGGGACGGCGGGCCGCGTACTCGGAGATGCGCGCGCGGTCGATCTCCTTCACCTGGCGCAGCAGGTCCACGTCGATGCCGCTCTCGTCGACGACGTAGCCCGACGAGTCTGAGGCGGTGACGGGCACGGCGCCCAGCTGCCAGGCCTTGTCGATCGCGTAGATCGCGACGTTGCCCGAGCCGGACACGGCCACGCGCTTGCGCTCCAGTGAGTCGCCCTCCACGCCGAGCATCTCCTGCGCGAAGAAGACCGCGCCGTAGCCGGTGGCCTCGGTGCGCACCTCGGCGCCGCCCCACTGCACGCCCTTGCCGGTGAACATGCCCGACTCGTGGCGGTTGGTGATCTTGCGGTAGGTGCCGAACAGGTAGCCGATCTCGCGTGCGCCGACGCCGATGTCACCGGCAGGGACATCGGTGTGCTCGCCGAGGTGGCGCCACAGCTCGCTCATGAACGACTGGCAGAAGCGCATGATCTCGCGGTCGGAGCGGCCGTGCGGGTCGAAGTCGCTGCCGCCCTTGGCGCCGCCGATGCCCTGCCCGGTGAGGGCGTTCTTGAAGATCTGCTCGAAGCCGAGGAACTTGATGATCGACAGGTTCACCGAGGGGTGGAAGCGCAGGCCGCCCTTGTAGGGACCGAGGACGGACGAGAACTGCACGCGGTAGCCGCGGTTCACCTGCAGACGGCCGGCGTCGTCGGTCCACGGCACGCGGAACATGATCTGACGCTCGGGCTCGACGATGCGCTCCAGGATGCCGTTCTCGGTGAACTGCGGGTGCGCCTCGAGCACCGGCGCGATCGAGTGAAGGACCTCGTGCACTGCCTGCTGGAATTCCGGCTCGTGAGGATTGCGAGCCAGGACGGTCTCGAAGACCTCCTGGACGACAGCGGGCAGGGGCGCGAGGGTTTCGGTCATAGGAGGAGCTTTCGTACCGACGGGTGGGACAGGTCGCCGCAGCAGGCGGCACAGAACAGAGGCCGCGCGAAGGCGAACCTCTCCAGAGTAACCCTGCCGCGGCCGCGCCCTCGACGCGCGCGAGCGCCGCGGCCTACGCTGACGACATGCGATTCGAGCATCTCGGGGCGCAGCCCCGCATTCACCCCGACGCCGTCGTCGCGCCGACCGCCGTCATCTCCGGCGATGTGACGATCGGTGCCGGATGCCAGGTGCTCCATGGCGCCGTGATCACCGCCGAGGGCGGACCGATCACGATCGGAGACGAGGTCATCGTCATGGAGAACGCGCTCATCCGCGCGAGCTCGACGAATCCGGTGCACATCGGGTCGCACGTGCTGGTGGGGCCGATGGCGAGCGTCTCGGGAGCGACGATCGCCGATGAGGTGTTCCTGGCGACGGGGACACGGGTGTTCAACGGGGCGCGGATCGGCACACGGAGCGAAGTGCGGATCAACGCCGTCGTCCACCTGCGCACGGTGCTGCCGCCTGAGTCGGTCGTTCCGATCGGGTGGGTCGCGGTGGGAGATCCCGCGCAGGTGCTCTCGCCCGACCGGCACGAGGAGATCTGGGCGCTGCAGCACGATCTCGACTTCCCCGGGTACGTGTTCGGACTCGACCGTGAGACGCCCGACCTCATGGTGCAGCTGACTCAGCGGTACGGATCGTCGCTCGCACGGCACGCCGACGACCGCCGGCTCGACTGACACGGCACGGCCCGAGCGGAGGGTCGCTCAGCCGGTGTTCTGCAGCCCCGCGGCGACCCCTGAGACCGACAGCAGCAGCAGGTGCTGCCATTCGGGCGCCGGGGTCTCGGTCGACCGCAGCACCCGCAGGGCGCGCAGCTGGAGCAGCGAGAGGGCGTCGACGTACGGGTCGCGCATCTTCACCGCGCGCCGCAGCACCGGGCGGTTGGCCAGCAGCTCGCCGCCGCCGGTGATCCGCACGATCCAGTCGCGTGTGAGCTCCATCTCCGAGATGACGAGGTCGGCGAGGTCGTCGCGGTCGCCGAGGTCGAGATAGCGGCGGGCGATGCGCACGTCCGACTTGGCCAGGCTCATGCCGACGTTGTCGATGACGGTGCGCAGCAGCGGCCAGTTCTCGTAGGCGTCGCGCAGCAGATCCTCGTCGCCGACCGCATCGAGGGCGGTGCCGAGGCCGAACCACCCGGCGAGGTTGATGCGCGCCTGAGACCATGCGAAGACCCACGGGATGGCGCGGAGGTCTTCGAGCGACTCGACGGACAGGCCGCGGCGCGCGGGGCGCGACCCGAGCGCGAGCAGGCCGATCTCCTCCATGGGGGTGACGGTGGCGAACCACTGCGCGAAGCCGTCGGCCTTCACGAGGTCGAAGAATCTCTTGCGCGAGGCGGTGTCCATGCGGGCGGCGACGTCGGCGAAGCGCTCGGCGGCGTCGCGGTTGCGCTGCTCGATCGACGGCGCCGAGGCGAGGAGCGTGGCGGCGGCCACCTGGTCGATGTGGCGCATCGCGATGGCGGGGTCGCCGTAGCGCGCGAAGATCACCTCCCCCTGCTCGGTCAGCTTGAAGCGACCGTCCACCGAATGCGGCGGCTGCGCGAGGATCGCCGAGTTGGCGGGACCGCCTCCGCGTCCGAGCGCGCCGCCGCGGCCGTGGAACAGGGTGAGCTGGATGCCGGAGTCCTTCGCCCACGCCGCGATCTTCGCCTGCGCCTCGTACAGGGCGAGGTTGGCGGCGACCGGACCGACGTCCTTCGAGGAGTCGGAGTACCCGAGCATGACCTCGAGGCGGCGTCCGGTCGCTTCGAGACGTGCGGCCGCCTCGGGCTGTTCGACGAACTCGGCCATGACGCCGGGCGCGGCCTGGAGATCGGCGAACGTCTCGAACAGCGGGATGACGTCGAGCACCGGTGGCGTGCCGTCGGGTCCCGCGGCGAACCGCGCCAGACGGTGCACCGCGGCGAGGTCATCGGCCGAGCGCGTGAACGACACGATGTAGCGGCCGGCGGCGCGGGGCCCGAATCGATGCTGGATCTGCGCGATCGTGCGGAAGACCTCGAGCACCTCCTGCGCCTGCTCGGACAGCTCCCCGCCGGCCTCGCACTCTGCGAGCACCTTGGCATGCACGGCAGAGTGCTGGCGCACCTCGAGCTCGGCGAGGTGGAAGCCGTACGTCTCGACCTGCCAGATGAGGTGCTGCAGATGGCCGTAGGCCTGGCGGGAGGCGTTCGCCGCGACGAGGGAGTCCTGCACGACGCGCAGGTCGGCGAGCAGGTGCTCCGGGTCGCGGTAGGCGAGGTCGGCGTCGCGTTCGCGCGTCGCGACGATGCGGCGGGTGATCAGCAGCATCGCGCGCTTGTGGGGCTCTCCGGCGGCGCGTCTGCGGGCGTCGGCGGAGCCTTCCTCGTCGGCGGCGGCCATTCGCAGCAGCAGGCTCTGCAGCTCGGCGCTCGGCGGAGTGGTGTCGGCGGCGAGCGTGAGCGTGCGCGAGATGCGCTCGGCGGTGCGTCCGAGGCCCAGCAGCACGTGCTCGGACGCGATCGCCGCGGCCTTCTTGGTGACGGATGCCGTGACGAACGGGTTGCCGTCGCGGTCGCCGCCCACCCACGTGCCCAGGCGCACGAACGGCCGGACGACGGGAGCGCGGTTGCCGGCGCCCGGGCCCTGCAGCGCGTCGTCCACGCGCCGGTACACGTGCGGGACGGCCGTGTAGAGAGTCTCGTCGAAGACGGCCATGATGGCGCGCACCTCGTCGACGGGTGTCGGCTTCTCGGCGCGCAGGGGAGCGGTGCGCCACAACGTGTCGATCTCTTCGATCATGCGGCGCTCGGCACGACGCTGGTCTGCTCCGCCGGCGACGGCGGTGTCGTGCTCGCCGAGGAGGGAGGCCAGGCGACGGATGCTCGACGACACCGCACGACGGCGGGCCTCGGTGGGGTGCGCGGTGAAGACGGGGTGGAAGCGCAGATCCTGAAGGCGGCGCAGCGCCGTCTCGTCGCCGACCTCCTCCGACAGGCGCACGAACGCGGCGGCGACCGACTCCGTCACGTGCTCCTTCTCCGGACGCCCGTCGCGCTCCTTCAGCACGCGCACGCGCTGCTGCTCCTCAGCGAGGTTCACGAGGTGGAAGTACACCGTGAACGCGCGCGCGACCTCTTCGGCGCGCTCGACCGAGAAGGAGTCGGCGATCGCGACCGCGCGCTCGAACGCCTCGGGGGAGTCGTCGGTGTACGCGGCGATCGTCGCCAGCCGCAGCCGCTCGACGTCTTCGTACAGTCCCGGAGACCCGCTCTCGCGCAGCACCCTGCCCAGGAGCCCGCCCAGCAGGCGCACGTCGGCGCGGATCTGCTCGGGAAGCTCCTGCTCGGCCTCGCTGCGTCCGACCAGGTCGATCGCTTCGGTCCGTGTCAGTTCACGCATCCCTCAACCGTAAACCGGAGCCGGAGTCGATTCTGACGCGCTAGCCTCGGGGGGAGGTGTGCCGGGAAGTCTGGTCGGCGACGAGTTCGCCAACCCCTGAGATCGAGGCCCTATGAAGCTCCTGCGCTCCACGCGATTCCCCGCTCTTCTCCTTCTGCTGGCCGCGGTCGTCGGTCTTGTCATCGCGAACTCGGGGTGGGGCGACGCGGCGCAGGCGGTGAAGGCCGCGCACGTCGGCATCCCGGGCTTCGTCGATCTCTCTGTCGGGCACTGGATCTCCGACGGCCTGCTCGCCGTCTTCTTCTTCGTCGCAGCGGTCGAGCTGCAGTTCGAGCTCACGAGCGGACAGCTCAACTCGCCGCGCACGGCCCTGCAGCCGGCGATCGCCGCCGCCGGCGGCGTGATCGTGCCGATCGTCGTCTATCTGATCATCGCGGGCGGCGCCGGCACGGCCCGCGGATGGCCGATCCCCACGGCGACCGACATCGCCTTCGCCCTCGGTGTGCTCGCCGTGCTCGGCAAGGGGCTGCCCGCGGCGCTGCGGGTGTTCCTCCTCGCTCTCGCGATCCTCGACGACATCGTCGGGATCGTCTTCATCGCCGTGCTGTTCGCGAGCGACGTCGACGTGCTGATGCTCGTGCTCGCCACCGTGGGGCTGGTGGTGTTCCGGCTGCTCAGCCGCGCCCTCGACACCTCCACGAGGCCTGTCCTCATCGCCGCCCTCATCGTCGTCGCGATCGTGGTGTGGTGGCTCGTCCTGTCGTCCGGCGTGCATGCCACGATCGCGGGCGTCGCGCTCGGACTCGTGATGGCGCAGCAGCCGGCGATGCGCGCGCGGCACGAGCTGGAGCCGTGGGTCAACGGCATCGTGCTGCCCTTCTTCGCGCTGTCGGCTGCCCTCGTCGCCGTCCCCCAGGTGTCGCCCGCGAACCTGTCGCCCGCCTTCTGGGGTGTCGCGCTGGCACTTCCCCTCGGCAAGATCGTCGGCATCATGGTCGGGGGGGTCATCGCGCAGCGGGTCGCCCACATCCCCGGCCTCCCGCGCCTCGCGCTCGGAGACCTCCTCGCACTCGCGGCGCTGGGCGGCATCGGCTTCACGGTGTCCCTGCTGATGGCGGAGCTGTCGTTCGAGGCCGACGCGGTCGTGCGAGATCAGGCGATCCTCGGCGTCATGGCGGGGTCGCTCGCGTCGCTCGTTCTGGGCGGGATGCTCGTATCGTGGCGGGCATGGCATCACCGACGTCTCCTGAGCAGCGCGCCGTGAGCGGCGCGCCGGGTGCAGATCCGCTCCGCGAGGCGGCAGAGACGATGCGCGCGGTGCGCGAGCGATGCGTGTGGAGCATGCGCATCACGCATGACGATCTCGTCCCGTACCTCGTGGAGGAGTCCGCCGAGCTCATCGATGCCATCGAGGCCGGGTCGCGCGCCGAGCTGCGCGAGGAGCTCGGCGACCTGCTGTGGCAGGTGCTGTTCCACGCGGCCGTCGCCGCCGAGGATCCCGACGATCCGTTCGACATCGACGACGTGGCGAGGGGCTTGACGGAGAAGATGGTGCACCGGCATCCGCACGTCTTCGGAGACGCCGTGGCGCGCACACCCGAAGAGGTGCTCGTGCACTGGAACGCCGCGAAGGCCGCCGAGAAGCGCAGCCGCACGAGCGTGCTCGACGGCATCTCGGCCCACATGCCCTCGCTCGCACTCGCCCAGAAGACGCTCGGCAGGGCGGCGCAGGCGGGCGTCGAGGCGCCCGAGGCGGGGGTGGCGCCGACGACCGAGCAAGAGCTCGGCGATGCCCTGCTGGCACTCGTCGCGCACGCCCGCGCGCAGGGCTGGGATGCCGAGCGCGCGCTGCGCGCTCGCATCCGGGGCCTGGAAGCCGAGGTGCGGTCGGCGGAGAGCCCCGCCACGGCCGCGACGGCGGATCTGGAAAACTAGTCCGGTGGCCACCGTGAACCCGCCGCGCGGAATGCGCGACTTCCTCCCTGCCGACAAGGCTCGTCGCGAGCGTGTGCTCGCCGTCATCCGCCAGCGCTACCGCGCGCACGGCTTCGACGAGATCGAGACGCCCGTCGTGGAGGAGTACGACCGGCTCCACGCCGGCATCGGCGGCGACAACGAGAAGCTCGCCTTCAATGTGCTCAAGCGCGGCCTCGACGCCGAGGCCATCCACGCGGCCGCCGACACCCCCGGCGACCTGTCCGACCTGGGGCTCCGATACGACCTGACGGTGCCGCTCGCGCGCTTCTACGCCAGCCACCGCGCGGAGCTGCCGGCCGTGTTCCGTGCGATCCAGATCGCTCCGGTGTGGCGCGCCGAGCGCCCGCAGAAGGGCCGCTACCGGCAGTTCATGCAGTGCGACATCGACATCATCGGCGACGCGACCGCGCGCGCAGAGGCGGAGCTCGTCGTCGCGAGCCTCGACACACTCGACGCGCTCGGGCTCGAAGGCGGCACGATCCGCATCAACGACCGGCGAGTGCTCGACTGGATGCTCGACTCGTTCGGCTTCGCGGCCGACGAGCGCCCCGGAGTGCTCATCACGATCGACAAGCTCGACAAGATCGGGCCGGACGGCGTCGCCGAGGAGCTGCGGGATCGCGGCGCGACGGCGTCGGCGGTCGACGCGTTCGCGGCGTTCCTGCAGCGGCCGCAGAGCCCCGAGCGCCGGCCGTTCGGCGACGAGCAGATCCGCACAGCCCTGCCCGAGGGGGCGCCCGACGACATCGTCGCCCACCTCGTCGGGATCGGCGACGCGGTGGCGGCCGCGCGCCCGGGCGAGATCCCGCTCGTGTTCGACCCGTTCCTCGTGCGGGGCATGGGCTACTACACGGGCACGATCTTCGAGCTCGCCCACCCCTCGGTGGGCTACTCGCTCGGCGGCGGCGGGCGTTACGACGGCATGATCGGGCGCTTCCTCGGTCAGCAGGTTCCCGCCGTGGGCTTCTCGATCGGCTTCGAGCGCATCGTCGAGCTGGTCGCCCAGCAGACGGATGCCGCGGGCGATGCGGTCGTCCTCGTGCACGACCGCGACGTCCCGGTCGCCGAGCTCGTCGCGCACAAGGCGGCCCTGATCGCGTCCGGGGCACGCGTGCGCCTCGAGCAGCGGACGAAGAACCTCAAGGGACTGCTGGAGCGTTCGGCTGCCGACGGCTACACCTCCTTCGCGACGGTGTCGGCCGGCGTCGCGCCCGGCTCGCTCGAGGTGCGCCCGCTGTCCTGACGCACCGCCCCCGACTGTGGTGGCAGCCCGCGCCTGAACCTCGACCCCGTCCGATACGGCTGGTAGCGTGCCGTCCACGTCGTGAAGGAGGGGCGTTCCATGACCACTCAGACCGAGCAGGCACGACCGCGGGAGCAGTGGACCGGACAGGTCGGCTTCATCCTCTCCGCCATCGGATCGGCGGTCGGCCTCGGCAACATCTGGCGCTTCCCGGGGGTCGCCTACGAGAACGGCGGCGGCGCCTTCCTCATCCCGTACCTGGTGGCCCTCATCACCGCCGGCATCCCGATCCTGTTCCTCGACTACGCGGTCGGTCACCGGTTCCGCGGGTCCGCGCCTGCGGCGCTGCGCCGGCTGGGCGGGCGCCGCGGTCACGCGCTCGAATCGCTGGGCTGGTTCCAGGTGACGATCGCCTTCGTCATCGGTCTGTACTACACCGTCGTCATCGCGTGGGCGCTCAGCTACTTCGTGTTCTCGTTCGACCTTCGCTGGGGCGACGACACCGCCGCGTTCCTCACCGGTGACTACCTGCGCGTGAGCGAGCCGGGCGTCAGCCTGGAGTTCGTGCCGGGGGTCCTCATCCCGCTCGTGATCGTGTGGGTCTTCGTCATCCTGGTGCTCATGGCGGGTGTCGCCAGGGGCCTGCAGCGCACCAACGTGATCGCCATCCCGGTGCTCTTCCTCGCGTTCCTCGCCCTGGTGGTCCGTGCGCTGTTCCTCGACGGCGCCCCTGAAGGCCTCAATGCGCTGTTCACACCGGACTGGGGGGCGCTGGGCGACCCCAACGTGTGGATCGCGGCGTACAGCCAGATCTTCTTCTCGCTGTCGATCGCGTTCGGCATCATGATCACGTACGCCTCGTATCGCGCGCGACGGTCGAACCTGACGACCCCGGGACTCGTGGTCGCGTTCTCGAACTCGGCGTTCGAGATCCTCGCCGGCATCGGCGTGTTCGCGACTCTCGGCTTCTTCGCCTTCCAGCAGAACGTCGCTGTCGGAGATCTGGAGAACCTCACGGGCGTGGGCCTGTCGTTCATGACCTTCCCGGCGATCGTCTCGGAGATGCCGGGCGGGGCCTTCTTCGGCTGCCTGTTCTTCGGGTCGCTCACCCTCGCGGGGTTCACCTCCCTGATCTCGGTGCTGCAGGTGGTCTCCGCCGCCGTCCAGGAGAAGTTCGGCGTCGGGCGCAAGGCGGCCGCCCTCGGCGTCGGCGGTCTGTCGGCCGTGCTGTCCGTCCTGCTGTTCTCGACGACGACGGGGCTGCTCGCCCTCGACACGATCGACCAGTGGGCGAACAACATCGGCGTCGTCGCGTCGGCGGTGCTCATGACCGTGTTCATCGTGTGGATCTTCCGCCGCGCGGGGGAGCTGCGGGATCACCTGAATGCGCTGTCGACGTTCCGGGTCGGACGCCTCTGGATCGCGCTCATCGGCATCGTCGCGCCCATCGTGCTCGGCTACATGCTGATCTCGCGGATCGTGACGCTCATCATCGAGGGCTACAGCGGCCTCCCGCCGTGGTACCTCGTCGTGTTCGGATGGGGCACGATCGTGTTCGCGGTCGTCGCGTCGATCATCCTCACCGTCGTGCCGTGGCGGCACCCGGTCGATGACTTCACGCCCTGGCCGCCTGTGGGTCAGGGGCCGAACCGAGGGAAGGGACAGGTGCGATGACGGGGATCGCCATCACATTCCTCATCCTGTCGATCGTCGTGGTGTGGGGCGGCCTTGTCGCCAGCATCGTCTACCTGAGCATCAGGCCCGGACTCGCTGCCTATCCCGCCGGCGGCGAAGACATGGCCGCCGAGGAGCCGGGGCCGATACAGCGAGACCTCTGACTCTTGACCGCGCCTGGGAACGTGGCCAGGCTGACGGTATGGCCGACCCCACTCCTGATGCCTGGCGCGCCGTCGACCGGTACTTCGCCGAGACGCTCGTCGGACACGATCGCGCACTCGATCGGGCCGTCGTCGATCAGAACGAGGCCGGGCTGCCGCCGATCGAGGTCGCACCGGTCAACGGCAAGCTCCTGCACCTTCTCGCGCGCATCGCCGGCGCCCGCCGGGTGCTCGAGATCGGCACCCTCGCGGCCTATTCGACGATCTGGCTCGCCCGGGCCCTCCCCGACGACGGCCGCGTCGTGACGATCGAAGCCGAACCGCGCAACGCCGAGGTGGCCCGGGCGAACCTCGAGCGAGCCGGAGTGTCGAACAGGGTGGACATCCGCATCGGGCGCGGCGAGCACGTCCTCCCGACCCTTGCCGGCGAGGAGCCGTTCGACTTCGTCTTCATCGACGCTGACAAGGAGTCGAACACGCTCTACATCGACTGGGCCGCGCGGCTCGGACGCGCAGGCACCGTCGTCGTCGTCGACAACGTCGGCCGCGGGGGAGCGGTCGCCGATCCCGCAGTGGACACGTCGCAGGTCGTCGGCACCCGGCGCGGCCTCGAGATGCTCGGCTCCGACCCGCGCTTCGACGCCACAGCGCTGCAGACCCTCGACGCCAAGGGATGGGACGGCGTCGCGCTCGCCGTCGTCGTGCGTCCGGGCGCGCTCTGAGCGTCGCGCCCACTGTGACACCTCCGGGGGCATCACTAGACTCGGGTGCGGACCGACGACGCTCCGAGATCCATCCTCCACAAGCAAGGAGTCCCCTGTGGCACTGATCGAGGCTGTAGGCGCACGCGAAATCCTGGATTCACGCGGCAACCCGACCGTCGAGGTGGAGGTGCTGCTCGACGACGGCATCGTCCAGCGCGCGGCCGTCCCCTCGGGCGCATCCACCGGCGCATTCGAGGCGTATGAGCTGCGCGACGGCGACAAGAGCCGCTATGGCGGCAAGGGCGTCCTGAAGGCGGTCGCCGCCGTCATCGACGAGCTCGGCCCCGCGATCGAGGGAGTCGACGCCGCCGAGCAGCGCGTCATCGACGAGATCCTCATCCAGACGGACGGCACTGAGAACAAGTCGCGCTGCGGCGCGAACGCCATCCTCGGCGTCTCGCTGGCCGTCGCCAAGGCGGCCGCCGACAGCGCCGACCTGCCGCTCTTCCGGTACATCGGCGGACCGAACGCGCACGTCCTTCCCGTTCCGCTGTTCAACGTCATCAACGGCGGCGAGCACGCCGACAACGGCATCGACTTCCAGGAGTACTTCCTGGCTCCCATCGGCGCCGAGACCTACGGCGACTCGCTCCGCTGGGGCACCGAGGTCTACCACGTCCTGAAGGGCGAGCTGAAGGCCGCCGGCTTCGCGACCGGCCTCGGCGACGAGGGCGGCTTCGCGCCCGACCTGCCCAGCAACCGCGAGGGCCTCGACTTCCTGATCCGGGCGATCGAGAAGGCGGGCTTCACGCCCGGCGAGGACATCGCCGTCGGGCTGGACGTCGCGGCGACCGAGTTCTTCAACGACGGCGTCTACACCGTCGAGGGCAAGGCCTGGACGCCCGAGCAGCTCACCGAGTACTTCGCCGACCTCGTCGCCAACTACCCGATCGTCACGATCGAAGACGCGCTGGCCGAGGACGACTGGGAGTCGTGGAAGACGCTCACCGACGCGATCGGCTCGAAGGTGCAGCTGGTCGGAGACGACCTCTTCGTCACCAACCCCGAGCGCCTGGGCCGCGGCATCGACCTGGGCGTCGCCAACGCGCTGCTCGTGAAGGTCAACCAGATCGGCACGCTGTCGGAGACGCTCGACGCGATCTCCCTCGCGACGTCGAACGGCTACCGCTCGATGCTGTCGCACCGTTCGGGCGAGACCGAGGACACCACCATCGCCGACCTGGCCGTGGCGGTCAACTGCGGCCAGATCAAGACGGGCGCCCCGGCCCGCAGCGAGCGCGTCGCGAAGTACAACCAGCTTCTGCGCATCGAGGAGGAGCTGGGCGAGGCGGCGGTGTTCGCCGGCCGTGGCGCGTTCCCGCGTTTCAAGGCCTGAGACCGCTGTGACCCCTCCGGCGGCGCGCGTTCCCGACGTCGCCGGAGCGCCTCACTCGTCGTGCACGAGCCCGACGTAGTCTGGAGCCCATGACCAGAAGGGGAGCCGCACGCGATGCGTCGGCTCCCCTTCCGCGTTCCCGCCCGGGAGGGGCGGCGCGCCAGGTGGACGTGCGTGACTGGATGGGCGGTGTGCGCTTGTCGGCGTTCACCGGCATCATGCTCGGGCTCGTCGTGCTGGCCGCCTTCGTGCTCGTGCCGACGGTCGGGGTGTATGTGGATCAGCGGCAGCAGATCGCGGCGCTCCAGGAGGCTGTGCAGGTCGAGCGGCAGAAGGTCGAGGCGCTCGAGGCCGAGCAGGAGCGCTGGAAGGACCGCGCCTACATCACGTCTCAGGCCCGGGAGCGCCTCTACTACGTGAAGCCCGGCGAGGTGGTCTATCTCGTCGACGACGACCTGCCCGCCAGCGCGATCCCCGACGAGCAGTCAGCCGTCAGCGACGAGGTCCAGGAGACCCGCAACGACTGGATGGGCCAGATGCTGCGGTCGATCACGGCCGCGGGCGTCGCCCGCACGGCCGTCTCCGACTGACCCCGCCCCTCTCGCCCCGACACCGGGTCCAGGCGACTGACGTACCCTGGAATCGTGCCTCTGACAACCGCGACCGACGCCGACCTCGAGACGATGCGCGAACAGCTCGGCCGCCCCATGCGCGGTGTGGTCGGCATCGCCGCTCGGTGCGTATGCGGCAATCCGACGGTCGTCGCGACCGAGCCGCGCCTGCCCGACGGCACCCCGTTCCCGACGTTCTACTACCTGACGCATCCCGGTGCGACCGCCGCGATGAGCGCCCTCGAGGCCGCTCAGGTGATGCGCGAGTTCTCTGAGATCCTCGAGACCGACGAAGAGGTCGCGAACGCCTATGCGGCAGCTCACGAGTCGTATCTCGCCGACCGGGCGGCATACGGCGAGGTGCCCGAGATCGACGGGATCTCGGCGGGCGGGATGCCGACCCGCGTGAAGTGCCTGCACGCCCTCGCGGCCCATTCGCTGGCGGCGGGGCCGGGCGTGAATCCCATCGGCGACCTCGCCCTGGGGCGAAGCGAGTGGAGCCCTCTCGTCTGCACGTGCGCGACGCCGCGGGCGGCGGGATGACGGCGCGCTGGGCGATCGCGACGGCGGCCCTCGCGCTGGTCGTCGTCGGCGGCACGGGCGCCACGCCGGCCCCGGAGGAGACGATCGAGGCCGTCGAGGTCGACCCGACGCAGGCGGCCGAGTACTGGCTCGACGACTACGGCATCCGCGAGGCGTGGAAGGTCACGCGGGGCGAGGGCGTCACGATCGCGGTGATCGACACGGGCATCGGCCGCGGTCCGAAGGAGTTCGACGGCGTCGTCGTGGGCGGGGCCGACTTCTCGGGGCTCGGGTCGTCGGACGGTCGCACGCCGGTGGGTGCAGTCGACTCCAATCACGGCAGCTGGGTGGGCTCGCTGGCCGCTGCGCGCGGCACGGGCGAGGGCGCCGGCATGCTGGGCGTCGCGCCCGAGGCCTCGCTTCTGTCGATCTCGGTCGGCTTCGGATCATCGGCGTCCGTCCCCTTCGTCGAGCAGGTCGCCGATGCGATGAAGTGGGCGGTCGACAACGGCGCCGACATCATCAACCTGTCGTTCACGACGAACACTCTCGAGTGGGACTCCAGCTGGGACTCTGCGTTCCTGCACGCGTTCGAGAACGACGTCGTCGTGGTCGTCGCAGCGGGCAACAAGGGCAGCGGCACCGACGAGGTCGGCGCGCCCGCGACGATTCCCGGGGTGCTGACGGTCGGCGGGGTCGACCGTGACGGCAAGGCGAGCGAGGAGGCCTCGACGCAGGGGATCGCGATCGGGATCATGGCTCCCAGTGAGGAGCTTCTCGGGGTCTCCGCCGACGGTCAGCTCGTCGTCTGGAACGGCACGAGCGGCGCCGCCCCCATCGTCGCCGGCATCGCGGCGCTCGTCCGCGCCGCGCACCCCGACCTGGACGCCGATAACGTCGTGAACCGCATCGTGACGACCGCTCGGCAGACCAAGGAATCCCGCGACAACCCGGCCCTTTACGGCCGGGGCCTCGTCGATGCCGAGGCGGCCGTGACCGCCCGCGTGCCGAAGGTCGACAGCAATCCGATGGGGAGCCTCGCGGAGTGGATCCGCCTGTACCGCCGTGCCGAGGCGTCGCCCGGTCCGACCCCCACGCCGACGCCCGTCGAGATCACGCCGCTGCCTCCTGCGGAGGCCGCCACGCGCCCCGGATCGCCCCTTCTCCCGAGCGCGGAAACGCTCATCTACGGCACGGTGCCGCTCATGGGGGGGACGCTGGCCGCTATACTGGTCGGGCTCGGCGTCACCGCTGCTGCCCGGCGAATAAGATCGGCGCGCATTCCGCGATCGCCGAGCCGTTGATTCAAGGAGTTCCTCTTCCTGTGACCAGCACTGCGACCAGCACTGTGCCCAAGATCCTGATCGTCGGAGGCGGCTACGCCGGCTTCTACACGGCATGGAAGCTCGAGAAGCACCTCCGCAAGGGCGAGGCGGAAGTCACGATCGTCGACCCGCTGTCCTACATGACCTACCAGCCCTTCCTTCCCGAGGTCGCGGCCGGTGAGATCGAGGCGCGTCACGTGATCGTCGGCCTCCGCCGCCATCTCAAGAAGACGCGCGTCGTCACCGCGAAGGTCACCGGCATCGACCACGCCAGCCGCACCGCGACGATCACGCCCGAGGTCGGCGAGCCGTGGCAGGAGGCGTACGACCAGATCGTCGTCACCGCCGGCGCCGTCTCGCGCACCTTCCCGATCCCCGGCATCGCCGACAATGCGATCGGGCTCAAGACCATCGAAGAGGCCGTCGCGATCCGCGACCGCATCCTCACGAACTTCGAGCGTGCCTCGAACCTGCCTCCCGGCCCCGAGCGCGACCGCCTGCTGACGGTCGTCGTGGTCGGCGGCGGCTTCGCGGGCATCGAGGTGTTCGCGGAGACCCGCGCGCTTGCGTCTTCGCTTCTCAAGGACTACCCGCAGCTGCGCTTCGAAGACACGCACTTCCACCTCATCGAGGCGATGGGCCGCATCATGCCCGAGGTGTCGCTCCCCACGAGCGAGTGGGTGCTCAAAGACCTCGCGAAGCGCGGTGCGTACGTGCACCTCGACACGCAGGTCACGGGCGCTGTCGGCGGCAACGTCGAGCTGTCGACCGGCGAGGTCATCCCGACCGACCTGATCATCTGGACGGCCGGCGTCATGGCGAACCCCACCGTCGTGCGCGGCAGCGACCTGCCGGTGGAGGAGCGCGGCCGCATCCGCACCCGCGCCGATCTGCGCGTCGGCACGCCCGAAGAGGTCGTCGAGGGCGCGTGGGCCGCCGGTGACGTCTCGGCCGTTCCCGACCTCACGGGCGGCGGAGTCGGCGGCTACTGCGTGCCGAACGCCCAGCACGCCGTGCGCCAGGCCAAGCTGCTCGCGAAGAACCTCGTCGCCGTGCTGCGTGGCGAGCTGCCCCGTGAGTACGTCCACAAGAACCTGGGCGCCGTCGCCGGCCTCGGTCTCTACAACGGCGTCTTCCAGTCGGGCAAGATCGCCATCAAGGGCTTCCTCGCCTGGATCGCGCACCGCGGCTACCACGGCCTCGCGATGCCGTCGTGGGAGCGCAAGTGGCGCGTCATCTGGGACTGGTGGAACAACTTCTGGCTGGGCCGCGACAATGTGTCGCTGCAGACCGTGCAGAACCCGCGCTATGTGTTCGAGGAGTTCGCGGCTCGTCCGCGTCCCGCGGTGGCGGAGCCCGCCCCCGAGCCGGCCAAGGCCTCCAGGTAGTCGACTTCGCAACGACCGGCGCTCTCCCTCGGGAGGCGCCGGTCGTTCGTCGTATCCGGCTATCGTGATCCGCAGGCCCCCGTAGCCCAATGGCAGAGGCAGGCGACTTAAACTCGCTTCAGTCTGGGTTCGAGTCCCAGCGGGGGTACGACAGTGGATGTCTCGTTCTGCGCTGCGGCTCACGCGCCGGAGCGTCCGCACCGCGACTCCGAGCGGGGCACGGCTGACGCGCACGACACCCCGCGTCGTCGAGTGACGGCGGGGCGGCATGTTCACGCTAACCTGACTCGTGCAGGGGTCCGCGGGGAAGAGGTGCGATGAGTCTGGAGCCGACCGCGAACGGCGCCGCGCGGCGTCCGAACATCTACGATGTGGCAGACCGGGCGGGCGTCTCGCACATGACCGTGTCCCGCGTGCTGAACGGCCATCCGAGCGTGCGAGAGACGACCCGAGAGCGCGTGCTGGCCGTGATCAGCGAGCTCAACTACGCGCGGAGCCGGAGCGCACGGGCGCTCGCGACGAACCGCTCGATGCGGATCGGGGCGATCATCGACAACGCCGAGCACTACGGGCCCAACAGCACGCTGCTCGCCATCGAGGCCGCCGCGCGGGAGAGCGGCTACGCGCTCAGCACCTACTCCGTGGTCGGGCAGGCGGACGGCATCGGTGCCGCCGTCGCCGACCTGAGCGACCAGGAGGTCGACGGACTCTGTGTCATCGCGCCCCGCGCGTCATCGGTCGCCGAGCTGCGCGCCCTCTCGATCGACGTGCCGCTCCTGGTCGTCAAGGAAGAGCCCGACGAGTTCCTGCACACCGCCGCCGTCGATCAGCACGCCGGCGCACTGGACGCCGTGCAGCATCTGATCGACCTCGGACACCGCGAGATCCTTCACGTGGCCGGTCCGCAGGAGTGGTTCGACGCGCGATCGCGCACGGAGGCCTGGCGACTCTGCCTGAAGCGGGCGGGGCTTCCCGCGCACGATCCGCATTTCGGGGACTGGTCGTCTGACTCGGGATACGAGATCGGCCGTCGCATCGAGCTCGGGGAGGCGACCGCCGTCTTCGTCGCGAACGACCAGATGGCGCTCGGTCTGATCCACGGACTGGCGGAACGCGGCATCCATGTGCCCGACGACGTCAGCGTCGTGGGCTTCGACGATCTGCCCGAGGCGCGTCACTTCCTTCCCCCGCTGACGACGGTGCGTCAGGACTTCGCAGCCCTGGGGCGTCTCGTCATCGAAGAGCTGATCGCCGCCATGGAGGGGCAGGAGACGGCGGTGGGGGAGCTCATCCGTCCCCAGCTGCAGGTCCGGGCCTCGACGGCTGCGCCGCGCCAGCTCGGCTGAGGCCGCTGCCGACCGCCGGCCCGTTCCCGAGGCGATGCCCGGGCTCGCGAAAGTGAGCGCTCACAAATTTTCACCGAATCCATTGCGCGCTGGAAATGTGAGCACTAACATCGCGAGCACCAGCATCGCGTGTCCGCTGGTCACATCTCGGACCGACGACGGGCCGAGTTCGATCTCAAGGAGGAGATGGGCTATGACCCTCAGCATGCGCAAGTTCGGTCTCGCAGGTGTCGCCGCCGTCGGCGCGTTCGCGCTCGCGCTCGCCGGCTGTGCGAGCAGCAGCACACCCGAGGCGGGAGACGATCCCGGCAGCGGTGACGACGTCATCACCGTCGGCTACGTCGCGGTGGGCCCCGAAGGCGGCTGGCGCGACGCTCACGAGCAGGCGGTGAAGGACGCCTTCACGACCGACGCCGGCTTCGACCTCAAGTACGCCCCCGCGGCGTCGCCGACCGACCAGAAGTCGCAGATCGACGCCTTCACCACCTTCGTCAACGACGAGGTCGACGTCATCCTGCTCACCGCCACCGAAGCGTCGGGGTGGGACGACTCGCTCAAGCTCGCCCAGGAGGCCGAGATCCCCGTGATCCTGCTCGACCGCGGTGTCGACTCCTCCGACGACCTCTACGCCACGCGCATCGCGCCCGACAACGTGACGGTGGCCAAGGCGGTCGGGGAATGGGCGCTCTCGGCCTTCCCCGACGGCGCGAACTACTACGTGCTCGAAGGCGTCCCCGGCCTCTCGGTCGTGAACGAGCGCAACCAGGGCTTCGAGGAGGCCATCGCCGGCGCGTCGGGCTGGAACAAGATCGGCGCGCAGACCGCCAACTGGAGCGCCGATGAGGGCAAGTCCGTGACCGAGACGGTGCTCAAGGCGAACAACAACGATGTGCAGTTCATCTTCGCCCAGAACGACGAGATGGGCATCGGCGCCGCGCAGGCCGTGAAGGATGCGGGGCTGACTCCCGGCACCGACGTGAAGATCGCCACGATCGACGGAACGCAAGGCGCGCTCGAGGCCCTCGCCGCGGGAGAGCTGAGCTTCGTCGCGCAGTACAACCCGTTCTTCGGTGACATCGCCGTGGACGCCGTGAAGAAGGCGCTGGCAGGAGAGACGCTCGAGAAGACGATCATCGTCGACGGCGAGACGTTCGACTCTGCTGAAGCCGGTCAGGCCGCGATCGACGCGGGCAAGGGCTTCTGACCGCACGCCTCGGATGCCGGTGTGCCGGCGCCGGGGCAGAAGGACAGCGGCACGGGCGGGAGTCACGTTCGGTGGCTCCCGCCTCGCCTGACCGCCGCTCGGTCCGACCCTCACAGACAAGGAGCCACGCCGATGGTCGAACCCATGCCGGTCGCCGAGGTGCGACGCGCATCGGTGACCTTCCCCGGGGTGAAGGCACTCGATGACGTCAGCTTTCGGCTGCTGCCGGGAGAAGTGCACGCCCTCATGGGCGAGAACGGCGCAGGCAAGTCCACCCTGATCAAAGCGCTCACGGGCGTCTATCAGATCGACTCCGGAGACATCGTCGTCGACGGTCAGCCCCGGCGCTTCTCGGGCACGGCATCCGCCCAGAACGCGGGCATCTCGACCGTGTACCAGGAGGTCAACCTGTGCACGAACCTCTCCATCGGCGAGAACGTCATGCTCGGCCACGAGGCGCGCGGGTGGGCCGGCATCGACTGGAATCAGACGCATCGGCGCGCGGCCGAGGCGCTCACGCGCATGGGTCTGGGCAGCCTCGATCCCCGCGCCCCGCTCTCGTCCATCTCGATCGCGATGCAGCAGCTGGTGGCCATCAGCCGGGCGATGGTCACCGACTCCCGGGTGCTCATCCTGGATGAGCCGACATCGAGCCTCGACGCCAACGAGGTGGAGGTGCTGTTCGATGTCGTCCGCCGGCTGCGCGACCAGGGCGTGGCGATCCTGTTCGTCTCCCACTTCCTCGACCAGGTCTTCGAGATCAGCGACCGCATCACGGTGCTGCGCAACGGCCGCTTGGTGGGCGAGTACCGCACGGCCGAGCTCGACCGCGCGCAGCTGATCTCGAAGATGATCGGCAAGGACCTCGCGTCTCTCAGGGCCCTGGAGTCTCATCGTCACACCCAGACCCGCGACCGGACATCCACCCCGCTGCTCTCCGCCGAGGGCCTCGGGCGCAAGGGCGCGATCGAACCGACCGACATCGACATCCACGCCGGCGAGGTCGTCGGGTTCGCGGGACTCCTCGGCGCCGGCCGCACCGAGCTCGCACGCTTGATCGCCGGCGCCGACCGCGCCGACACGGGCGCTGTCAGGGTGAAGGGCCGCAAAGTCGTGCTCACCTCGCCCGTGGCGGCGCTGTCGCACGGCATCGCCTACTCGACGGAGAACCGTCGCGACGACGGCATCATCGGCGACCTCAGCGTGCGCGAGAACATCATGCTCGCCGTCCAGGCACGGCGCGGATGGCTGCGCCGCGTCTCGGCGCGTGAGGTCGACCGCCTCGTGAGCACCTACATGGAACGGTTCAGCGTGCGGCCCGCCGACCCCGACCGTCCCATCCGACTGCTGTCGGGAGGCAATCAGCAGAAGGTGCTGCTCGGGCGATGGCTCGCGACAGAGCCCGATCTCCTGCTGCTCGATGAGCCCACCCGCGGCATCGACGTCGGCGCGAAGGCCGACATCCAGGAGACCGTCGCCGAGCTCGCCGAGGGAGGCATGGGCGTCGTGTTCATCTCGTCAGAGCTGGAGGAGGTCGTTCGCCTGTCGGAGCGGATCGTCATCATCAAGGACCATCGCAAGGTCGGCGAAGTCCTCAACGGACCGGGAGTGACCGCCGAGAGCATCGTCGCCGTCATCGCTGCCGAGTCCGAGGCGGACGCGGAGGCACACGCCGAAGCGCTCGCCGAAGACGCCATTGAGACACGCTCCGAGGGAGGGTCGTCATGATCCGGGTCAAGGCGGCCGTGCGCGCGGCGTGGTTCTGGGGGATCGTCGGCATCCTCATCCTCCTGGTCATCAACACGGTCAAGGACCCCGGCTACCTGTCGATCGGCGTGAACCCGGCCACGGGGCTGCTCACCGGCAACGTGCTGGACATCCTGCGCGTGTCTGCGCCGATCATCATGATCGCCCTGGGCATGACCTTCGTGATCGCCACCGAGGGCATCGACCTGTCCGTCGGCTCCATGATGGCCGTGGGCGGCGCCGTGGCGATGCAGACGCTGTCGAGCCTTCGCGAGCCCGCCTCGGTGAGCGCCATGCTGATCGCGATCGGACTGGCCATCCTGCTCGCCGTCGTGCTCGGGGCCCTCAACGGCGTGCTCGTCGCCCTCGTCGGGCTCCAGCCCTTCATCAGCACCCTCGTCATGATGCTCGCCGGACGCGGCATCGCCCGCGTGATCACCGGGGGACAGAACACCAACGCCACCAACGAGCCGTTCCGCCAGCTGGCCAACGGCCAGATCGCCGGTCTTCCGACGAGCTTCGTCATCGCACTGGTCATCGTCGTGCTCGTCGCCCTCGTGATGCGGCGCACCGCCCTCGGGCTCATGATCGAGTCGATCGGCATCAATCCGCACGCCAGCCGGCTCGCCGGGATTCGACCACGGCCGATCCTCATCGCCGTCTACGTGCTCTCTGCCGCGCTCGCCGCGATCGGCGGCCTGTTCAGCGTGTCGGAGGTCATGACGGTCAGCGTCTCGGGCACGGGCAACCTGATGGAACTCGACGCGATCCTCGCCGTCGTCATCGGAGGGACCTCGCTCGCGGGAGGCAAGTTCTCGATCCTGGGGTCCACCGTCGGAGCCCTGCTCATCGCGACGCTGAACAAGACCGTCCTGTTCCTGGGCGTCCCCGCGGCTGCCACACCCGCCTTCAAAGCGGTCGTCATCATCGTGCTCGTGCTCATCCAGTCGGAGCGGCTCCGGTCGTTCCTGCTGCGCCGCAGTCAGCCCTCGCGTCCCGGCGGACCAGACCGTCCCGCGGCAGGCACGGGCGACCCCATCGTGAAGGAGGTCACGGCGTGAGCAGCTCGCACACCGTCGCGGAGACGGCTCCCGAGACGCCCGATCTTCCGCACGCCTCCGAAGAGGCCTCCCGCACCGGGCTGGCGCGCGTGAGGCGGCGCATGCTGACCCTCCTGCCGACGCTCGTCGCCCTGACGCTGCTGCTCGGGATGCTCGTCTACGCCGAAGTCGCGTACGGGCGGGTCTTCCATGCGGGCACCATGTCGAGCCTCCTGGTCAGCTTCGCGCCCACGATCATCCTCGCTGTGGGCATGACGATCGTCATCGTGTCGGCCGGGATCGACCTGTCCGTCGGCGCCGTCGTGGCCTTCAGCTCTGTCGCCGGCGTCATGCTGCTGAACCTCGGGGTCAACGGCTGGCTGTCGATCCTGCTGATGATCGCCTTCGGCGCGATGTTCGGCCTCATCGCAGGAGTCATGGTGCAGCACTTCAGCGTGCAGCCGTTCATCGCGACACTCGCCATGATGTTCCTCGCGCGCGGACTGGCATCCATCCTCTCCACGACGCCCGTCGTCGCCCCGGCTGACTCCCCGCTGCTGCTCCTCGCCACCGACTGGAAGATCATCGACGGGCCGAAGGTGAACGACTTCACCATCACTCCCGGGCTGCTGGTCGCCGTGGTCGTCGTCATCGGCGCCCTGATCTTCCTGCAGCGGACGAGGATGGGCCGCACCGTCTACGCCATCGGCGGGAACGAGAGCTCTGCGCAGCTCATGGGACTGCCCGTCGCGAAGACGCGCGTGTGGATCTATGTGATCTCGGGGGCGCTCGCCGGGCTCGCGGGCGTCGTGTACACCGCCGAGGTCGGCGGCAAGGCGCAGAACGTCACGGGACTCGGGTGGGAGCTCGACGCGATCGCCGCCGTGGTCATCGGTGGAACGCTTCTCACGGGCGGCGTCGGCTATGTGCTGGGCTCCGTCATCGGCGTCTTCGTGCTGGCGGCGCTGCGGCTGATCATCACGAAGGACGGCACGATCAACCCCGAGTACCTCACGATCATCACGGGCGCCGTCCTGCTGGTGTTCGTGCTGCTGCAGCGGGCGCTCACGCGAAGGAGGACAAGATGACGTTCGACGACCGGACTCAGGCTGCGATCGACGCGGTGCGCGCCGATGTGGCGCGCCTGCACGGCGAGCTCGTTCGCTACGGCCTCGTCGTGTGGACGGGGGGAAACGTGTCGGGGCGCGTGCCGGGCGCTGACCTCTTCGTCATCAAGCCCTCGGGCGTCTCCTACGACGACCTCACGCCGGAGAGCATGATCGTGTGCGACCTCGACGGGCGCGTCATCCCGGGGACGCCCGGAAGCGAGCGAAACCCGTCCAGCGACACGGCGGCGCACGCATACGTCTACCGCCACATGCCCGAGGTGGGCGGGGTCGTGCACACCCACTCCGATCACGCCGTCGCGTGGGCGGCGCGCGGCGAGGAGATCCCCTGCGTTCTCACGGCGATGGCCGACGAGTTCGGCGGCCCGATCCCGGTGGGGCCGTTCGCGATCATCGGCGACGACTCGATCGGACGCGGCATCGTCGAGACGCTGCGTGGACACCGGTCTCCCGCGGTGCTCATGCGCAATCACGGCCCCTTCACGATCGGCAAGACGCCGGAGGCGGCGGTGAAGGCGGCGGTCATGTGCGAAGACGTGGCGCGGACCGTTCATATCGCGCGGCAAGGCGGTGAGCTCGTGCCGATCCCGCAGGACAGCATCGATGCGCTGTACGCCCGCTATCAGAACGTCTACGGGCAGACGACGGGCGATGCGCGATGACCGAGCGCGAGCGGATCCGGGCGGGTGACACCGCCCTCGGCATCGAGTTCGGGTCGACCCGCATCAAGGCGTGCCTGGTGGATGCGCAGAACCCGGAGAAGGTGCTGGCGGTGGGAAGCCACTCCTGGGAGAACGCCTTCGTGGATCGGCTGTGGACCTACGCGCTCGAAGACGTCTGGGCGGGGCTGCGCAGCGCGTACGCCGATCTCGTCGCCGACGTGAAGCAGCGATACGGCGTTGCGCTGGAGAAGGTGGGGTGCATCGGGATATCGGCCATGATGCACGGCTACCTCGCTTTCGACGACGCCGGAGAGCTGCTCGTGCCGTTCCGGACGTGGCGGAACACCAACACCGGGCCTGCGGCGGCCGAGCTCAGTGCGCTGTTCGAGCTGAACATCCCCGTGCGGTGGTCGATCGCCCACTACCGGCAGGCGATGCTCGACGACGAGAGACACGTCGCGCACATCGCGCGCCTGACGACGCTGGCCGGATGCGTTCACGAGGCGCTGACCGGTCGTCACGTGCTCGGAGCCGGCGACGCGAGCGGCATGTTCCCGCTGAACTCGAGCGGCCTCGCCTACGACGAGGAGCTCATGCGACGATTCGATGATCTCGCCCCCGGGGCCGCGCCGATCGCGCGGCTGCTCCCCGAAGTGCTCGTCGCAGGGCAGGACGCAGGGGAGCTGACCCCCGCGGGTGCGGCGCTGCTCGATCCCACCGGAACGCTGCCGCCCGGCATCCCCTTCTGCCCGCCCGAGGGCGACGCCGGCACCGGAATGGTCGCGACGGATGCGGTCGCCCCGCGCACGGGCAACGTGAGCGTGGGCACGAGCGTGTTCGCCATGGTCGTGCTCGAGCGGCCGCTGACCCGATCTCATCCGGAGCTCGACCTCGTGGCGACGCCCGCAGGAGACCCCGTCGCGATGGTGCACTGCAACAACGGCGCGAGCGAGCTCGCCGCGTGGGTCGGCATGTTCGTGAGGTTCGCGGAGGCGGCCGGAATGCGGCTGGACCCGGACGTCGTGTTCGACGTCGTTCTGCGGGAAGCCGTCTCGGGAGACCCCGACGCCGGGGGACTCCTCTCGTACAACCATCTCGCCGGTGAGCCGATCGCGGGTCTGCCCGAGGGGAGGCCGCTGTTCGTTCGCGCTCCCGACAGCTCTTTCACGCTCGCCAACGCGATGAGGTCGCAGGTGTACGGCGTGTACGGCACGCTCGCGCTCGGAATGCGAGTGCTCGACGAGGAGGGCGTGCGGCTGGAGCGCATGATGGCCCACGGCGGCATGTTCCGCACGGCCGGGGTCGCGCAGCGGTTCCTCGCGGCCGCGCTGGACGCTCCCGTGGCGGTCGCCGACACGGCGGCGGAAGGCGGGGCGTGGGGCATGGCGGTGCTCGCGGCCTACCGGGCGACGCAGCCGGCCGAGACGAGCCTGCCCGACTATCTCTCTTCGCGCGTCTTCGCTGACACGACGCTTCACGTGGCCGACCCCTCGCCGGATGACGTCGCCGGCTTCTCGGCCTATCTGGAGCGCTACCGGGCGGGTCTCGCCGTCGAGGAGGCCGCCGTGGCACTCCTCTGACATCTCCGCATCGGATCCGGCTCCTTCGCTGCCACGACACGACCCCTGGAAGAAGAACATGACCCTCAGCACCACATTCGACGAGTTCACCGTCTGGTTCGTCACCGGCAGCCAGTCGCTTTACGGAGAGGAGACCCTGGCGCAGGTCGCGGAGCAGTCCCGGCAGGTGGCCACGGGGCTGTCGGGGCTTCCGGTGCGGGTCGAGTGGAAGCCGGTGCTCACCGATTCCGAGAGCATCCGCCGCCTGGCGCTGGACGCGAACAGCGATGACAGTGTGATCGGGATCATCGCGTGGATGCACACGTTCAGTCCCGCCAAGATGTGGATCGCGGGTCTGGACGCCCTCCGGAAGCCGCTGCTGCACCTGCACACCCAGGCGAACGTCGAGCTGCCGTGGGCCGATATCGACTTCGACTTCATGAACCTCAATCAGGCCGCTCACGGTGACCGCGAGTTCGGCTACATCCAGACCCGGCTGGGCGTGGCGCGCAAGACGGTGGTGGGTCACGTGTCGAGCCCCATGGTCGTGCGCCAGGTCGAGGACTGGCAGCGCGCGGCGGCCGGATGGCACGCGACCCGGACCCTCCGGCTGGCGCGCTTCGGCGACAACATGCGGCACGTCGCCGTGACAGAGGGCGACAAGACGGAGGCAGAGCTGCGCTTCGGAGTCCAGGTCAACACGTGGGGAGTGACGGAGCTGGTCGAGGCCGTCGAGGCCGTTCCCCCCGCCGACGTTGACGCTCTGGTCGACGTGTACGTCGATCAGTACGACGTGGCAGCCGAGCTCCTTCCCGGCGGCGACCGGCACCAGTCGCTGCGTGACGGCGCGGCGATCGAGGCGGGGCTGCGGTCGTTCCTCGAGGCGGGCGGGTTCGGCGCATTCACGACGTCGTTCGAGGACCTCGGCGGGCTCAGGCAGCTTCCTGGCCTGGCCGTGCAGCGTCTCATGGCGGACGGCTACGGATTCGGCGCCGAGGGTGACTGGAAGACCGCGATCCTCGTCCGGGCTGCCAGCGTCATGGGAGCGGGCCTCCCGGGCGGTGCGAGCCTCATGGAGGACTACACGTACGACCTCGTTCCCGGTGACGAGAAGATCCTGGGCGCGCACATGCTGGAGGTCTCGCCCTCCCTCACGACGGCGCGACCGCGCCTGGAGGTGCACCCGCTCGGAATCGGCGGCAAGGACGATCCTGTGCGGCTCGTGTTCACCGCAGACCCCGGGTCCGCGGTCGTGGTGGCGATGAGCGACATGCGCGACCGATTCCGTCTCGTGGCGAATGTGGTCGAGAACGTGGCGGCGCCGGACCTGCCGAAGCTCCCGGTGGGGCGCGCCGTCTGGAAGCCTGCGCCCGATTTCGCCACGAGCGCGGCCTGCTGGCTGGCGGCGGGCGCGGCCCATCACACTGTGATGACGACGGCGGTGGGGATCGATGTCATCCGCGACTTCGCCGAGATCGCTCAGACCGAGCTCGTCGTCATCGACGAGGACACCACCGTCCGCTCGTTCCAGCGGGAGCTCCGCTGGAATCAGGCCTACTACCGGCTCGCGCAGGGTCTCTGACTCCCCGGTGCGGGCGGCGGCACGGGTTCAGCGTCACCGGTGCCGCCGCCCGCGTGTCAAACCGCGCGAGCGGCGAGGAACAGGCGCGACGGGTCGAAGGCGGCCTTCAGCTCGGTGAGCTCGGCCCACGACGACCCGTAGATGAGCGACGGGTCGGCGTCCGGCGAGTCGACGAACGTCGGAGCCAGCGCGTCGATGCGCCAGGGGGCGAACCCGGCGGTGGCGCCGCGGACCGCCTGCACTGCGCCGTCCCACAGCTCGGGCGCAGGCACGAGCGCGATCGAGTGAGCGATGTACTCGCCGTCGATCGAGCCGATCGCGCCGGCGTTCTCAGCGCGATGCGCGAGCGCGCCGCCGACGTGCCGCACCTCCATCACGAACAGGCCCGGGGTCTGGGCTGCGGCGGCGAAGGCGGCGACGGCGGCGTCCGGGAACGCGCCGAGCACGACATGGTCGGTTGCGGCAGGGGTCGGAGCGGGCGGGTCCATGTGCACGGCGACCAGCTGCGACGACGGGGTGCGGGTGAACGTGTCGATCTCGGGCTCGAGCGCGCGCAGCTCCGCCAGGAGAGCGGATGCCACGGCGTCCTGCTCCTCGATCGCACCGTCGATCACGATGACCGAGCGCCCCGACAGGAACGGCGGCAGGTCGGGAAGCGGTGGGAAGCTCATCACACGCAGCGATGTCGTCGACGTCAGCGGCGCGCTCTGCGTCCAGCGCGCCCAGGCGTGCGCGACCTCGGGGGTGCGGTCGGCGGGCCACAGCAGCATGCCGGCGTAGATGTCGGCGATCGGGAGCAGGTCGATCTCGATCGACACGACGACACCGAACGAGCCGCCTCCGCCGCGCACCGCCCAGAACAGCTCGGGGTTCTCATCCGCGCTCGCGCGGCGAAGGCGCCCGTCGGCGGTGACGATCTGCACCTCGCGCACCGCGCCGACGGCGAGACCGTGGGAGCGGCCGTAGAACGAGATGCCGCCGCTCAGCGAGTACCCGACGACCGACACGTCGCCTGCACTGCCGTGCAGCGCGGTGAGGCCGTGGGGAGCGGCTGCGTCGAGCACGTCGGTCCAGACGGAGCCGCCCAGCACGCGTGCGGTGCGGTGCTCGGGGTCGACGGTGACACCGCGAAGCCGTGTCAGGGAGACGAGCACGGCGCGGGACAGCGCCACCGTGTCGAGGGCACCGGCCCCGTGGCCGGTGGACTGCGGGGCGACGTGCAGTCCGGCGCCGGATGCCGTGCGCACGATCGCGACGACGTCTTCGGCCGATTCGGGGAAGGCCACGGCGACGGGGCGCTGGTCGATCGCGAGGTTCCACGCGGTGCGCGCGGCGTCATAGTCGGGGTCGTCGGGGAGGACGATCCGCTCGCCTATGGCGTCTCGCAACGCGGTGCCGGCGCGGGCGGCGTCGCCGGAAGCGGCGACGGGGATGTCGATGGATGTCATGATTCGGGCCTTTCGGTTCGCTTGAGGTCTCAGGCGCGGTGCGCCGAAGTAAGAGCATCCGCTTCCTCCCCGCCCCCGGTCCATCCCAGCAACGCGGAGTTCTCGCGCCTCCCAGAAAGGTGGGATAGCGCACAAACCCCAGATGGGAGGACACTTGGCGCATGCCGACAGCGCTCGCATTCGGTCGCGCCCGCAGCGACCTCGACGTGTTCTCGCGCGCCGGACTCGCCCTCAACGACTTCCTCACCGAAGCGACGACCGCCCTCGACAGGGTCGTGCCGTTCGCCGGCGGCTGCGTCGCGACGCTCGACCCTGCGACTTCGATGGTCTCGGGCGTGCTGAAGCTGGGCGCCCTGCGCGGCCGCAACGATCTCGACGTCGCATGGAGCCAGATCGAGTACGGCCGCGACGACCCGAGCGCGCTCTCGCACCTGGTGGCGGCAGGCAGATCGGCCGTCGGCATCCACAACGAGTACCGCGGCGAGGTCGAGCGCTCGGTGCGGATGGCGGAGCTGATCATCCCTCACTTCGACTTCCGTGACGAGGGCCGAGTGGTCCTCGCCGACCGATCGGGTGCATGGGGAGCCCTCGCGCTCTTCCGTTCGCGCGGCGACGCGCCGTTCGACGAGGACGAGCTCGACTTCCTGGCAGAAGTCGCTCCCGCGTTCACCCGCGGCATCCGGGCGGGCCTCCTCGTACAGCTCAGTCGCGCCGAGGCAGCGGCGGCCGCCGGCCCCGCCGTCATCGTCGTGGATGCGGCCGACCGCGTCGTGCAGGCCACCCCCAGCGCGCAGGAGCGCCTTGACCTCCTTTCAGGTCCCATGCAGGGCGACCCCCTGACCTTCGTCCACTCTCTCGTGACGGCTGCACGCCGCTTCGCGAGGGGGGTCAGCGACCGTGTGCCGCGCACCCGCATCCGCACGCCTGACGGGCGATGGCTCGTGGTGCACGCATCGCCCCTGTCAGGCGACGGCGATCGGTCGGGAGACGTCGTCGTCACGATCGAGGAGGCGCGGCCGCAGGAGGTCGTTGCCCTCGTCGCGTCGGCGTTCGGTCTCACCGCCCGGGAGCGCGACGTCACGGCGATGGTGCTGAGCGGCGCCGACACCAAGGAGATCGCGGCGGCGATGCACGTGTCTCCCTATACGGTGCAGGACCATCTCAAGTCGATCTTCGACAAGGCGGGGGTCACGAGCCGCCGGGAGCTCGTGGCGCGCGTCTACTTCGACCAGTACGCGCCGCGCATCGGCCAGGCCGTCGGGGCGGACGGCTGGTTCGTCGGAGACTGACGACTCCACCGACACGCGGGTCTCGGACGGGCGCGCGGCCGCGCATCTGCGAATGTGAGGGGATGTACTCTCCCCGCGTCGCTTACCAGGAGGGGCGCCGGATCGGACGGCAGCTCGTGGTCACCCGCATCAGCGACACAGAGCTGCGCGATATCGTGCGGCGTCAGATCGGCCCCCTGATCTCGCTGCGCCGATCGGACGAGGACCGTCGTCTCGACTCCATGACGGCGCTCTTCATCTGCGCGATCTCGCTTGCCGTGTTCGCCCTCGCCGGGCTCGCATACCTCCTCATCGAGCCCGACTTCCTGCCGTCGATCACCGTGGGGCCCGGGGTCAGGCTCTGGGTCACGCTGGCTGCGGCTGTGCTCGTTCCCCTCGCGATCGTCGCCGGCCTCGCGATGAACCATGCACAGCGTGCCGCAGAGGAAGCCGACGCGAGGGCGCACGCGGCGATTCTCGACGCAGCGTGGCAGGGGGCGCGCGACGTGCTCGATGCGCGTCGGACTCGGGCGGGGCAGTCCGTGCACCGCGCATCTCCCATGACGGGTGGTCCGCGACCGGATCCGGTGTTCGGCGCGATCGTCTCTCCGCGCGAGGCGGAAGAACTCGCCGCCGAATGGATGCGAAGCCTCGGCGCCTCGGATGCCCAGGTCACCGCGTACATCGGCGACGGTGGGATCGACGTCGCCTCGTCCCGGTTCATCGCGCAGGTCAAGCACCATGCCGCACCGGTCAGCGCCGGCGCGGTCCGCGAGCTCATCGGCGTCGCGGCCGCCAATGGCGACCGTCGCCGGATGCTCTTCTTCTCGACGGCGGGCTACCAGCGAGGGGCCGTCGAGACGGCCGACAGGGGGATGGTCGCCCTGTTCCACATGGTGCCCGAGAGCGGCGACCTCCGTGCCTGCAACGACATCGCGAAGGTCCTGCTCCGTGAAGGACTCGTCTGATTCCCTCTAGGCTGATGCTCGACGTGCGAAGGAGCCCCGCGTGAGCCTCGATCTGCTCAGCCCCCGCGCGACGACACCCGAATCGGCGGCGGAGCCGTGGACGGATGCCGCCGCCTACTGGTCCGCGCGCACCGCCGCCGTGGCGGCAGTGCCTGGCCCGGTCGCCGCGATCGACATCGACGCGCTCCGGCACAACGCCCTCGACCTGGTCGTGCGCTCGTCGGGCGTGCCTGTCCGGGTGGCGAGCAAGTCGATCCGCGTGCGCGAGGTGCTCGACGCGACCCTCGCTCTGCCCGGATACCAGGGGGTCCTCGCCTTCACGCTGCCCGAGGCGCTGTGGCTCGCCGACGACCATGACGACATCGTGCTCGGCTACCCCACCGCGGACCGCGCGGCGCTCGCGACGCTCGCCGCCGACGAGCGGGCGGCATCCCGGATCACGCTCATGGTCGACGACATCGCCCAGCTCGACCTCGTCGACGCGGTCGCTCCGCCGGCGACCCGCGCGCGACTGCGCGTGGCGATCGACGCCGATGCGTCCTGGCGGGCTCCCGTGCTCGGCCACATCGGCGTGCGCCGATCGCCCGTTCACGACGCCGCCGAGGTCGCCCGTCTGGCGCGTGCGATCGTGGCGCGCGATGGCTTCGACCTCGTCGGGCTGATGATGTACGAGGCGCAGATCGCCGGGCAGCCGGATGCCGCGGGATCGGGCGACGCCGTGATCCGCTGGATGCAGCGTCGCAGCCGTCAGGAGCTCGTCGACCGTCGGGGTGCGATCGTCGCGATGCTGCGTGAGATCGCTCCTCTGGAATTCGTCAACGGCGGCGGCACTGGATCACTCGAGGCCACGTCGGCCGACCTTGCCGTGACCGAGACGACGGCGGGGAGCGGCCTGCTGGCCGGCCACCTGTTCGACGGCTACCGCGCCTTCACACCGGCGCCGGCCGCCGCATTCGCCCTCGACGTCGTGCGCAAGCCGACCCCCGACATCGTCACGGTGCTCGGCGGCGGCTGGATCGCCTCAGGGCCGCCCGTCGCCTCCCGTCAGCCCCTCCCGGCGTGGCCGGCAGGGCTGCGCACGCTTGGCCGCGAGGGCGCCGGTGAAGTGCAGACGCCTCTCCAGGGCGACGCGGCGCGCTCGCTGACGATCGGCGATCGCGTGTGGTTCCGGCATGCGAAGAGCGGCGAGCTCGCGGAGCGCGTCGACCGCTATGTGCTCACGAGCGGCGACACGCTCGTCGGAGAGGTCTCGACATACCGAGGTGAAGGGAAGAGCTTCCTGTGACACGTCCCGGCGGCGTCTGGCAGAACTGGGCGCGCACCGAGCGGGTGCGCCCGAAGAGAGTCGAGTATCCGCCGACGGTGGCCGCCGTGCAGCGGTCGGTGCGCGCGGCGGCCCAGCAGGGACTGACCGTGAAGGCCGTCGGCGCGGGCCACAGCTTCACGGGCATCGCGGTCGCGCCTGGGGTCCTGCTCGAGCTGGGCGACCTGTCCGGTGTCGTGTCGGTCGACCGTGACCGGTCGCGGGTCCGCCTCCTCGCGGGCACGCGCCTCCACCAGATACCTGCCCTGCTCACGCCCTACGGGCTCGCCATGCAGAACCTCGGCGACATCGACCGTCAGTCCATCGCCGGCGCGATCTCAACGGGGACGCACGGCACGGGGGCGCGCTTCGGCGGCATCGCGACGCAGATCGTGGGCGCGACGCTCGTGCTCGGAGACGGCGAGCTGCTCACCGTCGACGAAGACCAGAACGCGGAGCTCCTCCCGGCCGTCGCACTGGGGCTCGGCGCCCTCGGCATCCTCGTCGACGTCACGGTCCAGTGCGTTCCGGCGTTCGTGCTCAGCGCCGTCGAGAGGCCGGAGCCGCTCGTCGACGTCGTCGAGAACCTGGCGGAGCGCGCGTCGCAGGCCGACCACTTCGAGTTCTACTGGTTCCCGCACACGGACGTCGCGCTCACTAAGACGAACACGCGGCTTCCGGCTGACGCGCCGCTGTCACGCCCGACGCCGCTCAAGCGGTGGGTCGACGACGTGCTCATCGGCAACGGCGTCCACCAGGCGGTGTGCAGCGCCGGACGCCTGGCACCGGCATCCGTGCCCGCGATCAACCGTCTGTCGGCGCGCGTGTGGGGCGACCGGACATTCGCCGACCGGTCGCACCGCGTGTTCGCCACGACACGGGGCGTGCGGTTCCGCGAGATGGAGTACGCCGTGCCGGTGGAGCGCCTGCCGGACGCCTTCCGCGGACTGCAGCGCGTCATCGACGACCATGGCTGGCGCATAGAGTTCCCCGTCGAGGTGCGCGTGGCGGCGGCAGACGACCTGTGGCTCTCGACGGCCCACGGCAGGGCGAGCGGATACATCGCCGTGCACCGCTACTGGCGCGCCGACCCCCGTGAGTACTTCGCTGCGGTGGAGGAGGTCATGGTGGCCCACGGCGGCCGGCCGCACTGGGGCAAGATGCACACGCTGGACGCCACGGCGCTGCGTGAGCGCTACCCCCGGTTCGACGACTTCGCGGCGGTCCGTGATCGCCTCGATCCGCAGCGGCGGTTCCGCAACGACTACCTCGACCGCGTGCTGGGTGAGTAAGTACTGGGAGTGCTTGCACAGCGTCCGTGTGGCGCGCCGACGCGCCGATAAGATATGCAGACAACTGATGGGAGTCCCATGGAAATCCTGATCCCCGTCCTGATCGTCGTCGGGCTCGCTGTGATCCTCGGGATCTACCTGTGGGCGACGTACAACTCGCTCGTCGCCCTGAACGTGCGGGTCGATGAGGCCTGGAGCGACATCACGGTGCAGCTGAAGCGCCGCGCCGACCTGCTGCCGAACCTGATCGAGGCGGTGAAGGGCTACGCCGCTCACGAGAAGGCGGTCTTCGAGAACGTCACCCGCGCGCGAGCAGAGACGCTCACGGCGACGACGCCGGCCGATGCAGGGGTCGCCGAAGGACACATGCAGCAGGCGCTGAAGTCGCTGTTCGCCGTCGCGGAGGCGTACCCACAGCTGCAGGCCAGCCAGAACTTCCTCCAGCTCCAGCAGTCGGTCGTCGACACCGAAGACAAGATCCAGGCCTCGCGCCGGTTCTACAACGGGGGCGTCCGAGAGCTGAACACCAAGATCAAGGTGTTCCCGAACAACCTGTTCGCTCGCAACCTGGGGTTCACGGAGCGGGAGTTCTTCGAGGTCGTCGACGGCGCCGCGATCGCCGAGCCGCCCCGCATCCAGTTCTGACGTCGCCGTGGCGCACTGTCACTGGGGGAGGTGACGCATGTACTCGGCGATCGCACGGAACAAGCGCAACACGTGGCTGATCCTCATCGGCTTCGTGCTCGTTCTGGGTGCTCTCGGGCTGCTCGCCGGCTGGCTCGCCGGGAACAACTGGTGGATCACGGCCTTCGTGCTCGTCTTCGCGGGCGGCTACGCGACCGTGCAGTACTTCTTCGCCGACCGGGAAGCGCTCGCCCTCGCCGGCGCCCTGCCGGTGACGCGCGAAGAAGCGCCGCGCTACTACCGGATCGTCGAGAACCTCTGCATCACGACCGGAACGGCGATGCCCCGGCTGTACGTCGTCGACGATCCCGCGCCCAACGCGTTCGCCACGGGGCGAACCCCCGACGAGGCCGCCATCACGGTCACGACAGGGCTGTTCGAGCTGCTCACCGACCGTGAGCTCGAAGGCGTGCTGGGGCATGAGCTGGGGCACATCCGCAACTACGACATCCGCGTCTCGCTCGTGGTCTTCGGGCTCGTCGTCGCCGTGGGAGTCCTCGCCGACATGATGCTGCGCGTCGCGTTCTTCGGCGGCCGTGGCCGTGGCAACAACCAGGCTCAGCTCGTCTTCCTGCTGTTCGGGATCGTCGCGGCGATCATCGCGCCGCTGCTGGCAGGCGTCGTACAGGCGGCGATCTCACGTCAGCGTGAATACCTCGCGGATGCCACGAGCGCACTGACCACGCGCGACCCCGACGGCCTGGCATCCGCCCTCGGCAAGATCGCGCAGTACGGCCGGCCGCTCGCGAAGGCCCACACGTCGATGGCGCATCTGTGGATCAGCGATCCGCTGCGCCCCGGTGCTGTCGCCCGCCTGTTCGCGACCCATCCGCCGATCCCCGATCGCATCGCGCGGCTGCAGGAGATGGGCGGCCGGTTCTGACCGCTCTCGGTCATGCCGGAGCGGTCGGAGTCCTGTGCCTGATGACGCATATGCGCGGTCGTAGACTGACGGGATGACCGGTCCCGATCCGAAGCCTCGCGGATCCTTCCTCGACGCGCTGCGCGCCCGGACCGTCTCGACCGACATCGCCGAGTCGATCCCGCGCGGCTTCCGCCTCGCGACGGCATACGCCTGGCGATTCGTCGTGATCGCGGCCGCCGTCGCCGTGCTCGTCTGGCTCGTGATTCAGCTGAAGCTGCTGGTCATCCCGCTCTTGGTCGCCCTGCTCGTGGCGGCCCTCGTATGGCCGGCCTTCACGTGGATGCTGCGTCATCGGTTCCCGCACTGGCTCGCGCTCGTCGTCAGCGTCGTCGGCGCCCTCGCGATCGTCACGGGCCTCCTGTACCTCGCGATCTGGCAGATCACACGCCAGTGGCAGTCTGTGCAGGCTCGCACGGTCGAATCGGTGGAGGAGTTCCGGCAGTACCTCATCCACGGGCCGCTGCACCTCACGGCGCAGCAGATCGACGACCTCCTCGAGCAGGTCTGGTCGCTCCTGCAGGAGCAGGCGTCGCTGCTCCTCTCGGGCGCCCTCGCGATCGGCTCGACCGTCGGTCACGTGGCCACCGGCACGCTACTCGCCCTCTTCATCCTCCTGTGCGTCCTGGCCGACGGCGCGGGCATCTGGCGCTGGACCGTGCGCCTGTTCCCGTCGAAGGCGCGAACCGCGGTCGACGGCGCCGGACGCGCCGGCTGGATGACGGTCGTCACCTACGCCCGCACGCAGCTGTTCGTCGCGACCATCGATGCGGTCGGCATCGGCCTCGGTGCTTTCCTCCTCGGCGTGCCGCTCGCAATCCCCGTCGCCGTCCTCGTGTTCCTCGGCTCGTTCGTGCCTATCGTGGGCGCGGTCCTCACGGGTGCTCTGGCGGTGTTCCTCGCCCTCGTCTACAACGGTCCGTGGATCGCGCTGTGGATGCTCATCGTCGTGCTCGGCGTGCAGCAGCTCGAGGGCCACGTGCTGCAGCCGCTCATGATGGGCGCCGCGGTCAAGGTCCACCCCCTGGCCGTCGTGCTGGTGGTCGCCGGCGGCGCGATGATCGCCGGCATCCCCGGAGCCCTCTTCGCGGTTCCGCTCGCAGCTTTCGTCAACGTCGTCGCGATCTACCTGTCGCGACGGCAATGGGAGAACGGTGGCAGGCCGGACCCTGCCGATCTGATCTGGAGCACCGTGCCGCGCACGAGGAGGACCACCGCGTGACCCACCCCACCCTGGCGGAATTCGAAGACGCCGCCGCCGCCCTGAGCGACGTCGCTCTGCGGACACCCGTCGACCTGTCCGAGCACCTGAGCGAAGTCCTCGGCACACCCGTGTACCTCAAGCTCGAGAACATGCAGCGCACGGGCTCCTTCAAGATCCGCGGCGCCGCCTACAGGATGTCGCGGCTGACGGCGGAGGAGCGGGCTCGCGGCGTCGTCGCCGCCTCGGCGGGCAACCACGCGCAGGGCGTCGCTCGCGCCGCGCAGAAGCTCGGCATCCCGGCCACGATCTTCATGCCGCTGGGAGTTCCGGTGCCGAAGCTCCTCGCCACGAAGGGCTACGGCGCCGACGTCGTGCTCGAGGGCGACACGGTCGAGACGCCGTTGCGTCTCGCGGCGGAGTTCGCCGAGCGCACCGGCGCCGTCTTGATCCACCCGTTCGATCATCGTGACATCGTGATCGGCCAGGGCACCCTCGGCCTCGAACTGTACGACGAGGTCCCGGATGTCGAGACGGTGCTCGTAGGCATCGGCGGCGGCGGACTCATCGCCGGCGTCGCGGGTGCGATCAAGGCGCGTGCCGCGGCCGACGGGCGCACCGTGCGCGTCATCGGCGTGCAGGCTGAGAACGCGGCCGCCTACCCGTCGTCGCTGACGGCGGGGGAGCCGCTCACGGTCGAGACGACGCCGACGATCGCCGACGGGATCGCCGTCGCACGCCCCGGCGACGTGCCGTTCGACATCATCAGAGATCTCGTCGATGAGGTCGTGACGGTCTCCGACGACGACATCGCCCGAGCCCTTCTCGTGCTCCTCGAGCGCGCCAAGCAGGTCGTCGAGCCGGCAGGCGCGGTCGGCGTCGCAGCGATCCTCGCCGGCAAGGTCACGCCGACCGGCCCGACGGTGTCGATCCTGTCCGGGGGCAACATCGATCCGCTGCTGTTGCAGCGCGTCGTCGCCCACGGTCTCGCGGCATCCGGCCGCTACATGAGCCTGCAGATCCCGCTGCCCGACCGCCCCGGCCAGCTCGCGCGGGTCTCCGAGCTGCTCGCGATCGCGGGGGCGAACGTCATCGAGGTGCTGCACACGCGTCACGGGCAGGGCCTGCAGATCAGCGACGTCATCCTGCAGCTGAGCGTCGAGACGCGAGGCGAGGAGCACCGCGCTCAGGTCATCGAAGTGCTCGAGGGCGCCGGCTTCGAGCCGCGCGTCATGCCCGACTGACGCGGCGCGGACACGTGAAAGGGGCCGATGACCCCGCTGGTCACCGGCCCCTTCGTCGTGGAGTTGGCGGTCACTGACCCGCGTAGGTCTCGACCTTCACGATCTCGACCGAGATCTCCCGGCCGTTCGGCGCGGTGTACGAGGTCTTGTCGCCCTCGTGCAGCCCGATGATGGCGGCGCCGAGGGGCGAGGCCTCGCTGTAGACGTCGAGCTCGGAGTTCGCCGCGATCTCGCGGTTGCCGAGGAGGAACACCTCTTCGCCGCCGGCGACGACCGCCGTCACGACGGTGCCGGGCTGGACGGTGCCGTCGGACTCCGGAGCCTCGCCGACCTTCGCCTCCTTCAGCAGCTGCTGGAGCGTGCGGATGCGCGCCTCCTGCTTGCCCTGCTCGTCTTTCGCGGCGTGGTACCCGCCGTTCTCCTTGAGGTCGCCCTCTTCGCGGGCGGCTTCGATGCGCTTGGCGATCTCCTCGCGGCCCGTCGTCGTGAGGTGCTCGAGCTCGGCGGCGAGGCGGTCGTAGGCCTCCTGCGTGAGGAACGTCACGGTGCTGTCGCTGGACACGTCATCTCCTTGGATGTATGCGGTGCTCCGGAAGGCCGGCGCCTCCGCCTTTCGGCTGTAAACCGAACGCCCCGGCAAGCTGCCAGGGCGCATGGATGTTCGTCATAGCCTACGGGATCCAGCAGGAGGTGACCAAACCCGTCGTGGCGAGCGCCGTCGTCGGCACCGTCTCGGTGAAAGTGCGCGTGTGCGCAGGGTCGGCCGCGTACTCGACGACGCGCCACCCCACGACGCCGTGGTCCTCATCCTGCGCCTCGATGACGCACGCGAGGGGCGACTCGTGCTGCGTCACCACCTGGAACGTCACTGAGACGCTGTGCTCGTCGACCGTCGTGTACCGGACGGTGTCGTAGTCGACGGAGTCGATGTTCTGCGCGATCGTGGCCCACGTGATGTAGCCGAGGACGGCGGCCGCCGCGACGCCCAGCGTGATCCACCCGAGCAGGCGCCGCGGAGAGCTCGTGCGGCCGTATCGGTCCGCGAGCATCGCATCGATGTCCGTGCGGATGACGGTCGACTCGGGAGGGGTCATGTCGGCTTTCGGGACGTTCTAGGCTGGAATTCCAGGCTAAGCGCTTTTCGCGCGGAACGAGGACAGATGCACGCGCTCACGTGGCTCGCCACAGCACCCACTCCCACGCCGACATCGACGGTCGACCCCGACAACGTCACGCCGGGAGTGATCGGGTTCGTCGGCACGGCCGTCATCGCCATCGCGCTCGTCTTCCTCCTGATCGACATGCTTCGACGCATCCGCCGCGCCGGCTACCGCGCCGAGATCGCCGAGGAGCTCGACGCCGAGCAGGCCGCCGCCGAAGCAGCCGAGACCTCCGGCGGACCGCACGAGCCGACCGCGGGCGAGGGCGACGTCAGCCCGGAAGACCCAATGAGGGACTGAGCGGGTCGAGCGCGATCAGCAGGCATGCCGTCCAGTGGCAGAGGAACGCCAGGACGGTGCACACATGGAAGATCTCGTGGAAGCCGAAGTGTCCGGGCCACGGGTTCGGCTTCTTGAACCCGTAGATGATGGCGCCAGCCGTGTACAGCAGGCCGCCGACGATCACGAGCACCATCATCGCCGCGCTTGCCTGCAGCAGGTCGAACAGGTACATGACGGCCGCCCAGCCCAGCAGCAGGTAGAGAGCGACGTACAGCCAGCGCGGCGCATGGATCCAGAACACGCGGAACAGGATGCCGAGCAGTGCGCCCGACCACACGAGCACGAGAAGCAGCGTGCCCTTGCCCGGGGGGAGCGCGAGGGTGGCGATCGGCGTGTACGTGCCGGCGATCAGCAGCAGGATGTTCGCATGGTCGATGCGCTTGAGCACCGCTTTGGTGCGCGGGCCCCAGTCGAACCGGTGATAGAGCGCCGAGTTCCCGAACAGCAGCAGCGACGTCGCCATGAAGACGGCACTGGCCCACTTGGCCGGAGCCCCCTCGGCGAACACGATGAGGACGACGCCCGCGACGATCGCCACGGGGAAGGTTCCCGCATGGATCCAGCCGCGCCACGACGGCTTGAGCTCGACCTGCGAGCTCGCCGCGGCGGCATCGAGCAGCGGGAGCTGGGGGAGTTCTGCGCCGTCGCCGTTACGGGTCATGTGCAGAGCCTACGCCGGAGCGTATGCTCACCCGAACATACGGGCCGGAAGGAACGCGACGGTGCCGGTGCCGAACGGCCTCGCGCGGTAGCGTAGTCGGCGTGACGGCCAACAGGACGGGTGAAGGGCGCGGACTGCTCTACCGTCTGTACAGTTCCCGCCTCAAGCGTCGCCTCACGCCCGAGACGGTGCCGCACCACGTCGCGATGATGATCGACGGCAATCGCCGCTGGGCGCGCCAGGCCGGATATCGCACCGTCGCCGAGGGGCACCGGGCGGGCGCGGCAAAGATGCGGGAGTTCCTGCGCTGGTGCGATGACCTCGGCATCCGCGTCGTGTCGCTGTACCTGCTGTCGACCGACAACATCACCAAGCGGGATCAGGCAGAGGTCGCCGACCTGATCGAGATCATCGCCGAGCTCGCCGACGCGATCTCGCGTGAGCCGGGCTGGCGCGTGAAGCACGTCGGGCGCGCCGAGCTGCTGACGCCCGAGCTGGCCCGTGCCCTCCGGACCGCGGAGGAGCGGACGGCCGGCAATACAGGACTGCATGTGAACCTCGCTGTCGCGTACGGCGGTCGCGGCGAGATCGTGGATGCCGTGCGCTCCATCATCGCGAAGCACCAGGAGAGCGGGGGCTCACTGGACGACCTCGCGGCAAGCCTCACGCCGGAGCAGATCGGCGAGCACCTCTACACGGGCGGTCAGGCCGATCCCGATCTCGTCATACGCACATCGGGCGAGCAGCGACTGAGCGACTTCCTGCTGTGGCAGTCGGCCCACTCCGAGTTCTACTTCGTGGAGGCGCTCGGCCCTGACCTGCGCGAGGTCGACTTCCTCCGAGCGATCCGCGACTACGCGACGCGCGACCGCCGGTTCGGGGGCTGACCACGGCATCGTTCACGCCCCTCCTGGCATGCGAGACTGGAGGGGTGACCGAGCTGGACCCGTACCTCGAGACCTTCAACGAGGAACCCGGATACCTCGACTGGGCCGCATTCGGACCGCTGTCCCCAGCGGTGCAGGCCGAGTCCGGAGCCGATGCCGAGCTTCTCGCGTCGGGCCGGCGCTCCGGCATCGACCTCGTGGCCGCCCGCGGAGACGAGGCGCGCACCGTGCTCGCCGAGCTGCTGGACGCCGCGACCGACGAGGTGACGCTGCAGCCGTCGACCAGCAACGGCCTCGTGCATGCCTTCTTCGGCCTGTCCGGCGAGGTGCTCATGTCGCCGACGGAATTCCCCTCGCTGACGGTCTCCGCCCGCCGCGCGCAGGACGCGCTCGGCCGACTGCGGGTGCGCGACCTCGAGACCGCCGACGGCTTCGTCACGCCCGAGGCCGTGCGCGAGGCGCTCACCGATGACATCACGGCCGTCGCCGTCAGCCTGGTCGATTTCCGCACGGGGTATGTCGCCGACCTCTCCGGCATCCGTGACGTCATCGGCGACCGCCTCCTCATCGTCGACGCAATTCAGGGCTTCGGGGTCGTCGATGCCGACTACGGCGTAGCCGATGTCGTGTGCGGCAACGGCTACAAGTGGCTCCGGGCGGGCCGTGGCACCGGCTACGCGCGCTTCAACGCCAGGGCTCGAGAGCGCATCGAACCGGTGCTGTCGGGCTTCTTCGGCATGGACGGCGACGTGACGGCGGCGGGCGTTCCCGCGCCGAGAGCGGATGCCGGCGCGTACACGATCGCCCCGACCGACGCTCTGGCGGCGGCGCGGCTGGCCACGGCAGTGCGCGAGATCCGCGACGTGGGCGTCGCCGTGATCGCCGAAGCCGTGCGCGAGCGAGCCCAGAGCCTCATGGACCTCGCCGACCGCTACGGCGTGCCCGTCCTCACGCCCCGCGGGGCCCATGCGGGAATCGTGTCGATCACGCCCGACCCGCAGGATGCCGGAGCGCTCGCGGCAGCACTGGCCAACCACGGCGTCACGGCGACGGCGCGCCTCGGCGTCGTGCGCGTCAGCGCCCACGCGGGCACGGGAGCGGACACGATCCAGCTGTTCGGCGACGCCCTGGCCGACGTGTCGAGTCACCGGGTGCCGTCTGCAGTGATCGCCCCCGTCGAGAATTAGTCCGTCCGTCATCTTCTGCGGCGTGTCGAAGGAACTTCTCGCCTCCGCGCAGACGTAGGTTCTAGCCATCGGGCAAGGCGCCCGTTCGAGTCGGCCATCCACTGACTCGTGGCCCTCTGGTCGACTCGCGAGAACCGGGTGATCCACCACCCGGGGCGGGGAGTGGGTTGTGACCACACGAGCACCAGAGCAGCAGCGCCGCACGAGCCGAAGCACCGCCGCAGAGCAGGACCTGCGGACGTATGTGCTGGACACCTCCGTACTGCTGAGCGATCCGCGGGCGTTCTTCCGCTTCGCCGAGCATTCGGTCGTCGTGCCGGTCGTGGTCATAACCGAGCTCGAGGGGAAGCGGAACGATCCTGAGATCGGCTATTTCGCCCGCCAGGCGCTGCGGCACCTCGATGAACTGCGCGTCGAGCACGGCCGCCTCGACTTCCCCGTGACCGTGGGCGACGGCGGCACGCTGCGCGTCGAGCTCACCAACACCGACCCATCGATCCTTCCCGCGGGCATGCGGCTCGGGGACAACGACACCCGCATCCTGTCGGTCGCGATGCACCTCGCGCAGGAGGGCCATCACGTCACCGTCGTGTCGAAGGACCTGCCGATGCGCGTCAAGGCCGCCTCTCTCGGCCTGTACGCCGAGGAGTACCTCGCCGAGCAGGCCGTCGACTCCGGATGGACCGGAATCGCCTCGATCGACGTGTCCGGCGACGACGTGAGCGACCTGTACGAGTCTGAGGTGGCGATCAGCGATGACGTGCGCGGCCTCCCGGTCAACACGGGGCTCGTGATCCACTCGGAGCGCGGCTCCGCCCTCGGACGCGTCACGGGCGACGGCCAGTACCGGCTCGTCCGCGGCGACCGAGATGTCTTCGGGCTCCACGGCCGCTCCGCCGAGCAGCGCATCGCGATCGACCTGCTCCTCGATCCCGACGTCGGCATCGTCTCGCTCGGAGGCCGCGCGGGCACCGGGAAGTCGGCGCTCGCGCTGTGCGCGGGGCTCGAAGCCGTGCTCGAGCGTCAGCAGCAGAAGAAGATCATCGTGTTCCGACCGCTGTTCGCCGTCGGCGGGCAGGAGCTCGGCTACCTCCCCGGCGACCAGTCCGAGAAGATGAACCCCTGGGGCCAGGCCGTGTTCGACACGCTCGGGTCCGTCGTCTCCGGCAACGTGCTCGAAGAGGTTGTGGCACGCGGGATGCTGGAGGTGCTCCCGCTCACGCACATCCGCGGCCGTTCGCTCCACGACGCATTCGTGATCGTCGACGAGGCGCAGTCACTCGAGCGCAACGTTCTCCTCACCGTGCTGAGCCGCATGGGGCAGAACTCACGCGTCGTGCTCACCCACGACGTCGGCCAGCGCGACAACCTGCGCGTGGGACGCCACGACGGGATCGCGAGCGTCATCGAGACGCTCAAGGGCCATGACCTGTTCGGTCACGTGACGCTCATGCGGTCTGAGCGGTCGGCGATCGCGGCGCTTGTCACCGACCTCCTGGAGCAGGCCGAGCTCAGCTGACATGCGGCGCGGACGGCCCCGGCGTCGGTGCCGGGGCCGTCCTCCGCGCAAAGACACGGTGCCTGTGGACAGCGAAGCGGGCGCGAGCCCGCATTTGGCTACGGTGGTCGCCGTGACGAACAGATCCCCGCACGAACGGCGGGCTCGACGGCACGCGCTGACGACCACGGGGCTCGCCCTCGCGATGGCCGTTCTCACGGCCTGTGCGCCCGCCGGCGAGCCGAGCGGCGTCGAGGCGCCCGACAGCATCCCCACGCCCTTCTCGAACGAGGAGGAGGCGTTTCGTGCCGCAGAGGCCACCTATCGTGCCTACGTCGACGCGCTCAACCAGGTGGATCTCGCGGACCCCGCGACGTTCGAGCACGTGTACGAGTGGCTCACTGGCGAAGCGCTGGTGGCAGCGCGTGCGGAATTTTCGCGGATGTCTTCGGAGAGACTGACTGTTCGCGGCACTTCAAGACTTGCTCTGTCGGAAGTTGGTGACGAGTCGCACGACGAGCGAGTATTCCTTTTCGTCTGCGTGGACGTTTCGGGTGTGGATGTGCTGGATGCATCGGGTCGTTCAACCATTTCACCTGAGCGACCCAGCGTTCATCCGTTGACCATTCAACTGGACCGTCATGCGGGACACTGGCGGATTTCACTCATCGGGGGGCGGAGGGGGACGCCGACGTGCGGATAGTGGCCGCGCTGATTGCTCTGACGATAGCGGGCGGAAGCGTTGCCGAAACTCCGCTCGTCCGAGCGGGCACTTCATGCTCAGGACCATGGAACGACGCGTGCGCCGAGGCGGAGATCAAGGACGGCGCGCTTGAGATCACCGGGCAGCGACCCGGCGGTGCCGGGGGGTCGGGGGAGAGCACGGTCGTCCCCGACCAGGTGGGACGCGAGGAGTTCGAGTTCGCGGAGGACGTCGGCGACGGCATCCGCTGCGACGACGCACTCGGGCGCTGCGGTCACTACGAGGTGGTGAGTCGCCCGGAGCCCACGCTCGAAGAGGTCGTCTCGTTCGCGCCGTCGCTGGCCCCGCTCACCGCGGAGCCCGCGGGAATCGGCATCGCGGGACTTCCCGTCAACCTCGTGGCTCGCGCGTCCACCCACACGCAGCGCGGCGAGCTGTTCGACCTCCCGGTCACGGTGCGCTTCCGGCCGGTGTCGTTCCGGTTTGACTACGGCGACGGAACATCACGCGCCCTGGACACCGGCGGGCGCACCTGGAGCTCCCTCGACGCACCGCAATTCACCCCCACCGCGACGAGCCACATCTACACCGAACGCGGTACGTACACGGTGCGGGCGTCAGTGTCCTTCCGTGCCGACGTCGACTTCGGCAACGGCTGGGAACACGTGCCGGGAACACTCGCCCTCCCCACCGGCGACGCCCAGATCGAGATCCTCGCCGCGCACACCGCGCTCGTCGAGCGCACGTGCGGCGAAGACCCGCGCGGCATCGGCTGCTGACGACGACCTTGCAACCGGGAAAGCGAGCCGCTCCCGGTCACTCCCAGCGGTAGCCCTCGCCCCGCACCGTGACGATGTTGTCAGGCCCGAGCTTCGCCCGCAGATAGCGCACATACACGTCCACGACATTCGACCCCGGATCGAAGTCCATGCCCCACACCTGGCTCAGCAGCACCTCGCGAGTCATCACCTCACCCGGGTGACGCAGGAACTGCTCCGCCAGAGCGAACTCCCGCGCCGACAGATCGACCTCACGGTCGCCCACCGTCACACGGCGAGCCAGCACGTCGAGCGTGACGTCCCCGCGCTGCAGCACCACCGGCGCCCCCACCGACTCCCGCAGCCGCGAACGAACGCGAGCCAGCAGCTCCGCCACCGCGAACGGCTTCGACATATAGTCGCTCGCCCCGGCGTCCAGCCCTTCGATCGTGTCGCTCGTGCCACTGCGTGCCGTCAGCATGATGACGGGAACGCCGTTGCCCCGGTCGCGAAGATGACGGAGAACCTCGAAGCCGTCCATCGTCGGAAGCCCCACGTCGAGCACCACGAGGGAGATGTCAGGCTCCATCGCGCGCTCAAGCGCCTCGGCCCCGTCCTCCGCCACCACGGTCTCGTAACCGTCGGCGTTCAGGCTCCGGGTCACAAGGGAGACGATGTGCGGCTCGTCGTCGACCACCAGAATGCGAGTCATGCGCTTGCCTCTCGTTGCAACAGCACGTCACCGGCGCGTACCGGCGACGGGACGGGGGCTTTGGTGCCGAGGGGGATCTCGAGGGCGAACGTCGCGCCGCCGCCCGGGGTGTCGGAGATCGCACAGTGCCCGCGGTGAGCCTTGGCGATCGCATCGACGATCGCCAGGCCCAGACCCGAACCGCCCACCGAGCGCTTGCCGGTGCCGCGGTCGAACCGGCGGAAGATGCGATGACGCATGGCCGGAGGGATGCCAGGACCGTGATCGCGCACCCACAGCTGCACGCCGCCCGCGTTCACGGCGCTCCCGACCTCGATCGGGCTGCCGGCGGGCGTGTACTTCGCGGCGTTGTCGGCCAGCTGAAGCCAAGCCTGCAGTAGCCGATCGCCGTCGCCGCGTATCACGGCGCTCGCCGTCTGCTCGATGCTCCACTCATGGTCGGGAATCACCGTCACAAGCTCACCCACACGCTGGGTGAGCAGCGCGAGGTCGACGTCGGCCATCGTGAACTTGTCGGTCTCGACCGCCGCGAGCAGGTCGATGTCGCCGATGAGCCGAGTCATCCGGTCGAGCTCAGCCATGCCGAGATCGCGGATGGCCGCCGCGTCTGCCGGATCGTTCGGATCCATGACCTCGAGGTGACCACGCACGATCGTGATGGGGGTCTTCAGCTCATGGCGCACGTCGTCGAGGAGCCGGCGCTGGGTCTCGAAAGCCGTCTCATCGTGGTCGCTCGACAGTGTGTCGACGGGGGTCGAGGGCAGCACCGTCCACCCCACGACCGCGACGACGACGAGCGTCGCCGTCGCGATGAGGAGATACACCGGGATCACTGCCCAGGGCAGCGGCTGGTCGGTGATGACGTGGACGAACGCGACCGCAAGCGCAGCCAAGGCGAAGCCTGCCGCCACGACGGCGACGAGCAGCCCCAGAGTGCGCGTGCGACGAGAATGCACGTTGATCGTGCTGATCACTCTCCGATTATCAACCCGGGTGGGTCATTGACAGGAGATCGAGTTTCTCATCCAGCTGCTCTTCGGTCAGTTCCCCACGCTCGACGTAGCCCAGGTCGATCACCGCTTCACGCACCGTGATGCCCTTGGCGACCGAGTGCTTGGCGATCTTGGCGGCCGCTTCGTAGCCGATCAGCTTGTTCAGCGGCGTGACGATCGACGGCGACATGCCCGCGTACGCGGCTGCGCGCTCGAGGTTGGCCTCAAGGCCGTCGATGGTCTTGTCGGCCAGCACGCGCATCGCGTTCGAGAGCAGGCGGATCGACTCCAGCAGGGCCGTCCCCATGACCGGGATCGCGACGTTCAGCTCGAAAGCGCCCGAGGCGCCAGCCCACGCGACGGTCGCGTCGTTGCCGATCACGCGCGCGCAGACCATGAGCGTCGCCTCAGGGACGACCGGGTTCACCTTGCCGGGCATGATGGACGAACCCGGCTGCAGGTCGGGGATGTGGAGCTCGGCGAGACCCGTGTTCGGGCCCGACCCCATCCAGCGGATGTCGTTGTTGATCTTGGTGAGCGACACCGCGATCGTGCGCAGCGCGCCCGAGGCCTCGACGAGGCCGTCGCGGTTGGCCTGCGCCTCGAAGTGGTCCTTCGCCTCGGTGATCGGCAGCTCGGTCTCCTCCTGGAGGAGGGCGATCACCTTCTGCGGGAAGCCGAGAGGCGTGTTGATGCCGGTTCCGACGGCCGTGCCGCCCAGCGGCACCTCGCCGACGCGGGGAAGCACAGCGCGCACGCGCTCGATGCCGAGGCGGATCTGACGGGCGTAGCCGCCGAACTCCTGACCGAGCGTGACAGGCGTGGCGTCCATCAGGTGGGTGCGGCCTGACTTGACGGCGTCCTTCCAGAGCTCGGCCTTGGCCTCGAGGGCGACCGCGAGGTGGTCGAGCGCGGGGACGAGGTCGTCGATGAGCGCCTGCGTGACGGCGATGTGCACCGAGGTCGGGAAGACGTCGTTCGACGACTGCGACGCGTTGACGTGGTCGTTGGGGTGCACGGAGCGACCGAGATGACGGGTCGCGAGCGTGGCGAGCACCTCGTTCATGTTCATGTTCGACGACGTTCCAGAGCCGGTCTGGTAGGTGTCGACGGGGAACTCGGCGTCGTGCTGACCCGTGATGACCTGGTCGGCCGCCCAGGCGATGGCGTCGGCGATGTCGCCGTCGAGGGTGCCCAGCTCCTTGTTGGCGAGCGCGGCGGCCTTCTTGATGCGCGCGAGGGCCGCAATCTGCGTCGACTCGAGCCCCTTGCCAGAGATGGGGAAGTTCTCCACCGCGCGCTGCGTCTGCGCCGCATACAGCGCGTTCTTCGGCACGCGCACTTCACCCATGGTGTCGTGCTCGATGCGGTACTCCGTGTCGGTCATGTCGGTCACGTCCTCGTTTCCTCAGTGTCGTCGTCGTATCGGGGTTCTGGGATGCGCGCGCCAGCGCGCGGGAGTCAGGCGTCGAGCCCGACGCTCACCTGGGCGACCGCCGTGCCTTCACCGAGTCGGTAGTTGGCGCCGACGATGCCGAGCCGGCCGTCCGCGACGGCGTCCGCGATGAGGCGTGACGACGCGAGGAGGTCGTCGACCGTGTTGCGAAGGTGCTCGGCGCCGACCTTCTCGGCATCCAGGGTCTCAGCGGTCGCGCCCGGCTCGGCGCGCAGCACGCGACGCACGGCCGGGACGATGCGCGAGATCAGCCGCCAGATGTGCGGCGGCTGCTCGGGGGAGTCGATCGCGGTGGAGTCGATCGCCGCCCGCACGGCCCCGCACTGGTCGTGGGCGAGCACGACGATGAGCGAGACGTCGAGGGCGGCCACGGCGTATTCGATGCTGCCGATCGCCGAGTCGGAGACGACCTGTCCGGCGTTGCGGATGACGAAGAGGTCGCCCAGGCCCTGGTCGAAGATGATCTCCGCCGCGAGACGGGAGTCGGAGCATCCGAAGAGCACGGCCCGCGGCTTCTGTGCGACCTGCAGCTCGTGGCGGCGCTCGACGTCCTGGCGAGGGTGGTTCGGCTCTCCCGCGACGAAGCGCGCGTTGCCGAGGCGCATCTCCTCCCAGACGCGTGCGGGGGTGGGGCGGTCGTCGGTCACGGGGCGTCCTTCCGAAGGTCGCGAATCTGGTCGGCGAGGGCGTCGGCGACGATCTCGCCTGTCTCCTGTGTCGTCGATCCGTAGACGACGACGGTGTCGGCACCGGCGGTGGTGGCCAGCGCATAGGTGAGCCCCTTGTCGCCGTTGAGGGCGTAGACGTCCCACTCGATGCCGTCGATCGTGGTCGCGTCGGTCGGGGCGCGTCCGCCGAGCAGGTTCGAGACCCACGTCTCGCTGACGGAGAAGCCCTGGGCGATGCGCACGAAACCCTTCGGCGGCGCATAGACGACGTGCCAGGCGCCGTTCTTGATGCCGGCGGAGTTCGCACGCCACGCGTCGGGCACCTCGGGCACGATGATCGCCTCGCCCGAGGAGGCCTGCGCCTCCGCCGCAGCGGCGGCCACATCGACCGGCTCGGTCTCGGGCGGCGTGCCGCGTGGGACGCCGAAGTACACGATGGCGACGACCGCGACCGTGACGATGAGCGCGGCGACGAGGTTGCGGAACGTCTGGCTCGAACGGTAGACGCGGGACGACTCCGCCTTTCGTGCGGCGGTCTCCTCGGGCGTCTCGGGACGGCCGAGCTCTGCGACGACGCGCGGACCGGATGCCATCATGCCTCCGGTTCCGCCGACCGGGCCGCGTCGAGGCGACGCTTGGCGCCCAGCAGCCACTCCTCGCACCGCGCCGCGAGAGCCTCGCCACGCGTCCACAGCGTGAGGGACTCTTCGAGCGTCGGCGCGCCCTGTTCGAGCTCGGCGACGACGCGCACGAGCTCGTCGCGGGCCTGTTCGAAGGAGAGGTCGGCGATGTCGGCGATGCCGTCGCTGGTCATGAGTCCATCCTACGGTCCTGCGCCGACTCGTCCGTCGTGCCGGGGTCCTGTGCGAGGGGGCCTTCGGACCGGGCGCCGAACGAGCCGCTGGCGACGGTGACGACGACCTCCGTGCCCGCCGGCGCCTGGCCGGCGTCGCGCACGATGACGCCTTCGCCGACGTGCGCGATGGCGTAGCCGCGGGCGAGCGTGGCGCCCGGCGACAGGGCGCGCAGAGCGGCGCGCAGCTCGGCCGTCGCAGTCGTAGCGGCGTCCAGCCGGCGGCGCATGAGCTCCCGCCCGCGGGAGGCCAGGGTCCACACCTCGGTGGCGCGGCCGGTCAGCAGCGACTCCGGGTCGCGCAGCACCGGGCGCGAGCGCAGCTGCTCGAGCTGGGCGATGTCGTGCGCGAGTCGCTGCGTGAGCCGCGTGCGGGCGCGGCTGCGCAGCTGCTGCACGAGGGCACGCTGCTCCGAGACGTCGGGCACCACCTTCTTGGCCGCGTCGGTCGGCGTCGACGCGCGAAGGTCGGCGACGTCGTCGAGGAGGGGGTGGTCGTTCTCGTGCCCGATCGCGGACACGACGGGGGTGGATGCCGCGGCCACCGCGCGCACGAGTCGCTCGTCGCTGAAGCCGAGGAGCGTCTGCGGGTCGCCGCCGCCGCGTGCGATGACGATGACGTCGACCTCGGGGTCGGCGTCGAGTGTCTTGAGGGCGGCGATCGTCTCGGGCACGCAGCGGTCGCCCTGTACGGCGGCGTGGATCGTGCGGAACCGCACATGCGGCCAGCGCAGCTCCGCGTTGCGGTGCACGTCCTTCTCCGCGTCGCTGCGCTCGCCCGTGATGAGCCCGATGACGTGGGGGAGGAACGGGATGGGGCGCTTTCGTGCGGGATCGAAGAGGCCCTCTGCCCGCAGCTGGGCGCGCAGCCGTTCGAGGCGCTCGAGCTGATCGCCCAGGCCCATGTGCCGCATAGACGACACGGTGAAGCTGAAATCGCCCGTCTTGACGAAGTAGTCGGGCTTGACGCACGCGATGACGCGGTCGCCCACCTTCATCTGCTCGGGCAGGCGCTGCAGGGTCGACGACCACAGCCGGAAGGAGATGGCGGCATCCGTCGCGACGTCCTTCAGGCGGCCGAAGACGTGGCCCCCGCGCAGATTCCATGACGTGATCTCGCCCTCGACCCACACGGCGCCCCAGCGCTGCACGAAATCGCGGATCGTCTCATTCAGCCGCGAGACCGACGTGGGCGCCTGCGGAGAGGACTCCTTGGGGTGCACCGAGTCGGGCGGCGGCGTCTGGCCGTCGGCGGGCTCGAACGACGTCACGGGGTCTCCTTCATGCGCGGACGGACAAAAGGCGCACGCTCAGGCCTCTGTCATGCAGCGGCTCATAGAATCGAGTGGTGAGCACATCCACCGTCCATCTGCCCCTGCCCCGCGTACCGGGGCCGCGTGGGCGGCTCCAGGATAACCCGGTGCCCGGACAGAAGAGGGTGCTGCTGGCCTCGCCTCGCGGCTACTGCGCGGGCGTCGACCGCGCAGTGATCGCCGTCGAGAAGGCCCTCGAGCGCTACGGCGCTCCGGTCTATGTGCGCAAGCAGATCGTCCACAACATCCACGTCGTGACCGAGCTCGAGGCGCAGGGCGCGATCTTCGTCGACGAGGTCGACGAGGTCCCGGCGGGAGCGCACGTCGTCTTCAGCGCGCACGGGGTGTCACCGGCCGTGGTGTCGGCCGCCGCCGAGCGCGGGCTGCAGGCCATCGATGCCACGTGCCCGCTCGTGACCAAGGTCCACCGTGAGGCGGTTCGCTTCGCGAAGACCGACCACGAGATCCTCCTGATCGGCCACGAGGGCCACGAGGAGGTCGAGGGCGCGGCGGGCGAGGCGCCAGACCATGTGACGATCGTGAACTCGCCCGAAGAGGCTGACACGGTCGTCGTGAAAGATCCCTCGAAGGTCGTGTGGCTCTCGCAGACCACGCTTTCGGTCGACGAGACGATGGAGACCGTCCGTCGGCTGCGCGAGCGCTTCCCGCAACTGCAGGACCCGCCGTCCGATGACATCTGCTACGCGACGCAGAACCGGCAGGTCGCCATCAAGAAGGTCGCGCGAGACGCCGACCTCGTGATCGTGGTCGGATCGGCGAACTCGTCGAACAGCGTGCGCCTCGTCGAGGTCGCGCTCGAGCACGGCGCGAAGGCCGCCTACCGCGTCGACTACGCACACGAGATCCGGCAGGAATGGCTCGACGGCGTCGAGACCGTCGGCGTCACGTCCGGCGCATCGGTCCCCGAGGTGCTCGTGCAGGAGGTTCTCGAAGAGCTCGCGGGCGCTGGCTACCGCGATGTCGAGCAGGTCCGCACGGCGGAGGAGGACCTCATGTTCTCCCTCCCGAAGGAACTGCGACAGGATGCCACGGGGCGCCGCGACGAGCGCGCGCTCGGCGGCCGGACCCGCTCGTGAGCGTCGAGGGCGGGCCGCGTCCCGCTCCCCAGTACGGCGAGTACGCCACGCCGGAGGAGCAGGCCGAGCGCATCCGGCTCTCGGGCGGCGAGCCGGCAGCATCCGCTGTGCCGCCCACCGTCGTCCCTGTCGAGCCGGCGCCGCTCGCCGACCCTCCCGTCGCCGAGCCGACGGCCCGTCCGCGACCTGACCGCTTCATCACGATCGCGATGCTCGCCTACGGACTCGTGACGGTCGTGACGACGATCCCGCAGCTCATCGACTTCAGCTCGTTCGCACAGACCTGGCTCGATATGGCCGGCATCCAGGCGCAGTTCACCCAGACGGAGCTCGGCCGGCAGTGGGGCACCGTCTCCGCCGTGCTGTTCGCGGTCGGCTGGCTGGCCACGGCCGCATTCTCCTGGTACGCGATCGCCACCCGGCGCCTGTCGTGGTGGATCCCGGCGGTCGGTGCGCTTGTGACCTTCACGCTCGTGAGCCTCTGCCTCAGCGTCCCTCTGGTCGGCGACCCCGCCGTCATGGACGCTGTGCTGCGCGCAGCGTGATTCTCTTTCGCGCACGGCACGTCGCCGTGTGTCGCTCGTGACGGTCTGATACCGTGACGCTGCGCCTCGCGCACCAGCCCCGAGACCCCCGGAGGGAGCCTGTGAGCACACGTGCCCTCCTCCGCCGTGCCGTCGCCGCAGTCGCCGGCGCCGGGCTGGTGTTCGGTGCCCTGATCGGCTCGCCCGCATCCGCTACCTCCGGCTCACCGGCATCCGCCACGTCCACGCGCGCGCTCGCCGCTCCCGCCGGCTCGGTGACGTCGGCTGCCCCCACGCCTACCGCCACGTCGACGCCGATGGCCGCCGCGAAATCGTTCACGACGGTCGGGACTCCCGCGATCTCCGGCACGCCCGCCCCGGGCGCGACGCTCAAGGCGAGCACCGGCACGTGGAAGCCCGCTCCGTCTGAGTTCACCTACCAGTGGCTCCGCTCCGGCGCCGTGATCGAGGGTGCGACGGGAGCAAGCTACGTGCCGGTCACCGCCGACCTCAACCGGGGTCTCACGGTGCGAGTCACGGCGAAGCTGTCCGGCTATGCCTCGACGTCCGCCACCAGCAAGGCCGTCACCGTGCTTCATCAGTTCACGGCATCGCCGGCACCCGCCGTCACGGGCACGGTCGCCGTCGGAAAGACGCTCAAGGTCGCTCTCGATCCGTGGTCGCCGACGCCCGACACGCTGACCTATCAGTGGTACCGGGGGAGCAGCGCGATCTCCGGCGCCACCGGCACCAGCTACAAGCTCGTCGCGGCCGATGCGGGCAAGTCGATCTCGGTGCGGGTCACCGGCGCCAAGAAGAACTATCAGTCGGTCACCCGCTCGAGTGCGGCGCAGGCCGTTCCCAAGCAGCTGACCGTGCCGTCGACGGTCGCGATCAGCGGCACCCCGGCGGTCGGCAACACGCTCACGGCCTCACCGGGCACGTGGGGCCCCGGAACCGTGACCCTCAAGTACAAGTGGCTGCGCGACGGCGTCACCATCTCGAAGGCGACGTCGAAGACGTACAAGGTCGTCGACGCGGACGCCGGTCACAAGCTCTCCGTGAAGATCACGGGATCGAGAGAGGGCTACACGAGCGTCTCGCGCACGAGCGCCGAAGTCGACGCGAAGTGGGAGTTCACCGCCTCGCCGACGCCGTCCGTGAGCGGCACCGTCGCCGCCGGGAAGACCCTCAAGGCCGTCACCGGCACCTGGTCGCCGAAGCCGAAGCTCACCTACCAGTGGCGCGTCGACGGCACGGCGGTGTCGGGGGCGACCGCCTCGACGTGGGAGGTCCCCGCGTGGGCGGCCGGCCGCAAGGTCACTGTGTCGGTCAAGGGAACGAAGGCCGACTACTTCACGGTCACGCGCACTTCGGCGTCACGCGCCATCTCGTGGTCGCTCGGCGACACCTTGCGCCCCGGCGTCCCGATGCGCGCGGGCACCTACCTCGAGTCGCCCAACGGCAAGTATCGCTTCACGGTGCAGGGTGATGGCAATGTCGTCCTGAGCAAGAGCGGCACGCTGCTGCGAGCGACGAAGACCACCGGCACCCCTTCAGCCAAGCTCGTGCTGCAGGAGGACGGCGACCTCGCCGTGTACGACGGCGCGACCAAGCCCATCTGGCACTCCGGCACGGCCGGTTACGCGGTCGTGGCGCTCACGCTCGACAACTCCGGTCAGCTTCGCCTCGTCGAGGTGGACGGACTCGCGGGATGGACTCACAAGAAGCTTCCTGCCTATGACGACTCGACCGCCGCGAAGGGCAGCGTCCCCGGCGCTTACGGCTGGGCATACCCCATCCGCCCGTCGGCGAAGATGACCACCTACGCGGGCCACGGCGGCGACGACTTCGCGCAGAAGACCGGCACTCCGGTCTACGCCATGCGCGGAGGAAAGGTCGACGTGCAGGAACTGTGGATCACCTCGGGCTGCCCGTCGTGGGCGCCGAACAACACCAAGCAGAAGCAGGTCGTGGTCACGACGACGATCGACGGCAAGAAGTTCCAGCTGACCTACGCGCACCTGAGCAAGTTCTCCGTCAAGGACGGGCAGACGGTCAAGGCGGGCCAGAAGATCGGCGAGGTCGGCTCGACGGGCTGCTCGACCGGCCCGCACCTGCACCTGGGGATCAAGGTCGACGGTGTCGCGCAGCTGCTGTATCCGCGCGACGTGCTCGGTAGCGCGTCCTACTGATCCGGCTGCCCGCGCACAGACGACGGATGCCGTGACCGCCGTCCCGCGGAGCGAGGCTCCCGAGCGGCGGACACGGCATCCGTGATGCGCGTGCGCGCGTCTGTTACGACTGCGACTGGCCGTACGAGCCGAGCTGCTTCGTCGCCTCGACGACGCGAGCGGCCATCGCCGACTCGGCCACCTTGCCCCAGGCGCGCGGGTCGTAGGCCTTCTTGTTGCCCACCTCGCCGTCGACCTTGAGGACGCCGTCGTAGTTCTGGAACATGAAGCCGGCGACCGAGCGCGTGAACGCGTACTGCGTGTCGGTGTCGATGTTCATCTTCACGACGCCGTTGGCGACGGCGGTGGCGATCTCCTCGTCGGTCGAGCCGGAGCCGCCGTGGAAGACGAGGTCGAGGGGCTTCTCGCCCGTGTTGAACTTCTCGGCGATGCCCATCTGGATCTCGCCGAGGAGCTCGGGACGCAGCTTGACGTTGCCGGGCTTGTAGACGCCGTGGACGTTGCCGAAGGTGAGGGCGGCGATCCAGCGGCCCTGGTCGCCGAGGCCGAGCGCCTCGACGGCCTTCGTGACGTCGGCGGTCGTCGTGTAGAGCGCGTCGTTGGAGCCCTCGTGCTTGACGCCGTCCTCCTCGCCGCCCACGACGCCGATCTCGACCTCGAGGATCGCGTTGATCGCCTTCATGCGGGGGAGGAGCTGCTTGGCGATCTCGATGTTCTCGTCGAGCGGCACAGCCGAACCGTCCCACATGTGCGACTGGAAGATGGGCTGGCCGCCATCGGCGACCACCTTCTCCGACTCGGCGATGAGCGGCATCACGAAGTCGTCGAGGGCCGGCTTGGGGCAGTGGTCGGTGTGCAGGGCGACGGTGATCGGGTAGTTCTTGGCGACCTCGTGCACGTAGGCGGCGAAGGCGAGCGCGCCGGTGGCCCGACCCTTGACCGTGTGGCCGGCGAAGTAGTCCGCGCCGCCGGTGGTGACCTGCAGGATGCCGTCGGAGCCGGCCTCGGTCAGGCCCTGCAGAACGGCGTTGATGGTCTGCGAGCTGGAGACGTTGATCGCGGGGTAGGCGAATCCGCCGGCCTTCGCGCGATTCAGCATCTCGGCGTATTGCTCAGGGGTGGCGACGGGCATGACAGCTCCTCATAGATGTGACTGTGCGCGGATGTGGGCGCGGTGATTCCACCGGCAACTCTAGCGAAGCACGCGCGGCGGCGCCGGTGCGCGGGCCGTGATACAGGGGTGACCGGCGGTCTCTTCATGACAGGAAAGAATCGCGATTCCTTCATTCATGCGAGGCGGAAAGCGCCCATTTCACCCACGGGTCGCCGCGTAGTCTGGCGCCATGGTGAGTCTTACCGCTGACATGAGTCCGCTTCAGCCCGACCGCAACCTCGCGCTGGAGCTCGTGCGTGCGACGGAGGCCGCTGCGATCCGCTCGGTTCCGTTCATCGGGCGTGGCCAGAAGGAGCTCGCCGACGGGGCGGCGGTCGACGCCATGCGCGCCTTCCTGTCGACGGTGAACTTCGACGGCGTGATCGTGATCGGCGAGGGCGAGAAGGACAATGCGCCGATGCTGTTCAACGGTGAGTCTGTCGGCACGGGGCGCGGACCCCAGTGCGACATCGCGGTCGATCCGATCGATGGAACGACGCTGACGGCTGAAGGACGTAACAACGCGATCTCGGTGCTGGCGGTGTCGGATCGAGGAGCGATGCTCGACGCGTCGAGCGTCTTCTACATGGACAAGATCGTGACGGGCCCTGCCGGTGTGGGCGTCGTGGACATTCGTCTCCCCGTCGCCGAGAACATCCGCCGGCTGGCGAAGGCGCTGGGCAAGCCCGTCGACGAGCTGGTCGTCTCGGTGCTGAACCGCCCGAGGCACGCGAAGCTGATCGAGGAGATCCGCGAGGCAGGTGCGGGCACACGCCTCATGAGCGATGGCGATGTGGCCGGCGGCATCAACGCGGCGCGTCACAACGCGCGGACCGACATGTGCATCGGCGTGGGTGGCAGCCCGGAGGGGATCGTGACGGCGTGCGCCATCAAGGCGCTGGGCGGGCACATCCAGGGGCGCCTGTGGCCGCGTGACGACGACGAGAAGCAGCGTGGCATCGACGCCGGGCTGAAGCTCGATGACTACGTGTATGAGGCCGACGAGATGGTGAAGGGCAAGAACACGATCTTCGTGGCGACGGGTGTGACGAACGGCGAGCTCGTGGCGGGCGTGCGCCGCGCGGGCGACTATGTGTACACGGAATCGGTGGTGCTTCGCGGCGCGTCGGGCACGCTTCGGCGCATCTCGTCGGAGCATCTGACGTCGAAGTGGCTGTGACCAGATCGAGACGGTTCACAGCGTGCCAACACCTTTCCGACAAGATGCATCTGGCAGAATAGATGTGGTGTCACGGGCGACACGTTCGCCGATCGCACACACCCCCGGGAGTCAAATGTCCGCTGTGAACAGTCCGAAGACCGGTCAGATCGCGGTACCCATCGACCCCGCACGCCGCCCTGACGTGTTGCTTCGCCGTCGTGCGCCCGAAGGTCACAGAGTGAGCCCGTGGTGGCACATCGGCGCGTTTGTCGCCGTCTCGCTTGCCGTTGTCGGCCTTATGAACTTCTTCCCCGGCGGCTGACCTCTTCTTCGTCGTCCGCATGACCGGGGTCGATGCGTTCGCGCAGCCCGCCGACGTCTGCTGAAAGCTCCTCGACGAGGAGCTCGGCTCGCGCCTCGACTTCTTCGTCCTCGAGGGCGATGAGCTCCGTGGCGGTCAGGTGACGCGGTGACGACTCGATCGGCGTCGGCGCCGCGACGGCGTCGAGTCGCGTCTCGTCGATCCCCGGGAACCGGCGCGCGCTGACGAGGACGCGCGATTCGAGTGCGCCCGCGAATCTGTTGTAGCTTGCGACCGTGCGCTCGATGGCGCGGCGGAGCTCGTCGGTGTGTTTCGCGAGCCCACCGAGGCGCTGGTAGAGCTCGTTCCCGAGAGCGAACAGCTTCTTCGCCTCGTCCGAGACGTCCTGCTGTGTCCAGGTGTATGCGACGGTCTTGAGCACCGCCCAGAGGTTCACGGGTGAGGCGAGGGCGACGCGCCGACCGAAGGCGTAGTCGAGCAGTGCCGGATCCTCCTCAAGGGCCGCGGCGAGAAGCGACTCGCTCGGGATGAAGCACACGACGAACTCCGGACTCGACGAGAGGCCCGACCAGTACGACTTCTTCGCGAGTGCGTCGACGTGCGCGCGCACCGCCTTGACGTGGCGTTCCAGCAGCGTCTTTCGACGTGCGCCTTCCTCGCCGGTGGCGGTCACGGGAATGGCGCTGGCCTCGAGATAGGCGTCGAGCGGCACCTTCGCGTCGACGGCGAGGGCCTTGTCGCCCGGAAGCCGAACGATCATGTCAGGACGACCTGCCCCGGCATCCGAAGAGACGGACACCTGCGTCTCGAAGTCCACGAAGCGCGTGAGGCCGGCCGATTCGACGATGCGACGCAGCTGCGTCTCGCCCCACACGCCTCGAGCGGAATTCGAGCGGAGCGCGCCGGCGAGCGACTCAGTGGTCGATCGCAGCGTCTCGGCCTGCTCGTGTGCGCGGCGGAGCTGCTCAGCGATCGATCCGTACTGCAGGCGGCGGTCTCGCTCCAGCTCGTCGACCTTCAGCTGCATGCTCTGCAAAGACTCCTGCACCGGGGCGAGGGCGCGCAGCACCTGCTGCTCCCGGCGCTCGCGCTCCTCGCGTGCGGCCTGGTCGGCGCGGGACTGCGCGCTGAGCTCGCGGGTGAGGGCGCGCTGCTCCTCGAGCTGCTGCGCGAGCGCCGAGCGCTCCGCCTGGGCGGCCGCGAGGCGTGCGGCGACGGCAGCGTGCGAGGTCGCCGCGCGTTCGGCCGCGCGAGCGGCGCCGGCGAACCAGCCGGCCAGCAGCCCGGCGAACAGGCATGCGACTGCGGTCGCGATGAGGAAGACGAGGTCCATGAGGCAAGGATGCCGGAGGCCTCCGACATCGTCGGGGCGGCCGGCGCGAGCCGTCGAATCTGTCAGGCGACGGCGGCGACGGCGGTGACTGCCGTGACGGGCGAGGCGTCCAGCGGGGCGGCCTCGACAGCGGGCACCGGGATCTGCGGGATGCGCAGCCCGAGCAGCATCGCCAGCTCGACGGCATCCTGAGCGCCCGCGCGTGCGGCCGCGTCGATCACGATGTGTGCGCATGCCAGCGCGTCAGCGGCGGCGTCGTGGTGTGCGAAATCGAGGAACCCTGCGGCTGCGGCGGCCAACGGCAGGCGATACGACTCGAGCTCGTATGTCTTGCGGGCGACCTGCAGGCTGCAGAGATAGCGGTACGACGGGTATGCGTCGCCCGTGACCTCGCAGGCGCGGCGCAGCACCGTCATGTCGAAGCCTGCGTTGTGCGCAACGAGGATGTCGTCTCCCGCGAACGCGACGAGGTCGGCGAGCTGCTTCGACCAGCCCGGCGCATGCGCGACGTCGTCGGCGGTGATCCCGTGGATGTTCACGTTGAGCTCGAAGAAGCGGTCGTGACCGGGCGGGGGCTGGATGAGCCACCCCGCAGTCGCCACGACGCGCCCGTTGCGCACGCGGGTCAGGCCCACCGCGCACGCGGACGCGCTCGAGGAGTTCGCCGTCTCGAAGTCGATCGCGGTGAAGTCCAGGGGCACGTGTCCAGGCTCTCTCCGAGGCTGTGCCGCCGGGGGGAGGCGCGCCGCAGTCGCGGCGTATGGTCGAGGGATGACCGACCCCCTCAAGCTGGCCCGATCGTTCGGCCGAGCCGTCGACGCGTACGACCGCGGCCGGCCCGGATACGGCGCGGATGCCGTCGCCTGGCTGCTCGAGCCCGTGGCCTCGGTCGCACGGCGCCCACGAGTCGCTGACGTCGGTGCGGGCACGGGCAAGCTCACGCGGGCGCTCGTCGACGCGGGAGCGGAGGCGGTCGCGATCGATCCCGACGCCGAGATGCTCGCAGCGCTCCGCGACACGACGCCCGGAGTGCCGACCTTCGTGGGCACGGGGGAGCGGATGCCGCTTCCCGACGCGTCTGTCGACGCGGTCGTGTTCGGGCAGGCGTGGCACTGGGTGGATGCCGCCGCGGCTTCGACCGAGGCCGGGCGGGTGCTTCGCGACGGCGGCGTGCTCGGTCTCGTCTGGAACCTTCGCGACGAGACGGTGCCGTGGGTGGCGCGGCTCACGCGGATCATGCGCGGCAGCCACGCTGAGGAGCTGCTGGCCGAGGGCGACCCGCCTGTGCACGCCCCCTTCGGCGCTCTCGAACGGCGCTCCTGGTCATGGACGAGGCCGGTCAGCCGGGACGACCTGCGTGCGATGGTCTTCTCCCGGAGCTACGTCATCACGGCCCCTGAAGCGGAGCGCGCGCGGATCGAGCGGGAGATCGCGGAGCTCTTCGACGAGATCGGAGCGGTCGGTGACGCGGAGGTGGACCTTCCCTACGTCACGCACGCCTACCGTGCGGTGAAGCCCGCGGGAGCGTCGGGCTGACGACCTCGGCGCGGCGGGGCGTTCCTGGCCACGTAGACTGACATCCCGTGGCTCTTACCATCGGAATCGTCGGTCTCCCCAACGTCGGCAAGTCGACGCTCTTCAACGCCCTGACCAAGAATCAGGTGCTCGCGGCGAACTATCCGTTCGCGACGATCGAGCCGAACATCGGCGTCGTCAACCTGCCCGACCCGCGGCTGAGCAAGCTGGCGGAGATATTCGGCTCCGAGCGCATCCTCCCGGCAGCCGTGTCGTTCGTCGACATCGCGGGCATCGTCCGCGGGGCGAGCGAGGGCGAAGGCCTCGGGAACAAGTTCCTCGCAAACATCCGCGAAGCCGATGCCATCGCGCAGGTCGTGCGTGGATTCGCCGACAGCGACGTCGTGCACGTCGACGGCAAGGTAGACCCGGCATCCGATATGGAGACCATCAACGCCGAGCTGCAGCTGGCCGACCTGGAGACCCTCGAGAAGGCGATCACACGCTACGAGAAGGAAGTGCGCGGGCGGAAGCTCGACCCGATCGTGCTCGAGACCGCCAAGCAGGCACAGGAGGCCCTTCAGCGCGGCGAGCTGCTGTCGGCCTCCGGCATCGACCTGTCGCCCATCAAGGAACTCGGCCTGCTCACCGCCAAGCCGCTCATCTTCGTCTTCAACGTCGACGAGGCCGTGCTCACCGATGACGCCCGCAAGGCGGAGCTCGCCGCACTCGTCGCGCCCGCGAAGGCGGTGTTCCTCGACGCGAAGATCGAGTCGGAGCTCATCGATCTCGACCCCGAGGACGCCGCCGAGCTGCTGGCCTCCACGGGGCAGGAGGAGTCGGGCCTCGACCAGCTCGCCCGCATCGGCTTCGACACCCTCGGCCTCCAGACCTACCTGACGGCGGGCCCCAAGGAAGCACGCGCCTGGACGATCGGCAAAGGTTGGAAGGCGCCGCAGGCGGCGGGCGTCATCCACACCGACTTCGAGAAGGGCTTCATCAAGGCGGAGGTCATCTCGTTCGACGATCTCGTCGAAGCCGGCTCCGTCGTCGAAGCGCGCTCGAAGGGCAAGGCACGCCTCGAAGGCAAGGACTACGTCATGCAGGACGGCGACGTCGTGGAGTTCCGCTTCCAAGCAACCTCTGGCGTCAAGAAGTGAGGTCGATGCACGCGGTACAGGTCGAGCGGCCGGCGAAGGCGGTCTTCGACTTCCTCGCGGACGTGTCGAACGAAACGAAGTGGCGGCAGTCGATCGTCGGTTCTCGATACATCGATGCTGATCTGCCCGCGATCGGTGTCGAGGGTGAGACCGATGTGTCGATGGGCTCCAAGTCGCTCACGATGAGGTGGACCGTCACCGAACTGGTCGATGGCGAGTATGTCGCGTGGCGACTCGACGGCAACCCGTGGAACGGCGGAGGCAGCTACCGCGTCCTGTCAGACGATAACGGGGCGGTGGTCCAGGGATGCCTGGAGGTGCGCCTGAAGGGGGCCGCGCGGGTACTTGAGCCGATCGTCGGTCTTCAATTCCGCCGAGGCCTGCGCAGCGACCTCGATCGTCTGGTGCGCGTTCTGTCCGAGGCAGCGGCGGAGTGATGGCGTCGGCAGACGGGAACGTCGTGGAGTTCCGCTTCAACGTGTAGCGGAAGCTCCGGGCAGTTTGCGTTCAGACCACCCGCGGGTAGTCGATCGTCAGCAGACTGTCGTCGCGGATGTCGCGGAGCACGTCCTCGGTGAGATCTCCCACTCGGACACCTCGAGCGTGGGAGGGCACGACATCGTCGTCCTCAGGGCTCCACGCGCGGAGCACAGCGACGCGCGAGACGTTCGAGACGTGGTCCGGCATGTCGCGCAACCACCCGAGCCACACGTCGGCTTCGATCTCACCGTGGACCGGCGCGTCGCTGCGACGCCCGATGAGACTGTCGCAGTCACACATCCCGCTGGTCAGAGTGAACACCACGGACGAGCCTCGGACTCGACGGGAGGCTATGCGCATGGTGGTCTGCACGGGCGGCATGCCCAGCCTGTCCTCAGTGAATCGCTGGAATTCCGAAGTGAAGGCTGCGGCGTTGATCGCCCACAGATTGGTGGCGCACATGCTCTCCATCTTTCCGCGTTCGACCGCCACCGTGCACACCGCTAACGGTGACGTAACCCGGTGGAGTTCCGCTTCAACGTCTGATCAGTGAGCCGCCCTTTTCGGTCAGCTGAACTGGACGAACGTGCGGATCGGGTAGCCGAGATCGCCCGTCTCTGTGAAGCCCATCGACTCGTAGAAGGCGCGCTGAGCGGGCTCGTCGTCGGTGATCAGCACCTTTTGGCGCACATCCCGGTACGGCTCGAGCACGCGGCGGATGAGCTCGCGTCCGATCCCACGGCGCTGGTGTGCAGGTCGGACCAGGACGTCCTGCAGGTACACGATCGTCTGCCCGTCCCCGACGACGCGAGTGAGACCGACCAGCTCGCCGTCTTGGCGAGCAGCGACAACAGCCAGCGACGCGCTCACCGCTGCGACCAGTCGCTCAGGATCCCTCGTGTACGCCGTCCACCCGACGGCGCCGTAGAGGTCCACCAGCTCCTCCTGCGAGGGAGTCGCGGTCTGATAGATGAGGCCATTCACCCGTCCACTCTGTCAGGACGCTGGTCGCCACGACCCAAAGAGGCCCGGCCGCCTGCCATCAGGCGGGCGACCGGGCCACTGTCACGCGTCAGCTGTTGTCGACGGCGACGACGTCGGGGTACTGCTCGAGCCAGGCCTCGACGGCCTCAGTCTCGCGACCCTCGCCGTACTCGTTGACCACGAGGTCCTCGAGCGTGCCGTACTGTTCGTCGTCCAGGCGGATGCCGCCGATGAGGTCGGCGGCCTCGCCGCAGCGCTCCGAGAAGCCGGCGGTGGCGAGGAAGTGCAGGGACTCGGGCTCGCCCATGGCGCCCTTCGGGTCGTCGAGGTCCTTGAGGTCGAACGTGTCGTTCGCCCAGAACGGGCGCCACGAGGTGACGACGATGTCCTCCTCGGCGGCGATGGCCGTCGCGAGTTCGGTGGTCATCGCGGCGGTGGAGGACGTGATGAGGTCGTACTCGTCGCCGAGGTCGTATGCGGGGATCATCGACTCCTGCGTCTGCGCGGTCAGGCCAGCGCCGGGCTCGATGCCGACGATGCGGCCGCCGAAGCGGTCGGCGTTGCCGGCGAGGTCCTCGATCGAGTCGATGTCGACGTAGCTCGGCACTGCGATGGTGAGCTTCGCGTCGTCGTAGTACGCGCCCAGGTCCTCGATGGAGTCGCCGTACGTCTCCATGTACGACGCGTGGGTGAGCTCGGGCCAGGCCGACGGGTAGATGTCGACGTCGCCCTGCGCCAGGCCGGTGTAGAGCGGCCCCGCCTCAGTGAGGGTCTGCATCTCGACCGTGTAGCCGAGCGCCTTCAGACGGTTCTCGAGCAGGTACGCCGTGCTGAGGCCGTCCGTCCACGACGGCAGGAATCCGAGGGTGATGGTCGAGCACTCGGCGGCGGCGTCGGTGCTGCCGGCATCCGCGTCGCCGTTCGCGCCGCAGCCCGTGAGGGCGATCGTCGCGGAGGCGCCGAGGGCGAGGGCGCCGATGAGGGTTCGCTTCGTCATGTGGTTCTTTCCGTTACGCATGTCTTCTTCTTGTTCCGTTTCTCTCTCGGTGCGACGGTGCGGGCGACCCGCACCGCTTCAGCCGACTCGCGCCGGCTGCGTCGTCGACGAAGCCTCGTCCTTCGTCCGGTCGGGGGTCGGGTCCGCGCCGGGTGCAGCGGCCGGAGCGGAGGTCTGGGCGGCGGTGCGGCGGCGGGCGGCGATGCCGGTGAGCGACGTGGGATGCTCGCGGGGCGCGCCGAGGGCGGCGGTGACCCGGTCGAGGTAGACCGCGATGATGACCACGGCGAGGCCGGCCTCCACCCCGATGCCGAGGCGCGCGGTGGACACCGACTGCACGACGAGCTTGCCGAGGCCGTCGGCCCCGACGATGCCTGCGAGCACGGCCATCGACAGCGCGAGCATGATCACCTGGTTGACGCCGGCCATGATCGTGGGCATCGCGAGCGGGAGCTGGATGCCGCGGAGGATCTGGCCCGGCTTCGCACCGAACGCATTGCCCGCCTCCACCGTCTCGGCGTCGACGCCGCGGATGCCGAGCTCGGTCAGCCGCACGCCGGGCGGGAGGGCGAAGATGACCGTCGCCACGACGCCGGGGACGACCCCGATGCTGAAGAACGTGATGGCGGGGATCAGGTAGACGAAGCCGGGCATCGTCTGCATGAAGTCGAGCACCGGCTTGAGGATGGCGCGGACGGTGTCGTTGCGCGCCGACCAGATGCCGAGCGGGATGGCGATCGCGACGGCCACGAGCGCCGCGATGAGCACGAGCGACAGCGTCTGCATGGACGCCACCCACAGGTCCATCGCGACGATCAGCGTGAACGACACCGCGGTGCCGAGCGCCATCTGCCACGAGCGCAGCGCCCAGCCGATCAGCGCGAACAGCACGATCGCGAGCGGCACGGGCACAGCGAGCAGGGTGTCGGTGAGGCCATCGACGAGGAAGCGGACGACGACGGTGATGACGTCGAAGAGCGCGTCCAGGTTGTCACGCAGCCACGCGACAGCGGTCTCGACCCAGGAGCCGAGGGGAAGGCGGAAGCCGTCCATCAGAGCACCGCCTCTCGGTCGTCGGTCGCCGAGACCGTCGGTGCGCCGCCGGCGAGGACCTCGTCGATGACCGCGGCGGGCACCGGCTGCGGCGGCAGCGCGATCTCTTCGGTCGCGCCGGGCCCGGGTCCGAGCGCGGCGAGCAGGGTGACGCGCGGGATCACGCCCAGGAGGCGCCCGTCGTCGTCGGTGACCGCGAGCGGGAGCGGTGACTCGACGGCGGGCACGAACAGGTTCATCAGCACCTCGTCATGCCGGACGCTCTGCGGCACCGGGCGGATCGCCGACGTCATGGTGACGACGCCGGCGCGCACGAGCTTGACGGCGTCGCGGTCCGTGACGATCCCGACCAGCCGGCGATCGCGATCGACGACGTACGCCGCCGATGTATATGCGTCGCGCATCGTGCGCAGCGCCGTGCGTGGGCCGGCGTTGCGCGACACGACGGGCCGTGGCCGCTCCATGACGTTCGCGGCCGTCAGCACGCGGGCCCGGTCGACGTCCTGCACGAACTGCGCGACGTAGTCGTTCGCCGGGTCGGTGAGGATGTCCTCGGGAGTGCCGATCTGGACGATCCGGCCGTCGCGCATGACGGCGATCCGGTCGCCGAGGAGCATCGCCTCGTTGAGGTCGTGCGTGATGAACACGATGGTCTTGTGGAGCTTCTGCTGCAGCTCGAGCAGCTGCTCCTGCATCTCGCGCCGGATGAGCGGATCGAGGGCGCTGAACGCCTCGTCCATCAGGAGGATGTCGGTGTCGGCCGCGAGTGCGCGCGCGATGCCGACGCGCTGCTGCATGCCGCCCGACAGCGCCGACGGCAGCTTGTCGCCCCAGCCTCCGAGACCGACGAGGTCGAGGATCTCCTCGGCCTTCACCCGGCGGGCGTCCTTCGCGACGCCGCGCAGCTCGAGCGGGTACGCGACGTTGTCGGCGACGGTGCGGTGGGGGAGCAGCGCGAAGTGCTGGAAGACCATCGAGATGCGATCACGACGGATGCTGCGAAGCCGGTGCCCGCTCACGCCGGTGATCGGCTGGTCGTGCACGCTGATGGTGCCCGCAGTGGCGTCGTGCAGGCCGTTGAGCATGCGGATGACGGTCGACTTGCCGGATCCGGACAGACCCATGATCACGAAGATCTCGCCGGACTGGACGGTGAAGCTCGCGTCGATGACGGCGGCCGTGCCGGCGTCCGCGACCTCGGTGCGGGACGCGCCGGCGCGCAGCCGATCGACGACTCTCTCGGGATGACGGCCGAACACCTTGTACACGTGCTCGACCCGAATGGCTGGAACGGTCACTCTGAACCTCAGCAGCCCGGTGCAGGGGGCTGCAACGGTCACGCCCGGGTGGCGGTCCACTCGCGCGCGCTTCGGGGAACGGCGCCGGCTGCGGATGTCGGATCCGCGCAAAAGACCGCCGACCATACGCCCGCCGGCCAGACCCCTTCCCAGGGGGTCGCCAGCGGTCGCGGACTGGTCGGGAATGCCCCTTCCGGGACTTTCCGACACTCTCATGCTCCCGCATGGATGCGCAACTTCATGGCTCCAGATGCGAGTTCACTGAGTTTGTGCGATCGCCGTGTCGCGCGCGTGTGGCCTGCCATCTGTGCATCGGCGGGGCTACTCGCATGCGGGCGCGGGGCGCAACCCCCTTCATGATCGCGAAAGCGCAGGCGACGGTGGGGTCATGACCGATATGACAGACCCTTCTGACGTCCCCGCCGCCGCTGACGACATCCCTTCTCGAGACCTGCCCGACTCCGTCGACCAGCCGGAGACACAGGGCGCCGACCCCCTCGCCGCTGAGCTGGGCGAAGACGGTGAGGGAGACCTCGCGCCCGAGGATCTCACGCAGGGAGACCTCTCCGACGGTGACGGCGGACGCGCCGACCGAGTCGATGACGGGCCCACCGACCTGCGCACCGAACTCCCTGACGACGAGTAGGGCGGAGGCCGCGCAGGCGGCTCAGCCGCGCAGGCGCTTTCGCATGAACACCTGCGCGGTTCCGTCGCCCTGCTCGATGCGCTCCGTCTCGCGGTACCCGCACGACTCGTAGAGCCGAATGTTGGCCTCGCTCAGGCTGCCGGTGAACAGCTCCGCCTCGGCGGCCGAGGACCCCTCCTCGGCGGCGGTGAGGAGACGTCGCCCGATGCCCTCGCCCTGCACGTCCGGCGCGATCGCGATACGCCCGACGAGCAGCAGTCCGTCTCGCTCCCGGGTTCGCACGGCGCCCACGAGCCGACCCCGGCGACGCGCCACCCAGCCGCCCGCGTCTTCGAGCTCAGCCTCCATCTGCTCCAGTGTCTGGGTGAGCGGCGACATGTCCGCGCTGCCGTAGATCTGCGCTTCGCTGACGAACGCCGCACGCTGGATCGTGAGTACTTCTCCGGCGTCCTCCGGCCGGATCGGCTCAATGCGGATTCCGTCGCGCTCCTCCTCGGAGCGTGCCGTCTCTAGGCGGCGCAGCGCGTCGCGAAGGGCCGTCGCGGCCGCGCGCACGCTCAGTTGCACGACCTCTTCGGGCGAACCCTCGAACCGATGCTCGGTCGTCGTGACTTCTCCCGCGATCGCGACTCCGATGTGCACTTCGCCGGGCAAGTGGCCATCGGACGGGTCGGGCCCGCCGACACCCGTCGCCGAGACGACCGCGTCGACCCCCAGCACGCTCCGGCCGCCGGTGGCCAGCTGCTGCGCGCAGGAGGGCGAACATGGGTCGGTGCCTGGCTCAACGCCCAGCACCGACTCTTTCGTCTCCATCTGATAGGCGACGACGGCTCCGCCGAACCAGTCGGCAGCGTTCTCGCCCTGCCCGAGGGCGCTGGCGATCGCGCCGCTGGTGAGCGACTCGACGGCGCCGACCACGGCGTTCCTGTCAGAGCACAGACGGGCGATGTCGGCCACGAGGGTCTCGATGTCTTCCACGGTCGAGACCATAGCCCGATGCGCGGAGATTCGGATGACGCTTGACAGGAGGCCGCGGGTGCGCGAGGACGCGCTCACACACTCCTCGGGCCGTGTCAACGGGGGTCCCGGCTCCTCGCATGTCGGCGAGAATCTGACGACCCGGACCTGCTCCGCGCGTCCGGGAGACACCGCAAGAGGACACGGAAGGAGCGCCACCACATGGCAAGCATCACGGAGAGCATCGACGTCAACGTTCCGGTGAGCACCGCGTACAACCAGTGGACCCAGTTCGAGACGTTCCCGCAGTTCCTGAACTTCGTCGACGCGGTCACGCAGATCGACGACGTCACGAACCGCTGGAGTGTCACGATCGGAGGCGTCCAGCGCGAGTTCGTCACCAAGATCACGGAGCAGCACCCCGACGAGCGTGTCGCGTGGAACAGCACGGGCGGCGAAGTGGACCACGCCGGCGTCGTGACCTTCCACCGCCTCGACGACAACACGACCCGTGTGACGGTCCAGCTCGACTGGGAGCCGGAGAGCCTCCGCGAGAAGATCGGCGCGGCAGTCGGCATCGACGACCACGCCGTGCGCAAGGACCTCGGCAAGTTCAAGGAGTTCATCGAGTCGCGCGGCGCTGCCACCGGCGCGTGGCGCGGCGACGTCGACTGACGTCGCGTTCGATCAGAACTCGTCGGCCGCCTGCTCGTCCGCTTCGGGCTCCGGAATCAGTCGGAGCCCGGCGGGGGAGTGGGCGGCTTCGGCGAGCACCCGCAGCCATGCGGGATTCAGCCCGTGGGGTCCGCGGCGGTCGAATGCGAACACCAGCGCGGCCCTCGGGTTGATCCAGGCCGCCACGCGGCCACCGCCTTCTTCCAGCGGGCTCGTCCACGTGAAGGTGAACGGCTCACGACGACGCAGCTTGTCGCTGATGACGAACTGGAGATGGGCCAGTTCCCGATCGTCGACGACGAGTCGCGCCGTGCCGTCGTACGTCATCTTGCCCATGTCACACTCCTACGACCACGATGACGGGTCATCGGGCGCGAGTTCGCGGATGTCCTGACCGCGCAGCCGGCATCCGCCAGACGCAGTCGTCTCAGCGGTGACTGCGGAGCGTGTGGCTGGGATTGACGCCGTACAGTGCGCGATAGTGAGCGGCGAATCTCGACGGATGCTCGAAGCCCCAGCGTCGCGCGATCTCCGCGATGCTTCCGCCGTCGGCGGCGATGAGGTCGCGGTGCGCGGCCGAGAGTCGGGTGCGTCGGATCCAGTCGGTCGGAGTCGTATCGAGCGCGCGGCGGAACGCGTATTGAAGCCCGCGCGTGGACATCCGCGCTGCACGCGCGACATCGTCGATCGTGATGGGCTGGTGCGCATGGCCCTCGATGTAGGCGAGCGCTCGACGCACGGATGCCGGAGCCGCACGCGTCTGGCCGGTGCGCTCCGCGCTTTCGACGAACGCGGAAGAGAACGCGGAGAGCGTGGCGTGCACCGCGTGCCGACGCAGCTCCGCCTCGGCCAGCGTGCCCACCTCGGCGTCCTCGCCCAGCAGAGACTCCGCCAGGTAGCGGTACGTGCGGTTCCACTGGCGGGCGCCGGCAGTGCTGCGCGGGCGCACCTCCCACAGATCGAGCGTCAGCCGGTCGTTTCCCGTTATCTCACGGGCCGTCCGGGCGACGAGATCGAGGTCGAAGACGAGGGCGTGCACGCGCGCGCCCCTCCCAGCGTGCATACACGGGTCGTCCGGCGGTCACCCACGGGTAGTGTCCGTCGAGCGCGCCGTCGTCGTCCCACGCGCCGCCCTCCGTCGTCACCATGCGACACGCCATGAGCTGGTCGTCGGGGTGCGCCGCTGACCGCACGGAGGCATCGAAGTCATACGCGACGACGGTCATTCCCGACACAGCCGACGCCGCCCAGTCGAACTCCGACCGGGCGGCGTCGAGCTTCTGCAGCTGGGCGGACGGCACCACTTCGCGCCACGTCTGTTCGACCGCTTCTGCCCCGATGCCGCTCAGTCGCTGCCGTTGTGCCATCCGTACCTGCTTCGCTTTACGCGGTCTGCTCGGCGTGCGTGCCTTCCGCGATCTCCTCGACGGCCTTCGCGTTGAACGCGGGCAGGTCGTCGGGGGTCCGACTCGAGACGAGGCCGGCGTCGACGACGACTTCCTCGTCGACCCATTCTGCCCCGGCGTTGACGAGGTCTGTCTTGAGGCTCGGGTAGCTCGTGATGGTGCGCCCCTCCAGCACACCGGCCTCGGCGAGGATCCACGGTGCGTGGCAGATCGCTGCCACCGGCTTGTGCTGTTCGAAGAAGTCACGAGTGAAGGTGACGGCGGCGCGGTCGAGGCGCAGGTGATCGGCGTTCACGACTCCGCCGGGCAGGACGAGGGCGTCGAAGTCGGCGGCGCTCACGTCCGCCGTCGTCGCGTCGACCGACTGACGGTGCCCGTTCTTGCCTTCGATCTGACCGGCCTCAGGCGCCACCATCACGGCGGTCGCACCGGCGTCGGTCACCGCCTGCCACGGTGAGGTGAGCTCACTGTCTTCGTATCCGTTCGTCGCGAGGAACGCGACCTTCTTTCCGCTGAGAGTAGCCATGACCGCCACGCTACGGACGACTTCAGGGCAGCCGCAGGGGGTTGACAAATCACGTAGGGCGCTCGCGCGACTCGGGTTGCGGCGGGGTGCTTACACTGGACGCATGGCCACCTCGAATCTCCCCACCCCGCAGCTTCAGCCGGTCGCCGACGACAAGCTGATCCAGGTCGTCAGCGAAGGCTCCTCGTGCTGTGGCGGCGGCTGCTGCAGCACTGACTGACGACCATGGCGCGCCGCGCTGTCGTCATCGCACGGCGGGTGACAGAAGCGCGTCGCGGAGGCGCGGGTTGAGTCCGACGAGGTTCACCTCGACCGGCACAGCGAGGGCCTGCAGCGCACGACTGAAGTAGTTCCGTGCCGCGGCAGCCAGGGTGATGTCGACGATCTGCCGGTCGCTGTACCCGGCATCGCGGAGCTCCTGCGTGTCGGCATCCGTCATGGAGTCGGCCGCCGAGGACAGGCGACGTGCATAGCGCATGGCCGCCAGGTCTGCGTCGCTGAGGTCGGCCGCTTCGGGGTCGCGCACGACCGCTTCCAGCTGGTCTTCGTCGAGGGCCCCGGCGCGAAGCGCCTTGCGTCCATGCGCGAGCAGGCAATGCGGCGACTTCAGCGCTTCGGCCGCCGCCAGCGTCACCAGCTCGTACGTGCGCACACCGATCGACGGCACGATCGCGTGCACGAGCTGCTCGAAGGCGAGAAGGGCTTCGGGGTTGACGGCCATCGCCCGGGTGTGGCTGAAGACGAAGCCGTCGTCTTCCAGATCACGACGGTACGCCTCCGCCGCATAGCCGGTGACGGACTCGGGCTCAGGGGTTTCGACGATCATGACGCTCCTCGTTCGCCGCGACCGCTGTCACGGATCCACGTGAGGAGCCCGGTGCAGGCGCCGGTGATACGTCGACGTTCGTCGCGATCTCCGCCCTGCCGGTCAGTGTGCGGTCGCAGCGGACGCGCTCTCCTCGGTGGGTGCGCCCGCGGCGTCGGCGGGCTTGCGCACGAGGAACGCGCCGACCAGCAGCGGGAGGGCGATGATCGCGGCGAGCAGGAAGGCGGCGTGGGCGCCCTGCGCTTCCGCCGCCGTCGCCGATGCGCCGGTCTCGAGAGCCCCGCTGGTCGCCGCCGACATGACGGTGATCATGATCGCGATCCCCGCGGCGCCCGCCACCTGCTGCACGGTGCCCACGACGGCGGAGCCGTAGCTGTAGAACTTCGGCTGCAGCGACGCGAGAGACGCCGTGAACAGCGGCGTGAACGACAGCGCGAGCCCGACCGACAGCACGGTCTGCGCCGGGACGATCACCCACAGCGGCGTCGTGTCGGTGAAGAAGAGGGCGAACAGCCACAGCATCGAGACGGCGATGATCGCGCCCGGGACGAGCAGGATGCGCGTGCCGCGCGCGTCGTAGACGCGGCCGATGAACGGACCCGCAAGACCCATCAGCAGGGAGCCGGGGAGGACGGCGAGTCCCGTCTCGAGCGGCGTGTGCTCGAGCGCGCGCTGCATGTACAGCGGGAGCACCGTGATCGTGCCGAAGAAGGCCACTGACAGCAGCGACATCTGACCGATCGCCAGCGAGAAGTTGCGGTCGCGGAAGACGCGCAGGTCGAGCAGAGCGTCGTCTTCTCGCTGCAGGACGATCTGACGGCGCAGGAACAGTCCGAGCGCGACGCCGCCGACGATGAATGCCACGATGAGGGCCACGGTGCTGCCGGTCGCCGCGTCGGCTCCCGCCGAACCGTGGCTCGCGGCGCCCCCGATCTGGCTGAGGCCGTAGACGATGCCGCCGAAGCCGAAGGCCGAGAGGATCACCGACAGGACGTCGATGGGGGCCCGCGTGGTCTCGCCGAGGTTGCGGATCCAGCGCGCGCCCATCGCGAGGGCGATCAGGGCGATCGGCAGCACGATGCCGAAGATCCAGCGCCAGTTGAGCGTCTGGAGAAGCACACCCGAGAGGGTCGGGCCGATCGCCGGGGCCAGCGACATGACGATGGACACCCGGCCCATCATGCGGCCACGCGACTGCGGCGGCACGATCGTCATGAGGGTGGTCATGAGCAGCGGCATCATGATCGCCGTGCCCATGGCCTGGACGACGCGCGCGACGACGAGCATCGGGAAGCCGGGCGACAGCACAGCAAGGAGGGTGCCGAGCGAGAACAGCGTCATCGCCGTGATGAAGACCTGGCGTGTCGAGAAGCGGCGAAGCAGGAAGCCGGTGATCGGGATGACGACGGCCATCGTGAGCATGAAGGCCGTTGTGAGCCACTGGGCGAGCACCGCGGTGATCGCGAGGTCGTCGATGAGGTGCGGGATGGCGACGCCCATCGTCGTCTCGTTCAGGATCGCGACGAAGGCGGCGGCCAGCAGCAGCCACACGACTCTGTTCTCGGTGGCTGAGAGCATCGGTGCGCTCGGGCGTGCGGTCGTCGCAGACGTCATCGTTCTCCTCGAAGGCGGTGGTGCGGCCGGACAAGCGGCGGAAAGAGCGAGCGCCCACGAGTGACCGGGGCGCGCAGACGACTCTAACCCGCGCCCCCGACACGGCATTCCGCATTTTCCGAAATTCTTCGCCCGGTCGGCGGCGATCCGACCACACCTCCCGGTGTCGTCCTATGTCACTAGGGTGGCGAGGGTGAGCATGGGCGGAATGCACGGCGGCCGAGGCGGGTTCCGAGGCGTCGACGAAGACGCTCAGCGGCGCGCGAACGCCGCGGCGCCCGAGGTCGCCGATCTCGGCCGTCGGGTGGTGGCGCTCTTCCGTCCGTACCTCGCACGGATCGTGGTGACGGGGCTGCTCGTCGTCACGGGAGCGGCGATCGCGGTCATCCCGCCGCTCATCGTGCAGCGCATCTTCGACGACGCGCTGTTCCCGGTGGACGGTTCGGGGCCGGATCTGCGCCTGCTCGGCATCCTGGTCGCCACGATGATCGGTCTCTTCCTCGCGACGGCCGCCCTGGGAGTCGTGCAGACCTGGCTCACCTCCACCGTCGGCAACCGGGTGACGGGCGACCTGCGCGTCACGCTGTTCGAGCATCTGCAGTCGATGGAGCTCGGCTTCTTCACGCGCACCAAGACGGGTGTCATCCAGTCCCGTCTGCAGAACGACGTCGGCGGTGTGTCGGGAGTGCTGACGAACACCGTCACGAGCATCCTGGGGAACGTCGTGACGGTCATCTCGGCGCTCGTCGCGATGATCCTGATCGACTGGCGCCTCACCATCATCGCCGTCGTGCTCATGCCGATCCTGGTCGTCGTGCAGCGTCGCGTCGGACAGGTGCGCGCGCGGATCGCGGGGCAGACGCAGGAATCGCTCTCGGAGCTGACCGCGATCACACAGGAGACGCTGTCGGTCTCCGGCATCCTGCTGTCGAAGTCCTTCAACCGCCAGCGCACAGAGTCGGAGCGCTATCAGCTCGAGAACCGCAATCAGGTCGCCCTGCAGGTGAAGCGGGCGATGAGCGGTCAAGGGTTCTTCGCGGTGGTCCAGGTGCTCATGGCCTCCGTGCCCGCCGTCATCTATCTCGTGTCGGGATACCTCATCGCGGGCGAACGCGGCGTCATCACCGCCGGAACCGTCGTCGCCTTCACGACGGTCCAGGCGCGGCTGCTGCAGCCGCTCATGGGGCTCATGCGCGTGGCCCTCGACCTGCAGACCTCCCGAGCGCTCTTCGCGCGCATCTTCGAGTACCTCGACCTGCAGCCCGCGATCGTCGACGCTCCCGACGCCATCGACGTCAGCGAGGCGCCCGGCCCGGTCGGACGCGTCGAGTTCCGAGACGTCGTCTTCCGTTACCCCGATGCCGCCCCCGATTCGAGACCGACCCTCGGTGGAGTGAGCTTCGTGGCGGACCCCGGTCAGCACGTCGCGTTCGTCGGGCCGTCGGGAGCGGGGAAGACGACGGTCCTGTACCTCGCGCCCAGGCTGTACGAGGCTTCGTCGGGCACCGTGCTGTTCGCCGGCGCCGACGTCCGCACGCTGAGGCACGAGTCGATCATCGACCGCGTGGGCATCGTGTCACAGGAGACATACCTGTTCCACGCCACGATCCGCGAGAACCTGCGATACGCCAAGCCCGACGCGACCGACGAAGAGCTCCAGGCGGCATGCACGGCCGCGAACATCCACCACATCATCAGCGGGTTCGAGCAGGGCTACGACACCATCGTGGGGGAGCGCGGCTATCGGCTGTCAGGCGGCGAGAAGCAGCGAATCGCGATCGCCCGTGTGCTCCTGAAGGATCCGCCGATCCTGCTGCTCGACGAAGCGACTTCGGCGCTCGACACCGTCTCTGAGCGTGTGGTCCAGGAGGCGCTCGACAACGTCGCGAAGGGGCGCACGACGCTGACGATCGCTCATCGGCTCTCGACCGTCATCAGCGCCGACGTCATCCACGTGATCGAGGCCGGCGTCATCGTCGAGTCGGGCACGCACGCCGAGCTCATCTCCCGCGGCGGGCTGTATGCCGAACTGGCCGCCCAGCAGGTGGCGGCGGCGCGAATCGAGGGGATGGATGCCGAGCAGCCGCCGGCCGACCACCCCGACCGGCGCGCGGACCGCGCCCCGGGCGGAGTCGAGCCGATCGTGATCACGGTGGCCGATCCCACGCGGGAGGACCGCGACTGGCCGCAGCTGAGCTGACCCCGGCCGCGGGATCTCACCAGAGGCGGGCGGCGTCCAGCAGGGGCGCCGCATCCGGATCGAGCGAGATGCCCTCGCGTTCCGCGCGGGCAGACAGATCGCGGATGAACGCGCCGAGCGCCCGCCTGTAGGCATCGTCAGGATGGCTCTGCGCTATGCGCACGAGGGGCGGCACGTCCATGTCGAGGATCAGGCGGACGCGGGCTCGCGCGGCGGCGCGATGCGACGCGGCGTCGAGCACGGCAAGCCCGCCGCGAAGGCCCTCCAGGTAGTCGTGCAGCACAGGCACGGCATCCTTGTGCTGCGTGATCGAGGTGCCGTCGGCGCGCTCTCGCCAGTGCACGACGACGTCGGGGATGACATCGATCGCGCGGGCCAGCGTGTACATACGCTGTGCGACGATCTGGTCTTCGTACATCTTCCCCTCGGGGAAGCGGAGACCGTGACGTCGCCAGAACTCGATCCGACTGACCTTGGACCACGCGACGATGTTCCCGGAGACCTCAGGATGCTCGGCGAGGGTCGTGCGCCGACGCTCGGGCCAGGTCGAGGCAGTCACCCACGGCTGCACGTCACCCGGTGCGTATGTCACGGCACCCGCGGCCGCGGAGCCCTCGAGCGCGGTCGGCCGCAGTCGGACGTACGCCCCCACGACGAGGTCGCTTCCCGACTCGACGATCGTGGACACGAGCCGCTGCAGCGCGTTCGGGGTGAGCTCGTCGTCAGCGTCGAGAAAGGCGACGAACGGGGTGGTCACCGTCTCGAGGGCTGCGTTGCGAGCCGCGCCGAGCCCCTTCGCCACATCGTGACGAACGAACGTGAACCGCTCGTCGTCGTCGGCGGCCTCGCGGAACAGCTGCGACGTGGCATCCACCGAACCGTCGTCGACCAGCACGGCGCGCCAGTGCGGGAGCGTCTGTGCGCGGAGGGAGGCGAGGGCCTGCGGTGCGTACGGTGCGACGTCGCGACCCGGGACGATGACGGTGACGACGGCGGGTGTGCTCACGTGCCCGATCGTACCGCCGTCACTGCGGCGGCGACCGCGTCGGCGACGGGCGTCAGATCGAGGTCGGGGCCGTGGCCGAACGTGAAGCGCACGGAGGTCTGCGCGACCTCGCGGGGGATGCCGAGAGCCACCAGCACGTGCGAGGGCTCGTCGCTGCCGGCGGCGCACGCCGACCCGCTTGACGAGACGATTCCGCGGCGCTCGAGTTCGAGGAGCACGGCCTCGCCCGACACGCCCGCGAACGTGAAGCTCGCTGTGCCTGCGAGCCGCCGCACCGGATCGCCTGTGAGTCGGGCGTTCGGCACGAGGTGGAGCACACGGGAGATGAAAGCATCCCGTCGGGCGGCGACGCGAGCGGCCTTCGCGGCGCGTTCGGTCTCTGCCAGCTCGAGCGCCAGGGCGAATCCGACCGCCCCGGCGACGTTCTCTGTGCCGCTGCGACGCTCGCGCTCCTGACCGCCGCCGTGCAGGAGGGGCTCGAGGGGAAGGCGCCCGCGCACTGCGAGCACGCCGACCCCCTGCGGTGCGCCGATCTTGTGGCCCGCAATCGAGATCGCGTCGGCACCGGTGCCCGCCAGAGGCTCCCAGCCGGCCGCCTGCACGGCGTCGATGTGCAGCGGCACGCGCGCCTCCGCGCAGACGGCTGCGATTGCCGGGATGTCCTGCACGGTGCCGATCTCGTTGTTGGCGTAGCCGAGAGTCACGAGCGCCGTCTCGTCACGAAGGGATGCAGCGACGTCGTCGGGGGAGACGACTCCCGTGGCCGAGACGGAGACGTGCGTGATGTCGAATCGGTGGATGCGCTCCAGGTAGTCGCAGGATGCCAGCACGGACTCGTGCTCGATGGGCGACGTCACGAGGTGCACGGGTGCGCCGCGCCGCTCCGCGGTGGCGATGGCGAGACCTTTGATGGCGAGATTGTTGGCCTCGGTGCCGCCGGACGTGAAGACGACGTCGCCGGGGCGCATGCCGACCACCGCGGCGACCCTGCGCCGGGCGTCGTCGAGCGCGCCCGCCGCGGCCTCGCCGACGGTGTGGTGACTCGACGGATTGCCGAACCGATCGGTCATGTACGGCAGCATCGCAGCGACCACCTCTGGTCGCACCGGGGTGGTGGCGGCGTGGTCAAGGTAGAGCATCACGGCGCGTCCGGCAGGTCCACCCGCATGTCGAGGCCCAGGTCGAGGGCGCGGGCAGAGTGGGTGAGCGCGCCGACCGAGATGACGTCGACGCCGGTCTCGGCGATGGCGCGCACAGTCTCCAGGCTGATGCCTCCCGAGGCCTCGACCGTCGCACGACCGTCGATGCGAGCGACGCCCTCGCGGAGGTCTTCGAGCGAGAAGTTGTCGAGCATGATGGTGTCGACGCCGGCCGCGAGAACGGCATCGATCTGGTCGGGGCGGTCGACCTCCACCTCGATGTGGGCGGTGTGTGGCAGGCGCGCGATCGCTCCCTGCAGCGCCTGGGTCACGGAGGCTCCCCGTGCCGTGAGGACGGCGAGGTGATTGTCCTTGGCCATCACGGCATCCGACAGCGAGTAGCGGTGGTTGTGCCCGCCGCCGCTGCGCACGGCGTGCCGCTCGAGGGCGCGGAGTCCCGGCGTCGTCTTACGCGTGTCGGCGATGCGTGCTCCGGTGTGGGCGACCTCCGCGACGTAGAGGTTCGTCAGCGTCGCGATGCCGCTCATCCGCTGCGCGAAGTTGAGGCCGACACGCTCGGCTGTGAGCACGCCGCGCGCCGGTCCCGTCACCCGGGCGAGAGCGGAGCCCGCCGTGAAGAACTCGCCGTCTTCGGCCAGCAGCGTGACGGCGATGCGGGGATCGGTCAGCCGAAACGCGGCCGCGAAGACAGCGCCGCCGCTGAACACGCCGTCTTCCCGGCCGATGAGGTCAGCGGTGGCGACGGCGTTCTCGGGAATGAGGTAATGGCTCGTCAGGTCGCCCCATGGTGCGTCTTCTTCGAGCGCTGCGGAGACGACGCGATCGATCTGGGTGGTGCTGAGCATCAGGCGAGGACCTTCCTGGCTTCGTCGACGGATGCCGGACTCTCGGCGGGCGGGGCGGGGTCGTCGGTGCGGAAGTGCGCTCCCACGGAATGCGGACGGGCGAGCGCGGCGGCGACGAGAGCGGTGGCGACGAGAAGGAGATTGGCGTCCTCGTGCTCCGCCTGGATGCGAGGACGCGGCTGCCCCGCCCGCCACGCGGCGATCGTCTCGGCCGCATGCCGCAGTCCTTGCGCGCCGCGCCGCAGTCCCGCGTGCCGCCACATGAGCTCCTGGAGAGCCGCGCGTGAGAACGGCGCCGCGGTCCGCGCAGCGGGGTCGGAGGGCGCGGCGACGGTCGCAGCAGGGCCCGCACCGGCGCCACCCGCGGGCCACGATGCCTCGGTGACATCGGCCACGAGCGCGGCGGCGACCCGCGCACCGAAGACGGCTCCCTCGAGGAGCGAGTTCGACGCGAGACGGTTGGCGCCGTGAACGCCCGTGCGGGCGACCTCGCCGACCGCGTAGAGCCGGGGAACGGTCGTGCGCCCGTCGACATCGGTCATCACGCCGCCCATGAGGTAGTGCGCCGCGGGTGTGACCGGGATCGGCTGGCGTGCCCAGTCGAGTCCGCGGGCGCGCACGGCCGCATCGATCGTCGGGAACCGGCGGGCGAGGAACGCCGCGGTGGCTGCAGGAGTCTCGCGCAGCCCGGTCGCGTCGAGCAGAGCGGGCCGCCCCTCCTGAGCGTCCATGCATGCGGCGATCGCGCGCGCGACCACGTCACGGGGCGCAAGCTCCGCGTCAGGGTGCACGGACGTCATGAAACGTGTGCCGTGCTCGTCGCGGAGCACGGCCCCTTCGCCGCGCACAGCCTCCGACACCAGGAAGGCATCTGCGTCGGCGGTGTCGGGGAGCACCGTGGGGTGGAACTGGAAGAACTCCAGGTCGCGCACCGCCGCGCCGGCACGGAGAGCCGCGGCGATGCCGTCGCCGGTCGCGACCGGCGGATTGGTCGTGTGGGCATAGAGCTCGCCGGCGCCGCCCGTGGCGAGGACGACGGCATCGGCGTCGATGCGCACGTGCGACCCGTCGTGGACGAGCAGGTCGACGCCGGCGACGCCGCCGCGTCCGTCGACCACGACACTCAGAAGGAACGCGTGTTCCACGACGGCGACGTCGGCGGCCCGCAGCCGCGCGACGAGCGCCTTCTCGATGGCGGCGCCGGTCGCGTCGCCTCCGGCGTGCAGGATGCGCGGGTAGGAGTGAGCGGCTTCGAGACCCTTCACGAGCCCGCCGGTGTCGTCTCGATCGAAGTCGACGCCGAGGGCGATGAGCTCTCGGATTCGGGCGGGGCCCTCCTCCACGAGCACGCGGACGGCGTGCTCGTCGCACAGGCCGGAACCCGCGATGAGCGTGTCCCGCACATGGCTCTCAAGGTGGTCGTCGCCGAACATCACGCCCGCGATGCCGCCCTGAGCGAACCGCGTGTTGGCGTGCTCGAGCTCGTCTTTCGTGACGAGTGTCACGCGGCATCCGCGCCGGACGGCGTGCAGCGCCGTCGTGAGGCCGGCGATCCCGGACCCCACCACGACGGCGTGCGTGAGGGTCACGGGCGGGCCGCCAGCATCCGCTCGAGGGCCAGGCGCGCGGGCTCGGCGACGTCGGCCGGGACCGTGATGCGGTTGCGCACATCTCCGGCGACGAGGCCCTCCAGCGCCCACGCGAGGTATCCCGGGTGGATGCGGTACATCGTCGAGCATGGGCAGACGACGGGGTCGAGGCAGAAGATGTGGTGCTGCGGGTGCTCAGCGGCCAGGCGCTGGACGAGGTTGATCTCGGTGCCGATCGCGAACACGGTGGGCTCGGTCGCCGCCTCGATCGCCTTGCGGATGTAGTCGGTCGAGCCTGCCTCGTCCGCGGCGTCGACGACCTCCATCGGGCACTCGGGATGAACGATGACGCGCACGCCGGGGTGCTCGGCGCGGGCCTTGGCGATCTGGTCGACCGTGAAACGGCGGTGCACCGAGCAGAAGCCGTGCCACAGGATGACGCGGGCGTCGCCGATCTGCTCCTCCGTCGAACCGCCGAGGGGGCGACGCGGGTTCCACATCGGCATCTGCTCGAGAGGCACGCCCATCGCCTTCGCCGTGTTGCGTCCGAGGTGCTGATCGGGGAAGAAGAGCACACGGCGTCCTCGGGCGAACGCCCATTCCAGCACCGTGCGCGCGTTCGACGATGTGCACACGATGCCGTTGTGGCGACCGACGAATCCCTTGATCGCCGCCGACGAGTTCATGTAGGTGACCGGGATGACGGGAAGGAGGCCTTCGGCATCCGGGGTGTCCAGGTCGCCCAGCACCTCAGCCAGCTGCTCCCAGGACTCCTCCACCTGGTCGATGTCGGCCATGTCGGCCATCGAGCAGCCGGCGGCGAGGTTCGGGAGGATCACCGCCTGCTCGGGGCGAGAGAGCAGGTCGGCGGTCTCGGCCATGAAATGCACGCCGCAGAAGACGATCGCCTCCGCTTCGGGGTGCGCCTTGGCGGCGTTGGCGAGCTGGAACGAGTCGCCCACATAGTCGGCGTGCGTCACGACCTCCTCGCGCTGGTAGAAGTGGCCCAGCACTACGACGCGGTCGCCGAGCGTCGCCTTCGCCCGTCGGATGCGCTCGGCGAGCTCCTGCTCGGATGCCGTGCGGTACTCGGCGGGCAGCTCGCCCTGCCGCGGGGCCCCGGTCGGGATGACGTCTCCCATCGATGACCCGGGGCCGTACCCGGGGCGACTGTCGAAGTTCCACGGCTCGGCCGCGAGGTCGGTGCTGCAGGTCTCGGCCACGAGGCGGCCGGACACGATCGCCTGGATCTCGTGGTCGACGCTGGGGTCGAGGCTGCGGGCGCCTTCGCCGTTCGGGTTCGGCTGGAGCGTGATCATCGTGGCGGCCATGATGCGTTTCCTTCGTGCATGGATCGGGCGGTGCTGTCGCGTCTTCGGGGTCGGGTGGTGTGTGTCGGGTCAGCTGCCGAGCGGGCCTCGGTCGGCCAGTTCGACGTCCTTGTTGTAGCGGTACAGGCGGGCGGGCCGGTGACTGCCGGTGCGGAAGTCGTCGGTCGGGATGAGGGTCTGCGAGTTCTCGACCTGGCGGCGGAAGTTCGCCGGGTCGAGGCGGCGGCCGAGGATCGCCTCGTACACCTCGCGCAGCTCGGCGAGCGTGAACGTGTCGGGGAGGAAGCCGTGCGCTATGCGGCTGTAGCCGACCTTGTTGCGCAGGCGCCACAGGGCGTAGTCGACGATGCGGTTGTGGTCGAACGCCAGCTCGGGCAGCGTCGCCTGGTCGAACCACGCCACGTTGTGCTGTTCGGAGCTGAGCGACACGTCCTCGCGCACCAGCGCCCAGTAGACGATGGAGACGACGCGAGTGGGGGAGCGGTCGACGCCGCCGAAGGCGTACAGCTGCTCGAGGTAGCTCGGGGTGAGCGTCGTCGTCTCGGCGAGGGTGCGCGACGCCGCCGTCTCCAGGTCCTCGTCGACTCCGAGCCAGCCGCCAGGCAGCGCCCATTGGCCCTCGTGCGGATCTCGCGTGCGCTTGACGAGCGGCAGCACGATGCGCGGCGCGCCCCCGTCGGCGTCGCGCCGGAGGCTGAAGATGACGGTCGACACCGCGACGCGGATCGACTCGTGGGCTGAGGCGGGCTGTGTTCTGGTCATGATGACTCTAACTTCACGAGACATCTTATAGTCATACGGACCCGAAGGGCAAACAGCGCCACACAGGATGACGATCGTGCCTCACCACGCGACGGGGGCCGGCCGGTAGCCATCCCTCACAGCGCCCCTGCGCGGGTAGCCTGAAAGCAGGAGGTCCCCATGCTCGTCGTCGACCTCATCGCCGTCGTCGCCCTGTTCGCCGCCGCCGTCGTGGGCGTCGTGCGAGGGTTCTTCGCGAGCCTCGGAACGATACTCGGCATCGTCGCGGGCGGCTTCCTCGCCCTCTGGCTCGTGCCCCTGCTCACCCCCGCCATCTCCAGCGTCGTCCCGGTGGGCCCCTGGCGAAGCGCCGCGCTCGCCGTGGTGGCGATCGGAACGGTCATCGCCGTCACGCTCGTCGGCGCGGCGATCGGCTCTGCCGTGCGACGAGGGGTCGACCGCACGCCGATGCGCCGCATCGAGCACTTCGCCGGAGGCATCGTGACGACGGTCGTCACCGCACTCGCGCTTCTCGCCGTCGGCGTCGGTGTGACCGCCGCCGGCATCCCCGTCGTCTCGTCGGCGGTCGCATCATCGCAGGTCCTCCGTCTGATCGACCGCCTCACACCGCCGGCCGTCGACGACGTGCTGACGCGGGCGCGTGGCATCGTGACCACGGACACGCTTCCCCGGCTGGGGAGCGTCATCGGCATCGTGGTGGAGCCCACCGGGCCGCCGATCGCCCTCGACGATCCTGACCTGCAGCACGCGTCGGCGTCGGTGGCGCGCATCAGCGGCACGGCCTACGCGTGCGGCATCTCGATGACCGGCTCGGGCTTCGTCGTCGGTGACGGGCTGATCGTGACCAACGCGCACGTCGTCGCAGGTGTCGACACGCCCATGGTGGAGCTGCCGGCCACAGACGCGCGCGACGCGCAGTCCCGAGAGGGCCGGCTCGTGTACGTCGACCCCGTCGGCGACCTCGCCGTCATCGCCGTCGACGCGCTGGAGGCCGAACCGCTCGGCATCGTCGATCCGCTCCCGGCGGGCTCGCGCGCCGCGGTCCAGGGCTACCCCCACGGCGGGCCGTTCCGCAACAGCGCCGCCGGCATCCTGTCGGTGGTCACCGTGCCGGTCGCCGACATCTACGAGTCCGGACTGTCACCGCGCTCCGTCTACGCGCTCGACGCCGACATCCAGCCGGGAAACTCGGGCGGACCGCTGCTCGACGACGAGGGCGACGTCATCGGGGTGGTCTTCGGTCGTGGCACCGACGGGGAGCACCGCGGCTACGCGATGACGAGCGAGGAGCTGCGCCCCGCGCTCGACGGGCTGACGGCGAAGGCACCCACCGTCTCATCGGGCCAGTGCACGGGCTAGCCGCGCGCTATGCTGAGCCTGCAACTGAAGACAGGCCGCATGACGTGTGCGGGAGAGCTCCGGGCCCCGCGCCCGGGCACCGAAGGAGCAAGCCTCCCCGCCAATCTCTCAGGTCCGCGTACCGCTCGCGTCCGGCCGCTCTGGAAAACGACCCTCTACAGGGCCGTGCCGACGGTGAAAGCCACGCGAGGCGATGCTCGCAGGCGAAACTCTCAGGCCAATGACAGAGGGGGAGTTCACGGATGCCGAAGCCTCGGCATCCGCCCGCCCGACCCGGGAGAACTCATGACCGACCCAGCTGCGCCGCGCGAGAGCGCACAGACCCCTCTCGCCGATCGTCACCGCGCGCTCGGCGCCTCCTTCACGGACTTCGGCGGCTGGTCGATGCCGGTGCGCTACACCTCCGACCTCGCGGAGCATCACGCCGTGCGCAGGGCCGCGGGCCTGTTCGACATCTCGCACATGGCCGAGATCGTCGTCGAAGGCGCGGATGGAGGGGCCTTCCTCGATTACGCACTCGCAGGCCGCCTGTCGACGCTCCCCGTCTGGAAGGCGAAGTACAGCCTGCTGCTCGCCGAATCAGGTGGCATCATCGACGACCTGATCGTGTATCGGCTCGCCGACGAGCGATTCTTCGTCGTCGCCAATGCGGGCAACCGCGCCGCCGTCGTCGAAGCGCTGCTCGAGCGCGCCGCGGGGTTCGACGTCAGCGTCTCGGACGAGACCGAGGCCTACGCACTCATCGCCGTGCAGGGGCCGATCGCCCGGGAAGTGCTCGCTGCGACGCCGGGTGTCTCGCGCCCCGGTCGTGCGCTCGACGAGATTCCGTATTACGCGGCGACCGACGCCGAGTTCGACGGCGCCCCGCTGCTCATCGCGCGGACGGGCTACACGGGGGAGGACGGCTTCGAGCTGTACATCGAGCCCGGCAGGGCGGGCGCGCTGTGGGACGCGCTGCTGGCGGCGGGGGAGCCGCTCGGTCTCGTCCCGGCCGGACTCGCGGCGCGCGACACGCTTCGCCTCGAAGCGGGGATGCCGCTCTACGGCCATGAGCTCTCGCTCGACATCGTTCCCGTTCAGGCAGGACTCGGTCGTGTCGTCGCCCTCGACAAGGACGATTTCGTCGGAAAGCACGGCCTGCAGTCGGTCGTCGCCGCAGAGGCGCCCGTGCTCGTCGGCCTCATCGCGGAGGGGCGCCGCGCCGGCCGTGCCGGCTACGCCGTGCTCGACGACGGGGGCACCCCGGTAGGCGAGGTGACCAGCGGCGCGCTCAGCCCCACCCTCGGCCACCCCATCGCGCTCGCCTACGTCTCGCCTTCGCACTCCGCCGTCGGCACCGAGCTCGCCATCGACGTGCGAGGCACCGCCATTCCCGCCACCGTGACCGAACTGCCTTTCTACCGGAGGACAAAGTGACCGACCTGAACAGCCTGAAGTACACCGAGGATCACGAATGGGTCGCCCTCGACGGCGGCGTCGCCACGGTCGGCATCACTGACTACGCGGCCGACAAGCTCGGTGACGTCGTCTACGTCGACCTGCCGGCCGTCGGCACGGTCGTCACAGCAGGCGACGTCTGCGGCGAGATCGAGTCGACCAAGTCGGTCGGCGAGCTCTACGCCCCCGTGTCGGGAGAGGTCGTCGAGATCAACGACGACGTCGTCGCCGACCCCTCGCTCGTGAACGCGGACGCCTTCGCCGGATGGCTCGTCAAGGTCCGCGTCGACGGCGCCCTCGAGGGCCTCCTCGACCGCGCGGCGTACGTCGCCCTCACGGGCGGCGAGGCGTGAGCATCCCCTTCGCCGGGCGGCACATCGGCACCGATGCCCCCGCCCAGGAGCGGATGCTCGCCACGCTCGGCTACGAGTCCGTCGACGCGCTCCTCGAGCGTGCCGTCCCGGCCGCGATCCAGGTCGAGCCCATCGCCGATTCGGTGATCCCGCCGGCCGCCACCGAAGCCGAGGCCCTCGCCGAGCTGCGTGAGCTCGCCTCCCAGAACCGCGTCGCCCGCTCGTTCATCGGACTCGGCTACTACGACACGATCACGCCCTCGGTGATCGCTCGGAACGTCTTGGAGAACCCGTCCTGGTACACGGCCTACACGCCGTACCAGCCCGAGATCTCGCAGGGACGCCTCGAAGCGCTTATCAACTTCCAGACGATGGTCGCCGACCTCACAGGGCTGCAGACAGCCAATGCGTCGATGCTCGATGAGGCCACCGCTGTCGTGGAAGGGATGCTCGTCGCGCGTCGGGCGTCGAAGAGCCGCTCCAACGTCTTCCTCGTCGACTCCGATGCGCTGCCGCAGACCAAGGCGCTGCTCGCGCACCGGGCCGCCGCTCTCGGCATCCAGCTGCACGAGACGCCCTACGATCTCTCGCCGCCGCCCGCCGACCTCGACGTGTTCGGCGCGTTCATCCAGTACCCCGGCGCGAGCGGTCGGGTGTGGGACCCGTCGGAGGTCATCGCCGCCGTGCAGGCCCAAGGCGGCCTGGCCGTGGTGGCTGCCGATCTCCTCGCACTCACGCTCCTTCGCTCGCCCGGATCGCTCGGTGCGGACATCGCTGTGGGCACGACACAGCGCTTCGGCGTCCCGATGGGCTTCGGCGGCCCGCACGCGGGCTACATGGCTGTGCGCACAGGGCTCGAGCGGCAGCTCCCCGGCCGCCTCGTGGGAGTCTCCCAGGATGCCGCCGGCCACGCCGCGTACCGTCTGTCGCTGCAGACCCGCGAGCAGCACATCCGACGCGAGAAGGCGACGAGCAACATCTGCACCGCGCAGGTCCTGCTGGCCGTCATGGCGTCGATGTACGCGGTGTACCACGGCCCCGACGGGCTGCGGTCGATCGCGGCGGGCGTCGCGGGAAGGGCCCGTCTGCTGCGCGACTGGCTGTCCGACGCGGGCGTCGAGGTGCTGCACGAGCACTTCTTCGACACGCTCGTCGTCAAGACGCCGGGCGAGGCAGAGGCGAAGGTCGCGGCGGCGCGGCAGCGCGGGATGCAACTGTGGTTCCGCGATTCCGACTCCGTCGGCATCTCGGTCGACGAGGCCACGACGATCGACGATCTGAACGCGCTCGCCCAGGTGTTCGGGGCTCCGGCGCAGCGCGCGTTCGCGCTCGTGTCCGAGACGGCGCTGCCCGAGGCGCTGCTGCGTGAGGACGCCTACCTCACCCATCCCGTCTTTCACGCGCACCGCTCGGAGACGGCCATGATGCGCTACCTCAAGCAGCTCGCCGATCGTGACTACGCGCTCGACCGCGGCATGATTCCGCTCGGTTCGTGCACCATGAAGCTCAACGCCGCCACCGAGATGGCAGCCGTGTCGTGGCCCGAGTTCGCGCGCTTGCACCCCTTCGCGCCTGCCGAGGACGTCGCGGGCTACCTGGTCATGATCGAGCAGCTCGAGTCATGGCTCGCGGAGGTCACCGGCTACGACGCTGTCTCGCTGCAGCCCAACGCGGGCTCGCAGGGCGAGCTGGCGGGCCTCCTCGCGATCCGGGGATACCACCATGCGAACGGCGACGCGCACCGCGACGTCTGTCTCATTCCCTCGTCAGCGCACGGCACCAACGCGGCGTCAGCCGTGCTGGCGGGCATGAAGGTCGTCGTCGTGGCGTGCGATGAAGCGGGCAACGTGGATCTCGGCGACCTCCGCGAGAAGATCGCCGCCCATGGCGACAGCCTGGCGGCGCTCATGATCACCTACCCGTCGACGCACGGCGTGTACGAGCACGACGTCATCGACATCACGCGCGCGGTCCACGAGGCCGGCGGTCAGGTGTACGTCGACGGGGCGAACCTCAATGCCCTGCTGGGGTTCGCCCGCTTCGGCGACCTCGGCGGCGACGTGTCGCACCTGAACCTCCACAAGACGTTCGCCATCCCGCATGGCGGCGGCGGCCCCGGTGTCGGCCCCGTGGCGGCCAAGGCCCATCTCGCGCCGTTCCTGCCGAGCCACCCTCTCGCGCAGCGAGCCGAGCACGCGGGCGGCTTCGTCTTCGACGGCGGCCCCGTCTCGGCGGCCCCGTACGGCTCCGCGTCGATCCTGCCGATCTCGTGGGCGTACGTGCGCATGATGGGCGCGGAGGGACTGCGCAGGGCGACCGGCGCGGCCGTGCTCGCCGCCAACTACATCGCTCGCCGGCTGAACGACCACTATCCGGTGCTCTACGCCGGCGAAGGCGGCCTCGTCGCCCATGAGTGCATCCTCGACCTGCGCCCTCTGAAGGAGCAGACAGGGATCACGGTGGACGATGTGGCCAAGCGGCTCATCGATTACGGCTTCCACGCGCCGACCATGTCGTTCCCCGTCGCGGGCACGCTCATGGTGGAGCCCACGGAGTCGGAGGACCTTGGGGAGCTCGACCGCTTCGTCGAGGCGATGATCGCGATCCGCGCCGAGGCGGCCCGCGTGCAGGCGGGCGAGTGGCCGTCATCCGACAACCCGCTCGTCAACGCGCCGCATACGGCGGAATCGGTGGTCGCGGGGGAGTGGGATCACCCGTACAGCCGCGAGGAGGCTGTCTATCCCGTGCGCAGCCTCGTGCGGAGCAAGTACTGGCCGCCCGTGCGCCGGATCGACAACGCCTTCGGCGACCGCAACCTCGTGTGCGCGTGCCCGCCGCCCGAGGCGTTCGCCTGACGGCGCTCGCCGTCTCGCGCGGCATCCGCCTCGTCGTCAGAAGAGAGCGGGCCACCACGACGCGGCAAGCGGATAGCCGACGAACGCGACGACGTCGATGAGCGCGTGTGCGATGACGAGCGGCATGACGCGGCCCCACCGGTGGTACACCCAGCCGAAGACGACGCCCATCGCGACGTTGCCGACAAGCGGGCCGAAGCCCTGGTACGCGTGGTAGGCGCCGCGCAGCGCCGCGGTCGAGAGGATGATCGTCCACCTTCCCCAGCCGAGGCGGCGCAGGCGGTCGAAGAGATAGCCGACCATGACGACCTCCTCCGTGAGGCCTGCGCGCCCGGCGGCGAGGACAAGCAGGGGGATCGTCCACCACGACGGGTCCAGCGGAGAGGCGCCGACCTGCACCGTGATGCCGAGGGCGCGACCGGCGGCGTAGAGCCCGAGCCCCGGGATGCCGATGACCGCCACCAACAGGACTCCGCCGCCGACGTCGCGCCCGAACGCGCGGAAGTCGAGCCCGATGCGTCGGAACGCGGCGCGGCCGGGCTCCCACAGGAAGTAGATGGCGAGCGCCACCGGCGCGAGGGCGAAGAACTGCGCGAGCACCTGGTAGAGGACGTCCCAGAACTGCTCGGCTGACGCGCCCGGGTTGAGGGCGGTCGACTGGTCGCCGAGCGGCTCCTCGCGCGTGAGCGCCTGCACCAGCGCCAGGACAGAGTAGATCGCCGACCGGCCCACGGACAGCGCCAGGACGAGCGCCATCTCCCACCAGATACGAGAGCGCGTGGCCGTCTCTCTGTGTGTTTCCGCGCCGGACATCTCGCTCACGTTGTCAGAATGTCACATCCGAAACCCGGTGAGTTAAGGCTCTGTAACTTTTTCCGCCGATGGTTTTGAGCATTGCGCGACGCGTGCTTATGTTGATCCATCCGCGCCCCCGGACGTTCCGCGTCAGGGTGCGCACAACCTTGTACAGGAGGAACAGTGAGAATCAAGCGCTTCTCGGCAGCGGTGGCAGTCGCCGCAGCCGGCGCACTGGTCATCTCGGGCTGCGCTGCCGGTGGCGGCGAAAACAACGACGACTCCGGTCTCGTTGAGGGCTCGTCGATCACCGCTGCGTGGAACCAGGCGTTCTACTCGTTGAACGGCAACACGTCGTTCGGAAACGCCACCGCGAACAACAACATCAACTACCTGGTGCTCGACGGGTTCAACTACTACGACAACACCCCTGAGCTCGTTCAGAACACCTCGTTCGGCTCGTACGAGCTCATCAGCGAAGACCCGCTCACGGTCAAGTACACCGTCGCTGAGGGCAAGAAGTGGTCGGACGGCACCGAGGTGGGCGTCGCGGACCTCCTCCTGCACTGGGCCGCTCTCTCGCGTGCCCTCGACACGCCGGACTTCGACCCGGGCGAGTACACCGACCCCGAGACCGGTGAGTTCACCGACAGCTTCCCGACCGACGTCGTCTACTTCGACTCCGGTGCGACCCCGACGTCGGGTCTCGGCCTCGTCTCGCAGACGCCCGAGATCGGCGACGACGGCCGCTCGGTCACGCTGACCTACGACGCGCCGTTCGTCGACTGGGAGCTCTCGTACGCCAGTGTCGGCTCGATGCTCCCGGCCCACATCGTCGCCAAGAAGGCCCTCGGCATCGAGGACAACGCCGAGGCCGCTCAGGCCGTGGTCGACGCCATCACCAACAAGGACGACGCCGCGCTGGCCTCGCTCTCGTCGTTCTGGAACTCGGGCTTCAACTTCACCGAGATGCCGGAGGACAAGGACCTCGTGGTCGCGAGCGGCCCGTACCAGATCAGCGACTACGTCGCCGACCAGTACGTGACGCTGACCGCGAACCCCGAGTACACGGGTGACAACGAGGCTCACATCGAGGAGATCACGATCCGCTTCATCCCCGACCCGCTCGCTGCGGTTCAGGCGCTGGAGAACGGCGAGGTCGACATCATCCAGCCGCAGGCGACCGCCGACATCACCGACGCGCTCAAGGACATCGAGGGCATCACGGTCGACACCAGCCTCGGTGGCACCTACGAGCACATCGACCTGCAGTTCGACAAGGGCAAGAACCCGGAGAACATCTTCTCCAACGCCAAGGCTCGCGAGGCGTTCATGAAGGTGATCCCGCGTCAGGAGATCGTCGACAAGCTGATCAAGCCGATCATCGGCGACACCGCCATCGTGCGTAACTCGCAGATCTTCGTCCCGGGTGCCGAGGGCTACGACGAGTCGGTCGCGGCCAACGGCTCCGACGCCTACGCCGAGGTCGACATCGAGGGCGCCAAGGCGCTGCTCGAGGAGTCGGGCATCACCGACACCTCGGTCTGCATCCTCTACGCATCGAACAACCCGCGCCGTGTCAACGAGTTCGCGCTGATCCAGGAGTCGGCTGCGAAGGCCGGCTTCGAGGTCACCGACTGCGGTTCTGAGGAATGGGGCGGTCTGCTCGGCACGCCGGGCGCCTACGACGCGTCGCTCTTCGGCTGGCAGTCGACGAGCCTCGGTGTCACGAACTCGCTCCCGACGTTCGAGACCGGCGGCATCAACAACCTCAACTTCTACTCGAGCGAGACGGTGGACAACGTCGTCGAGCAGCTGAACGTCGAGTTCGACGAGCAGAAGAAGATCGACCTTCAGATCGAGCTGGACAAGGCCCTGTGGAGTGACTTCTACGGTGTCACCCTCTTCCAGTTCCCCGAGGTCACGGCGATCAGCGACCGCGTCACCAACGTGACGTCGTCCATCCTGGCGCCCACGGTGTTCTGGAACGCCTGGGACTGGGAGATCACCGAGGCAGGACTGGAAGACTGAGAGTCTGACAGGTCCGCACCGGGCTGATCCCGGCGCGCATGACCGAGGTGGGGTGCAGGTCTCCCAAGGGGACCTGCACCTCACCGCGTTAGACTGGTATGTCGCAGACTGTGGCCGGCGCATCTGACTCGCCGGCCTGCGCCCTGCGCTGACTCATCTGATTGGCAGGCGGCCAAAACATGGCTTCATTCATCATCCGGCGTCTGATCGCGTCTATCTTCGTGCTCTTCGCCGCGACGTTCCTGATGTATCTGCTGGTTTCGTTCTCGGGCGATCCCCTGGAAGACCTCCGGCAGAGCAACGCTCCGAACAAAGCCGAGCTCATCGAAGCTCGCACCAAGCTCCTCAACCTCGACGTCATCGCGCCGTTGCGCTATTTCCTCTGGCTCGGCGCCCTTCTCCGAGGCGACTTCGGGATCAGCATCCAGAACCAGCCTGTGAACGCGCTGCTGGCGAATGCGATGACGTCCACGCTGACCCTCGTGACCATCGCGACCGTCGTCGCGATCGTCCTCGGCATCGCGGTCGGCATCGTGTCCGCGCTGCGCCAGTACACGGGCTTCGACTACGGGATGACGCTGCTGTCGTTCCTGTTCTTCTCGCTGCCCATCTTCTGGGTGGCCGTGCTCCTCAAGCAGTTCGGCGCCATCCGCGTCAACAACTGGCTGGGCGAGCCGAAGTTCTCTGTGCCGGTGATCATCGGGATCTCCGTCGTGGCGGGACTCATCTGGATGTCCCTGCTGGGCGGCCGGTGGAAGCGCCGGCTCATCGTCTTCGCCGTGTCGGCCGTGGCGACGGGCCTCGTGGTCACCGCGCTCTCGGTGACCGAGTGGTTCGCCGACCCGAGCATCGGCATCGTGGTCTACGCGTTCCTGGCGGTGGGCATCGCCTTCGCGGTGACGGCGGTCTCGACGGGCCTGCGCAACCGCAAGGCGCTGTACGCCTCGCTCATCGTGGCGGTCATCGGCATCGCGCTGTACTTCCCGATGATGAACTACCTGCTCAACGGCATGACCATGCCGCTGTTCCTGGGCCTGATCGCCATCACCCTCGTCGTGTCGGCCGCCGTCGGCTGGTTCATGGGGGCCCCTGATCGCGGCCCGGTCATCCGCACGACCATGATCGTCGGGTTCCTGGTCGCCGCGTTCATCGCACTCGACAAGTACATGTCGTACTGGAACGCCTACGCGAACTCCAGCCGCGTGCGCGGACGGCCCATCGCGACCGTCGGCGCTTCGACGCCGGGGCTGGGCGGCAACTTCTGGGTGCAGGGTATCGACCTCTACACGCATCTGCTGCTGCCGACGCTCGCGATCATCCTGATCTCCTTCGCGGGCTACACGCGCTACTCCCGTGCGAGCCTGCTCGAGGTCATGAACCAGGACTACATCCGCACAGCGCGGGCCAAGGGCCTCACCCAGCGCACGGTCATCGTCCGCCATGCGTTCCGCAACGCGCTGATCCCGATCACGACGATCATCGCGTTCGACGTGGGTGCGATCATCGGCGGCGCAGTGGTCACCGAGACGGTCTTCGGGTGGACAGGGATGGGCCGGCTGTTCGTCACGGCGCTCGACGCCCACGACCCGAACCCGGTCATGGCGTTCTTCGTCGTCACCGGAACGCTCGCCGTCGTCTTCAATCTGATCGCCGACCTCGTATACGCGGCACTCGACCCGAGAATCAAGGTGGGCTGACATGAACACCACAATCACGAACGAGCCCGACAGCCGCGAAGACCAGGCGCGCGCCGAGGTCTCCATCGAGCAGAAGGAGACCGAGGGGCTCAGCCAGGGCCAGATCGTCCGCCGTCGCTTCTTCCGGCACCGCGCGGCGATGATCTCGATGATCATCCTCGCCTTCATCGTCCTGCTGGCGTTCACGTCGGTCGGCGTGAGCCTGTGGGGCATCAGGATCCCCGGATGGTGGCAGTACACCTGGAACGAGATCCCCGCGAAGCTGAACAACGGCGCACCCACGCTGAGCCTGTGGCCGCTTCAGATCGGCGAGCACCCGTTCGGCCAGGACGAGGTCGGCCGCGACATCTTCGCGGTCGTCATGCGCGGTGCGCAGCAGTCGATCATGGTGATGGTCATCGCGGGAGTCGTGTCCACGGTCATCGGCGTCGTCGTCGGTGCGGTCGCCGGCTACTACGGCAAGTGGACCGACTCGGTGCTCATGCGCTTCACCGACATCATCATCACGATCCCGCTGATCGTCATCGGCGCGGTGCTCGGCAGCACTTTCGGCAACCTCGGCGCCGCCGTCCTCGGCATCGTCATCGGCCTGTTCGCCTGGACGACCATGGCGCGACTCGTGCGCGGTGAGTTCCTGTCGCTGCGCGAGCGCGAGTTCGTCGACGCGGCACGGGTATCCGGAGCACGCGACCGACGCATCATCTTCCGTCACATCCTGCCGAACTCGGTCGGCGTCATCGTCGTCAACGCGACGCTGCTGATGGCCGGCGCGATTCTGCTGGAGTCGTCGCTGAGCTTCCTGGGCTTCGGCGTCGTCTCGCCCGACACTTCGCTGGGCAAGATCATCTCGGAGAACCAGGCCGCGTTCTCGACGCGTCCGTGGCTCTTCTGGTGGCCCGGTGTCTTCATCATCGCGATCGCCCTGTGCGTCAACTTCATCGGCGACGGGCTGCGCGACGCGTTCGATCCGAGGCAGAAGAAGATGCCGAGCGAGCGGGCGATGGCGCGTGCCGCGCGTGCGGCGGGTCACGCTCCGGCGGATGTCGACACGACGCCGTCGACGGATGCGCCGTCGGTGACGGTTCCGGGTGCAGCGATCTACACCGGCGACGTGGCAGGGTACGACGACCCTCGCCCCGAGCCCGGCGCGGGTCGGCGCGGGTCGGACACGCCGGAGCGCTGACGTGCTGCTAGATCGCCAGACCGATCACGGTCGCCGCGGCCAGCGCCGCGACGACCGCGATCGTGGCGACGTGCCATACCTCGGTCTGCGCCTCGGGATCGACCCCGCTCGCGAACGCGCCCGCGTCGCGAAGGCGCTCCCAGTGGCCGCGGATCAGCTGCGCGAGATTGCCCGTGGGCGTCGTGATGGCGTCGGTGGGTCGCAGTTCGCCCACGTCGCCGTGCGCGGTCGCACTGATGCCCTCGAAGTCCTTGGGCGCGAGCCCCAGGGTGCGATGGCGTCCCGGTGCCGGCGCGGCCCACACCGCCACGCGGCCGCGAGCCGTGTGCAGTGTGAGGGAGTAGCGGGTGTCGATCGCCGAGATCGACGGCCATGGCACGAAATGCGTGCGAGCCACGTTCTCGACCGTGATGCCGTGCTCCTGCACGCGGAGGCTCGGGCGCCAGAACAGAGCCCACGCCACGACGGCGATCAGCAGCACAGGCCAGACATAGCGAATCGCGGAGGCCGGGTCGGCGATGAACAGCCCGATCGCTCCGAGAGCGCACACACCAATCGTCACCGCAGCGAGGGAGCGCCCGAAGACGGGCCGGTACAGGACCTCCTGAAAAGACATGACGTCCAGTTTTCCAGATGGGACAGCAACAATGACTGACACGATGGGCACCGAGCGCGGCACTGCTGCGTCGGGCGAGACCGCTCCCGAGACGATCCTCCAGGTGGAGCACCTGGGTGTGGACTTCTGGGTCGAGGGGGAGTTCTATCCCGCCGCCGTCGACATGAACTACACGGTGCGCCGTGGTGAGGTGCTCGCGATCGTGGGCGAGTCCGGCTCCGGGAAGAGCACGAGCTCGATGGCGCTGCTCGGGCTCCTGCCCGAGAACGCGCGGGTCACCGGCTCGATCAAACTGACAGGCCGCGAGCTGCGCGGCGTCGACGACGCGACCCTGCGGTCGCTGCGCGGCAATGAGATCGCAGTCATCTTCCAGGAGCCGATGACCGCGCTCAACCCCGTCTACACGATCGGCTTCCAGATCGTCGAGGCGCTGCGGTCGCACGACCGCAACCTGGCGCCCAGTGAGGCGAAGGCGCGCGCGATCGACCTGCTGCGCATGGTCGAGATGCCCAACCCCGAGCAGTCGTTCCACAAGTACCCGCACCAGCTGTCGGGCGGTCAGCGTCAGCGCGCCATGATCGCGCAGTCGATCTCCTGCGATCCTCTCCTTCTCATCGCCGACGAGCCCACGACGGCGCTCGATGTGACGGTTCAGGCAGAGGTGCTGGATCTGCTTCGCAGCCTGCACAAGCGCCTCGACTCGGCGATCATCCTGATCACGCATGACATGGGTGTCGTCGCCGACCTGGCGGACCGCATCATGGTGATGAAGAACGGCGTCGTGGTCGAGACCGGCACGGTCGAGAAGATCTTCCACGAGCCAGAGCACCCTTACACGCAGCAGCTGCTCGCGTCGGTGCCCCACCTCGGCCTCGGCGTGCTCGACGAGGCGCAGGCGGGCCCTGCCGAGGTCGTCGCCGACGTGCCTTCCGTGTCGTCGATCCGCGAGCGTGCCTCGGAGGTGGCCGACGAGGTCGTCGAGACCCGCACGCCCGTCCTGTCATTCCAGGACGTCGCCATCGACTATCCGAAGCGTGGCCGCATCCCCGCATTCCGTGCCGCGGAGCACATCGATCTCGACATCTACCCTGGTGAGATCGTCGGTCTCGTGGGCGAGTCGGGTTCGGGCAAGACGACGCTCGGTCGCGCGGCGATCGGCCTTCTCCCGATCGCGGAGGGCAAGCTCCTCACGGTCGGCACGGACATCTCGAACGCCACGCAGAAGGACCTGTTCGCGATCCGCCGCAAGACCGGCATCGTGTTCCAGGACCCGGCGTCGTCGCTGAACCCCCGCATGCCGATCGGACAGTCGATCGGGGAGCCGATCCTGCTGGCGGGGGAGGCGAAGGGCCGCGACCTCGACCGTCGGGTCGAGGAGCTCCTCAACCAGGTCGAGCTGCCCTCGTCGTACCGCAACCGCTTCCCGCACGAGCTGTCGGGCGGTCAGCGCCAGCGTGTCGGCATCGCCCGCGCGCTCGCGCTCGCACCCCAGCTGCTCGTCGCCGACGAGCCGACGTCCGCGCTCGACGTGTCGGTGCAGGCGCGCTTCCTCGACCTGCTGCAGGAGCTTCAGGCTCAGCTGCAGTTCGCGTGCCTGTTCATCAGCCATGACCTCGCGGTCGTCGACATCCTGGCGCACCGGATCGCGGTGATGCACCACGGCAAGCTCGTCGAGACGGGCACGCGCGACCAGATCCTGCGCGGCGCCAACGACCCCTACACGCAGCGCCTGATCGCCGCCGTGCCGGTGCCGAACCCCGAGGAGCAGCGCATCCGCCGCGAGGCCCGTGCCGCCCTGCTGCAGCGCACGGGAGTCGGCGCCGAGAGCTGACGGCGGGGGAGGGAGTGCGCCGTGCAGGGCTCTCCCTTGTAGAATGGAACGTCGGCATCCCGGCGCAATCCCCTTCTGCATAGGAAATCCTTCATGGCGCACGCCCTCCGTCCCGACCTCCGCAACGTCGCGATCGTCGCGCACGTCGACCACGGCAAGACCACCCTCGTCGACGCGATGCTGCGCCAGACGGGCTCGTTCGGCGAGCACGCTCACGTCGAGGAGCGGGCGATGGACTCGAACGATCTCGAGCGCGAAAAGGGCATCACGATCCTCGCCAAGAACACGGCGATCACCTACAACGGCGCGCACACCGAGTCGCCCGTCACCATCAACGTCATCGACACCCCGGGGCACGCCGACTTCGGAGGCGAGGTCGAGCGTGGCCTGTCCATGGTCGACGGCGTCGTGCTTCTCGTGGACGCCAGCGAGGGCCCGCTTCCGCAGACGCGCTTCGTGCTGCGAAAGGCGCTCGAGGCCAAGCTCCCCGTCATCCTGCTGGTCAACAAGACCGACCGTCCCGACGCGCGGATCGCGGAGGTGGAAGAGGAGGCCCACGACCTGCTGCTGGGCCTGGCATCCGACCTCGTCGATGATGTTCCCGACCTCGACGTCGACGCGCTGCTCGACGTTCCCGTCGTCTACGCGTCGGGTCGCGCCGGCGCCGCCTCCCGTAATCGCCCCGCCAACGGCTCGCTTCCCGACAACGACGACCTGGAGCCGCTGTTCGAGGCGATCCTGGAGCACGTGCCGGCGCCCTCGTACGACGACGAGGCTCCGCTGCAGGCATGGGTGACCAACCTCGACTCGAGCCCCTTCCTCGGCCGCCTGGCGCTCCTGCGCGTCTTCAACGGCACCCTCAAGAAGGGCCAGACGGTCGCGTGGGTGCGCCACGACGGCTCGCACTCGAACGCGCGCATCACCGAGCTGCTCAAGACCCGTGCCCTCGAGCGCTACCCTGCCGAGGAGGCCGGCCCCGGCGACATCGTCGCGATCGCGGGCATCGAGGAGATCACGATCGGCGAGACGATCGCCGATCCCGAAGACGTTCGTCCGCTGCCGGCGATCACCGTCGACGAACCCGCCATCTCGATGACGATCGGCACCAACACGTCGCCGCTCGTCGGCAAGGTCAAGGGCCACAAGGTCACGGCCCGAATGGTCAAGGACCGTCTTGACCGCGAGCTCATCGGCAACGTGTCGCTGCGCGTCGTCGACATCGGGCGCCCCGACGCCTGGGAGGTGCAGGGGCGCGGCGAGCTGGCCCTCGCCATCCTCGTCGAGAACATGCGCCGTGAAGGCTTCGAGCTGACGGTCGGCAAGCCGCAGGTCGTCACGAAGCGGGGCGAAGACGGCAAGCTCAAGGAGCCGTACGAGCACCTGACGATCGACGCCCCGGAGGAGTACCTGGGGGCCATCACGCAGCTCCTCGCAGCTCGCAAGGGCCGAATGGAGACGATGGTCAACCACGGCACCGGCTGGGTGCGCATGGAATTCGTGGTCCCCTCGCGCGGCCTCATCGGCTTCCGCACCGAGTTCCTCTCGGCGACGCGCGGCACTGGCATCGCCAATGCGATCTCTCATGGCTACGACGACTGGGCCGGCCACATCCAGTCGCGCCAGAACGGCTCTATCGTGGCCGACCGAGCGGGGGTCGTCACCCCGTTCGCGATGATGGCGCTGCAGGAGCGCATGACGTTCTTCGTGCAGCCGACCGAAGAGGTGTACGAGGGCATGGTCGTGGGCGAGAACAGCCGCGCCGACGACATGGACGTCAACATCACCAAGGAGAAGAAGCTCACAAACATGCGCTCGTCGACCGCCGACGAGCTCGAGCGTCTGACCCCGCCGCGTCAGCTGTCCCTGGAGGAGAGCCTCGAGTTCGCACGCGACGACGAGTGCGTCGAGGTCACGCCCGAGAAGGTGCGCATCCGCAAGGTGATCCTGGACGCCACCGAGCGCGGCCGCGCGACGGCCCGTCTCAAGCGCCAGGACGCGAACGCCTGACGCGTCAGGCGCGCAGGACCTTCGCCATCGCCTTGCCCTTCGCGAGCTCGTCGACGAGCTTGTCCATGTAGCGCAGCTTCTGCATGAAGGGGTCTTCGATCGTCTCGACCCGCACGCCGCAGACCACGCCCGTGATGAGCGAGGCGTTCGGGTTGAGGCTGGCTTGCTCGAAGAACTCCGGCAGCGGAGTGCTCGCGGCGATGTGGCGCTCGAGCTCGTGCTGCTCGTAGCCCGTGAGCCAGCGCAGCACTTCGTCGAGCTCGTCTTTCGTGCGGCCCTTGCGCTCCACCTTCTGCACATACAGCGGGTACACCGCGGCGAAGGCCATGCGCTCCAGTCTGCTGCTCATGTCGGAAGCGTATCCCTACCGCACTTCTGAGACGAGGATGGCGCTCGTCTCGGCAGCGAGCGCCTCGAAGACGTGCGGCTCATCCCCGGCGTAGCGCAGATAGTCCCCCGGCTGCAGCTCGAACGGTGCATCGGAAGGCCCCACGAGCGCCCGTCCGCTGACGAGCACGACATGCTCCGTCGTGCCCGGCCCGTGGGGGAGGGAGCGCCGCGGGGCGCCGAGCTCGGCACGGATGAGGTAGAGGTCGCTGCGCGCCTGGGGGGACCCCGCCGCCAGGAGGAGCGCCTCGTAAGGAGATTCTGCAGAGCGGATGCCGGGGCGGTCGGCGGCGCGGATGATGTGTGGTCCTGCACGCCCGTCTTCGACGAAGACGGAGAACGGCACGCCCAGCGCGGTCGCGATGGCCCAGAGGGTCTCGACGCTCGGGTTCCCCGCGCCGCCTTCGAGCTGCGAGACCGTGGCCTTCGACACGGCGGCGCGACGGGCGAGCTCTGACACGCTGAGGCCGGCGCGCTCGCGCTCGCGTCGCAGGGCGCGTGCGATGCGTGAGCCGAGTGGTTCCATTGCGCCCTCCTGGGATCGTCATCCGAACGCGCGGACTGTGAGATGCGTTCAGTATGTCAAACGACCGGCTGATTTGACGAACACTCGTGCTGTCGCGCATCATGAGGGCATGTCGTCCAGCGCATCGCCCGAGGCCGAGGAAGCGCGCCTGGAGACTCGTCGCGCCTGGCGCGAAGCGCTCGGCGTCGCGCTCGCCACGAGCGCGTACGGCGTCTCCTTCGGTGCGCTGTCGGTGGCGTCGGGGCTTGATCTGTGGCAGACGTGCGTCCTCAGTCTTCTGATGTTCACCGGTGGCTCTCAGTTCGCGTTCGTCGGCGTGATCGGCGCCGGGGGCCTGGCCGCGGCACCCGCCGCGATCGCGTCGGCGGGCCTGCTCGGCGCCCGCAACGTCGCCTATGGCCTGCGGATGTCTCCCGTGGTGGGCCGCGGGTTCTGGCGGCGCGCGGCCGCTGCTCACATCACGATCGACGAGTCGACGGCGGTGTCTCTCGCGCAGACCCGGCTCGCGGCGCGGCGCGTGGGCTTCTGGGCCACCGGCATCGGCATCTGGGTCGGCTGGAACGTCTCGACCCTCGCGGGGGCGCTGCTGGGCGATGTGCTCGGCGACCCTCGTGCGTACGGGCTCGATGCCGCGGCTGCTGCGGCCTTCCTGGCGCTGCTGTGGCCGCGACTGCGCCGTCGTCAGGCCGTCGCGGTGGGGATTGCGGCCGCCGTGGTCGCGACCGCGCTCACGCCGGTGCTGATGCCCGGCATCCCCGTGCTCGTCGCGGCTGTCGTCGCCGTGGTGGTCGGGTGGACGAACTGGCTGGGCGCGCGCGAGAACGGCGTCGGCGCGAAGGAGTCCGTCACACCATGACACTGTGGAACGCCGTGCTTCTCGCCGCGATCGTGTGCGTCGCTCTCAAGACGGTCGGCTACCTCATCCCGCCGCGCTGGTTCGAGGCGCCCGCTCCATCGCGGATCGTCGACCTGCTGACCGTCGCGCTGCTCGCCGCGCTCGTCGCAGTGCAGAGCCTGGGCGTCGGGCAGCAGATCACTGTCGATGCGCGCGTGCCCGCGCTCCTCGTGGCGGCGGGGCTTCTTCTCCTGCGTGCACCGTTCCTTGTCGTGGTGGTCGCCGCCGCCGTGGTCGCTGCGCTGCTGCGCCTGTGGGGCTGGGCGGCGTGATCCGCCCTAGACTGACCCGGTGGCAACGAACGTGACGCGAGCGGGCACCTGGATCGTCGCGTTCGTCGTCGGCGTGGTCTACGGCGTCGCCGGCACGATCGGGCAGGCGGCCAGCTGGGGGTGGCTCCCCGTCGGCCTGGTCGTAGCCGTCGTCGGCGCGGCCGCGATCGTCGCGGCTGTGCGTCTGCTGACGGCAGACCGGTGGTCGGCCCTGTCGACGGGGCTCGGCATCATGCTGGCGACGCTCGTGTTCTCGGGACGCGGCCCCGGCGGTTCGGTCATCGTGCCGCAGCCCGCCGAGGGGTCGCTCTCGACCGGCATCGTCTGGACGCTCATCGTGCCCGTCATCACCGCCGTCCTCGTCGCGTGGCCCTCGACCGCTTCGCGCGGTCCGTCGCGCTGACGACGAACTAGACTGAAAGGGTGACGTATGTGATCGCCCTGCCCTGTGTGGATGTGAAGGACCGTGCGTGCATCGACGAATGCCCCGTCGACTGCATCTACGAGGGTGAGCGGTCGCTGTATATCCACCCCGACGAGTGCGTCGACTGCGGTGCGTGCGAACCCGTCTGCCCCGTCGAGGCGATCTACTACGAAGACGACCTTCCCTCCGAATGGCAGGACTACTACACGGCCAACGTCGAGTTCTTCGAGGACATCGGATCTCCCGGCGGCGCCGCCAAGGTCGGCGTGATCCCCAAGGACCACCCGCTGATCGCCGCGCTCCCGCCGCAGTCGCACTGATGGGCGTCCGAGACCTCGCCGACTACCCGTGGGACGCCGTCGCTCCCTTCGCGGAGAAGGCACGCTCTCACCCGCAGGGCATCGTCGACCTCTCGATCGGGTCGCCTGTCGACCAGACGCCGGCCGTCGTCGTCGAGGCGCTGAAGGCGGCGAGCGACGCCCACGCGTATCCCCAGACCGTAGGCACGCCGGCTCTTCGCGAGGCGATCGTCGACTGGTATGCGCGCCGCCGCGGCGTGCACGGCCTGACGACCGCAGACGTGCTGCCGACCGTCGGCTCCAAGGAGCTGGTGGCGCTGCTGCCTCTCCTGCTCGACCTCGGTCCCGGTGACATCGTGGTGCATCCGCGCGCGGCGTATCCGACCTACGAGGTCGGGGCGCGCCTCGTCGGCGCCACGCCGGTCGCTGCCGACGACCCGTCGGAGTGGCCTGAGGGCGCTCGGCTCGTATGGATCAACACGCCCGGCAACCCGGACGGCCGCGTGCTCGGGGTCGGGGAGCTCGCCGCGGCGGTGGCGCGGGCACGAGAGATCGGAGCCGTGCTGGCGTCCGACGAGTGCTACGCAGAGCTCGGCTGGGAAGGAGAGTGGGCGCACGAGCCCGTCCCGAGCGTGCTCGACCCGCGTGTGACCGGCGGCGATCGATCGGGTCTCCTGTCCGTGTACTCGCTCAGCAAGCAGTCCAATCTCGCCGGCTACCGTGCGGCTCTGCTTGCCGGCGATCCGGCGATCGTCGCGCGTCTGCTGACGGCGCGCAAGCACCTCGGGCTCATGCTGCCGGCTCCCGTGCAGGCGGTCATGGCGGTCGCGCTGGGCGACGATGCTCATGTCAGCGAGCAGCGCGAGCGCTACCGCCGTCGCCGCGGCATCCTCAAGCCGGCCATCGAGACGGCGGGTTTCCGGATCGATCACAGTGAGGGCGGGCTGTACCTGTGGGCAACGGCGGGTGAGGACGCGTGGGACTCCATGGCGCGTCTGGCGGCCATCGGCATCCTCGCGGGGCCGGGTCACTTCTACGGCACGCACTTCCCTCAGCACGTGCGGTTCTCGCTCACCGCGACTGACGAGCGCATCGAAGAGGCTGCCCGCCGACTCGCCGCCGCCGGGTCGGTGCACTGACTCGCCGCTGTGTGCTTTGTAGGTTTCCACGATCGGAACCGGCGATGCTTTGGCGGAGTCCGGAGTAGGCCTCCGGGCGCACTAGGCTGTAAAGGCGCCCAGATCGACCGCAAGGAGGCTTCGTGAGCGAGTCGGGATTCCCCCAGCAGGCCACCATCACCATCGGTGACCGGACGGCAGAGCTGCCGGTCCTGCAAGGCGCAGACGGGAATCCGAGCGTCGACTTCTCGACCTTCACGAAGCAGACGGGTCACACGGCACTCGACTACGGCTTCGTGAACACGGCCTCCACGAAGTCCGCGATCACTTTCATCGACGGCGACGAGGGAATCCTGCGCTACCGCGGATATCCCATCGAGCAGATCGCCAAGAACAGCACCTACCTCGAGGTGGCGTGGCTCCTGCTCTACGGCGAGCTCCCGACCGCTGACGAGCTGGCTGAGTGGGACGAGAAGATCCGTCACCACACCCTGTTGCACGAAGACCTCAAGCGCTTCTTCTCGGCTCTGCCGCACACGGCGCACCCGATGTCGATGCTGTCGGCCGCCACGGCTGCCCTCTCGACGTACTACGAGGGCCAGTCGGATCCGAACAACCCGGAGCACATCGAGCTCAATACGATTCGCCTGCTGGCCAAGCTCCCCGTGATCGCGGCATACGCGCACAAGAAGAGCATCGGGCAGGCGTTCCTGTACCCCGACAACTCGCTCAGCTTCGTCGACAACTTCCTCAAGCTGAACTTCGGGGTCCTGGCCGAGGAATACCATGTCAATTCCGTCATGTCGCGCGCGCTTGAGCGTCTGCTGATTCTCCACGAAGACCACGAGCAGAACGCCTCGACCTCGACCGTGCGACTCGTCGGCTCGACCGGAGCCAACCAGTTCTCGTCGATCTCGGCCGGAATCAACGCGCTCTACGGGCCGCTGCACGGTGGCGCCAACGAGGCCGTCCTCGACATGCTGGGTCGCATCCGTGACTCCGGTGAGTCGGTCGAGCGCTTCGTCGAGCGGGTCAAGAACAAGGAAGACGGTGTGAAGCTCATGGGCTTCGGGCACCGGGTGTACAAGAACTACGACCCGCGCGCCAAGCTCGTGAAGGAGTCGGCCGACGAGGTGCTCGCCGAACTCGGCGTTCACGACCCGCTGCTCGACCTCGCGAAGGAGCTCGAGGAGATCGCCCTCAATGACGACTACTTCAAGGAGCGTCGTCTCTACCCGAACGTCGACTTCTACACGGGCGTCATCTACAAGGCCATGGGCTTCCCGACGCGCATGTTCACCGTCCTGTTCGCGATCGGGCGTCTGCCCGGCTGGCTCGCGCACTGGCGCGAGATGCAGCTCGACCCGCAGACCAAGATCGGTCGCCCGCAGCAGCTCTACACGGGGGCGGCGCGCCGCGACTATCCCGGTGCCTGAATCGTTGTCCGCTCTCGACGGTCCGCCCTGTGGGCCCTAGTGTGAGCGCATGACCCGAACCGACCTCGACCACGCCAGCATGAGTGGCCTCGACTCCGGCGGTGCCGGCTGGGACGACGGGTTCGCCCCGGTCGTCCCCGGCCTGGGTGAGACGGTGGACGGAACCGTCGGCGTCGTGCAGGGGTTCGTCGGCCTCGTCACGGTCCTCGTGATCGGCGGGATCGTCTTCAGCATCGTGGTCGGCGTGCGCAAGTACCGCATCCTGCGGGATGCCGGTGCCGATCCGTTCACCGTCGACGCGGCGGTGGCAGCCAAAGTGCTGAAGAGCGACATGCTCGCGCCTGGCACGCCTCAGCCGGCGGAGCGCTCGGTCGAGGAGCGTCTGCGCGAGCTCGATGACCTTCGCGGGCGAGGCGTCATCACCGATGACGAGCACCGCGAGGCGCGTGCTGCCGTGCTCCGCGGATCCTGACGGCGGCGTCGCCGCGGTACGGATGCCGTCAGGCGTGGAGCGCCTCGTTGAGCGTCACCCCGACGCCTGCCCGCTGCACAGCCTCGATCGCGCCCGTGAGTGAGTTGCGACGGAACAGCAGGCCGTTGCGACCCGAGAGGTCGGCGCCCTTGACCGAGGGGCGCGTGCCATCGGCGCGGACGGGCTCATCCGCGAGCACGATCTTCGCCCCCGCCGTCACGTAGAGGCCCGCCTCGACGACGCAGTCGTCGCCGAGCGAGATGCCGATGCCGGCGTTGGCTCCGAGAAGCGTGCGGGCGCCGATCGTGACCCTGTGGCTGCCTCCGCCAGACAGAGTCCCCATGATCGAGGCGCCGCCGCCGATGTCGCTGCCGTCGCCGACGATGACGCCCTGCGAGATGCGGCCTTCGACCATGGAGGCGCCCAGGGTGCCGGCGTTGAAATTGACGAATCCCTCGTGCATGACCGTCGTGCCGGGCGAGAGGTAGGCGCCCAGGCGCACGCGCGACGCGTCGGCGATGCGCACACCCGCGGGAACGACGTAGTCGGTCAGCCGGGGGAACTTGTCGAGTCCCTGCACCTGGATGCCGGCGCGCTGGAGGCGCGAGCGCAGGCGCACGAGGTCGTCGGGGTGAACCGGGCCGGCGTTCGTCCACGCGACGTTGGGCAGGTGGGCGAAGATGCCGGCCAGATTCAGGTCGTTGGGTGCCACGAGCCGGTGCGACAGCGCGTGCAGGCGCAGATAGGCGTCGGACGTGCCGGCGGGCTCGGCATCCAGGTCGATCTGAGTCACGACCACCTCGATGCGCACGCCGCGGCGCTCATCGGGCCCGGCCGAGGCGGCGAGGCCGGCCGTGTCGGCCTGCTCGGGCGCGCGGCCGAGGGCAGGGGAAGGGAACCATGTGTCGAGGACGACGCCGCCCTCCGTCACGGTCGCAAGTCCGGCACCCCACACCCAACGCTGATCGCTCATTCTTCAAGGCTATCGGGCCGCGGAGGCCGCCTCCGACGCGCGTCACTAGACTCGACGTCATGCCCAGGCTGGACCTCACTGCTTCCTCGCTCGACATCACGCGCGCCATCTGCGACATCCCGAGCGTCTCGGACGATGAGACGAGGCTCGCCGACGCCATCTTCGACGCCGTGAGCAGCGCCGCCCACCTGCACGTCGAGCGCGACGGCGACACGATCATCGCGCGCACCCGGCTGGGCCGTCCGCAGCGCGTGGCCATCGCGGGGCACATAGACACGGTGCCCATCAACGCGAATCTTCCGACGCGCGACATCGAGATCGACGGTGAGCCGTTCCTCTGGGGCCGCGGGACCGTAGACATGAAGGCCGGCGTGGCCGTGCAGCTCAAGCTCGCGGCGGAGCTGGTCGCCCCGCGTGTCGACCTCACCTGGATCTGGTACGACCACGAAGAGGTCGATTCGGAGCGCAATGCCCTCACGCGGCTCTCGGCCACCCGTCCCGACGTCTTCGACGCCGATTTCGCGATCCTCGGTGAGCCGTCGAACGGCGAGGTGGAGGGGGGATGCAACGGCACGCTCCGCGCCGTCGTGCGCACGCAGGGCGTCCGCGCCCACAGCGCCCGATCGTGGGTCGGCGAGAACGCGATCCACAAGGCCGCGCCGATCCTCGCGCGGCTGGCGGAGTACCGCCCCCGCGACCTCGAGGTGGAGGGCCTCGTCTACCGGGAAGGGCTCAACGCCGTCGGGATCCGCGGCGGCATCGCCGGCAACGTGATCCCTGACGCGTGCGAGGTCGAGGTGAACTACCGGTTCGCCCCCAAGCGGACGCCTGAGGAGGCCGCTGAGCACGTGCGCGACGTCTTCGCCGGGTTCGAGGTCGAGATCGTCGACCTCTCCGGCGGTGCGCGTCCGGGACTCGACGCCCCGCTCGCGCAGGAGTTCCTCGCCGCGGTCGGTGCGCAGCCGCGCCCCAAATACGGCTGGACCGATGTCGCCCGGTTCTCAGCGATGGGGGTCCCCGCCGTCAATTACGGGCCTGGCGACCCGCATCTGGCTCACCATGACGAGGAGCGGGTCTCCGTCGCGCAGATCGACGCCGTAGAACGGGGTCTTCGGGCGTGGCTGACGTCCTCCTGAGAGCGCCCGTCCGCGCCGAATTCGCGCGGGTCGCACTTCGGGTCGCGGCCGTCTATCTCCTCGCGCGGGTCGTCACGACCGGATTCCTGCTGCTGGCGAGCATGCTCGCCGTCCCCCAGTCGCGGTTCGGGGCCGATCCCACGATCGGCTCGTTCGTCATGGGCTGGGACGCCGAGTGGTACTCGTTCATCGCCGGTCACGGCTATCCCTCCGAGCTGCCACGGGGCGACGACGGCCGCGTGACCACCAACCAGTGGGCGTTCATGCCGCTGTACCCGATGATCGCGGGACTGGTCGGGGTGCCGTTCGGGCAGTATGCCGTCGGCGCTCTCGGAGTCTCTCTCGTGGCCGGCTACCTGTCGGCGCTCGTCCTGTTCCACCTGCTGCGGCCCCGGCTGGATGAGACGACCACCATGTGGGCGGTCGTCTTCTTCGTCAGCGGTCCGCTCGCCGCGCTGTTCCAGGTGGGGTACGCCGAGCCGCTGTTCCTGCTGTGGCTCTTCTGCGCCCTCTGGTGCGTGACGCGGCGGCGGTACGCGTGGCTCTACCTTCTCATTCCTCTCATGGGGTATACACGCCCGGGAGTGCTGGCGTTCTCGCTCTTCCTCGCGCTGTTCGGCGTCTGGCGCTGGTTCTCCCGCCGCCGGGAGGCGCTGGCGGCAGTCGAGGTCGTCCACATCGTCGCCCTCGGCCTCCTGGCCGCCGTGGTCGGGTTCTCCTGGCAGTACATCGCGGGGGTGGTGACCGGAGAGCCGGACGCCTACCTCGAGACGGAGCTGAGCTGGCGGCGCGCATGGACGGGGGAGAGCGGCGGCTTCGTTCCGTTCGACGGCTTCGTGCGTGCCTCGGCCATCTGGTTCCGCCTGTGGGGACAGCCGGAGTGGGCAGGCTACGTCGCCCTGGGCCTGGTGCTCGTCGCCGTCGCGGCCCTCCTGCTGTTCGCGCCCGCCGTGCGCCGACTGGGCGTCGAGCTGCGCCTGTGGTCGGTCAGCTATCTGGTGTACCTCCTTGCGGTGTTCTTCCCGCAGTCGAGCCTCTTCCGCCTGCTGGTGCCGGTGTCCCCGCTGTTCGGCGCCCTCGCCGTTCCCCGATCGACCGCGTGGCGGGTCGGAGTGCTGATGGCGTGCCTGGCCGGGCAATGGTGGTGGATCTACAGCATGTACGCCCTCGCGAACACGTACTACCAGATCCCCTGAGCGGCTCTCCTGGGTACGATGGTCAGGCCTGGAGCGTCTTTCCTGCTCAGACCGGTAAACTTGTCCGGGTAGCCAACGAAAGGGAGCCGCAATGGCAGCCATGAAGCCGCGAACCGGTGACGGACCGATGGAAGCCGTGAAGGAGGGTCGCCTCATCATCGTGCGCGTCCCCCTCGAGGGTGGCGGCCGTCTTGTCGTCTCGGTGAACGACGACGAGGCGAAGGAACTCCACAGCGTTCTCGGGCAGGTCGTCGGCGCAGCCTGACCTGCTCTGCAGACGGAAGGCCGGTCTTCGGACCGGCCTTTGTCGTCTTCGGCGTCAGCGCTCGACGGGCGTGGTGGTCGTCAGCTGCAGCAGGCCTTCGCCGACGATGGAGAGTGCCCCGAGGACCGCGGGTGAGGCCTGCGTCTCCTGGATCAGCGACCGGTAGGCGCTCGTGACCGCGTCGCGCTTGACGGGGTCGGCGACGGCTCCGCCTGCCAGCACACGCGGGACCAGCACCGTGCCGCCGGCGCGGACGAGACGCAGGCCGTGTTCGACGTATTCGATGACGCCTTCGGGATCGGCGTCGACGAGAACGATGTCGTACGACGCCTCGTTCATGCGCGGAAGGACGTCGGAGGCGCGACCGCTGATGAAGCGGGCTCGCGCGGGAGGGATCTTCGCGTCGGCGAAGGCCCCGCGAGCGGCAGCCAGGTGCTCGCGCTCGATGTCGATCGTGGTGAGGGTCGCGCGCGGTGAGCCGTGGAGGAGCCACAGCCCCGAAACGCCTCCGCCCGTGCCGATCTCGACGATGTTGAGCGCCGCGGTCGCTGCCGCGATGACGGCGCACTGCGCGCCCACGGTCGCGCTGATGGGGTCGGCGCCGAGCTCGAGCGCGTGTGCGCGCGCACGTCCGATCGTGTCGGGTTCGATCGTGGCCTCGTCTGCAAACCGGCGGATCGCCTCGATGTCGCGCATGGGGTGGACCTCCTGTGCCAGCGTACGTCCCCTGCACGCCGCGGCGCCGCAGGCGCACGGGTAACCTTGGAGCCATGTTCTTCGGAATCGACATGGAGAAGATCGTCATCATCCTGGTGGTCGCGGCGCTCCTGCTCGGTCCCGATCGGCTGCCCCACTACGCCGAGCTTCTGGCGAAGCTCACAGTCCGTGTGCGGGACTGGCTCACCGACGCTCGCTCACGCGTCAAGGACGAGATGGGCGAGGAGTTCGAGGAGATCGACTGGCGAAAGCTCGATCCCCGCCAATACGACCCTCGCCGGATCATCCGCGAGGCGCTCATCGATGACGCGCCCTTGACCCCTCCCGCCTCGCGCGGGGCCTCGACGACGCCCGTCGCGGGGGCGTCCGCTGCCGTCGTGGCATCCACGGCGACGGCGGGTTCGGCGGCGTCCGCTGCTTCCGCGTCGCCCGTGTTCCGGCCCGACGGCGAGGTGCCGTTCGACTCCGAAGCGACCTGAGGCAGGGGCGATTCGCCTGCGCCGAGCTAGGCGGGAGCGACAGGCAGACTGCGTCCCGCCAGACCGCGCGGCCGGGATGCCAGCTGCGCCGCGATCGCCGTCAGCGCCTGCGCCGCGGGGTCATCCGGATCGGTCGCGACGATCGGCGTCCCTGTGTCGCCGCCCGCCCGCAGGCCCGGACTGAGGGGGACGGATCCGAGGAGCGGCACGGTGACGGCATCGCGCCCCGCGTCGGACTCACTGAGCGCCCGGGCCACCGCCTCGCCCCCGCCCGCGCCGAAGAGGTCGAGGGTCGTCCCGTCGGGGAGCGTGAGGGCAGCCATGTTCTCGACGACGCCGATGACGCGCTGTCCGGTCTGACGGGCGACCAGCCCGCTCCGGACGGCGACGTCGGATGCCGCGGACTGCGGCGTCGTGACGACCAGCACATCGGCGTGGGGAAGCAGCTGTCCGACCGAGATGGCGACATCACCGGTTCCGGGCGGCATGTCGATCAGCAGCACGTCGAGATCGCCGAAGAAGACGTCGGTGAGGAATTGGCTGACGGTGCGGTGGAGCATCGGCCCGCGCCAGGCGACGGCCCCAGCGGAGGGGGCGTCGCGCGGCAGGAACATGCCGATGGAGATCGCCTTCACGCCGTAGGCGACGGGAGGGAGCATGAGCTCCCCGACGCGGGTGGGCTGGGGCGGGAGCCCGTCGTCTTCGATGAGCCCCAGGAGCGCGGGGATCGAGAAGCCGTGCACGTCGGCGTCGATCAGGCCGACGGCCAGGCCCCGGTCGGCGAGGGCGACAGCGAGGTTCGCCGTGACAGTCGACTTGCCGACCCCGCCCTTCCCGCTCGTGACGGCGATGACCCGCGTGAGGGAATCGGGTCCGAACGGCATCGTGCGGGCGGGACCGCGCAGTCGCTCCGTGAGGGCCGTGCGCTGCGCGGGGGTCATGACTCCGACCTGCACCTCGACGTCGCGGATGCCGGCGACGGAGGCCGCGGCATCCCGCACCTCGCGCTCGATCCGATCGGCCGCGGGGCAGCCCACGATCGTCAGGGCGATCGCGACACGCGCGGTGTCGCCGTCGACGGTGACCTCACGCACCATGTCGAGCTCGCCGATCGGACGACGCAGCTCGGGATCGACGACGGCCGAGACGGCACGTCGGACGTCTTCGGATGTCATGGGCGCGAGCCGTCGTCGTGGGACTCCCGCTGGTCGCGCTCGTCGAGCTGCTCGAGCAGGCGCCCGAGCTCCTGACGCAGGGCGTCGCGGGTGACGATGCCCTCCGTCAGCTCCGTCAGGCTCATGCGCAGCGCCACGACCTCGCGGGCGAGGTACTCCGTGTCGGCGAGGTTGCGCTCGGCGCGCTGACGGTCCTGCTCGATCTGCACGCGGTCGCGGTCGTCCTGTCGGTTCTGGGCGAGAAGGATGAGGGGCGCGGCATAGGACGCCTGGAGCGAGAGCACGAGTGTCAGCACGGTGAACCCGTACTCCTGAGAGTCGAACCGCAGCCATTCGGGGGCGAGCGTGTTCCAGGAGATCCAGCCCAGGCAGAACACCGTGAGGAGCAGGAGGAACATCGGGGTGCCCATCGCGCGCGCGACCCACTCGGTGAACCGGCCGAAGCGGTCGCTCGACCGCTGCGGCGGGCGGCGGGCGGCGCGGCCGAGGGGTGCGTCGAACGACTCCTGACGGGTGATGCGCGCCATCATCGCCTCCCCATCGTCGAGGCCGCCGACGCGGCGCCTTCATCGTCGGAGTCGTGCGAACGCCAGTCCTCGGGAAGCAGGTAGTCGAGCACGTCGTCGACGCTCACGACGCCCACGAGGTGGTGCGCGTCGTCGACCACGGGAAGGGAGACGAGGTTGTAGCTCGCGAGCAGGCGCGCCACTTCGGCGGCGGAGCCCGAGACGGGAATCGGGTCGACGGTGTCGTCGATGATCGCCCCGAGGCGCTCGTGCGGCGGGTAGCGCAGCATCCGCTGGAAATGCACGGTGCCGAGCAGGCGCCCGGTCGGCGTCTCATACGGAGGGAGAGTGACGAAGACCGCGGCCGCGAGAGCGGGGTGCAGCTCGTGACGGCGGATGAGGGCGAGCGCCTCGGCCACGGTGGCGTCGGCCGACAGGACGATCGGCTCGCTCGTCATGAGACCGCCCGCGGTGTCGGCGCCGTACTTGAGCAGCTCCCGGACGTCTTCCGCCTCTTCCGGCTCCATCAGCTCGAGGAGCTCTTCACGCTGGTGCTCCGGCAGCTGTGCGAGGACGTCTGCCGCGTCGTCGGGCTCCATCTGGTCGAGGATGTCGGCCGCACGCTCGTCGCCCAGGGCTTCGAGGATGTGCACCTGGTCGTCTTCGGGCATCTCCTCGAGCGCGTCGGCGAGACGATCGTCGGGAAGCTCCTCAGCCACCTCGAGCAGCCGCTCGTCCGGAAGGTCGAGCAGCGTGTTGGCGAGGTCGGCGGGCTTCAGTTCCGAGTAGCTGGCCACGAGCTGCTCGGCAGACTGCGCCTCACCGGGCGTCGAATGCTCACGGACGTCGGCCCACTGTGCGAACGTCGTGGGGCCCTTCGCGAACGGCGAGGCGCTCGTCTTGGGCTTGCGGAGGAAGAGCTGTCCGATGTCCCAGTCGCCCAGGCGGTTGCGCTCGATGGCGACGTCTTCGATGACCGCCACGCCCGAGCCGTCGCGGAAGTACACGCGGCGGCCCAGCAGCTCGGCCATGACGCGCACCTCGCCGCCGCGCTGCTGGAAGCGGCGCACATTGATGAGGCCGGTGGTGATGACCTGCCCCGGGACGATGGAAGTCACGCGCCCGATCGACAGAAATACGTGACGGCGGCCGGGGATCTCGATCACGAGACCGACGACACGGGGCGGGTCGTCTTTTCGATAGATGACGACGACATCCCGGACCTTGCCGAGCCGGTCGCCGGCGGGGTCGAAGACGGCGCACCCGACCAGGCGCGCGACGAAAACCCGCTGCGTACTCACCCGTCCAGCGTAGTGCGCTTGATATGGGATCGTCCGGTGCGCCCCCAGCGCGCGTCGAATGGCCCCGTGAGAGGATGGAAGGGTGAGCATGATCGGCGGGACACCGAAGGAGCACGGCGAGACTATCGCCGACTTCCCCTCTTACGAGGCTGCCCAGAAGGCCGTCTCCTCACTGATCGCGGCCGAGATCCCCGCCAAGGACATCGCCATCGTGGGGCGCGGCCTGCGCTCTGTCGAGACGGTCACCGGGCGGCTGGGCTACGCGGCGGCCGCGCGCTCGGGAGCCATCAACGGCATCCTGCTCGGTCTGCTGTTCTCGGCGATCTTCGTGCTCGGCACCCCGAACGCCGCTGTCCAGCTCTTCGTTGGCGTCATGTTCGTGGGCATCGCGATCGGCATGCTGATGAGCCTCATCACCTACAGCGTCCTGCGCCGTCGCCGCGACTACACGTCGATGACACAGCTGATCGCGGACCGCTATGAGGTGACCGTCCTCGCGCGCTCCCTGGCCCGCGCGCGGAACGTGCTCCGCGTGCCGGCCGCCGCTCCCGCGCCGCCGGTGGAAGAGGCCGATCTCTCGACGCCGCCGCAGTACGGAGAGCGGATCCTGCCCGGGCCGCCCGCGCCGCCGGAGGCCCCGGAGGCGCCCGCTTCCTCGACCGACGCCGACACGCCCACGACGTCGGACGACCGTCCGACAGCTCCGTGAGCCGCGCCCACGAAAGCGAGGCGGTCACGCGCGCGATCGGCGTCGACCTGCCGGCGGGCGGGGTCGAGGTGAGCTCCGAGATCGTCGTTCCCGATGGCGCGACGACGCTCATCGCGATCGCACACGGAGCCGGAGCGGGGATGGATCACCCGTTCCTGCGCGGCATCGCCGACGCATTCGCCGCCGCGGGGATCGCGACCCTGCGCTTCAACTTCCCGTACGTCGAGGCCGGACGACGGATGCCGGGGCCGGCGGTCCACGCCCTCGCGACCTGGGCCGCGGTGGCCGCGGAGGCGGCGCGCATGCTCCCAGGCGCGCGCTTCGTCGCCGCAGGCAAGTCGTACGGCGGCCGGATGGCGTCGATGGCCGCTGCTGACGGGACGATCGCGCCGGCCGCACTCGTGTACCTCGGCTACCCGCTCCACCCGCCGGGGCGCCCCGAGAAGCCGCGGGCGGCGCACCTCCCGTCCATCACCGCACCGCAGCTGTTCGTCGAGGGCACAGACGACCCGTTCATCCAGCCCCGCGAGCAGTTCGACGACGTCATCGCGACGTGTCGGCGCGCCGACGTGTTCTGGGTGGACGGCGGAGGGCACTCGTTCGAGGTCAAGGGTGTGAAGCGTTCCGCCGACGAGGTGGGCGCGTCACTCGCCGCGCCCGTTCTCGCGTGGCTCGGCTGACGCCGTCTCACCGGCCCGCGGCGTAGCCCGACATCCCTCTCGGATTCGCCGCCGCCCAGAGCACGCCTCGACCGGGCGCCGCGGTGTCACGGGCTCCCGCCGCGGTGATCCCCGCGGCCGACAGCCTGCCGAGACTCCATCCGCCCGTCGTCTCGACGGCGTGCCCGCGTTCGCGCAGCCCGTCGATGACGTCGGGCCCGAGACGCTCCTCGGCGACCACGCCGTCGGGGCTCCAGGTGCGCGGCCAGAAGGAGTCGATGAGCGCCGTGGTGTGGAAGGTCGGCGCATCGATCGCCTGCTGTGCCGTGTAGCCGCCGACGATCATGCGCAGGATCATCGGCAGCTGCCACTGATCCTGCTGGTCGCCGCCGGGCGTTCCCATCGCCCAGACGCCGTCGCTGTCGATCACCAGCGTGGGCGAGAGAGTCGTGCGCGGCCGGGCGCCCGGTCGCAGCGCCGCGGGGGAGCGCTCGTCCAGCCAGCACATCTGCAGGCGCGTGCCCAGGCAGAATCCGAGCGCCGGCACGGTCGGGGACGACTGCAGCCAGCCGCCGGACGGCGTGACCGAGACGACGTTCCCCCAGCGATCGACGACGTCGATGTGGCATGTGTCACCGCGCGTCGACCCGGTGCGGGTGACAGTCGGCTCGCCCGTGCCCGCGGCGCGCGCGGCGTCGGTGCGGAGCGTGGGATGGAAACCCGGCGCCCCCGCCGGCGCCCCCGGCCGCCACTGCGACGACGCGGTCGAGCCGATGAGTGCCCGCCGCGTCTCGATGTAGTCGTCCGCGAGCAGCGGAGCGGCATCCACGCCGTCGCCGAAGTGCGCATCGCGGTCGGCCAGGGCGAGCTTCAAGGCCTCGATGATCGTGTGGGCGCCCTCGGTCGTCGACGGGTCGAGCCGATCGTCCGGGAGCGGTTCGAGGATGCGCAGCGCCTGCAGGAGCGCGGGCCCCTGAGTCCAGGTGCCGGCCTTCACGATCGTGCGCCCGCGGAAGCTCGTCGTCAGGGGCGTCTCATAGCGTGCCGCCGGCTCGCTGAGATCGTCGGCGCTGAGGACCGCCGCATGGTCGCCGCCTGTCGAGTGGCGATGCGGCTTCGCCAGGTGCTCGACGGCCGCCAGCAGCTCGGTCCGCCATTGCGAGCGCGCCGCATCGATGCGCGCCGCTCGGTCGCCGGGTCCGCTGGCGGCGGCGGCGATCCGGTCGAGCACGTCGGCATACGCGGGGTTGCGGACGATCTCGCCCCCGCGCGGGAGGCGGCCCTCCGGCATCCAGAGCGCGGCCGAGTCCGTCCAGTGCTCGCGGAAGAGGTCCTCCACCCGGGCGATCGTCGCTGCGGCGGCGGGAAGGAGCGGGTGCCCGTGCCGTGCATAGTGAACGGCCGGGGCAAGGACGTCGGCCAGGTCGAGCGTGCCATGATCGCGCAGCAGCAGGAGCCAGGCGTCGACGGCGGCGGGGATGGCCGCCGCGAGCCCACCGGCGCCGGGAACGAGATCGAGTCCCTCGTCGCGGAAGTGCTCGATCGTGGCTCCTCGGGGAGCCGCTCCCTGCCCCATGAGCACGACGGGCTCAGAGCCGGCGGCGCGGAAGAGACCGACGAGATCGCCACCCGGGCCGTTAAGGTGCGGTTCGACGATGTGGAGCACGAATCCGCCCGCCACGACCGCGTCGAACGCGTTGCCGCCGCGCTCGAGGATCGCCTGTGCCGTCGCCGTCGCGAGCCAGTGGGTGGACGCCGCGAAACCGAGCGAGCCCTCGAGCTGCGGGCGTGTCGTGAACGGGGCGGGAGGAGTGAACGTCATACCGACAGCCGGGCGATCCACGCCTCGACGTCGTCGGCCGTGCGGGGGATCGCCGCCGAGAGGTTCACGGGGCCGTCGGCGGTCAGGAGGATGTCGTCCTCGATGCGCACGCCGATGCCGCGGTACTCCTCCGGCACCGTGAGGTCGTCGATCTGGAAGTACAGTCCCGGCTCGATCGTGAACACCATGCCGGGCTCCAGGATCCCGTCGTAGTACATCTCGCGGCGGGCCTGCGCGCAGTCGTGCACGTCGATGCCGAGATGGTGGCTCGTGCCGTGCACCATGTAGCGCCGGTGCTGGCCGCCCTTCTCGGGGTGAAGGGCTTCCTCCGCCGTGACCGGCAGCAGGCCCCACTCGGCGACCCGCTCGGCGATCACCGCCATCGCGGCCTCGTGCACCGAACGGAACGTCACGCCCGGCCGGGCCGCGGCGAACGCGGCGTCGGCGGCCTCACGCACCGTCTCGTACACGCGTCGCTGCGTCGGTGTGAACGTGCCCGACACCGGCAGCGTGCGAGTGATGTCCGCGGTGTAGAGGCTGTCGACCTCGACGCCCGCGTCGATGAGGATGAGGTCGCCCGGAACGACGGGCCCGTCGTTGCGCGTCCAGTGCAGGTAGCAGGCGTGGGGTCCGGAGGCGGCGATCGTGTCGTATCCCTCGCCGTTCCCGTCGATGCGGGCACGGTGGTGGAACACGCCCTCGACGGCGCGTTCGCCCCGAGGCGTCTCGATGATGCGCGGCAGGTTCGACACGATGTCGTCGAAGCCGCGGGCCGTGACCTCGACGGCGAGCTTCATCTGCTCGATCTCGTAGTCGTCCTTCACGAGCCGCAGCTCCGAGACGAAGCGCGTGAGCTCGGGGTCCTCGTCGAGCACCACGTCGCCCTCTCGCGACTCGAAGGCATCGAGGTGAGCCGTCGGGAGCCCGAGATCCGCCGCCACGCCGCCGAGGGCAGGACGCGGTCCGATCCAGAACTCGCCGATGGAGGCGTCGGCGTAGAACTCGGCCGTCGTGCGGTCGGCGCGCTCGCGAAGGTAGAGCGTCACCTCGTGCCCGTCTCCCGACGGCTCGAAGACGAGGACCGAGTCGGGGACGGTGTCGGCGGCCCACCCCGTCAGATGCGAGAACGCGGAGTGGGCGCGGAACGGGTAGTCGGTGTCGTTCGAGCGCTGCTTGAGCGATCCGGCCGGGATCACGATGCGCCGGCCGGTGAACGCGGCCGAGAGCTTCTCCCGACGCGCCGCCGCGTACGGTGCCTGGGGGCGCTGCACAGGCGCCGGCTCTGGCCGCTCGGCCCACCCCGTGGAGATCGTGTCGAGGAAGCCCTGAGGGAACGGCTGACGCCGATTCGCGTTCTCCTGGGGCTCAGCCGTCGCCTCGCTCGCGGTGCTCGGGGTCTCGGCGATCGTGTCGCTCTCGCTGGTGCTCATGGCATCCAGTCTCGCACTTCGCGCCCGGCGGGGGACAGGGTGCGGCAGGTCAGTCCGACGCGCCCGACCGCTCGTACTGGACGACCATGGGACGGTGGTCGCTTCCCGACGACGAGTCGAGCGAGCCGAGCACCACCGACGCGGATGCCGTCCAGGCGCGTCCGGCCATGACGTGGTCGATAGGTGCGCCCAGCAGCGACGGCCACCGCGTCGACCAGGTGCCGACCGAACCGTTGCCGGTCGCCGCCGCCGCGTCGTGGCAGCGGCCGAGAGTGCCGCCGTCGACGCCCAGGCGGTCCATGTGGTCGACGGTGGCGTTGAAATCGCCCGCGAGGATCACGTCATCGACGGCGCACTGATCCGCGATCCACCGGAGGTCCCGGCGCCATGAGTCCATCGCCTGCTGCCGCGGGGCGACGGCATGAACCGCGACGACGATCGGCCCGCCGCCCTCGACCGGCATCGCGACCACGCTCGGGACCGACGACGTGTTCGTCGTGCCGTCGGATGTCGAGTCGACCACGGCGTATCTTCCCAGATCGGGGGAGATGAGCAGCGTCGTCGAGTTGGCGTCCCATTCGGGATAGTCCTCCCGCTCGCCGAAGTTCTCGTGATGCGCCCACATGGGGTGCCCCATCTCACGCATCGCGATGGCGACCTGCTCGCCCGTGTCGATCGTCGTCTCGGGGAGGGAGACGATGTCAGCCTCCATCGACACCGCGGTGCGGGCGATCACGGCCGGGTCGGTCGCGGCGCCGGCCGTGTTCCAGGTCATGACCCGCAGCGAATCGCCGGTCTTGGCGGGAAGCGTCGAGGAGCCGACGCCGCGCGAGGCGATGATCGCGACGTTGGCGCTCGCGGCGAGGAGCGAGATGACCAGGATCGACCCGGCGAATGCGCGGGCCCGGCGTGCGAGGCAGAGCAGGAGCGCGAGCGCAGCGAGCGCGAGGAAGGCGAGCAGCATGACGCCTCGCAGCGACACGATCTGCGCGAACGGGAACGTGCGCTCGAGTCGGAAGAACTGCGGCCAGGTGGCGATCGCTGCGGCTATCGCGAGGACCACCGTCACCAGCACACCGAACAACCGCAGCACGCCGCCGACTCTATGCCAGCAGGCTGTGAATTCTCGGCATCCGGAGACCTCTCGCGGGGTGCGTCCGCGACGGCGGCGCACGCGGCGCCGGACGGCCCGCGATACGCTCAGGGGATGTCGTCTGCGGTCCCGCCGAGGTTCTCCGGTCCGAGTGACCTGCACCTCCACTCCGACCACTCCGACGGCACCGAGCCGCCGTCGAAGGTGATGGCGTCGGCGCACCGCTGCGGGCTGCGCACGGTCGCCCTGACCGACCACGACACGACCTCGGGATGGGCGGAGGCGGCGGATGCGGCGACCTCGCTGGGAATGACCTTCCTCCCCGGCATGGAGCTGTCCGCGCGGCACGAATGGCGCAGCGTCCACGTGCTCGCCTACCTGATCGATCCCGATCACGCCGGCCTGCGGGCCCTCACCGACCGCATCCGCGACTCACGCATGACGAGGGCGCGCACGATGGCCGACCGCATCTCCCGCGACTACGACGTCGGGTGGGAGGACATCGTCGCCCACACCGCTGCGGGGGCGACCGTCGGGCGGCCCCACATCGCGGACGCGCTCGTCGCGAAGGGCCTCGTTCGCGATCGCGGGGAGGCGTTCGCCGACATCCTCCACCCGAACAGCGACTATTACGTCGCGCTGTACGCGCCCGACCCGGTCACGGCCGTCTCCGCTGTCACGGAGGCGGGAGGCGTCGCGATCATCGCGCACCCGGCGGGACGTGCGGGGCTTCCCACCGCGCTGATCCATCGCATGCTCGAGGCAGGTCTGGGCGGCTTCGAGCTCGGCCATCGCGAGAACCACGGCCCCGCACTCGAACGGCTCCGAGAGCTCGCGCATCGCCGCGATCTCATCGTCACCGGCTCGAGCGACTACCACGGGGTGGGCAAGCCCAACGTCCCGGGCGAGAACACGACGACCGATGCCATGGTCGCGAGGATCATCGAGCGCGCGACGGGAAGCGCGCCGGTCTACGCCTGACGGGAGACGCCCCGCCGCTCGAGAGTCTCGCGCGGCGGGTCTGAAGCCGGTGGCTCAGGCGCCGGCTGCGGGAGCGCCGCCGGAGCCGCCCCGGCGACGGCGGCGACGGCGCGCCGGTGCGGGCTTGCCGTCGTGATGCCCCTTGCCGGCGCCGTCGTGCGTGCCTGCACCGTCTGCAGAGCGGTCAGCACTCGACTCGCCCTCGGTCGCGGCGCGACCCTGACCCGCGTCCACGCCTTCCGCGAACGTCGCACCGACGCGCGCCTCTTCAGACGCCGTGCGACGACGGCGGCGGCGACGGGTGCCGCCCTCGGTCGTCCCCTCCGCTGCGGCGTCGGCCGCTCGTGCCGGACGCTGCGTGCGCACCGTCTGCGTCTTCGGGGCCGTCGCGATGCGGCCCTTCGTGCCGGCGGGGATATTGAGGTCCTCGAAGAGGTGCGGGCTCGACGAGTACGTCTCGACCGGCTCGGGCTGGCCGAACTCGAGCGCGCGGTTGATGAGGGCCCACTTGTGCAGGTCCTCCCAGTCGACGAAGGTCACGGCGATGCCGGTCTTGCCGGCGCGTCCGGTGCGCCCTGCGCGGTGCAGGTATGTCTTCTCGTCGTCGGGGATCGTGTGGTTGATGACGTGGGTGACGTCGTCGACGTCGATGCCGCGGGCGGCGACGTCGGTGGCGATGAGGATGTCCTTCTTGCCTGCCTTGAAGGCGGCCATCGAACGCTCACGCGCCTCTTGGCTCATGTCGCCGTGGACGGCGCCGGCGTTGAAGCCGCGGTCGTTCAGCTCGTCGACGAGCTTCTGGGCGGCGCGCTTCGTGCGAGTGAAGATGACGGTCTTGCCGCGGCCCTCAGCCTGCAGGATGCGTGCGATCACCTCATCCTTGTCCAGCGCGTGCGCCCGGTAGACGATGTGGCGGATGTTCGCCTGCGTGAGGCCCTCGTCGGGGTCGGTCGCGCGGATGTGGATCGGGTTGGACATGAAGCGCCGTGCGAGAGCCACGATGGGGCCCGGCATGGTCGCCGAGAAGAGCTGGGTGTGCCGCACGGGGGCCACCTTCGAGAAGATCTTCTCGATGTCGGGCAGGAAGCCGAGGTCGAGCATCTTGTCGGCCTCGTCGAGCACGACCTCCGTCGCGTTCGAGAGGTCGAGCAGGCGCTGATTGCTCAGGTCGATGAGGCGGCCGGGCGTGCCGACCACGATCTGGGCGCCCGCCTTGAGCTGGTCGATCTGGCCCTCGTAGGCCTTGCCGCCGTAGATCGCGACGACGCTCGTGGACCGGTTCGAGGTGAGCAGGTCCATGTCTTCGTACACCTGCACGGCGAGCTCGCGCGTGGGCACGACGATGAGCGCCTTGACGCCGGGAGCCGGATCGACACCCAGTCGCTGGACGACGGGGATGCCGAAGCCGAAGGTTTTCCCCGTTCCGGTCTTCGCCTGTCCGATGATGTCCTGACCGGGAAGCCCGAGCGGGATCGTCTGCTCCTGAATGGGGAAGGCGTCGACGATGCCCTTCGACGCGAGCGCGTCGACGATGTCCTGATCGATTCCGAGTTCGACGAATGTCGTCACTGTTTTCATGCCTGTCTGGCGGTGAGAGGCCGCCGGGTGTCGTGTCCACGCCCTTCACTCAGCCACAGGCGCGGGGTCCCGATCCGTCGCCGGGACGACGACAAGCCTACCGGAGGCCGTCGCGCGGATCGGGGACCCGTGAGGGGGGAACCGCCGGATGCGCCGGTCAGGGGAGTCGGCCCTAGGCTGTACTGCGTGGTGAGGTGGTTCTGGCAGCGCAGTCGCGCACCCGAGCGGACGCTGCGCGTCCGTTCGCGCGGCGATCACGGCGACGTCTCGCGCGTCGACTTCGAGGAGCTGGCCCCCGACATCGACACCTTCCTGGGCCAGGCCGCGTATCTGCAGCTGGGCTACTTCGAGACCCTCAGCGAGCTCATCGCTCCGACGCCCGACCTGACACACAAGGAGCGGCTGTCACTGGCCGCGGGCTCGGCGCTCACGAAGCACCGCGCGCTTGTCGGTCTCATCCGCGAGCGCGGCGAGGACTCGGTGGAGCTCATGCTGCCGTTCCGAGAGCCCCTGGACGCGTTCCGCCGCGCGACGCACGGCGCACGGCCGCTCGAGACGATGCTGTCGGTGCACATCACGGCGGGCATGCTCGACGACTTCTACCGGTCCCTGTCCGCCAGCTACGGGTCCACGGGCTCCCGAGTGGCGGCGATCCTCGACCGCGACGACGATCGCGACGCGGTCGTCGGCATCATCACGGAGGCGATCGAGTCGGATGCCGAGTGGCGCTCGCTCCTCGCTCTCTGGGGGCGACGGCTGGTCGGCGACACCCTGCTCATCGCGCGTGCCGCGCTCCGGCCGCAGTCGCTGGACGCAGCGGAGGAGAAGCGGGTGGAGCCGGTGTTCACCGAGCTGCTCGGCGCGCATTCACGACGCATGGCGGCCCTGGGACTGGACGCATAGGCCTGACGGCAGGCTGGCTGCCAGGCCTCAGGCGATGCCGAGGCGGGCGCGTTCCTTCTCGTCGTGGGTCGCCCGCAGGCGGGTCAGCACGGCGAGGGTCGCGGGCACGATGGCGAGCGGCGCCGCGAACGAGGCCAGCCACAGCCACGGACTCAGGGTCGTGAGCCCGAGCCACGTGAGCGCCATCCAGGTGAAGCCGCCGGCGAACGTGCCGAGCACGGGCGCGAGGGCGGCGCCGCGCGACGAGCGACCGCCCTGCAGGTAGTGCAGGAGACCGCCCGCCGCAGCGCCGAAGACGAGCGCGATGACGATCTGCATGTCAGGCGACGAAGCCGACGCGACGCGAGTGATCGGTGCCGATCTCGACGAACGTGATGGCGGCCGCGGGAACGATGTACGAGTTCCCCTTGGCGTCGGTGAAGGACAGGTGGTTCGTGCCGGACGCCAATGCGTCGGAGACGTACTTCTTGACGGCGTCGGTCGATTCGTCGGACTCGAAGCTGAGCTCTCGCGCGGTGTGCGCGAGGCCGATGCGGATCTCCACGGGTGAACTGCCTTTCCGGCCCGCTTCTGCGGGCGTCCCTTCCGACTTTACGACAACCGGAGTGTCCGAGGCTCCGGCTAGCGTGGTGGACATGCAGCATTCGCGGACCCTGGTCGAAGACGTCGACCAGCGTCGCGTGATCGAGCTTCCGGCCGATGCGTCCGGCGTCGTGGTCGGGGCTCCCGGAACGGGCAAGACGACCGTCATCCTGGCGCGCGCAGCCATGCTCATCGCGTCGGGGCTCGCTCCCGAAGAGCTGCTCGTGCTCACCCCGACCCGTCCGACGGCGACGGCGCTGCGAGATGAGCTCGCGATCGCGGTGGCCGTGGCCACTGCTGGGCCGCTGGCGAAATCAGTGGCTGCCTTCGCATACCAGGTGGTCCGTGCGGCGCTCGTGCACGCCGACGCCGATCCGCCGCAGCTGCTGACCGGGCCGGATGAAGATCGCATCGTGCAGGACCTCCTCGAAGGCGATGCCGAAGACGAGGTCCACGGACGCCGACGCTGGCCCGCCTGGCTTCCGGCCGAGGTCCGCGGCACCCGAGGATTCCGTGCCGAAGTGCGCGCCTTCCTGGCGGAGATGACGGCCCTGGGCATCGGCTCCGACGAACTGGCCCGCCGCGCGGCCGAGCATGACGTCGAGGTGTGGCGGGCGATGGCCTCCTTCGCCCGTGAGTACCACGACGTGCGTTCACGCATGAGGGGAGCTCACCGTGACGCGGCCGGGCTCGTCCGCGAGGCGACCACGCTGCTGCGGACGTCGTCGCACGGGTCGCCGGCACTCGGCGCGGTCGGCCGGCTGCGCGCCGTGCTCGTCGACGACGCGCAGGAGCTGACGCTCGGCGGCATCGAGCTCCTCGAGGCGCTGCGGGAGCGCGGCGTCGCGGTGCTCGCGTTCGGCGATCCCGACGTCGGCTCAGGGGCCTTCCGAGGGGCGAGTCCAGAGAACTTCGCGCGGCTCGCTGCGGCGGCGCCGGTCCACGTCCTGCACACGGCGCAGCGGGGCACCGCCGCGCAGCGTGACCTGCTGGCGCAGGTGACATCGCGCATCGGGGCCGTGGGAGTCGTCGCCCACCGACATCGTCCCCGCGCCACCGCGGCCGATCCGGATGCCGGGGCACCGCAGCACGACGCTTCCCTGCGCGTCCACGCACTCCGCTCCGCCGCCGAGGAGTACGACACGATCGCCCGCCTGCTGCGTGAGCGCCACGTGCACGACGGCGTGCCGTGGGAAGAGTGCGCCGTCATCGCTCACGACTCACGGCAGGTCGCCAGGCTCGAAGACGAGCTGTCGGCACGCGACGTGCCGACCGGAACGACCGGACCCACGCGCACGCTCGCGTCATCGACGGCGGTGCGCGATCTCCTTCGCATGGTCGATCTCGCCGCCGCCGACGTCGAGAACTGGGACCCCGAGACCGTCACGGAGGCGCTCCGCGGCGCGGGCATGGATGCCGTCGAACTGCGTCGGCTGCGCACGGCGCTCCGGCACGCCGCGTTGCAGCGCGGCGACGAGACGCTCCCGACGGCGCGTGAGCTGCTGGTGTCGGCGATGCGCGAGCCGCTCGAGTTCGAGCTCCTCGATACGCGCGAGGGTCGCCGTGCCGCGCGCGTGGCGCAGACCCTTCAGGCCCTGCGTGCGCAGCTCGACGAAGGCGCGACGGCGCACGAACTGCTGTGGACTGCGTGGGAGCGTTCGGGACGCGAGCGAGCGTGGCGCACCGCGTCGCAGGGCCAGGGGGCGCTCGCGGAGCAGGCAGGTCGCGACCTCGACGCCGTCGTCGCCTTGTTCCAGGCGGCGAAGCGTCACGGTGAGCGCGACGACGGCACCTCGCCGATCGCGTTCCTGCGCGGCATCCTCGACTCGGACGTCGCCGAGGATCGGCTGAGCGCTCCCTTGCCGGTCGGCGCGGTGCGGATCATGACGCCGGCGGGCGCTCTCGGCGCCGAGTTCGACACGGTTGTGATCGCGGGCGTGCAGGACGGCGTCTGGCCGAACCTGCGGGTGCGCGGAAGCCTCCTCGAGACATGGCGCCTGGGACTGGCTGAAGGCGTTGTGCCCGACACGGTGGATCGACGGCGAGAAGTGCTGCATGACGAGCTGCGGCTGTTCGCGCGTGCCGTCTCGCGCGCGCGGGCGCAGCTGATCGTCACGGCCGTCGATGACGACGACACCGGCCCGAGCGTGCTGTTCGAGATGCTCCCGCCCGCGCAGCCGGCACCGCCGAGCGCGGAGCATCCCCTGTCGCTGCGGGGTCTGGTCGCGCTGCACCGGCGCACGCTCACTGTGCCAGGCATCAGCGACTCGGAGCGACGGCAGGCGGCCGGGCAGCTCGCGCTGCTCGCCGCTGCGGGAGTGCCCGGCGCCGACCCCGATGAGTGGTACGGCATCCCGTCGCCGAGCTCGACGGGGCCGCTGTACGACCTCGAGTCGGAGCCCGCACGCCTGTCGCCTTCCAAACTGCAGGCCATCGATGACTGCCAGCTCAACTGGGTCATCGGGGAGCTCGGAGCAGACAGCGGCTCCGTCACCGCCGGACTCGGAACGCTCATCCATGGCGCTCTCGAACACGCCGAGAGCGCCGACGAGGAGGCCCTGTGGCGCGCCGTCGAGGGGCGCTGGGGCGAGCTCGAATTCGAAGCCGCCTGGATCGAGCGCTCCGAACGCTCACGCGCACGCGATCTCATCGCCCGTCTCAGCCGCTATCTCCGTGATGCCGAGCGCGCGGGCACGACGCTCATAAGCGCCGAGCCTCGGTTCGAGCTGCAGGTGCCGGTCGAAGGCGCAGCTGTGCCGTCGGTCATCAGCGGCACCGTGGACCGCGTCGAGCTCACGGCCGATGGATCCGTCGTGATCGTCGATCTCAAGACGGGGCGCAACGAGTCCACGAGCGCGTCGGCCGCGCTGACCAACCCGCAGCTGAGCGCCTACCAGCTCGCCTTCGAGGGCGGCGCCATCCCCGCCGTCGCGGGGCGGCCGTCCGGAGGCGCGAAGCTCCTTGTGCTCAAGAAGGTGCGCGGCGCCGAGTATGCGACGCCCGCGCAGCCGCCGCTCGACGATGAGGCGCGTCAGGCGTTCCTCTCCCGGATCCGCGACGCTGTGCACGTCGTCGGAGGCAGAGAGTTCCTGGCACCATTCGAGGCGCACTGTCGTGACGACCACACCTACGGCTTGTGCCGCATTCACACCGTCGGGGCGGTGAGCTCGTCGTGACCGCCCTCATCACACCCGAGGCCATCGCTGCGGCACTCGGGCAGTTCCCGCCGACCGCGGAGCAGTCCGCCGTCATCTCGGCGCCGCTCCAGCCCGCGCTCGTCGTGGCCGGCGCCGGCAGCGGCAAGACCGAGACGATGGCGGGGCGGGTCGTGTGGCTCGTGGCCAACGGACTCGTGCGACGCGACGAAGTGCTCGGCCTCACTTTCACCCGCAAGGCGGCCGGTGAGCTCGCACAGCGCATCCAGCGGCGGCTGCAGCGGCTTTCGGAGTTCGAGCGGCGCGGCCTGCTGCCCCGTCTCAGCGAGCTCCACGCCTCGGGCGCGCTGGAGGTCTTCACGCGTCTCGAACGCGAAGGCGCGCCCGAAGCGGCGCGCCGCCGGGCGCTCGACGCGCTCGCAGGGAGCGCGGGAGCGACGCCAGGCGCCGACTCGCTGCTGCACCGACCCACGGTCTCGACGTACAACAGCTTCGCGGATGCCATCGTGCGCGAGAACGCCGTACGCGTCGGCCGCGACGCCGATGCGGTCGTTCTGAGCGAATCGGCCGCCTGGCTGCTGATGCGCCGCATCGTGCACGACAGCGACGATCCTCGGCTGGAAGGCCTCGAGTATCGTCCGTCGACCATCATCGACGCCGCCCTGCAGCTGGCGCGCGATGCGGTCGACAATCTGGTCGATCTCGACGATCTTGACGCGTTCGCCCACGCCTTCGCCGACGTCCTCGAGAGGCCCTCGCAGGATCGGCGCACCACCGTGTACGCGGACGTGGCCAAGGCCGTCTCCCGCGTGGGCGGCCTCGGCATACTCACCGCACTCGCCCGCGAGTACAACCGGCAGAAGCGTCGGCGCGGCGTGATCGACTTCTCCGATCAGGTGGCGGGCGCCCTGGCGATCGTCCGGGCGCATCCCTCCGTCGCCGCCGAGCTTCGCGACCGCTACCGCGTCGTGCTGCTCGACGAGTACCAGGACACCTCGGTCGTCCAGACCGATCTGCTGGCGCAGCTGTTCGCGGGCACCGCGGTCATGGCGGTCGGTGACCCGCATCAGTCGATCTACGGCTGGCGTGGCGCGAGCGCGGGCAATCTCGGCGGCTTCGCGAGCGCATTCTCGGGCGGTTCGCCGACCTCCGACTACTCTCTCCTTACGAGCTGGCGCAACAGCGAACACGTGCTCACCGCCGCGAACGCCGTTCTCGAACCCCTCGCTGCGCGATCGCCCGTGCGCGTCGATGCGCTGCGCTCACGGCCGGGCGCACCGGCGGGGGACGTCGAGGCCGCGTACGACGTGGATGTCGACGCCGAGGCGGACCGGGTCGCGTCATGGTTCGCACGGGTGCGCGCCGACCGCGCCCGGGAGGGACTGCCCACGACCGGAGCCGTGCTCTTCCGCGCCAAGAAGCACATGGTGCGCTTCGCCGACGCGCTCGGACGGCACGGCATCCCGCACCGCATCCTCGGACTGGGCGGCCTGCTCTCGACGCCCGAGGTCGTGGATGTCGTCGCCGCGCTGCGCGTCATCAGCGATCCCACGGCGGGCTCATCGCTCATCCGGCTGCTTGCGGGACCGCGGTGGAGCGTCGGGCTGGCCGATCTGCGCGCCCTCGCCGCGCTCTCCCGCCGCCTCGCCCGTCACGACAGCGCGCTTCGAGAACTCGCCCCCGATGTCGCGGATCGGATGCGGCGCTCGGGCGGTGACGAGTCGGGCTCGCTCATCGATGCGCTCGACTTCGTGCTCCGTCAGCGCATCGACCACGGCTGGCTCGGCGGATTCACCGCTGAAGGACTCCGCAGGCTGCGCGACGCCGCGAGCGTCTTCGAGGGGCTTCGCCGGGCGATCGGCATGCCGGTGCCCGACCTCGTGAGGCTCATCGAGGTCGAACTGCGGCTGGACATCGAGCTGGCCGCAAACGAGACGCGCGGGCCCGCGCGGATCGCGGGCGACCAACTGCGCGCATTCGTCGACGAGCTTCAAGGCTTCCTCGCCACCGACGAAAGCGGCTCCCTTCCTGCGCTTCTCGCCTGGCTGGACCGGGCGGAGCGGCTGGACGAGTTCGCGCCCCGCACCGAGCCGCCCGAGGACGACGTCGTCCAGCTGCTGACCATCCACGGTTCGAAGGGTCTCGAGTGGGACGCGGTGGCCGTGGTGCGCAATGTCGTCGACGAGCTTCCCGCAAAGCCTCGCGACGGACTGGGGTGGCTTCGGTTCGGCGTCCTGCCGTACCGCTTCCGCGGCGACCGGTCGTGGCTCCCGCACCTCGCCTGGTCGGTGCAGGAGGCGCCCACGCAGCAGGACCTCCGCGACGCGCTCGGGGCCTTCAAAGAGGCGGTCGCCGACCGTCAGCTGGAGGAGGAGCGCCGACTGGCGTATGTCGCCATCACGCGGGCGCGTGATCACCTGCTCCTCACCGGCTCGGCATGGTCGGGCACCAGCACCCCGCGGCCGGCGAGCCCCTTCCTCCGTGAGGCGTGCGACGCGCTGGGCGTCGACATCGACCTCGACCCCGATGTGGGGGAGAACCCGTACCTCGACGAACGGCGGCTGCTCGCATGGCCCGCCGACCCGCTCGGCGCGCGTCGTCACCGGGTCGAGGCGGCGGCCGCGCTCGTGCGAGAGGCGCTGGGCGAGGAGCCCGTCATGCCGTCACGCGACCTGACGCTGCTCCTTGCGGAACGCGATGCGCGTGCCGCGGGGGTCACGGCACAGGCGCCGACGCGCATCCCGGCCTCGCGGTACAAGGAGTTCGTCGGCGATTACGACGCGGCGGTCGCGGCAGCGGTGCGGCCGCTGCCGGAGCGTCCGTATCGGCAGACACGCCTGGGCACCCTCTTCCATGCGTGGGTGGAGCAGCGGTCGGGACTCGCCGGGCCCGGGCAGAGTGCCGACGACGGGCTGTGGGAGCTCGACGACGATCATTCGCAAGGCGCGCCCGACCAGGCAGCCCTCGCGGCGCTCAAAGAGAAGTTCCTCGCCTCCGAGTGGGCCGACCTGCGGCCGATCGCGGTGGAGACCGAGATCGACTTCACCGCCGACGACCTTCTGCCCGACGGGCGTCCTCACGTCGTGATCTGCAAGCTCGACGCCGTCTACGAGCGCGACGGTCGCATCGAGATCGTCGACTGGAAGACCGGGCGACCGCCGCGCACGCCGGCAGAGCGTGAAGAGCGGATGCTGCAACTGGAGCTGTACCGCCGGGCGTACCACGCAAAGCACGGCACCCCGCTCGACCGGATCGACGTCGTGCTGTACTACGTCGCCGAAGATCTCATCCTGCGCGGCTGAGCGTCCCCGCGCACGCGACGTGCGCCGCGGTGCTGAGCGGGGCTCAGGCGGTCTCTGTCCACCGGCGAAGCGCGTTGCGCGCGGCCAGATCGGGGTCGTGGTCCTCGTCGCTGTCCCTGTCGCGGGCGTCGGTGTCGGGCACAGGAGCCGACCAGTCCGAGAGGTCGATCGGCGCCGTCTCGAGGTCTGTCGTGTCGACCTGCGCGTCGTCCGACGTGTATTCGGAGAGCGCATCGGCGTCGTAGGTGTCGGTCTGCATCGAGGTGTCCACGGCGGTGGTCGTGGGCACGCGTCCGAACGCCGCGATCGCGTCGTCGACGGTGATCGTGTCCTGGGCGAGCGGCGGGGCGTCGCGCACGCTCTCCTCGAGTGCCTCCAGGAGCGCGACCGCGTCCGTCACGACCGAGTCGTCGCCGTCGGCGTGGCCGTGGACGAGCCAGGCCGCGAACTCGAGTTCGGCGTGCAGGCGCGCGCGCTCCCACAGCGCCGCATCGACGGCACGGCTCGACGCCTCGGTGTAGGAATCGAGCACGTCGATCCGGGCATCGGGAGCCGACGCCAGCCAGCGCAGGTCCACGGCTGGGTCGCTGACCGACAGGCCGCCCCAGTGGAGCAGTCCCGTGATGGTCGGCACGCCTGCCTCGTCGTCCTCGAACAAGAACGAGGAAGGGTCGACGCCGCCCAGGGTCACGCACGACTCGAAGCGCCACAGCGCATCTGCCGCGAGGGCGGAGCTCCACCGGCGCAGCAGGCCGAAGGGCAGCCGACCTGTCGCCTCCGCGCGGTCGAGGAGACGCTCAGCCTCAGCACGGACCTGCGCGGAGCTGAGAACGCTCAGGCCTGCGTCACGCGCCACCGATACGGGAAGGTCATGCACGGCGGCCGTCGCCGCCCCGAGGGCGGACGCCACCCCGGGACCGGCCGGGACGTAGGCCGCGTCGACCCGGTATCCCGGCAGCCAGGTCTGGACGACGGCCGAAGCCCCGTCGAAGGGCGTCTCTCCGAGCACCGCGGGTGCCGCGAAGGGCAGCACGGCGCGTACACCCGCGGTGAGAGCCTGCAGCGCACGCAGCTCAGCGCGGAGGTCGCGATCGGCGTCGACGTCGACGGGAACGCGCACCACGGCATGGCGCCCGTCGTCGAGCGTGACGACGGCGCTGTCGTAGCGGCCGGCCGACCCCTCCGTCAGGGGTGCCACGTCGATCACCCCGGTGCGGGCCAGAGCAGACGTCACCGACGCGGCTAGAGTGAGAGGTGAGCGTGCCATGCCCTCCAGGGTAGGCGTGGCATGACCTGGCGCCTTCGCGCCACGCCCGCAAGAGAGGTCCTCGATGACGCCGCAGGACGTCCCGACGCCGCCCGCCCTCGCGCGCGCGGCCTTCGACCGTGCCGCAGACGAACGCACCGCGCCCGGCCTCGTCGAGCGGCTTCAAGCCGACTCCACCTCCCTCGTGCTCGCTGTGCACGGCGACCGCGCGCCGCTCACGCCCGACGGGCGTCTTGACCTCATGCCGCCGGCTCGGGTCGAGTCTCCGGCAGTGTGGGGGTTCCTCGGTCGTGACGACGAAGGCGCGGCTCTGCTCGTGGCGGCGGTGGACGCCGATGCGGGCCCGCCGGTCGCGGCATCCGCGTGGGGCTCGCTGCGCGCGACGGGAGGCGACCTCCCGGCTCGTGACGGCGCGCTCTTCGTCACCGGGCTCGCCCTGGGTCGATGGCTGCTCGACGCGCCTTTCTGCCCCCGCTGCGGCGGCGTCACCGAGGTGCACGCCGCAGGGTGGTCCCGCGTGTGCACCGTCTGCTCCCGCGAGCACTTCCCCCGGACCGACCCCGCCGTCATCGTCGCGATCTCCGATCCTGGCGGAGAACGGCTGCTCCTCGGTCAGAACGCCCTGTGGGCCGACCGAAACATGTACTCCGCGTTCGCCGGGTTCGTCGAGGCGGGGGAGTCTCTCGAGGGCGCGATCGTGCGCGAGATCGAGGAGGAGGCGGGCGTCGTGGTGACCGGTCTCCGGTACCGGGGGTCGCAGGCGTGGCCCTACCCCCGCTCGCTCATGCTGGGCTTCCACGCGGTGGCATCCGACCCGGCGGCGGCGCGTCCCGACGGCGAGGAGATCGTCGACGTGCGCTGGTTCACCCGCGCCGAGCTGACAGCCGCGTTCGACGGCAAGGGAGACGTGCGCCTGCCCGGCAGGGCATCGATCGCCCACCGACTGATCCGCGATTGGGTCGAGGAATGAGCGCGCTGGACGGACTCGACGACGCGCAGCGGGAGGCCGCATCGATCCTGCGCGGACCGGTGTGCGTGCTCGCGGGGGCGGGCACCGGCAAGACGCGTGTCATCACGCACCGGATCGCTCACGGCGTCGACACGGGAGCGTATTCGCCGAGGCGTGTCATGGCGGTGACGTTCACGACGAAGGCGGCCGGCGAGATGCGCGGGCGGCTCCGACAGCTCGGTGTCGATGGCGTGTCGGCCCGCACCTTCCACGCGGCTGCCCTCGCACAGCTCAACCATTTCTGGCCGCAGGTCGCCGGCGACACGGCGCCGACGATCGTCTCGGGCAAGGTGCGCCTGCTCGGTCAGGCGGCAGACGCGCTTCGCCTGCGCGTCGACGCCGCGACCCTCCGCGATGTGGCGGCGCGGATAGAGTGGCGAAAGGTGACCATGCGCTCGGTCGAGCAGGCCGCGCGCGAGCGCCCCGAAGCGATCGGCGGACTCGACACGACGCAGCTCGTCGAGCTGCAGCAGGCGTACGAGCGACTCAAGGACGAGCGGCGTCAACTCGACTTCGAGGACGTCCTCCTGGCGTGCGCGGGCATGCTCGAGGCGGAGCCGCGCGTGGCGGCGGAGGTCCGTGAGCAGTACCGGCACTTCACGGTCGATGAGTTCCAGGATGTCTCGCCGCTGCAGAATCGGCTGCTCGAGCTCTGGCTCGGAGACCGGCGCGACCTGTGCGTCGTCGGGGACGCGAGCCAGACGATCTTCTCGTTCGCAGGCGCCGACCCTCGCTTTCTTCTGGAGTTCGCCGATCGCTATCCCGACGCGCAGGTCGTGCGACTGGAGCGCAACTACCGGTCGGACGCCGCGATCCTCGGGGTCGCGAACGAGCTCATGCGCGGGCGGCCCGGAGCTCTCCACCTCCACTCGGATGCCGAGCCGGGCCCGCCGCCGGTCGTCACGGCGTACGACGACGATGCCGCCGAGGCCGACGGCATTGCCGCAGCGGTCGCCGCGCAGGTCGCCGACGGCATCGATCCGCAGCGAGTCGCTGTGCTCTACCGGTCCAACGCGCAGTCGGCGCCGCTGCTGGCGGCCCTCGCGTCGCGCGGCATCGCGGCGAGCGTGCTGGGCGGCACGCGGTTCTTCGACCTTCCCGAGGTGCGCCAGGCGCTCATGGCGCTGCGCGGCGCCGCCGTCGCGCCCTTGGAAGGAGGCTTCGTGGCGACGGTGCGCGACGTGCTGCGCTCGCTCGGGCTCACGGACGACCCACCGCCGGCCGGGGGAGCGCTGCGCGAGTCGTGGGAGGCGCGTGCCGCGCTCCTGCGCCTGGCCGAGGAGGCTCCCGAAGGGACGACGCTGCGCGCATTCACCGACGAACTGCTCTCACGTGCGAAAGACCAGCACGAGCCGACGATGCGCACAGTGACCCTCGCGACGCTGCACGCGGCGAAGGGCCTGGAGTGGGACCACGTGCACCTCGCGGGGCTGTCGGAGGGGCTGCTCCCGATCTCCTACGCCACGACGTTCGAGGCGATCGACGAGGAGCGACGCCTCGCCTATGTCGGGGTCACGCGCGCTGCTCGCTCACTTTCGATGTCATGGGCTCGTATGAGCGGGCATAGAGAGCGCCAGCGGTCGCGGTTCCTTCAGGAGATCGGCACAGGCACCGTGCGTGCGGGCGGTGCGCGCGCCACGTCCGGCGGACACTCCCGGCCTCGAGGCTGACCGACGCCGTCGCCTCGCCGGGCTCGTCGCGCAGCATCCTGCCGGCGAGGACTCCGGCTTCCAGCAGAACGCCGGGATCGGTGGGTGGAGCGCGGCGCTCCAAGAGCTGCGCCGCCAGGACGGGCCACACCGGGTCGTCGTCGCTGCGATGCGCATGAAGGCATGCCGTGCAGGGCGTGCGTCCGGGAACGACCACCGGACCGACCGTCGCGCGGTCGCCGGCGAGCTCGATGGGAAGGTGCACGACGTCGTCGCGCACGAGCTGGGCCGCGCGCCGCGGGTCGAGCAGGCGCCGAGCGACCGCGACCACAGGATGCCCGGCATTGTCGCCGGCCCACGTTCGCGCCTGGGCGATCCGCACGCCGGCGCTCACGAGACCCTGGGCGATGGCGCTCGCCTCGGCTTCAGGAAGCTCGCACGGCAGCTCGAGGATCACGACCGGCCCGGACGGGGGCACCGGTTCGAGGGCCGGGCGCAGCCGCTCGACGAAGCGCTCGGCAGCCACCGCGTCGGCCCCATAGCAGATGGCGAGCGCGAGTATCCGGTCTGCCGGGATGCCGTCGCGCAGCGCTTCGAGCAGTCGTTCCTGCCACGCCGTGACATCGTCGAGGCGCGCGATCCCGTCGACGCCGAACTGCAGAGTCGTCGCCGTGCGCCAGAGGGGCGGATGAGCGGGAGGGAGCCTGAGCACCGCCCGATTCTCGCGGGACATGGTGCCGCCCGCTGGCCCTCTCCACAGCGGCGACGCGCGGGCGCCGGCGGTTCAGACGGGGCGGTGGCCGTCGGGGCGGTCGTCGTCGTCCTCGTCGTCACCGGCGCTGCCGGGAGACTCGTCGGCGGCGGAAGAGTCGCCCGCATCGGATACGCGCTCATCCGCCCCCGCGTCCGCGAGCTCAGCAGCCGCGTCCGCGAGCAGGGCGTCGAGCGCCTCGTCCATCTCGTCGCGCTCGGGAGCGTCGCCTCGAGCCTGTGACTGCAGTCGAGCGATGAGCGACGCAGGGTCATCGATGTCCTCGGCCGACGGCATGAGGTCGGGGTAGTCCCAGAGGGCGTCGCGCGCCGCGATGCCGACGGCGTCGGTGACGGCACGCCACATGGCGGCCGCTTCACGCAGACGGCGTGGTCGCAGCTCGAGGCCGACGAGAGAGCCCAGGGCGCGCTCTGCGGGCCCGCCGACGGCGCGGCGGCGGCGCACGGCCTCACCGATGCGGTCGGCGGCCGGGAGTCGGTGCGTGGCATCGGTGGTCACGACCTCGACCCAGCCTTCGACAGTGGCGAGGAGGTTCTCCAGGCGAGCGAGGGCCGCTGTCTGCGCCTCGCTGCGCTGGGGCAGCAGAGCGCCGCTCTCGATCGCCTCGCGCAGTGAGTCGGGAGCCGTCGGATCGAACTGCGAGGCGACCTGCTCGATGGCGTCGGTGTCGATGTGGAGGCCCCGCGCGAACTCCGTCACCTGGGAGATGACGTGCAGCCGAAGCCACTTGGCATGGCGGAAGAGACGAGCGTGGGCGAGCTCGCGGGCGGCGAGGTACAGCGCGAGCTGATCGTCGTCGATCTCGAGATCGCGACCGAAGTCGGCGAAGTTCTGGGGAAGGATCGCCGCTTCGCCGGCGGGCATGACGGGGATGCCGACGTCGCCGCCCGAGACGACCTCCTGCGACAGGCCTCCCATGACGGCGCCGAACTGGGCCGCGAAGAGCGATCCGCCGACGGAGCGCATGAGGCGTCCGGCGCCCATGGCGATGTCGCGCATCTCCTCGGGGAGCTGGGTGCCGAGTGCCTCGGTCATCGCGTCGGTGATCGACGTCGCCACCGGCTCCGCGAGCTCCTGCCACACAGGGAGGGTCTCTTCGACCCACTGGCCCCGGGTCAGCGCGCGCGGGGCGGTCGCCAGCTCCGAGATCGCAGTGGCCTCGCCCAGCCAGAGGGTCGCGAGTGTGAATGCCTGATCGAAGTCCTGTCTCGAGCCGGAGGAGATGCCGCGATCGTCCTTGTTCGCCAGGTGCAGCGCGTGCGTGCGTGCCGCCGACCAGTCGATGCCACCGTCACCGCCCGCAGCGAACGCGCCCTGCAGGTGCCGCATGACCTGCTGCATCATGGCCGGATCGATCCCGAGTCCCTGGAGCTCGGAGAACTGCGCGGGGTCGATGCCGCCCTGTCCGCCCAGCAGGCGACGCAGCATCTCAGCGAAGTCCTCAGGATCGGGGCGGTCGTCGTCAGTCATGTCGGGCGCCTTTCAGCAGGGGATGACATCGCGTTCTACGCTAGTCGCACGCGTTCGCGCCAGGTCTGGCGGGAGCCCGCCCCGTGTACGCCGGTCGCGAACGTCCGGCCAGGAAGGTCCGACGTGACACTCTTCGATGAGCGGCAGGATGCCGTCGCCCCTCGTCCCCGCCGACTGCCGCGCACGACTGTCGCCGGCATCTGGGCCCTGACCGTCGCGCTGATTGCGCTGCTGGCCCTCACTCTGCTGCCGACCTCGTACGTCGTCCAGCAGCCGGGGCCCGTCTTCAACACGCTGGGAACGGCGCGCGACGCCGAGGGCACGGAGGTCCCGCTCATCTCGATCGAGGGCGCAGAGACGTTCCCGACCTCGGGTTCGCTCGACCTGCTCACGGTGCAGGTCGTGGGCAACCGCGAGCGCACGCCGTCGTGGTTCGAGCTCGCGCTGGCGTGGTTCGACTCCTCACGCGCCGTGCTGCCGATCGACGACGTCTTCCCTTCCGACCAGACCACGGAGGAGCGTAACGAGGAGAGCGCGGCGATGATGGTCGACTCACAGAAGGAGGCCACCGCTGCGGCGCTGTCGGAACTCGGCTACGACGTCGAGCAGATGGTCCGCGTGTATGCGCTCACCGACGATTCGGCTGCTGCCGGCGTGCTCGAGCCGGACGACGTCATCGTCGCCGCGAACGGCCAGGAGGTCACCGACACGGAGACGCTTCGCGGGATCATCAACGACGGCGGTGGGAAGGCGGTCGAGCTCACGATCGAGCGCGCCGGCGAGGAGCGCACCGTCGAGGTCACGCCGCGGCAGTCGGAGATCGGCGGGGAGACGCTGTGGCTCATCGGCGTGACGACGCTGCACGACTTCTCGTTTCCGATCGACGTCACGATCCAGCTCGACAATGTAGGCGGACCGAGCGCCGGCATGATGTTCGCCCTCGGCATCATCGACACGCTCACGGAGGGCGAGCTGAACGGAGGCGAGGACATCGCCGGCACCGGGACGATCGACTCGGCCGGGAACGTGGGGCCCATCGGCGGCATCCGCCAGAAGCTGCATGGGGCGTCGGGCGCCGGCGCCGACTACTTCCTCGCGCCGGCGAGCAACTGCGACGAGGTCGTGGGGCATGTCCCGGCCGGTCTCCAGGTCTTTGCCGTCGAGACCCTCGACGATGCGCTCGAGGTCCTCGGCGCGATCCGCGACGACGGCGAACTCTCCTCGCTTCCGGCCTGCGGCTGAGGACTCCGACCGGCCCCGGTGGGAACTGGGCGACCTCGCGGCATCCGCTCGGCGTCCACTCGGTCTGCCCGCGCCTAGGATGAGAGGGTGACCACGACCTCTGTGCCGAACCAGGCCACGCCCTCCAGCCCGCTCCGCCGCGCCGTCGGGATCACGATCGCCGTGATCGCCGGTCTCGTCGTCGCGTTCTTCACCTTCGCGAGCCTCTACGCCGACTGGCTCTGGTACGAGCAGCTCGGCTACGACAGCGTGCTCATCACGCAGTGGACGGCGCGCGTCGTGATGTTCCTCATCGGGTTCGCCGCGATGGCCGTCCCTGTCTTCGTCGCGATCCAGCTCGCCTACCGGCTTCGACCGGTCTACGCGCGGCTCAGCTCGCAGCTCGACCACTACCAGGAGGTCGTCGAGCCGCTGCGACGCCTCGCGATGTGGGGCATCCCGGTCTTCTTCGGGTTCTTCTCGGGCTTCGCGGCATCGGCGCAGTGGGAGACCGTGTGGCTCTGGATCAACCGCGTGCCCACGGGCGACGCCGATCCGCAGTTCGGCTTTGACACGAGCTTCTACCTGTTCGAGCTGCCGCTGTACAGCTCGGTGCTGGGTTTCGCCTCGGCTGTGCTGCTCATCTGCCTCGTCGTCACGGCGCTGGTGGCCTACCTCTACGGCGCCGTGCGCGTGGGCCAGCGCGAGCTGCGCATCTCCAAGTCAGCTCGCATCCAGCTCGCCGTCCTTGCGGGACTGTACCTGGCAGTGCAGGCCGTCAGTCTCTGGCTGGACCGCTACAAGACGCTGCTGTCCGAGGGAGAGCGCATCACGGGCGCCGGGTACACCGACGTCAACGCGATCATCCCTGGGCTCACCATCCTGTCGATCGTCGCGGCGCTCGTCGCGGTGCTGTTCTTCGTGACGGCGATCATCGGCCGCTGGCGGTTCCCGCTGATCGCGACGGGACTGCTGATCGTCTCGTCGCTCGTCGTGGGCGTGGCTTACCCGTGGTTCGTCAACCAGTTCCAGGTCGTTCCCAACCAGGAGCGCTTCGAGGCGGAGTACTACCAGCGGAACATCGACGCCACCAAGAAGGCGTACGGGATCGACGGCCTCGAGAAGATCGACTACGACGCCGTCAATACTGCCGAAGAGGGACAGCTCCGCGAAGACGCCGAGACCACGGCGTCGATCCGGATCATGGATCCCGCGATCATCAGCCCGACCGTGCGGCAGCTCGAGCAGTACCGGTCGTACTACAAGTTCGGCGACCCGCTCGACGTCGACCGCTACGACATCGACGGCCAGACCCAGGACACCGTCGTCTCGGTCCGTGAGCTCGACCTCAACCAGCTCGGTCAGGCGGCGTCGTGGTACAACACGACGCTGGTGTACACGCACGGCTATGGCATGGTCGCGGCGAAAGGCAACGACCGCACGGCCGACGGCAACCCCGTCTTCCTGGAGCGCGGGATCCCGACTGCCGGCGAGCTGACCACGAGCGAGGAGTACGAGCCCCGCGTGTACTTCGGCGAGTCGTCGCCCCTTTACTCGATCGTCGGCGCCCCGGAGGGAGCGGAGGACATCGAGCTCGACTACCCGCGCGGCAGCGGCGACGACGGCGGCAATCAGACCAAGACCACGTTCTCCGGCGACGGCGGTCCCGATGTCGGCAACATCTTCAACCGGCTCATCTACGCTCTGAAGTTCCAGTCGACGGACATCCTCTTCTCGGATGCCGTCAACGAGGAGTCGCAGATCCTCTACGACCGCGACCCCGTGACGCGCGTAGAGAAGGCCGCACCGTACCTCGAACTCGACAACGACCCGTATCCGAGCGTCGTCGACGGCCGCATCGTGTGGATCGTTGACGGCTACACGCTGAGCGCGAACTACCCGTACTCCTCGATCGTGAGCCTGCGTGAGGCGATCAGCGACACGCAGACGATCGCCTCGCGGGTCGCGCTCGATGACGTCAACTACATCCGCAACTCGGTCAAGGCGACCGTCGACGCCTACGACGGCTCGGTGACGCTCTACGCATGGGACGAGGAAGACCCGATCCTGCAGGCGTGGCAGAAGGTGTACCCCAGCACCCTCAAGCCGATCTCGGAGATGTCGGGCGAGCTCATGAGCCACGTGCGATACCCGAGCGACCTCTTCAAGGTGCAGCGCGCGATGCTCGGCACTTACCACGTCGACGACGCGGCGTCCTTCTACGCACGCGACAACGCATGGCGCACGCCCGACGACCCGGTGTCGAAGTCGAAGGTGCTGCAGCCGCCGTATTACCTCACGATGAAGATGCCTGGTCAGGACGAGCCGACGTTCTCGATGTTCACGTCGTTCATCCCGGCCGCCGTGGGCGACAACACGCGGAACGTGCTGATGGGATACCTCGCGGTGGATGCCGACGCCGGCAGCGAAGCGGGTGTGAAGGCGGACAGCTACGGCAAGCTGCGGATGCTGGAGATCAGCGCCGACCTGAGCGTTCCCGGCCCGGGACAGGTGCAGAGCCGTTTCAACTCCGATCAGACGATCTCTTCGCAGATCAACGTGCTGAAGATCGGTCAGTCCGAGGTTCTCAACGGAAATCTGCTGACCCTTCCCGTCGGTGGGGGCTTCCTCTACGTGCAGCCCGTCTTCGTGCAGCCCAGCAGCGGCACGCAGCTGCCCGCGCTGCGGAAGGTCCTGGTGGCCTTCGGTGACGAGCTGGCGTTCGAGGACACCCTGCAGCAGGCGCTCGACGCGCTGTTCGAGGGTGATTCGGGCGCCAGCACGGGAGACGGCAACGTCACGCCGACGCCGGGTCCGACGCCGACCCCGACGCCCACGCCGACGGAACCGGCCGAGCCGAGTGACCCGGGCGAGCCGGCTGACCCGGGCGCGGATGTCACGTTCGAGCAGGCGCTCGAGGAGGCACGCCAGGCGATGCTGGAACGCGACGCGGCTCTGAAGGCCGGCGACCTGGCGGCATTCGCCGAGGCGGACGAGCGGCTGACGGCCGCCATCGAGCGGCTCCTCGCCCTGAGCGGCGACTGACGGACGACGAGGGCCCGGACCATCGAGGGCCCGGGCCCTCGTCGTGTCCCTCAGGCGGCGAGGAGCCACCACCAGATGAGCAGGAGCGTGACGGCGAACCCGGTGATCTGGTTGAGCCACAGGAAGCGGCTCCAGCCAGCCGTCGCCGCCTGCGCGTGCGCGTCGTCGACGTGCCGGTACGGCCAGGCGTTGGCGATGTACGGGACTGCGAGCACCGCGCCGAGCGGCCCCGGCCATGCCGAGGCGAGCATGGCGAGGCCCGCTGCCAGATAGCAGGCGAGTGCGAAGCGGACGGTCGTGCGTGCGCCGAGAACCGTCGCGATCGACGCGATGCCTGCGGCGCGGTCCGCGGTGATGTCCTGCACGGCGCCGAAAGCGTGCGAGGCGACACCCCAGAGCGCGAACGCGACGATGACGGCCCACAGCGCGGGAGCCGGCTCGGCGCCCGCCAGGACGAGCCCGTACACGGCAGGGGAGAGGAAGTGGATGCTGCTCGAGATCGAGTCGGCGAACGGCCGCTCCTTCAGGCGAAGCGGGGGCGCCGAGTAGAACACGACGAAGAAGAGGCTCGCCCCCAGCACCAGCCACGACACGGGGGCGCCGACGACCACGAGGAACACGACGAACGGCGCGCACGAGATCGCGGCCGCCCAGAGAGTCGTCCGGTGAAAGCGCCGGTCGAGGATGGAGCCGTGCGCTCCGCCCTTGCGTGGGTTGCGCAGGTCGGATTCGTAGTCGAAGACGTCGTTGATCCCGTACATCGCAAGGTTGTACGGAACGAGGAAGAAGACGGTGGCGACGATCAGCACCATGTCGACCTCGCGAGCAGTGAGGAGGTAGGCGGCCGCGAACGGATAGGCGGTGTTGATCCAGCTGACGGGTCGCGAGGCCAGCAGCAGGCGGCGGATCATGGGCGAGCCTCGGCATCCCGACGCTCCAGAAGCGTCGATACCGCGGGCACGAGGAAGGCCGCGCACAGCGGATAGGCGAAGTCCTCGATGGGGGCGAGTCCGATCCGAACGCCGCTGATGAGCTCCTCGGGGTAGGTGAACAGGCCCGCCGCGATCATCAGGCTGTCGAAGACGGCGGTCAACGCCATGAGCACGATGGCCGTGACCGCCGAGGCGGCCATGCGGCGCCGGAACCCGGGCTGGCGGGCGGTGGCCAGCGCCACGACCGCCGTCACGGCGATGAAGGGCAGGACGATGAGTGCGTACATCATGAAGCGCCCTTCGAGCCGTCGCCGGCGTGAGGCGCGCGCCGCCGGAGGGCGGCGGCGTGCAGGAGCGCGGCGAGGTAGCTCAGGAAGGCGAGGAAGACCGGCTCCTCCAAGGGCAGATGCGGTGCGAGGTCGACGCCCAGCAGCAAGGGGCTGTCGCCTTTGACGAAGATCCCCGCCGCGATTCCGACGGCATCCCACACGAGGAAGAAGGCGGTGGCCGCGGCGACGGCGAAGGCTGTGCGCGCAGGCTGTGCCCAGAACGCCAGCCGGAAATGCGCGTCGAGCAGCGCGAGGCCCGTCGCCGAGAGCGCGAGGAGCAGCAGGTACAGACCGGGCATGTCAGCGATCCGCTCCGCTCACGACACGCAGGCGACCGGGCGAGCGGTCGCCGTGCAGTCTCTTGACCACCAGCTCGGCGGAGATGAGGCACATGGGCAGCCCGATCCCGGGGAGCACGGAGCTTCCGGTGAAGTAGAGGCGATCGACCTTCTTCGACGCATTGCGAGGCCGGAAGACGGCGCTCTGGCGCAGCGTGTGCGCCAGGCCCAGCGAGCTGCCGCGCCAGATGTTCAGATCCCTGGCGAAATCGGCGGGCATGATCGTGCGGCGTACGCGAATGCGGTCCGCGAGATCCGGGATGCCGGTCCAGTCGGCGATCTGCGCGATGACGCGGTCGGCGACTTCTTCGACGGCGGCATCCCCCGAGCGGTCGACTCCGCCGCGCCCGAGCGCGGGATCCGCGGGGATGGGCACGAGCACGAACAGATTCTCCGAGTCGGGAGGCGCGACCGTGGCGTCGGTCGCCGAGGGACGGCAGACATAGAGCGACGCCGGGTCGGGGATTCGGGTGCGCCGGCCGAAGATGTCGGCGAAGTTCCGCTTCCAGTCGCGCGAGAAGAGGAGCGTGTGGTGCGCAAGCTGCGGGAGTGAACCGTCGACTCCGAGCAGGATGAGGAGCGCTCCGGGGCTCGGCGTGCGCCGGCGCCACCAGCGTTTCGAGTGACTGCGCAGGCGCTCGGGAAGGAGCGCCGTCTCCGTGTGGTGCAGGTCGGCGCCAGAGACGACGATCTCCGCGGTGTGGAGGGAGCCGTCGGCCAGGCGCACACCGGTCGCCGCGCGTCCGTCGACGGTGATCTCGGTCACGGGAGACGACGTGCGGATGTCGACGCCGCGGGCCCGGGCGAGACGCTCGACGGCGGCGATGACCTCTCTGAAGCCGCCTCGCGGGTACAGCACGCCCTCGTCGAGGTCGAGGTGGCTCATGAGGTGGTAGAGGCTCGGCGCCTCGAAGGGCGATGCGCCGAGGAAGACGGCAGGGTATCCGAGGATCTGGCGCAGCAGCGGATCGCCGAACGACGCCGCCACCAGCGATGCGAGAGACCTTGTGAGCATCGGGAGCAGGCGCGGAAGCCGACGGACGACTTCCGGGTCGCGCAGCCCTCGAGTGGATGCGTAGGTGTCGTAGAGGAAGCGCGAGACGGCGAGCTCGTACGCGTCGGACGCCGAGTCGAGGTATGCGTCGACGCGCGCACCGGCCCCGTGCTCGCGGGACTCGAACAGCTCGCGCACGGCGGCGCGGCCGCTTATGACGTCCAGACGGTCGCTTCGGCCGTCGACAGGCTCGGCGTAGACGCGGTAGGCCGGGCTGAGCCGCACGAGGTCGAGCTCGCGTTCCGCCGTGGTCCCCAGCAGCGAGAAGAAGTGGTCGAACACCTCAGGCATCAGGTACCAGCTCGGGCCCGTGTCGAAGCGGAAGCCGGCCCTCTCCCACGAGCCGGCGCGCCCGCCTACGGTCGCCGCCGCCTCGAAGAGGGTGACGTCGATGCCGTCCTCCGCGAGCAGGGCAGCTGTGGCCAGGCCCGCGATGCCTCCGCCGACGACGATCGCCGTGTCCGTCATGAGGGTGACATCCGTGGTCCACGCCCGCTCAGTGCGCGCAGGGCGATGCGAGCCTTCACCGGCCGTGGCACGCTTACGCGACCTGCCGGCTCATCATCGCGCAGGCGGCGCGCCAGCTCAGCGAACAGCCCGTGTGCGGCCGTCACAGCACGGCGGCAGTCTGAGGGCAGAGCGGGGATCACCGCCGCGGCGGCATCCAGATCGCGGAATACGCGCGCGAGGACGGCGTCCCGTCGCGTGCGATCCGACAGACCCAGGTAATCGCGCCCGAGCCGTTCGGAGTCGTCGGCGTGGTCGCGCAGGAAGTTGATGTCTTGGAATGCCGCGCCGAGCCTTCGGGCGCCGTCGCCGAGCTCGGGCGGGGGAGTCGTGATCCTGTCGCGTCCCGCGTTGACGAAGACCTGGAGGCACATGAGGCCCACGACCTCCGCCGAGCCGTACACGTATGCGTCGTGGGACTCGTCGTCATGCGTGGTCCGTTCGAGGTCCGTGCGCATCGACGCGAAGAACGGGCGCACGAGATCGGTGCCGATGCCGCACTCGCGGGCCGTGAGCGCGAATGCGTGCACGACGAGGTTCGCGCTGAACCCTCTGGCCACGGCGGCGAGCGTGTCCGCCTCGAGTTCGTCGAGCAGGAGACGCTGCGCCTGCGGGAGCAGTCCGGCGCTGGCGGCAGCACCGTCGACGACTTCGTCCGCCACACGCACCAGTGCGTAGATGTCGCGAACCGCGCCGCGCACGCGGGAGCCGAGCAGGCGCGTCGCGAGTGTGAAAGACGTCGAGTAGTTCGAGATGACAGTGGCGGCGGCGTCGCGCGCGGAGCGGTCGTACAGGTCGCCTCCGGTCACGGAATCCGCCTCTCGATCGCGTCGGCGAGCGATGCGAGCAGCACGACGGCACCGCGCGGGACCTCCGGCGCGGCGGCCTGCGCGCGGGCGCGGCGCAGCCGGTAGCGCACCTGCTCCTCGAGCTCCGCCCGGGCCCCGCTGGCCTCGATCTCCTTCTGCGCACGGCGTACCGCGATGGGTCCGGTGTGAGCGACCGCCAGCGCGGAGCTGACCCGGGGCCAGGCAGGGCTCTCACGTGCGAGTGCGATGAGGGGAGTGCGCTTGGACGCGCGCAGATCGGCTCCCGGATCGCGCCCGGCCTGCTGTCGCGAGCCGAAGGTGCCGATGAGGTCGTCGACGAGCTGGAATGCCAGCCCCAGGTCAGCAGCGGCGGCGGCAAGGGGGTCGTGGGCGAGCGTGCCGGCGAGCACGGCGCCGGCACGCAGAGGAGCGCGGAAGGAGTACACGGCCGTCTTGTCGTGGGCAGTCGTGAGAAGGGCGACGGCGTCAGGGCACTCCGCGCGGGCGGCGTGCTCGGCGTCGGCGAGCTCGCCCACAGCCGACACCAGCACGGCTTCGTCGAGCACGGCGAAAAGCTCGTCTCGCTGCGGCTCCGTGACCGCGGCGCTCGCGATCAGGCGTGTGGCCTCGTAGAGGAGCAGGTCGCCCGCGACCACTGATGCGGCATCCGAGACCACCGCGGTGCCGCGTTCGTCGGCGCCGAGCGCTCGAGCCCGCTCGCGGAAGCGCCCCGCGATGTTCGGGACGCCGCGCCGCTCGACGTCGCGGTCGATGAGGTCGTCGTGCACGAGGAAAGCGGTGTGAAGGAGCTCGAAGGCCGCTGCGACGTCCCAGAGGGCAGACCGATCTCCCGCGCCGGCGATGTCGCCGCCGAACGCCGCGAAGGAGGCCACGACGAGCGCCGGCCGCATGCGCTTGCCGTCGCGCGCGGCGGCCGAGATCGCCGCGGTCAGGTGCTGTGCGCCGTCGCCGAGCGGTGCGGCACGCCGGCTGAGGCGCTCGAGTGCTCGCGCGATCGCCGCGTCGATCAGGGCGCGATGGGGTTCGGGGAGCGGGATCACGAGGCCTTCCGCCCCCGGCCACGGGAGAAGAGCTCCAGCTGCTCTGCCTGGAGCACGAGCCACGGGCTGAAGGCCCAGGGCGTCGCTCGGATTCCCTCGCCAAGCTCCGCCGGGTCGACCCAGCGGGCTTCGGCGACTTCCCGCGGATTGAGGTCGGGTTCGTCGTCGGTCGTGGCAAGGTAGACCGGGCACACTTCGTGTTCCACGATCCCGCTGGCATCGACGGCGCGATAGCGGAACAGGGGGAGCGCCAGGCGCACGTCCCGAAGCGTGATGCCGAGTTCGTGCTCCGCGCGTCGATGCACCGCCGAAAGGACGGGCTCAGCGGGCCGCGGATGACCGCAGAAGGAGTTGCTCCAGACTCCGGGCCACGTGCCCTTGTCGAGGGCTCTGCGCGTGACGAGGGTCTCGCCACGCGAGTTGTACACATGGCAGGAGAAGGCGAGATGAAGGGCGGTGTCGGTGCCGTGAACGCTGGACTTGGGCGCCGTCCCGATCTCGCGGCCTTCGTCGTCGAGAAGGACGACGAGGTCGATAGAAGTCATTCGCTTTCTCCTTTTGCTAGTTTATCTAGCGAGTTCGAGCGATACTACAGATATCGGGAGGGGGTGTCTACACGGTGAATCAGCGATGGATCCCGCAGACCGAACGCGATGAGCTCGTGATGCAGGCGATGACCGCTGTCCGCGCCTTCTCCGACGCAATGGACCGCATGCACGGCGGACTGCGGGGCGATATGGACATGAACGCCTCCGATCTCGCTGCGCTGCGGATGCTGATCGTGAGGGAGCAGCGCGGGGAGTGGGTGTCGCCTCACGATATCGCCGAGCATCTGGCGATCTCTACGGCGTCGACGACCAAGCTCCTGGACCGTCTGACGGCAAGCGGCCACCTCGAGCGGCGGCCTCACCCCCGGGACCGGCGGGCCCGCATCGTCGTGCTGTCGGAGGCGGCACGTGCCCAGTTCTATCAGCACTTCGGTGAACGGCTTCGTCGCATGCGCGCTGCCATGGAGTCATACACCGATGACGAGCTGCGTGTGAGCGCGCGATTCCTTGCCGACATGGAGACCGCGCTCGTCAACGTCGACGACGACGTCCACGAATGAGCGGACGGCCGTGGGGCGGCAGGCGTCTGCCGCCGCGGTAAACCAAAGGACCCCTGACCGGATTTCTCCTGATCAGGGGTCCTTCTTCGTTGCGGGGGCAGGATTTGAACCTACGACCTCTGGGTTATGAGCCCAGCGAGCTACCGAGCTGCTCCACCCCGCGGCACAAGACATAAGCCTAGCACGGTTTCCGAGCGGTGCCGAATCGTCGGCGTCCGGTTGCCGGGTGGCACAGCCGGGCGGGAGGATGAGGACATGGCATCCGATGAGCGGACAGACTCTTCCCGTGCAGAGTTCACGGCGCCCGCCGTCGACGACCGCGGTGAATCCGTCAACGAACGCGCCGATCGCAACTGGAGCGAGGTGCTGCAGGAGCTGCGCGTCCTCCAGACGGGCACACAGATCCTCACCGGGTTCCTGCTCGCTCTGGCCTTCCAGCCGGCGTTCTCCGACCTCGGGGCCGGTCAGCGCACCTTCTACCTCGTGCTCGTCGTCCTGTCGGCGCTCAGCGCGATCATCGCCCTGGCTCCCGTCGCGCTTCACCGCGCGGCCTTCCGCAAGGGCATCAAGCCGCAGGTCGTCCGCTACGGTCATGCCGCGCTCATCACGGCACTGCTGACGGTGTCGGCGCTTCTGCTGGGAGTCGTGGCGTTCGTGTTCGATGTCGTGATCGGCGACCTGGCGGCGTGGGTCGCTGCGATCGTCCTGGGTGTCGTCATCGTCGCGACGTGGCTCGCCTTCCCGGCGTGGATGCGTGCCCGCGTGCGCCGCGAGGAGACGAGCCGATGAGCGCGGGCGCTGTGGGCCTCGCCATCGCTCAGTTCGCGCCGACCGCCGACGAGGAGGCCAATCTCACGGCGATCGCCGAGCTCGTGGCTCGCGCAGTCGCGCGGGGTGCGCGGGTCATCCTGTTCCCTGAGTACTCCAGCTACTTCGTCGATCCGTTCGACGAGAGCCTTGCCGACCACGCGCAGCCCATCGACGGCCCCTTCGTCGAACGCCTGACCGCGATCTCGCGCGAACACGATGCGATCGTGGTCGCCGGCCTGCTCGAGCGGGGCGAAGGACGCCGCGTGCGCAACACCGTCGTGGCGGTGAGCGCCGACGGGGTCGTCGCCCGGTACCGCAAGCTTCATCTGTACGACGCGTTCGGCCAGCGCGAGTCCGACTGGGTCGAGCCGGGAGACATCTCCGCGCCGCAGACGTTCGAGACGGCGGGGATGCGGTTCGCCCTCATGACCTGCTACGACCTGCGCTTCCCGGAAGTCGCCCGCGTGCTGGCAGACAGTGGCGCGGACGTCGTGCTCGTGGCAGCCGAATGGGTGCGCGGGCCTCTCAAGGAGCATCACTGGCGCACCCTCCTGCATGCCCGGGCGATCGAGAACACCCTCTACGTGGCTGCGGCCGACCACCCCCCGCCCCTCGGCGTCGGGGCGTCGATGATCGTGGACCCTCAGGGGGTCGAGATCGCGGCGATCGGAACGGTGAGCGACGTCGCGGTCGCCCACCTCGACCCCGACGCGGTCGAGCGGGTGAGGCGCGTGAATCCCGCGCTTCGCCTGCGACGCTTCGCGGTCACGCCCCGCTCGCAGTAGACCGCCAGGATGGGGACTCAGCCGCCGATCGCACCGAGGCGCGCGGCGGCCTCCTCGATGACCTCGATGCGCTTGCAAGCCGCGAACCTGACCAGCGTCCCGAACTGGGGGCGACGCTCGGGCGTCACGAACGCGGTGAGGGGGATCGCGACCACGCCCGCGAGCTCGGGGAGTCGCCGGCAGAGCGCATCGGCATCCGGTGCTCCCACCCGCTCGCACAGCGCGGCGGCATCCGCAACGGTGAAGTAGCCGCCCTGAGGCGGGATGACGTCGAAGCCGGCCTTTCGCAGTCCCGCGCCGAGGGTGTCGTGCTTGGCGCGCAGGGTGGCCGCGATGCCGTGGAAGAACTCGTCGCCCAGCCGCAGCCCCGTTGCGACGGCGGGCTGGAAGGGGGCGCCGTTGACGTAGGTCAGCCACTGCTTGACAGCCAGGACCGCATCGACGAGGTGCGCCGGGGCAGTGATCCAGCCGATCTTCCAGCCCGTCGTCGAGAAGGTCTTCCCTGCTGAGGAGATGGACACCGTGCGGGGCCGGGCCTCGACGCGGGTCGCGACAGGGGAGTGGGAGCCCTCGAACACGAGGTGCTCGTATACCTCGTCGGTGACGATCCACGCGTCGTGTCGATCCGCGAGGCGGACGACCTCGTCGATGACCTCGGCGGAGAAGACCGCCCCCGTGGGGTTGTGCGGATCGTTCACGATGATGATGCGCGTGCGATCCGTCACCGCGCGCCGCAGCTCATCGATGTCGGGCTGGAAATGCGTTCCGCGCAACGGGACCGCCACGAGCCTGGCGCCGGCAAGGGCGACGACAGCGGCATACGCGTCGTAGTACGGCTCGAAGACGACCACCTCGTCTTCGGGACCGTCGATCAGGGCGAGCAGCGTGGCTGCGAGCGCCTCCGTGGCGCCGGCGGTGACGAGGACCTCGCGCTCAGGATCGACGTCGAGGCCGTAGAACCGGCGCTGATGCTCGGCGATCGCATGAAGAAGGTCGGGCATGCCGCGTCCAGGCGGATACTGGTTCACGCCCTGCGAGATGGCGACCCGTGCGGCCTCCAGCACCTCGGCGGGACCGTCCTCGTCGGGAAAGCCCTGACCGAGGTTGATGGCGCCGGTGCGGCCCGCGAGGGCGCTCATCTCAGCGAAGATGGTCGGGACGGCGGTGCCCTCGGGAGTCAGCAGGCCGGCGCCACGCGCCGCGCGCGACCACGCGCCGGGAATGTCTCGCATCGGCCTCAGGCTACACGCATAGAGTCGTCGGGGCCGCGCCATAAGAAACGCACAGAATTCCGAGCCATCCTGATGGTGCCTCGATGAGCAACGACAGAGGTCTCGAGAGAAGGAGCCGCCATGAGCACGACACCCTCCGGTGAGAACATCCCGGTCCCCGACGACGCCGCACCATCGACCGACGCGACCTCGCCCGACGCGTCGGCGCATCAGGCGGCGCCGGCCGGCTCCGAAGCCTTCCCGTCGTACCCGCCGCGTCCGCCGCTGCCCGCCGCGCAGCCTGCCGCCGCCCACGGCGCCTCCTTCGCCTCGGCGCCGTCCGCCCCCACCGCGCCGGCGTCCTGGGGTCAGGGCTATCAGCACACTCAGCCGACCGTCCCGCTCGGAGGCGGCCACGGCTCAGGCGCGGCGTTCGGAGCCCGGCAGGAGCCGGTCGCCCCGAGCGCGCAGACAGCCGAACACGGAAGGGTCGGAGGCGGGAAGATCGTGGCCATCATGGTCGCCGCGGCTCTCGTGGGAGGTGCGGCCGGTGTGGGCGGAGCAGCGGCGTCGTCGTCGCTTTTCGGTGCGCCGGGCGGCACCGTTGTGACGGCCGGACCGTCGAGCGTGACGGTCAACAACGCCGACGAGGTGACTCAGACCACCGCGATCGCGGCCAAGGTGATCCCGAGCGTCGTCACGATCTCTGCGTCGTCCGGGTCGTCGGGCGGCACGGGATCCGGCGTCGTGCTGAGCGAAGACGGATACGTGGTGACGAACACGCACGTCGTGACTCTCGACGGCGCGACCGGCAAGGCGAGCATCACTGTGACCACCTCCGAGGGCAAGGTGTTCCGGGCCTCGGTCGTGGGCACCGACCCGCTCTATGACCTCGCGGTCATCAAGCTCGAGGACGCATCAGGTCTCACGCCCATCGAGTTCGCTGATTCATCCAACTTGAATGTCGGAGACGAGACGGTCGCCGTCGGTGCGCCGCTGGGGCTGTCCAACACCGTGACGACGGGCATCGTCAGCGCGCTGAACCGTTCCATCCAGATCGCCTCGTCGGCCGCGCCGGAGGAGGGCGACGAGCTGGAGGACGGCGGCGAGTCGCCGTTCCAGTTCGACTTCGGACAGGGCCCGCGTCAGCAGTCGGCTTCGAGCTCGATCTCCATCGCCGTCATCCAGACCGATGCGGCCATCAACCCCGGCAACTCGGGCGGTGCGCTCGTCGACGGTGCGGGCAAGCTGATCGGAGTCAACGTCGCGATCGCCTCGACGGGCGGCTCCAGCTCCAGCCAGGCCGGCTCGATCGGCGTCGGGTTCTCGATCCCGTCGAACATCGTCAAGCGCATCACCGACGAGCTGATCGCCGACGGGCAGGCCACTCACGGCCTCCTCGGGGCGATGGTGGGCGACGCCGCGGTGCGCGAGGGGGCGACGACAGCGGGCGCGTACATCAGCGAGGTCACGGCAGGGGGAGCGGCCGCCAAAGCCGGACTCAAGCCGGGCGACGTCGTGACGTCGTTCGCGGGACTTCCCATCACCGACGCGACCGACCTCACCGCGCAGGTGCGGGCACTCGCCGGCGGCGAGACGGCGACCATCGTCTACCAGCGCGACGGCAAGACGGCATCCGCCGAGGTGACCCTGGGCACGCTCGACCAGTGACCGCGGGCAGGGCGGGAGGTCCCGCCCTCGAGATCGGGAAGGACGCCACCGCGCGATAGGCTCGCGTGGTGGCGTCCTTCTCGTTCGGCTCGGGCAACGCCGCCAAGCTCGCGCGCATCCCGGTGTACGTCTTCGGCCGGGTGGCGACATGGCTCATCCCGCGCTCTCGCCGCGAATGGGTCTTCGGCTGCGCGGCAGGCATCGCTGACGGCGCGCTCGCGCTGTGGGAGCGAGCGGCGGTGGAGGGCGAGAAGGCCGTCTGGCTCACCGCTGGCCCGGAGCAGGATGCCGCCGCCGCCGCGCACGGCATCCCCACGGTCCGAAAGACGAGCATCCGCGGGTTCTGGCGCACGGCACGCGCTCGGGTCGTCGTCGTCACCCACGGCTTCGGCGACGTGAACCGGTACGCGACGGGCGGGGCGCTCATCGTGCAGCTGTGGCACGGCATCCCACTCAAGCGCATCGGCCTGGACTCGCCGGCGACAGTTCGCGCGCCGCTTCCGCTGCTCCGTCCGCTGGTTGCGGCGCTCTACCGGGCTACACAGCGACGCATCTCCATCATCCCGGCGGCGTCGCATCTCGTGCGCGGCCGCCTCGAGTCGGCGTTCGCCCTGACCGACGCGCAGGTGCCGGTCACGGGTGAGCCGCGCGTCGACGTGCTGTCGCAGGGGGCACCCGAAGAGCGCCGCGGCGATGCGCGACGGCGGCTCGAGGAGGTCGTCGGCGACCTGGGGGAGAGCCGGCTGGTGCTGTACGCGCCCACGTGGCGCGACGGCGCCGACGATCCCGCCGTGCCGTCCCCTTCGGACTGGCGCCGCATCCACGAGGTGCTCGACAGGAACGACGCGGTCCTGCTCCTGCGCTCCCATCCGCTCGGCGCGGGCGACTATCGAGCCGGCGTGGGGGAACGGGTGCGGATGCTGGGAAGCGACCTGGTCGCCGATGTGACTCCGCTGCTTCCTGCGCTGTCCGTGCTCATCACCGACTATTCGTCCCTCGTGTTCGACGCCTCACTCGTGCCCCTGCCCGTGGTGTTCCTCGCGCCCGACGCGGAGGAGTACGCCCGTGAGCGCGGCTTCTACGGCCGCTACCACGACATCACGGAGGGCTCCGAGGCGACGGACTGGACCGGGGCGGCGGTCCAGCTCGACGCCGTGCTGAGCGACCCCGCGGAGGCCGAGCGCCGACTGGCCGCAGCGCAGCGGCTCGACGAGACGGTCCACGCTCACCGCGACGGCGCGAACACGGATCGCGTGTACCGGTGGATCCGCGCAAGACTGTCGAGGTGGAACCCATGATCCGTGCCCGCTTCGGCGACGGTCCTGTGCTGGAGCTCTCGGGCGTCGGCGCACGTCCGCGCGAGGTCTCTGTCCTCGGCTCCCGTGCTCGCGCGGGGGGACGGCTGACGGGCCGCGGCACCACCTGGCGCGCCGTCGTGCCGTTGCGGGCGGCCCGGTGGGGAGGCCCGGAGCTCGCCCTTCCCACCGGCGAATACGAGCTGCGGGTGATCGGGGCCGACGGCGAGCGCATCCCGGGGGAGGCGTCCATCCCCGTGACCCAACTGGGGGTCCTTCGCGCACAGCTCGAGGGCGACCGCCTCGTCATCGGGCCGCCGGTCGACCCGGCATACGACTCCGGGGAGGGGCAGGACGCGCTCGAACGGCGTTACGCGACGCGACCGCAGGGGCTGGAGAACGCCGTGTTCTTCGAGAGCTTCTACGGTCGCAACGCCAGCTGCAACCCACTGGCCATCGACCGCGAGCTGTCGCGCCGCGCTCCCGGCCTCGTGCGGTACTGGAGCGTCGTCAATCTGTCGGTGCCGGTGCCCGAGGGCGCGGTGCCCGTGGTGGAAGGCAGCCCGGAGTGGTGGCGAGCGCGGGGCGCGGCGCGACTCCTCGTCGTGAACGACTGGCTGCGCCGTCGCTTCTCACGTCGCCCGGGGCAGATCGTCCTGCAGACCTGGCACGGCACTCCGCTCAAGCGCCTGGCCCTGCATCGCACGGGGTTCCACCCGCGGCGCGCGATCGCTGTGGTCCGGGAGTCCCGCCGCTGGAACATCCTGCTCGCCCAGAATCCGTACGGAGGCGACATCCTCCGCACCGCGTACGCGTTCCGGCGTCCCGTGTGGGTGGAAGGCTACCCGCGCAATGACGTGCTCGTGACGGGCGACGGCGCAGACGTGCGGAAAGAACTCGGCATCCGACCCGATGAGCGCGTCGTGCTCTACGCGCCGACCTGGCGTGACGACCGCGATCAGATGGTCGACTTCCTCGATCTCGATCGCCTCGCGGACTCGTCGGGCGCGGTCGTCCTCGTCAGAGGGCACTCGCGCACACTGCTCCCGGGTTCGGATGCCCACGGCGCCCGCGTCCGCGACGTGACGGCCTACCCCGACATCTCCCGCCTTCTGCTGGCCTCCGACGCCCTGGTGACCGACTACTCGTCGGTCATGTTCGACTACACGGTCACGGGCAAGCCCATCTACTTCTTCACCCCTGACCTGGATCACTACCGCGGTGAGCTGCGCGGGTTCTACTTCGATCTCGCCGCCCACGCCCCGGGTCCCATGACGTCGACGCAGGGCGAGCTGGAGGCCGCGCTCGCCGACGAGGGCATGAGGGAACGCTATGCCGACCGTTACTCGGCGTGGCATTCCCGGTTCAACGCGCGCGACGACGGCCACGCGGCGGAGCGGGTGGTCGCTCGCATCCTCGATCAGGGATTCCTCGACGTCTGAGCCCTCACCGCACCGGATCGAGCGATCAGGGCAGGGGAGTGTTGCGGTCGAGGCGGGAGGTGTCGACCGTGTCGCGAGCGCCTCGCATGAGACCCAGGAGGAAGCCGGCGCCCCACGCGAGGTGCATCGACGGGATCACAAGGAGGCTCCATAGCCGCTCACGCCATCCGCGCCCCGTGCCGGTGAGCGCGAAGCCGGCGACGAGCAGGGCGTACGCGGCGAGCGGCGCGTACACAAGGCTGCTCCAGGCGGCATTCGCTCCGGACAGGACGCCCGTCAGCTGGAGAGCCGCGGTGACGGCTGCGATCAGGAGCCACACGACGAGGACGGGCGGCGCGAAGAACCGCAGCGAATTGCGGCGGCCGTAGCGCCGAACGAGCTCGCCACGCCATGTTCCGGTGGCGCGGAACTGCCGCACGAGCCGCACCCAGCTCTCTCGCGGCCAGTAGGTGACCGCGAGCTTCGGATCGAACCACACGCGGTAGCCCGCGCGGCGGATGCGGAGGTTGAGCTCCCAGTCCTCGCCGCGCCGGATCGTCTCGTCGAATCCGCCGACCTCCTCGAGCACGCTGCGACAGATGACGCCCAGATAGGCGGACTCTGCCTCGCCCTCCGTCGTGCCGCTGTGATAGGTGGCTCCGCCGAGTCCGACGGGTGAGTTGTAGGCGAATGCGACGGCGCGCTGGAACGCGGTGCGACCGTCTGCGCGCATCACGCCGCCGACGTTCGCGGCGCGCACGCGCCGAAGAGTCTCGAGGGCGCGTGCCGTGTAGCCTGCGGTGAGCTCGGAGTGCGCGTCGACCCGCACGATGGTCGGGTAAGAGCCCGCGGCGATCGCCAGGTTCAGGCCGACCGGGATGTCAGCGGCAGGATTGTGCACCAGCCGGATGCGCGGATCGACCGACGCGAGGCGCTCGGCCAGCTCGGTCGTGCCGTCGTGCGAAGGGCCCAGCGCCAGCACGAGCTCGCGGGGGCCTTCGAAATCCTGTGCCAGCACCGTCTCGACGGCGCGTTCGAGATAGTCGCGCTCGTTCAGCACGGGCATGACGAACGTGACGCCCGCTCCTGCGGGAGGGACCGCCGCGTCACGTGTCATGAGTCCGATGATTCCGGATGGGGGATCAGCTGGTCGAACTGGGAGAGCACTTCAGCTGTGTAGGCGGCGACGTCGAGGTGCGTCGGGGGCACGTCGCCGGCCAGGAACGCGCGCATTCCGCTCGACAGCCCCTCGTCGCTGCGCGGAACGATCAGCATCTCGTCTCCGGGCAAGGCGCCCTCGGCAGAGCCGAACGCGGTCGTGACGATGGGCAGCCCGAGCTGCGCGGCCTCGATCAGCACCATCGGCTGACCCTCGTAGTCGCTCGAGAGCACGAAGCAGTCGCAGGAGCGCATGATCGAGATCGGGTCGGACTGCGGGCCCGTCAGGAAGACACTGTCGCCCAGCCCGAGTTCGTAGACCTGGCGGCGCAGCTGATCGCCCAGGGGTCCTCCGCCGACGATGAAGAGCTGAGTGCGGGGGTCGTCCGCATGCACGCGGGCGAACGCGCGGATGAGCCGCGCGTGGTTCTTCTCCGTCGACAGTCGGCCGACGGTCACGAAGCGCCGGTGACCTGCGGTCTTGAGCGCGGCACGCCACGGCTCGTCGACGCCGAGGAGCTGATCTGCGTCGTCGGAGGCGGCATCCGGGCGCGTCCTGTCGACGATGTCGGGGAGATTCCGCAGGGTGAGGAACTTCTCGGCCGGTGCATACTCCGCGAGCTCGGCGCGGTTCAGCTTCGTGAGCGCGGGCGAGACCGACACGAGCTGGTCATACGCTCGGTACATCGTGAACACACGCCCCAGCGAGTGCAGGAACGGCTGGCGCCCGGCGACGGTGCGCTCGCGATCGGCCGCCATCTCATTGTGCAGCCAGATGGCGCGTACGGCGCGAGGCGAGTGAAGCATGAGGTGCGCCCAGAAGGGGCTGTAACCGCTGAAGTCGGCGACCCAATCGAACTTCGCCGATCCGAAGATGCGCACCCACTCGTCGTGCCACAGCGTGCGGTGTCCGAAGCGGCGGTGGGCGCGCAACGGGTCGGTGCTGCGATCGGCGACCCGGCGGAGCACCTGGCGTGCCTTGAGCCCGTTCATTCCGCCGAGGCGGAAGACCTGCCGGATGCCGGGATCGAGTCGCTGCTGGTTGCGCCGCGTCACCTCGCCCCGGGGGAATGCCATCAGGGCGGTGACGTCGTATTTCGACGGATCCAGTGAATTGAGCAGGTTGACGGCCGACGTCGTGATGCCGTTGAGGCGGATGCCGCCCAGGTAGAACAACAGGCGCACGCGCCCGTCGCGCTCGGCGGGGCGCACGCGGTAGCCGTCCGTGCGGCCGCGGAACACGATGTCGATCACGCGCTCGGTCGCTCCGCCGTCCTCGTAGGGGGTGTAGCGATTCGCCCAGTCGTCGTAGCGCGGGTGGCGCGCCGATCCGGGCTGCATCAGCGCGGCCAGTTCGCGCCCGAGGGTCGCGGGATCGGTGTGAACGGGCCCCGGCAGCTCGTCGAGGGACATGTACGTGCCGCGCTCGACCGTGTACTCGTCGCTGTCGGGGACGAGGAAGCCGATGGGGCGGCCGGTCGCGAGGTAGTCGAAGAAGATCGACGAGTAATCGGTCACAAGAGCGTCGGCGACACCCAGGAGCACGTTCGCGGGAATCGTGTTCGGCACAAGCAGGCGCGAGAGCGCGGGGACTGCTCGGGCGAGCTCATGGACGACCTGGTGCGTCTTCACGAGCACGAGGGCGCCGTCGCCGAGATGATCCTGCAGGGCGGCCGCCTGGCCGGCGAGGTGGGCGAGATCGGCGTCGGGAGACTGGAACGACGAGCCGCGCCACGTCGGAGCGAACAGCACCAGGCGGCGTCCGGCGAGATCGATCGACAGCGCATCGCCGAGCTGACGGCGCACGGCGCTCGATTCGGCATCCGTCACACGCTGACGATCGATGCGCGGGTAGCCTTCTTCGATGATCGAGCCGCGGAAGACGTTGCGCAGCCGGTACGCGCTCTCATACATGACCTCGCTCATGAACGGGTTGGCAGAGAGCAGGTAGTCCGCGTTCAGGAAGTTCCGCAGCGTGTTGGCCGATTCGAGCGCGCCCCCGGGCATGTCGAAGCCCATGAGCTTCAGAGGCGTGCCGTGCCACGTGTTGAGGTACACCTGTCCGGCGCGCTTGCCGAACGCCGGCGGGAAGGTCGCGTTGTTGATCAGATAGCCCGCCGTCGAGACAGCCCGCCAGTACGCCGCCGAGCCGCGTCGGACGATCCGTACGTTCGACTTCCCGGCGAACTCCCGCCGCAGCGCGGCTTCGGCGGCTGAATCGCTGAGGGCCCAGACGTGGCGCACGTCGGCGAAGTCGGGTGCGGCGAGCAGCGCGCGGAAGATCGCCTCGGGATTGCACAGGGCCCCGTTGCCGGCGAACGACTCGTACAGCACGGTTCGCGGGCGGATCGGCAGCGTACGCGCGATGGCCACCTGCTCCGCCGCCAGGATTCGCGCCGCCTGTCGCGCGTACTTGGAAATGGCCTGGGGCAGACGGAGGGGCATGGAGATGTGGGGCTCTCGTTCGAGACGTGTCAGGAAGCGATCTCGCTGGCGCGCCGACGGGCGCGAGCGGTGACGGCGCGGTGCACGCGTCGTGCGACCTGATGAATCCTAGCCTCGACCAGCTGATAGAACCCCCAGGCCACCAGCAGACAGAGGGGGATGCCGATGAGTCCGATGACGGGCCAGCTCTCGGAGCCGAGTGCGAACGCGAGGGTCGCGAGCACCGGCACGTGGATGAGGTACAGGCTGAACGAGATGCGTCCGAGCCACTGCATGATGCGGGTCTCGAGAAATAGCACGAGCGGACGCCAGGCGAAGCTCACGAGCACGATGCCCGCCGCGCCCGGAGCGGCGAGCGCCCACAGCGCGTTGCTCAGCGCACTGCCGCTCTCGGCGATGGGGCGCGCCAGCCAGCTGGCGATGAGCAGCAGGAGACTTCCGCCGGCGAGCAGCGGCAGGAACCAGCGCGGCCTCGGGCGCTGCACCCATTCCAGCAGGTCTGGCATGCGCGCCGCCATGATCGTTCCCATGAGGAACACGGGGAAGTACAGCAGGTCGCTCTGCTCGAACACACGCCCGGCGACGCTCAGCGTGCAGCACACGAGCACCGCGGTCAGCGCCCAGCGCCGCACGAGCAGCGCGAGCGCCGTCGCGAACGGCAGGAGGATCGAATACAGCAGCTCCCAGTGCAGCGACCAGAGCGGATTGTTCAGCGGGTACTGACGCGGCACCAGGGACGCCTGCGAGAAGAACGCCTGCCAGGTGAACTCGGTCGCGTGGGTGTCCGCCATCCACGATCCCTCCGGCATCGTCGAGACGTCCCGGGGAACGAGGAGCACCAGGATACTGCTGAGGATGAGCGCCGCGATCACCGGGCCGTAGAGGCGCACGACGCGCGCCGAGAGGAACCCCATCCAGGAGAAGCCCGAGCGGAAGACCGGCAGCACGACCACCAGGCCCGACAGCACGAAGAACACGAGCACGGCCTCGCTGCCGGCCGTGAGGATCTTGGCGGGGGACTGCGAGATCCACGCCCAGACGACGGTGCCTTCCAGCCACGGACGCGCGATGAGCAGCCAGTGGTGCAAGAGCACGACTGTCGCGGCGATCCCGCGCAGGCCGTCCAGGCTGCTGATCCGGCCGTCTGAGCGGGGAGGGGGAGTGGCTACCATCCCTTCAACGCTAACGAGTCCGCCGCTGGACAGTCACTGGGTGCCGCCCAGGCCCCTTTCTGTGCTAGCGACCAGGCGGTCGATCGCCGCCAACGGGATCCGCAGCCACCCGGGCCGGTTGCGGGCCTCGTAGATCGCCTCGTAGACGGCCTTGTCGAGCTCGAAGGCGTCGAGGAGAGGCCCGGTCGCGGGCATGCCCATTCGGTGTTCGTAGCCGCCGAGGAAGGCTCGGCGCGCGGCGGCTGACCACTCCAGGAGGCGCTCCGCCGTGCCATCCTGTGCGAGCGCGCCCGGGACGTAGTCGAACGATCGCAGCATGCCGGCCACGTCGCGCAGCGCCGAATCCGGCCTGCGGCGCTCGTCGATCGGGCGCATCGGCTCACCCTCGAAGTCGATCAGCAGCCACCCCCGGCCGGGCGCCTGCAGCACCTGCCCCAGGTGAAGGTCGCCGTGGATCCGCTGCAGCGCCGGCCACACGGTCTCGAGCGCCCGTTCGTACACACCGGCGATCGCTTCACGGTGCGCCGCGAGCCCGGGGACCTCCGCGACGGCGATCGCAAGACGTCGTTGCCATGCGTCGACCACTGCCGCGCGGGCCGCGCCGTCGGCGGGCGTCGTCGGGAACAGCTGCGCGAGGCTCAGGTGGACGTCGGCCGTGGCGGCGCCGAGTGCATGGGCCGCCGGCGAGAACTGCTCGTCGTCGGCCGCCGCGCGCTGGGCGACCCGCCACGCGTCCTCGACGTCCGGGAGGAACTCCTGCGCGAAAGCGAGAGAGCCGCTCAGGTGGGCCGTCGAGTCAGTCGGGTCGATCCACGACGCCTCGATGTGCCCGAGCGACTGCGGGACATACGGACAGCCCGCTCCCGCAAGCGCGGACTGCAGCTCGATGTCGGGGTTCAGTCCGGGATTCAGCTGGCGGAAGACCTTGCAGATGACAGGTCGCGATCCGGACGAGGCATAGATGATCGACGTGTTCGACTGCTCGCCCGAGAGCACCCTCGACTCCACTTCCGCGACGCGGCGGGCGGTGCCGGCCGCGTGGACGTGCGTTTCCGAGGCGATGTCACGGAGAAGCGCGCCGGCGTAGGCGGGATCGAACGGTCCGTCGATCAGCACGGACTCCTCATCTCGGCCGATGACGTGTGCGGGGTGGGTCCCGGTGGCGCTGACACGGCGCACGAGGGGGACCTGGTAGACGACGGCGGGAGAGGCGCCCTCGTCGAGCACGACGAGGACCTCGACGCGTGCGTCGGGCGTGGCGGGTGCGACGGTGATGCGAGCGAGCAGCCGCAGCTTCGGAGTCGTCCCCTTCGATGAGTACCAGCGCTGGTGTGCCATCCATCCCGCGAGGCACGCCAGCGTGCTGTTCATGTCTCCGAGCGTATTGCCGGCGTGGTTCGCTGTCGAGGAAGCGAAGCACGGCGACAGGCACCCGGCGCGTCAGCACGACCGACGGCGACGTCGGCGAAGACCAGGCGCCCGCCGATAAGCGGCACGCGTGGCATTCAGGCAGGAATGCGCAGCGCTTTCAAGCCTAGGGTCGAAAGCGCATGGGCGAAAGCGCCGTGACGTCGCGCGGCCTGCGCACAGTCTGTATGCATGTCTGAACCCCGCTCAAGAGCGTCCGCACATGTCGGCCAGCTCGTGCGTGCCCTCCGAGACCGGCAGACCATCAGCCGCAAGACTCTTGCCGAGCGTGCCGACCTCGACGTCTCGCACCTCGCCCGCATCGAGAACGGGCAGGGCAATCCCACCCTCTATGTCCTCATCCAGCTCGCCACGGCTCTCGACGTGGCGCCGGAGGAGTTCGTCAAGGGCCTCGGAGCCGACGACCTCCCGCCGAACCTGAAGCCCTACTCAGAAGCGGACTTCCGTCGCGAGCTTCGCCGCCGCAGCAGCGCGGGCTGAGCGGGCATCCGCTTCAGGCGGCGTCGATCAGTCGCCGTCGCCGTCGCCGATGCCGACGATCTCCGGCGGCATCGGCGGATCGACCGGCTGAATCTCGATGCCGACGCCGGTCCGCGCCGGGATGTCGCCGAACAGCGGGATGTCGAGCGCGAAGCTCGTGTCGAGCTGCTCGACGGGATCGAGAGTGTCAGCGGGCTCGGCGGGAAGGCCGCCCCATTCGGTCGGTTCTTCGGGCCGGTGCTGGAAGAGTCCCATAGACCTATTGTGCGCACACTCACATCACGAAACGCCAGATGTACTCCGATGACGAGGATTCGCGGAACCAGCACAGGGTGAGGACGAGGTCATCCAGGTCGGAGTCGCACAGGCACAGGTCGATCGAGTCGCCTGGCAGCAGGCGCCCCCACCGGAACGTGGCGCCGTCGGAGTGGAACGCGCGCACGGAGTCGAGAGGCTCGGGACTCCTGTTGAAGACGATGGCATGGGTGTCAGACATGCGCTCGACATGCCAAGGCAACGGGTAGGCGGAAACGGGCGAGGTGTCCAGGGCGGTGAGCATGCCCGGAAAACTAGGCGAGGCGTCCGACACCCGGCCGCGCCCCGAACAGCCTCAGTCGAGCCCTGTGGACGACGCCGATCCCGCGCTTTCCCGGGAGGAGGCCTCGTGCGTCGCGTCGGATGCCGACGCCTCCGGGCCGGCCGTGGCCGCGTCCCTCTGGGGGGCGTCGCCGACCCGGGCAGAGCGCCGGCGACCGACCGAGGAGGTGACCGCCCGGCCCGCGCTCCCGAGGGTGCCTGCGACGGCACCACCGGCGCGGCGCGCGGCGCGCACGACGGACCGTTCGACGCGCTCGGCGCCGGGTCGTGGCTCAAGGCCGGCCGGGTACTCCGTCGGGGGCGAACCGAAGGCGCGCCGCGATGTGGTCACGACGCGGCGCCCGAGGATGTGGTTTCCGGCACCGCCCACCGCCGCGCCGACCCCGAAGGGAAGCGCCTTGCCTACGACAGAAGCGCCCCCGGCAGCGGCGAAGCGCTTGATGAAGGCCGTCTTGAGGCGGTCGACGAGCGGACCCACGGCCGCGCGGGGGAGCGATTTCGTGATCAGGTCGCCCCAGTACCGTTCTCGCGGCACGCCGTTCCCCGCGGCGCGTCGGGCCCATTGCGACACGAGATCCACGCCTTCGGAGCCGAGCATGAGCGTGAGGACGAGGGCGCGCGCCTGGTCAGGGTCGTCGACTCGCACGCCGTGCAGCTCGGCGAGCGATTGCGCGAAGAGCGCGGTCGCCTCAAGGAATCCGACCGTCTCGACGCCGCTCAGCGCCAGGGTCATCCCCGTGCCGATCCCCGGGATGACGGCGGTCGCACCGACGGCGGCGCCGCCGGTGGTGACGGCCGACAGGTACCGGCGCTCGAGGATGCGCACGATCTGGCGGGTGTCGGCATCCGGGTGGCGCAGCCGGATGCTGCGCAGGTGCGCGACGACCGCGGGGCGCTGCACGCCGAGCACGCGGTCGAGCATCCGAATGGCGAGCGGATGCTCCGGATGGCCTTCCGGGGGGAGCCCGCCGACCCACGGGGAGCCTTCGGGCAGCGAATCGATGCGGTGGACCTTGCCCATGACAGCCCGATCCTAGGTCGTCGTCCTGCGCGGAGGCTGGAAGACGGGGCGTCCGTGATCAGACGAAGAGGTTTGCCCGCTCGAGGTCCTCAGCGAAGTCGATCTCGACGGCGTAGAGGTCTGAGATGTCGAGGGGCACGACAGCCATGCCGTTCTCGGCGATCGCGCGCTCGAGGCCGCGCTCGAAGTAGTCCTGGTCGTCGACGCGGCCGAGCTGAGCGATCAGCGTCTTCTTGTCGCCGGACGAGATGTAGTTGATGCCGACGGCTTCGCCGACGCCGCCCTTGACCGTCTTCGAGAGCTCCTTGATGCGGCCCTGGGCGTCGATCGTGTACTTGACCTCTTCGTCGCTGACCTTCGCGGTGTTGACGGCGACGAACGACTCGTCGCGCTCGATGAGAGGCATGGCACGGCCCAGGACGAGCGGGTCGAACACGACATCGCCGTTCATCCACAGCACGCCACCGCGTCCCGTCGCGCGGAGGGCGCGAAGGAGGCTCTTGGAGGTGTTCGTCTGGTCGTAGCGGTCGTTGTAGACGTAGTCGACGTCGGGGAAGGCTTCGACGATCGTCTCGGCCCGGTAGCCCACCACGGTGGTGATGCGGGCGTCGCGACCGAAGGCGGCGCGGATGTTGTCGTGCTGCTGCTGCATGATCGTGCGTCCGTCGGCCAGCTCGGTGAGCGGCTTCGGCAGGCTGCGGCCGAGCCGCGAGCCCATACCGGCTGCGAGGATGACGATCTGAAGAGTCACGAGTCTGCTCCTGTGGGTGTTCACTGTCATAAGACAAGAGACACGCCGTCGTGCCGGGGGCCATGCTAGCGAAGCGGCCTGGGAACGACCCGCGAGCACTGCACCCGTTGCCTATTCGTGATCTGCCTGGCAACATTCCCCTCCGGATGGATCGAGGATCTCCTCCCCACACGGGACGCACACGACGATGGCCGGAGGTTCCGGTGCGTCCGGAATCCGCTCAGACACGGCTTGCTAGGTTGGACGGGTGACAGCCTCCTCTTCCTCGTCTCAGGACGATTCGGTCGACGTGACGGCTTCGCCTGCCTCGGTCCCGCCGCTGCCCGAGATCTCCGCGGCAGAGGCGGCCAGCGCGGGAACTGCCCCCGTGTCGCGGCCCGCGCCGCGCCCCCGGAAGCCCCGTCGTCCGAAGACGTCACCCTCCACCGAGCGTGGCTCGACGACGCCCGCCACACCGCCGAAGCCTCGTGTTTCCGCAGCGGAGGCCGCCGTCGGCTTCTCTGTCGAGGCCCAGACCGCGGGGGACGCGTCGCTCGCGGCATCTGGAGGCGGCGTGACCGTCACCGCGGCCGACGTCGCAGACATGGCGCCCGTCCCGCCCGTCGAGGCGGTGGCGGCAACGGAGGAGACTCGCGACAGAGAGGCCGATGCGGCGGTGGAGGCGGAGCCCGCATCTGAGCCCGATGGGGCGACGACGCCGGAGCCCGCCGTCTCAGATCCGGAAGCCACGCCCATCCGCAAGCCCCGCGTGCCCCGCAAGAGCAAGAAGAAGGCCAAGGCCTTGGCGCCGCAGGCCGACGCGCTCGTGCTTCCGCCCGTGCCGCCGCTGCCGCACGTCGCACCGTCGGCTGAGGCCGCGAGTGTTCCAGCGTCCGGCGAAGCGCCGCTCGAGCCGACGGTCGAGGTCGCTGATGCCGGGGGCGCTGATGCCAGGGGCGCTGCCGGGGGCGCGGAGTCCGACAGCGCCGCGCCCGAAGGCCCTGAGCCGGAAGCCGCTGAGCCCGAAGCCGGAGCGCCCGAAGCCGCTGAGCCCGAAGCCGGAGCGCCCGATGCCGCGCCCGAAGCCGCTGAGCCGGAAGCCGCTGAGCCGGAAGCCGCTGAGCCCGGAGTCGCGCCCGCGCCCGGGGAGCCCGCGGACGCGGAACCCTCTGCCGAGGCGCCTGGCGTGGCGGCGCCTGAAGCCGGCGAGGCCGACGTCGCCGAGGCCGCGGATCCTGAGGACGAGGGGCAGGGCTCCGATTTGACCTCGACCGCGCTGCTCGAACCGGTGGAGACAGAAGCCGCGGAGCCGGCGTATGCCTCTTCGCGCGGTGATGCGGCCACCGGCCAGACGACTGCCCTTGAGGCCGAGCCGCACGGCGAGATCGCTGCGCTTCGACTGCGGGGCGTGTCGAAGTCCTTCGGCGAGACGAAGGCAGTGGATGCCGTCGACCTCACGGTTCGCCCCGGGACGTTCTACGGCATCGTCGGTCCGAACGGCGCCGGGAAGACCACGACGCTGTCGATGGCGACGGGGCTGCTGCGGCCAGACCGCGGCACGATCGAGGTCGTGGGCGTGGATCTCGGCGCCGAGCCCGCCCGCGCCAAGCGGCTCATGGGCATCCTTCCCGACCGCCTGCGCACGTTCGACCGGTTGACCGGTCGGCAGCTGCTCCACTACTACGGGGTGCTGCGAGGACTGCGTCCCGCGGTCGTCGAAAGCCGAATCGCCGACCTCGCGCGCGCCTTCGACTTGACCGACGCGCTCGGCCGCACCGTCGCCGACTACTCAGCCGGCATGACGAAGAAGGTCATGCTTGCGGGAGCGATGATCCACTCGCCGCGCATCCTCGTGCTCGACGAGCCTTTCGAAGCCGTCGACCCTGTCTCGAGCTCGGTCATCCTGGAGATCCTCAAGGCGTATGTCGCGCACGGCGGCACCGTCGTGCTGTCCTCCCATGGCATGGACCTCGTCGAGAGCGTCTGCTCCGGCGTCGCGGTGATCGTCGCGGGCCAGGTGCTGGCCGAGGGAACGGTCGACGAGGTGAGGGGCGAGCTCACGCTCGAGCAGCGCTTCATCGAACTGGCAGGCGGACTGAGCGACGTGGAGGGCCTGGAGTGGTTGCACACCTTCTCCGGCTGAGGCTCGATCTGCTCCTGGGCGCCGTCCGTGGTGACGTGCGACATAAGGTGCGCATCGTCGCGATGAGCGTGCTGCTTGTCGCCGTCGTCGTGCTCGTCGGCTGGGCGCTCGTCGGACTGGAGGAGGCTCCCGCAGAGATCGCATCGGTGGTGACCGTGATCGGCGCAGCGGCCGTCACGACGGGATTCTTCATCGCGCCGCTCCTCGGCGGCCCCGACGACCCCCTCGACCCCCGGCGCTTCGCGCCCTTCGGCCTCGAGCCGCGGCCGCTGGCCGGCGCCGTGCTCGTGGCGAGCATCGTGAGCGCTCCCGTCCTGGCGGTCATCGCCGTGACCGTCTCACTCAGCATGCTCTGGGCGGCACACGGCGTGCCGGTCGTCGCCGGCATCCTGAGCGCTCTTCTCGGAATCGTGACGTGCCTGCTCTTGGCGAGGGTGGCTCACGCGCTGTTCGGCCGCCTGATCCGGCAGCGTCGCTCGCGCGAGCTCACCGGGGTGCTCCTCATCGGCCTCGTCGTCGTCATCGTTCCCCTGGTGGTGTTCTTCTCGTCGCTCGAGTGGCGGGGTCGCGTTCCCAGCCAGCTGGAGGAGGCGGCAGAGATCCTCGCGGTCACTCCGGTCGGCGCCGCATGGTCGATCCCGTGGCGGATGCTCGACGGCGACGCGGGCTGGCCGGTCTTCGTCGCGATCGCATCGGTGCTCGCGCTCGCCGCGACCTGGGTGGCTCTCGTGCAGTGGCTGCTGACCACCACTGAGCGCCCTCTGTCGGCCCGTGCCCAGCGCGGCCTCGGATGGTTCGCCGTCACCCCGGGGACGCCCACCGGCGCGATCGCCGCGCGCAGCCTCGTCTACTGGCTGCGCGACTCGCGGTACATCGTCAACGTGGTCGTGGTTCCGATCGGAGCCGTGCTCACGATGGTGCCGCTCGTGGTGGCGGGCGTGCCGCTCTCGGTCGCCGCCCTGCTTCCCGCTCCGCTCATGGCGTTGTTCTTCGGCTGGCTGGTGCACAACGACCTCGCCTACGACTCGACGGCTCTCTGGATGCACATCGCCAGTGCGGTCCGCGGCGTGTCCGACAGGGTGGGCCGGCTGGTGCCCGTGACGCTGATCGCGCTGCCGCTGCTCGCCGTCGCCGTCCCGGTGACGGTGCTCGTGCACGGCCGGTGGGTGTTGCTGCCCGCGATGATCGGCGTCTGTGCGAGCCTGTTCCTCACGGGTCTCGGTCTGTCGTCGATCTCGTCGGCTCTCTCGCCCTATCCGGCGGCGCGTCCGGGCGACGGCCCGTTCGAACAGCCGCAGCGCAGCGGCGGATCCCTCTCACAGGGCGTCGTCCTCCTCGGGGCCGTCGTCATCAGCGCTCCCGTGCTCTGGTGGGGCTGGCTCGCGATGACCGACGGCACCGATCATTCCTGGGTCGCCTTCTGGGGCGGCCTCGGCATCGGATTCGGAGCGCTTCTCATCGGCGTCGTCCTAGGCGGCTGGATATTCGAGCGCCGCAGCGGTCGACTGATGGAGTTCGCTGAGGCGAGCTGAGCGACGGCACGCAGGCATCCGACCGACGCCACGACGGGCGCCTCGCGATTAGACTCCCTGATCATGAGCACGCCACGTGAAAGTCCCGACCAGGGCGGACTCGCCACTCTCGACCGGGAGCTCGAAGAGCTCATCCGCGAGGAGAACATAGAGCCCGGTGACCACGAGCGCTTCTCCCACTACGTGAAGAAGGAGAAGATCCTCGAGTCGGCCCTCACGGGCAAGCCGGTGCGGGCCCTCTGCGGCAAGAAGTGGACGCCCGGCCGCGACCCGGAGAAGTTCCCCGTGTGCCCGACGTGCAAGGAGATCTACGAATCGCTGCAGGGCTGAAAGGGGCGATCAGTCTGCGTCGCGGAACACCGTCGGAAGCGCCGGATCTGATCGGCTGAGCGCGAGCGCCTGCACGGGAAGCTCTTCGCGTACCCGCATGTGGTGGGCTCGCGCGGCCTCGACGCCCACGGTGCCGAGGTGTGCGGAATCCGTCTCGCCGTGGTCGACGAGGGTGACCTGGAGGGCACGCGCGTCGGGATGGTCGGCGGCGGTGTGGACCTGTTCGAATCCGTCGGAGACCATGATGAGCTCCGCGGTCGCGGTGCCATGCTCGAGAGTGCGGAACGCCGCCTTGCGACCGCCCTTCGACCCCTTGTCGGTCGAGGTCTTCGCCACCGCGACCCATGAGTCATCCGGGGCCTGGCGGGCGACGAGCTTGTAGACCATCCCCGCAGTCGGTGCACCGGAGCCCGTGACGACCGACGTGCCCACTCCGTAGGAATCGACAGGAGACGCCGCAAGCGCAGCGATCGCGAACTCATCGAGGTCGCTCGTGACCGTGATGCGGGTGCCGGTCGCGCCGAGCTCGTCGAGCTGAGCGCGCACCTCGGCCGCGACCGTAGGGAGGTCGCCGGAATCGATCCGGACCCCGCCGAGTTCCGTGCCGGCGACACGGATCGCGGTGGCGACCCCTTCGCGGATGTCATAGGTGTCCACGAGCAGGGTCGTGCCGATACCCAGCGCCTCCACCTGGGCCCGGAACGCGTCTTCCTCCGTCTCGTGCAGCAGGGTCCACGAGTGGGCGGCGGTCCCCATCGTGGGAATGCCCCAGCGGCGTCCCGCCTCGAGGTTGCTCGTCGCGTCGAAGCCGACGATGTATGCGGCGCGCGCCGCTGCGACGGCTGACTGCTCGGCCGCCCGTCGAGAGCCCATCTCTGCCAGCGGCCGGTCGCCCGCTGCGATGCTCATGCGCGCCGCTGCGTTCGCGATCGCGGAGTCGTGGTTGAGGATGCTGAGGGCGAGCGTCTCGAGCACGACTGCCTCGGCGAAGGTGCCCTCGAAGGTCAGGATCGGCGACCCCGGGAAGTACGCCTCGCCCTCGCGGTATCCCGTGATGCTGCCCGTGAAGCGGTAGTTCTCGAGGTAGCGCACGGTCTCGGCGTCCACGACCTTCTCGTCGCGCAGGAAGCGCAGCTCGTCGTCGCCGAAACGGAAGTCGGCCAGCGCCTCCAGGAGCCGGCCCGTGCCCGCGACCACCCCGAAGCGCCGTGCGCCGGGCAGCCTGCGTGCGAAGAGCTCGAAGACGCATCGGCGGCCTGCCGTGCCGTCGCGGAGGGCGGCGTCGAGCATCGTGAGCTCGTAGCGGTCGGTGAGGAGGGCGGTGCTGGGGGCGGCGCTCATGCCGTCACTCTATCGACGGGCGGCGGAGGGATGCGCTGGGGCGGGTAGGCTGGTTGACCGTGAATGACGCGCCCATCGGGATCTTCGACTCCGGCGTGGGCGGGCTCACCGTGGCTCGGGCGGTGTCGCAGCTTCTTCCGCGCGAATCCGTGCTCTACATCGGCGACACGGCGCGTTCGCCCTACGGTCCGAAGCCGATCGCCGACGTGCGACGCTACTCGCTCGAAGTGCTCGACACGCTCGTCGAGCAGGGCGTCAAGATGCTCGTGATCGCCTGCAACACGGCCTCGGCGGCGATGCTGCGAGACGCGCGCGAGCGGTACGACGTGCCCGTCGTCGAAGTGATCGGTCCGGCCGTGCGCACGGCGATCTCGACCACCCGCAGCGGCAGGATCGGAGTGATCGGCACGGCCGGAACGATCGGCTCGGGCGTCTACCAGGACATGCTGGGCGTGAATGAAAACCTGACCGTGTTCGCCCAGGCGTGCCCGCGGTTCGTGGAGTTCGTCGAGGCCGGAGTGACCGATTCCGCCGAAGTGCTGACCGTCGCGGAGGAGTACCTCGCCCCGCTGCGACACGCCGGTGTCGACACGCTGGTGCTCGGCTGCACGCACTACCCGTTTCTCGAGGGTGCGATCAGCTACGTCATGGGACCGGACGTCTCGCTGGTCTCCAGCGACAGCGAGACGGCGAAGGACGTCTACCGGCAGCTCGTCTCGCGCGATCTGCTCGCGGGTGCGGATGCGGTGCCCACGCATGTGTACGAGGCGACGGGGGCCTCGGCCGACGACTTCCTCGACCTGGCCCACCGACTCATGGGGCAGGGCGTCTCGAGTGTCCGGCTTGTTCAGACCGGAGCCATCGACCTTCCGAAGGGGATCCAATGACCGATATCGTCCGAGCCGACGGGCGCTCCGTCGACGAGCTTCGTCCTGTCGTGATCGAGCGGGGCTGGAGCGCTCACGCCGAGGGATCGGCGCTCATCTCCTTCGGGGGAACGAAGGTGCTGTGCACCGCCTCGTTCACGGGAGGCGTGCCGCGCTGGCTCACCGGCAAGGGCAAGGGCTGGGTGACCGCCGAGTATGCGATGCTGCCGCGCGCGACGAACTCGCGGAACGACCGCGAGTCGGTCAAGGGACGGATCGGCGGCCGCACGCATGAGATCTCCCGACTCATCGGTCGCGCTCTGCGTGCCGTCGTGGACACGAAGGCTCTCGGCGAGAACACGATCGTGATCGACTGCGACGTTCTTCAGGCTGACGGCGGCACGCGCACGGCCGCCATCACGGGCGCGTACGTCGCGCTTGCCGACGCGATCGAGTGGGGCCGTGCGAAGGGCCTCGTGACGAAGAACGCGAAGGTGCTCCTCGACTCGGTGTCGGCCGTCTCGGTGGGCATCATCGACGGTGAGCCGATGCTCGACCTCGCCTACGTCGAGGACGTCCGCGCTGAGACCGACATGAACCTCGTCGTCACCGGGCGCGGCCTGTTCGTGGAGATCCAGGGCACGGCCGAGGGCGCGCCGTTCGACAAGCGGGAGCTCGACGCGCTGCTCGACCTGGGCGTCGCCGGCTGCGCCGACCTGCGCGACCTGCAGGCTGCCGCCCTCGAAGGCTCCGACGCCTGACAGCGGAAGGGATGCCGATGACATCGCGAATCGTCCTGGCGACGCACAACCCCCACAAAGTCGAAGAGTTCGGCCACATCGTCGCGGCCGCACGCCCCGATCTCGAGGTCGTCGGCTATGACGGTCCCGAGCCTGTGGAGGACGGCGTCACGTTCGCCGAGAACGCGCTCATCAAGGCGCGTTCCGCCGCAGCGCACACGGGCCTTCCGGCGCTCGCGGACGACTCCGGCATCTGCGTCGACGCGCTGGGCGGCGCGCCGGGCGCGTTCTCGGCGTACTGGGCGGGCCATAAGAAGGATGCCGTCGCGAACTTCGAGCTGCTGCTCGACCAGCTGTCGGACATCGCCGATCCGCGCCGCACGGCGCAGTTCGTGTCGACGATCGCTCTCGTCAAGCCCGATGGGACAGAGCGGGTGGTCGAGGGCGTGTGGCCGGGACGCCTCGCCACGGCGCCGGCGGGCGCGAACGGATTCGGATACGACCCGATCTTCATCCCCGACGGGCAGCCGGGCAATGAGCGCACCGTCGCGGAATGGACGGCGGAAGAGAAGAACGCGGCGTCGCACCGAGCGCGGGCGTTCGCGGCGCTCCTGCCGCTTCTGCGCGACCTATAACCGTTCTCATTCCCGACTGGCGCAGAGCGTCCTGCGAGGAGCCGTGGCGTTCTAGCCTCGAGTCATGCACCGTCAGTCTCACGCGCACGGCATCCGCGCTCTGGGCAGCCGTCGCCTGCTCGCGGTGTCGCTCGCGATCACGGGCGGTGTGCTGGTCGTGCAGGTGATCGGGGCGGTCCTGACAGGATCGCTCTCGCTGCTGGCGGATGCTGCGCACATGTTCACGGACGCGTCGGCGATCGTCATCGCCCTGGTCGCGAGCGGGGTCGCCGCACGGCCCGCGGATGCACGCAACACCTACGGCTACCAACGGGCCGAGGTGTTCGGTGCGCTCATCAACGGCGTCATCCTGATCGTGCTGTGCGCGTGGATCCTCGTCGAGGCGGCGCAGCGGCTGTGGGGCCCGGGCGATGTGGAGGTGCTCGGCGGCCCGATGCTCGTGGTGGCGCCCATCGGACTCATCGCCAATGCGGTCTCGCTCTGGCTGCTGAGCGCCGCCCAGCGGTCGAGCATCAATGTGCGGGGCGCGTACCTCGAGGTGCTGGGCGATGTCGTGGGGTCGATCTTCGTCATCGTGGCGGCCATCGTCATCTGGACGACCGGCTGGACCGCCGCGGATGCGCTTGCGTCGTTGGTGATCGCGGTCATGATCGTGCCGCGCGCGTTCTCGCTGCTGCGGGAGGTGTTCGCCGTGCTGGGAGAGGCGGTGCCCCGCGGGACGGACGTCGAGGAGATCCGCGAACACCTGCTCAGCCGAGCGGGGGTCACTGCGGTGCACGACGTTCACGTGTGGCAGCTCACGCGCGGGGCGCCCGTGTTCACGGCGCATGTCGTCGTGACTCCCGAGGCCCTCGAAGCGGGGCGCGCGGCCGTGCTGCTGTCGGAGATGCAGAGCTGCCTGTCGGCGCACTTCGATGTGGAGCACTCGACTTTCCAGCTGGAGCTCGCCGGCCACATCGAGCATGACGCGCACGACTGAGGCTCGTGCGGGCGGTGCGTGGCGTCGCCGAGGGGACGGTTCGGCATTGTCGAGGCGGACTAGACGCGTTGCACCTCGTCGGGACGAATGTCGGGCCTGAGCCCTCGCCAACGGGCGTGGCGCAGCGTTCCGCCCGGGGTGAACTCCGCGAACTCCACTTCGCCGACCACCTCGGGGCGCACCCACAGCGCATCGGAGGCGTCGGCGCGTGGCACGCCTGCGAGAGGGTTCTCATCCGTGCGCAGCGGCTGGAGCAGTGCGTCGAGGGTGCGCAGCGTCGATTCGCTGAACCCCGAGCCCACGCGGCCGACGTACTGGAGGCCGTCCTCCGAGGGGATGCCGAGCAGGAGCGAGCCGATCTGGCCCGTGCGCCCGCCCTTCCCCGGGCGGATGCCGCCGATCACGACCTCTTGCGTCTGCGTCAGCTTGACCTTGAGCCACTGCTCGCTGCGGCGTCCGGGCAGGTATCGCGAGTTCGGATCCTTGACGACGAGCCCCTCGAGCCCGAGCGACCTCGCTGTCTCAAGGGCGGCGTCGACGTCGTGCGCGACGGGAGGGACCTCGATCGCGTCGATGACGTCGCCGGCGATCGCGTCGAGCAGTGTCCGCCGGTCTTCGAGGGGGAGGGCCGTGGCATCCGTGCCCCCGTGCGCCAGCAGGTCGAACAGGAAGTACTTCACCGGAGTCCGTCTGCTCTCGCGGGCGATCTCGCCCGCGACCGTCAGGTGCATGCGACTCTGCAGGCGGTGGAAGCTGGGACGACCCCCGGAGTCGAAGGCGACGATCTCGCCGTCGACGACGCACGGCTCCGACCCGAATCCGGCATCCACGTCGGTGAGCTCGGGGTAGCGTGCCGTGATGTCCGTGCCGCTGCGTGCCTGCAGCCGCAGGCGATGACCGTCCCAGAGCCCGATGGCGCGCACGCCGTCCCATTTGAATTCAGCCCACGGGCGGCCCCACCGCTGCGCCGAGCTGCGAGCGAGAGCGGGAGTGGACAGGGTTGCCAGCATCGGCGCGTACGTGTCTGCGCGGGGCGTCGGTGCCTGGCGCGAGGCGGATGACCGGACCGGGCCGCGATGCTTGACCGGCGAGTCGGTCTTCATGCGGTGCAGCAGCCACTGGGACTTCTCGCCTTCGCCGGAGGTGCGGATGAGCGCGAGGCGCAGACCGTCGACTTCACCGCCCTCGCGGCCGCGGAGCGTGAAGATGACCTCGTCGTCACGCCATTTCTCGGTCTCGTAAGTGCCGGTGTCCCAGATCGTCATGACGCCGGCTCCGTACTCGCCGCGCGGGATCTCGCCGTGGAAGGAGAGGTATTCGAGGGGGTGCGGCTCGGTCATGACGGCCAGATGGTTCGTCTTCGTCGACTCGGGGATGCCGCGCGGCACGGCCCAGCTGACGAGCACGCCGTCGCGCTCGAGCCGGAGGTCGTAATGGAGCCGGGTGGCGTGGTGCTCCTGGATCACGAATCGGCTGCCCGGCTCGGCGTCGAGCGGCGGGGGCGCGTCCGGAATCGGCTCGGGTGTGCGCCTCGCATCGCGCTTGGCCTGATACGCCGCGAGCGCGTGCGTTGGCACGGCCGTCTGCTCTCGCCGGGATGCCAGGGGAGCGAGGGGATCGTCGGCGGGGTCCGGCATGCTGCCGATGCGGTCGAGCACCTCACTGAGGTGCAGGTGCCGGAGGCCGGGGTCGTCGAGCTCCTCCCATGTGCGCGGCACCGCGACCGTGGGCTCGTCGCGTCCGCGCAGCGAGTAAGGGGCGATCGTGGTCTTGGAGCCGTTGTTCTGGCTCCAGTCGAGGAACACTCGCCCGGGCCGCAGCGACTTGCTCATCTGGCTCACGACGAGGTCGGGGTGGTCGGCCTCGAGTGCTCGGGCGAGCTCTTTGGCGAAGGCGGAGATCTCGTCGCTCGTCCGCACAGCGTCGAGGTGCGTGTAGAGGTGGATCCCCTTGCTTCCGCTCGTCACGGGGAAGGGCTCCATGCCGAGGTCGGCGAGGATCGCGCGACACCAGCGCGCGACTTCGACGCACTCGGCCAGACCGACGCCGGGACCGGGGTCGAGGTCGAGGACGAGCCGGTCGGGGTTCATGCGCTCGCCGCCGGCATCGAACCGCCACTGCGGCACATGAAGCTCGAGACTCGCGACCTGGGCGAGGTACACGAGCGCCGCACGTTCTTCGACGAGCGGGTATTCCTTCGGTCCCGATGAGTGGGCGATCGGGCGGCGGGGCAGCCAGGCAGGAGCGCCCTGCTCGAGCGCCTTCGCGAAGAACGGAGGGTGGTCGACGCCCTCGGGCCACCGCTTGCGTGTGACGGGTCGTCCGGCGACGTGAGGGATGAGCAGGGGGGCGACGCGGGTGTAGTAGTCGATCACCTCGCCTTTCGTCGTGCCCGTCGCGGGGTAGAGGACCTTGTCGAGATTGCTCAGGCGCAGTCGTCGACCGTCGATCTCGACCGTCTGCGTGCCCGATGCCATGTCGAAAGGCTAGTGCGCAACCCCTGGTCACACGCGCGTGCGCGGTGTTCACTTGTGCGTATGAGATCCATCTGGAAGGGTGCGCTCACCTTCGGGCTCGTCAACGTGCCCGTCAAGGTGTACTCGGCGACCGAAGACCACGACGTGCCGCTGCACCAGGTGCATGCCGCCGACGGGGGGCGCATCCGTTACCAGCGGATATGCGAACTGGACGGCGAGGTCGTGCCCTACTCGGACATCGACAAGGCGTACGACGACGGTGAACGCACCGTGGTGCTCACCAAGGACGACATCGCATCTCTCCCGTCGGAGCGCAGCCGAGAGATCGAGGTCGTGGAGTTCGTTCCCACCGAGCAGATCGACCTCCTCACGCTCGACCGGGCGTACTACCTCGAACCCGATTCGAAGTCTCCCAAGGCGTATGTGCTTCTTCGGAAGACGCTCGAGCAGACCGACCGCACCGCGGTCGTGAGGTTCTCGCTGCGGCAGAAGACACGGCTGGCCGCGCTGCGGGTGCGCGGCGACGTGCTCGTGCTGCAGACGCTTCTCTGGGCCGACGAGGTTCGCGAGGCGTCGTTCCCGTCATTGGATGAGCCGGTGAAGATCTCCGACAAGGAGCTGGAGCTGTCCGCATCCCTTGTCGAGAGCTTCTCAGGCGACTTCGACCCGGCCGACTTCGTCGATGAATATCAGCAGGAACTGCGGACGCTGATCGATGCGAAGCTCGAGAAGGGCGACGCACTCGACACCTCGGAGACCTTCGGTGAAGCGGAGGAGGGCGATTCCGGCGGCGAGGTGATCGACCTCATGGCGGCGTTGAGAGCAAGCGTCGAGCGGAGCCGCGCATCACGTGAGTCGGGCAAGAGCGACACCAAGGACGACGAGAAGAAGAAGCCCGCGAAGAAGCCCGCGGCGAAGAAGACCAAGAAGGCCTCCTGACCCGAGATCCCGGGTGCGGGCGATCAGGCCTGCGGGGCGTTGTCGCCGTCGCCGTTGAAGTCCGGCTCGCGGTCGAAGACCTCACGGTCGAGCACCAGCTCTTCGGCTTCCTCGGCGTCGACCACGACATCGCGACCGGCCGCCGCTTCCTTCGCGACCTTGCGGCGCTCGCTGAGGTAGTGCCAGGCGCTCACGAGGGCGGTTCCGCCGACGGCGACGAGCAGGATGACGTCGATGTACTCGGTCACGAGGTGCGCGACCCACGGGATGTAGCCGACGAGGAAGCCCACCATCGTGAGGCCGAAGCCCCACACCATCGCACCGATGAAGTTGTAGAGCGAGTAGCGCTTCCATGGCATGTGACCGACACCAGCGGCGACCGGCGCGAACGTGCGGACGATCGGCACGAAGCGGGCCAGGATGATGGTGAGTCCGCCATAGCGCTCGAAGAACGCATTCGTGCGTTCGACGTTCTTTCGGCTGAACAGGCCTGACTCCTTGCGTTCGAACACGGCAGGGCCGCCCTTGTGTCCGATGAAGTAGCCGACCTCCCCGCCGACGAAGGCGGCGAGGGCGATCAGCAGCGACACCACCCAGATGTTGGTGCCGAAGATCTCGTTGGTGTGCGTGAGCAGTCCGGAGATGATCAGCAGCGTGTCGCCGGGGAGCAGGAAGCCGACGAGCAGGCCCGTCTCTGCGAACACGATGAAGCACACCACGAGGAGTGCCCAGGGGCCGGCTGCCTCGATGATCGAAGTCGGGTCGAGCCAGGGAATGAGAGCGGTGGAGTGCACGGGTGTCCCGTCGGTCGTTGTCGGTCGGCGGTCTTGCTGGGCTTGGGCTCACGCGAACGGGTCGCTGGGCAACGGGCCGTGCGGAAGGTGGGACTTGAACCCACACGCCTTGCGGCACAGGAACCTAAATCCTGCGTGTCTGCCAGTTTCACCACTCCCGCGCCGAATCAGTCTATCGGCGGCTGCCTCGGCGACATGGTGCGCAAGCCTGCGAATCACCCGAGCGCCCGGGGGTGTGGAGCGTTTCCGTGCGCGAGGGCGATGGGCGGCAGGATCTCAGACCATGCATCCGTCCTTCTCCTCGGTCGCGCCCGCCCACGAAGTCGTCGCTGCGCGCGTGCGCGATCGGCTCCGCGCTGAGCAGGTCGACCCCGCGCGCGAGCCCGCCGCCGCCCAGGCGATCGTTCGTGACGAGGTTCGCAGGCACAACGACTTCGCCCTGGCCCGCGGGCTCGCCTGCGTCGATGAAGACACGACGGCGACGCGGACGGTACTGGCCGCCGTGTCGGGCTACGGTCCCCTCCAGCCCCTGCTCGACGACCCATCGGTCGAGGAGATCTGGATCAATGCGCCCGACCAGGTGTTCTGTGCCCGGGGCGGGCGCAGCGAGCGGGTGACGACCGCTCTGACCGCCGAGCTCGTGCGAGACATCGTCGAGCGCATGCTCCATGCCGCCGGCCGCCGCGTGGACTTGAGCCATCCGTTCGTCGACGCCTCGCTCCCCGACGGCTCCCGGCTTCACGTGGTCATTCCCGATACTGGTAGGTCCGATTGTTGAAGAGTGCACTTTTCGCGCCTTTTTCGTCGATGATGCGGAGGTTCACGCGCGAAGGGTGTTGGCGGCCATGCCTGAGCACGGTAGGTGAACATCCGGTGACAAAGCCATCGCGAACTCGCGGATTGATTCGATAGATGTCAATATAGAAGCATGTCGAATCAAGAAGTCGAACTGGTCATCGTCGGGTCCGGTCCCGCCGGATACACGGCGGCGGTCTACGCGGCGCGTGCGGGTCTCGCGCCGGTCGTGATCGCGGGCTCGGTGACCGCGGGCGGTGCGTTGATGACGACGACGGAGGTGGAGAACTTCCCGGGCTTCGTCGATGGCGTGCAGGGACCGGAGCTGATGGAGTCGATGCGGGCGCAGGCCGAGCGATTCGGCGCTCGGATCGTCTACGACGACGCGATCCGCCTCGAGCTCGACGGCGACGTGAAGACCATCGAGACCGGTGCCGGGGCGACGTACCGGGCGCGGGCGGTGGTCCTCACGATGGGTTCCGCGTACCGCAAGCTCGGCCTCTCCGAAGAAGAGCGGCTGTCGGGGCACGGAGTGTCCTGGTGCGCGACGTGCGACGGGTTTTTCTTCCGCGAGCAGGAGATCGTCGTGGTCGGCGGCGGGGACTCCGCGATGGAGGAGGCCCTGTTTCTCACCCGGTTCGCGTCGAAGGTGACCGTCGTGCACCGCCGGGACGAGTTCCGCGCGTCGAGGATCATGGCGCAGCGCGTGCTGGAGGACCCGAAGATCGAGGTCGCCTGGAACAGTGAGGTCGCTGCGATCCTCGGCGATGAGCAGGTCACCGGGCTCACGCTGCGCGACACCGTCACCGGGGCCGAGCGCACGCTCGACGCGACGGGGGTGTTCGTCGCGATCGGGCACGACCCGCGTTCCGAGCTCGTGACCGGGCAGGTCGACACCGACGCGGACGGGTATGTGCGGGTCGCGCACCCGTCGACGCGGACGAACCTGCCCGGGGTGTTCGCGGCCGGGGATCTCGTCGATCACACGTACCGGCAGGCGATCACCGCCGCGGGCACCGGCTGCGCGGCCGCGCAGGACGCCCAGCACTACCTGTCGAACCTCGAACCCACCACCGTTCCTGAGCTTGCTTTGGAGGTCTCCGCATGAGCATCGTCACTCCCGTCACCGACGCTACTTTCCGGGCGGAGGTTCTTGAGTCCGAGCTGCCCGTCGTGGTCGACATCTGGGCGACCTGGTGCGGCCCGTGCAAGGCGATCGCCCCGATCCTGGACCAGCTCGCCAGCGACTACGCGGGCCGGGTGAAGATCGTGAAGGTCGACGCCGACCAGAACCCCGAGACCGTGACCGCGGCCGGCGTGACCTCGATCCCGGCCCTCGGCTTCTACCGGGACGGGGAGCGCGTGGACGTGCTGATCGGCGCGCATCCGAAGCCCGTCTACGTCGCGAAGATCGAGGAGCTGCTCGCATGACCGACACCCTGACCCGCACCGCCCCGAAACGGCTGTCCACCCTCGACAAGTGGCTGCCGCTGTGGATCGGCCTCGCGATGGTCGCAGGCCTCCTGCTCGGCCGTTTCGTGCCCGCGCTCTCGGACGCGCTGTCCGCGATGGAGGTCGGCGGGATCTCGATCCCGATCGGGCTGGGCCTGCTGGTGATGATGTACCCGGTGCTCGCGAAGGTCCGCTACGACAAGGTCGCCGCCGTCACGGGCGACAAGAAGCTCCTCGTCTCCTCGCTCGTGCTGAACTGGCTCGTGGGGCCCGCGGTCATGTTCGCGCTCGCGTGGATCTTCCTGCCGGACCTGCCCGAGTACCGGACCGGGCTGATCATCGTCGGGCTCGCCCGCTGCATCGCGATGGTGGTGATCTGGAACGACCTCGCGTGCGGCGACCGCGAGGCGACCGCGGTGCTGGTCGCGATCAACTCGGTCTTCCAGGTCGTGATGTTCTCGGTACTGGGCTGGTTCTACCTGACCGTGCTGCCCGGATGGCTCGGACTGGACGCGCAGGGCCTGGAGGTCTCCGTCTGGCAGATCGCACTCAACGTCCTCGTCTTCCTCGGCATCCCGTTGGCGGCCGGATTCGCGTCCCGCTTCGTCGGCGAGAAACGCAAGGGGCGCGACTGGTACGAGAAGAAGTTCCTCCCGAGGATCGGGCCGTGGGCGCTCTACGGGCTGCTGTTCACGATCGTGCTGCTGTTCGCCCTGCAGGGCGAACAGGTCACCTCCCACCCGATGGACGTCGCCAGGATCGCACTGCCGCTGCTGGTCTACTTCGCGCTGATGTGGTTCGCCGGCATCCTGCTTGGCAAGGCACTCCGCCTGGGCTACGCGCGCTCCACGACGCTCGCGTTCACCGCCGCGGGCAATAACTTCGAGCTCGCCATCGCGGTCGCGATCGGCACCTTCGGCGCGGCATCCGGCCAGGCCTTGGCCGGAGTCGTCGGCCCGCTCATCGAAGTGCCCGTGCTCGTGGGCCTGGTCTACGTCTCACTCTGGGCCGCGAAGACCTGGTTCCACACCGACCCCTACGCCACCGAATCGAGGACGTCATGACCGACACGACCGTCATCTCTGACGCCGACACGTGCGCACCGTCCACGGCGCACGCAATCGGCCCCGAGGCCGCCACGACCGTGGCCGGGGCACTGAAAGCGCTCGCTGACCCGCTGCGGTTGCGGATGCTCTCCGCGATCGCGACCGACCCGCGCGGCGAGTCCTGCGTTTGCGACCTCGCCGACCTCGCCGAGGTGTCCCAGCCGACCGTTTCGCACCACCTGAAGGTGTTGAAGGAGACCGGGATGCTGCTGTCCGAGCGCCGCGGCACCTGGGTCTACTACCGCATCGCCCCGGGCAAACAGCGCGCCGTCGCAGCGCTCCTCGACGCGTTCGCTCCCGCCGCGGCCGTCACCGACGACCCCGAAGACGCCGCGGCACGGGCCGCGGCCCTGCAGCAGATGGACGCCCGAGTCACCAGGCTCGCGGAGGAGCTCGCGGACGAGCTGACCGGGCTGAACCGGGACCTCGTGATCGCGATCGTGCGCGAGTCCTACGCCGGCCTGGTGCGGTCCGCGAAGCTGACGGCGCACATGATCCCGCTGACCGAAAGGTTCGCCCGGCAGCGCCTCGCCGACATGACCCGCGACCATGAGACCGGGGTGCCGCAGGTGCTGTTCGTGTGCGTGCAGAACGCGGGCCGCTCCCAGCTCGCCGCGGCGATCGTCAACCAGCTCGCCGGCGGCCGCGTGGTCGCACGCTCCGCCGGTTCCGCCCCGGCGTCGGATGTGCACCCGCACGTGCGCTCGCTGCTCACCGAGATCGAGGGCGCGCTGGAGGCCGGGACGGCGTTCCCGAAGCCGCTCACCGACGACGCGGTGCGCGCCGCAGACGTGGTGGTCACGATGGGCTGCGGCGACGTCTGCCCGATCATCCCCGGCGTCCGCTATGAGGACTGGGCCGTGGGCGATCCTGCGCTGGCCTCGCCCGAGGGCGTCGAAGCGATCCGCCAGGACATCGAGGGCCGCGTCCGCGGCCTCCTCGCCACCCTCACCGACTGAAAGAAGCGAACAACCATGACCGACCAGAAGCCCTCCGTCCTCTTCGTCTGCGTCCACAACGCCGGCCGTTCCCAGATGGCCGCCGGCTATCTCCGCGAGCTCGCGGGCGACCGCGTCGAGGTCCGCTCCGCCGGGTCCATGCCCGCCGACCAGATCAACCCGGTCGCCGTCGAGGCGATGCGCGAGGAGGGCATCGACATCACCGCCGAACAGCCCAAGGTGCTCACCACCGAGGCCGTGCAGGCCTCCGACGTGGTGATCACGATGGGTTGCGGCGACGCTTGCCCGTTCTTCCCGGGCAAGCGGTACGAGGACTGGAAACTCGACGACCCGGCGGGGCAGGGCGTCGATGCGGTGCGCCCGATTCGCGACGACATCAAGGCCCGCGTCGAGACCCTCCTCGCCGAACTGCTCGTCTGAGGAGCTGTGAGCAGCGGAGGGGCAGAGGCCAATGGCCCTACCCCTCCGGTGTGTTTCCGGGTCCGCGAACTTTACGGCGAACACCGTTGTGCCGTGAGGTGTGACCCAGTGATCGCGTCACCGGTCGTTCTCGCTCTACCGGGATGCGCCTCGCATCGCTGCTTCGATCTGCTCCTGCGTGGGCGCTCCGGCGTACCCGCTTTCCGTCGCGTAGACCCGGCACGCCAGCGAGCGAACCGGGGCCGTCGGGAACAGGTCGACGTCGTCGAGGAGGATCGTGGGCGAGCCTCCGAACTGGGTGCTCGCCGCCTCGGCCTCGGTTCGGATCGTCACCAGCTCGACAGGAACGGCCCCGAGCCCGAGAGCATCCAGCGCCGCGCGTGCGTTGGCTTCGGCGATTGCCGTGTTCGGGCAGTCGACGATGTGCAGCAGTTCGACCTTCATGCGGTCGGCTCCTTCCGAGTCCGGGCGGCGCGCAGTCCGTTGAGGATGACGACGACCTCGGCGATCTCGTGCACCAGGACCACGGCGGCGAGGCCCAGGACGCCGAACAGGGCCAGCGGGAGCAGCGCGGTGATGATCAGCAGCGACAGGATGATGTTCTGGTTGATGATGTGCCGCCCCCGACGGGCGTGGTCGAACGCGCGCGGGAGAAGCCGCAGGTCGTGACCGGTGAAGGCCACGTCGGCCGACTCGATCGCGGCGTCGGAGCCCGTCGCGCCCATCGCGATACCGATGTCCGCGGCGGCCAGCGCAGGGGCGTCGTTGATGCCGTCGCCGATCATCGCGACCGGCCCCTTCGCACCGAACTCTGCGATCGCGGCGGCCTTGTCTTCGGGGCGCAGCTCGGCGCGGACGTCATCGATCCCTGCTTGCGCAGCGAGGGCGCGGGCGGTGCGGGCGTTGTCGCCGGTGAGCATGGTCACCCCGATGCCCTGGGTCGCGAGGGTGCGCACGACCTCGGGGACCTCCGGTCGCAGCTCGTCGCGGACGCCGATCGCGGCGACCGGGACGCCGTCGCGGTGGACGATCACGACCGTCATGCCTTGCTCCTCCAGCCCCGCGACCCGGTCGCCGAGCGTCCCGGCGTGCAGCCAGCGGGGACTGCCGACCGTGATCCGCGCGCCGTCGAGCTCGCCCTCGATGCCGTGACCGGCCTGCTCGGTCACGCCCTCCGCCGCAGGGGCATCCGGCACAGCGGCGGTGATCGCGGCCGCGAGCGGGTGGGTGCTGTGCTGCTCCAACGCGGCCGCCCACGCCAGCGCCTCCGCCTCGCTCACACCGTCTACGGTGAGGACGGCGGCGACGGCGGGCTCGTTGCGGGTGAGGGTGCCGGTCTTGTCGACGGCGACGTGACGGATCACGCCGAACCGCTCGAACGCGGCACCCGACTTGATGATCACGCCGAACTTGCTCGCCGAGCCGATCGCGGCCACCACAGTCAGCGGGACCGAGATCGCCAACGCGCACGGCGACGCCGCCACCAGCACCACGAGAGCGCGGGCGATCCACGGCTCCGGGTCGCCGAACAGCGACCCGATGATCGCGACCAGGGCGGCGAGGATCAGCACGCCCGGGACGAGGGGGCGGGCGATGCGGTCGGCGAGACGGGCGCGGTCGCCCTTCTCGGCCTGAGCCTTCTCCACCAGGTCGACGATCGTGGTCAGCGAGTTGTCGGTGCCGGCCGCGGTCGTCTCGACCTCCAGCGCCCCAGCGGTGTTGATCGCACCGGCTGAGACCGTGTCTCCGGGCTCGACCTCGACCGGGATCGACTCCCCGGTGATCGCGGAGGTGTCCAGGCTGGAGCGCCCCGTGCGGACGATGCCGTCGGTCGCGATCCGCTCGCCCGGCCGCACCAGCATCAGCTGCCCCACTTGGAGATCCTTCGCCGGGACCTCAACCGAGGTACCGTCGCGGCGGACGGTCGCGGTCTCCGGGACGAGCTTGAGCAGCGCCCGGAGCCCGCCGCGGGCGCGGTCCATGGCTTTGTCTTCCAGTGCCTCGGCGATCGAGTACAGGAACGCCAGCGCTGCGGCCTCCTCGACATAGCCGAGGATCACCGCACCGACCGCGCTGATCGTCATCAGCAGCCCGATGCCGAGCTTGCCCTTGAACAGCTTCCGAATCGCGCCCGGGGTGAACGTCGATGCACCCAGCAGCAGGCCGATCCAGAACAACACCAAGGCCGGGATCTCCATCCCAGACCACTCCAGGACCAGGCCAGTGAGGAAGGCGATGCCGGAGAAGACCGGGACCATGATCCCGCGGTCCCGCCACCAGGGGTGTTCCGCCTCCTCAGCCTCTTCGCTGATGGTGGTCTCGAGCTCGTCGTGCTCGCAGCCGCACGCCGCGCTCACTCGCTCGCTCCCATCCCGCAGCAGCCCGGCACCGTGCACGCCGCGTCTATGCAGGGCGCGTGCTCGTCTACCGCGAGAGTCACGTCCACCAACGCGGTCAGCGCCGCCGCCAGGTGCGGGTCCGCGATCTCGTAGCGCGTCTGCCTCCCCTCGGGCTCAGCGACCACGATCCCGCAGTCGCGCAAGCAGGTCAGGTGGTTCGAGACGTTCGAGCGGGTCAGTTTCAGCTCGCGCGAGAGCACGGCGGGATAGCTCGGGCCGGCGAGCAGGGTCATCAGGATCCGGGAACGCGTCGGGTCCGCCATCGCCCGGCCGAGCCGGTTCATGACGTCAAGACGCGAAGCAATAGTCAGCACACACTGACTATACAGCCAGCACTGACATGAACCGAATGGGTAGTGAACCTACGAGGCCGAACCCACGCCGAGCTGGATGAGCTGCGGGGCCGGCGCGCAACACGATCCCGTGCTGGCAGACTCGTCCGGCGCGTCGAAGAGGCCGGAGCCTCCGCACACGCCGGTGTCCGGCAGAGCGAGCTCCACGCGCTCGGCGGCCTCGTGGTCCCCGGCGATCGCGGCGACGACGCTGCGCACCTGCTCGAACCCGGTCAGAGCGAGGAACGTCGGCGCACGCCCGTAGGACTTCGCACCGACGATGTAGAAGCCCGACTCGGGCTGGGCGAGATCAGCAGCGCCCGTGGCCCGCACGGAGCCGCACGAGTGCACGTTCGGATCAACCTCCGCAGCGATCTTCGACGGGGCCTGCAGGCGCATGTCGAGGTCGAGACGGATCTCCGAGAGGAAGGACAAGTCTGGGCGGAAGCCGGTCGCGACGAACACCCGAGCGGCAGGGTCGAGCCGGCGGCCGTCCTCCGCGATGAGCACCGCCTGACCGCCATCGATGACGACCTGCTCCGTGCGGAATCCAGTGACGAGATCGACGAGCCCGTCCTCGACGGCCTTCTTCGCCCGCTGTCCCAGCGCGCCGCGCTCGGGCAGCTCGTCGGCGCTGCCGCCGCCGAAGGTGTTGCCGACCGCGCCGCGCCGGAGCACCCAGGTGATCCGCGTCCCCGGCTCGCGCTTGGCCACGCGAGAGAGCGTACCGATCGTCGTCGCGGCGGAGTGGCCGTTGCCGACCACCACGATGTGCTGGCCAGCCAGCGCGGTCGCGTCCTCGATCGCGGGCATGCGATGCTCCAGGAGCTCCGCATCGACTGCAGCGCGTTCCCCGAGCGCGGGCAGCCCGTCAGCTCCGGCAGGGCTCGGAGTGCGCCAGGTGCCCGAAGCGTCGATCACCGCACGCGCTTCGATCCGCTCCTCGGTGCCGTCCGCGCGCTCGACGTGGACGACGAAGGGCTGCTCGGCGCGGCCGGCGTCGACGGAGAGGTCGCGGCCCTCCCGGCCGACGCCGACGACCCGCGTCCCGTAGCGCACGCGGTCGCCGAGCACATTGCTGAGGGGCGCGAGGTACCGCTCGATCCACTGCGCGCCGGTCGGGTAGCCCTGCGTCGGGGCCGACCATCCAGTCGGCTCCAGCAGACGTCGCGACGCGGGGTCGGTGAGCTCCGTCCACGGCGAGAACAAGCGCACGTGGCCCCATTCGGCCACAGCCGAAGCGGCGGCGTCGCCGGACTCCAGGACGAGCGGTTCGAGCCCCCGCTCGATCAGATGGGCTGCGGCGGCCAGTCCCTGCGGACCAGCACCGATGACGACGACAGGGTTCACTGCGACCTCATGCATTGACGTTCTTCGATGTGAGACAAGACGATCCTGACGCTCATATCGACAGATGTCAATACGTCGGGCAGAATAGAGCCATGAACGCACTGCCCGTCACCATCGATACCAGCGCCGACTCCTGCTGCACCCCCGGCCAGGCGATGGACGACGGCACCGCCCACGACCTCGCGAAGGTCTTCAAGGCCCTCGGCGACCCGACGCGGGTGAAGCTGCTCTCGATGATCGTCGGGAGCAGCGCCGGCGAGATGTGCGTCTGCGACCTCACCGACCCCGTGGGCCTGTCGCAGCCGACGATCTCCCACCACATGAAGCTGCTCGTCGAGGCCGGCCTCGTCACGCGCGAGCAGCGCGGGAAATGGGCGTACTACCAGCCGACCACCGGCACGCTCGCCGACGCGGCGAAGGCGCTGCTGGGCTGAGCTTCGTTGTCAGTCGGACACCGAGCGGATCTTTGGGTAGTCGGACCAGTCCCCACTGGCGAGGCGCGACCACGCGGCGGCCGACGCCGGCGTTATGCCGAGCAAGTCGGACACGATCCGCGGGTGCATCTGCCGGGTGAGTTCGATGAGGGCGGTCGTCCGGGCGCTTCCGGAGCGGAGCCCTTCGGCGCGGAGGCGGCGACTGATCGACCCCGGGGTGAGATGGAGCCCCGGGTTTCTGCCGGGGAATAGCCATCCTTCGGGATGGCGCATCGACGCGTCGACCAGGTCGATGATCGCGTCTCCGAGAATCTTGGGGAGCTCGATAGGTTCCGCCCCGATAGTGAGCTTCACGGGCTGGGAGGTCGCGTCGACCTGATCGCGGGTGAGGGTGATGATGCGGGTGAGCTGGATGCCGTAGAGGAGAACGAGCAGGCCCGCAGCACGGGTCTTCGAGTCCATGTCCGAATCGGTGAGGAATCGACGGGCCATCTGCCATCGATGGTCGGACTCGTAGTGCCGGCCCTCGAGGCGACTCGGCCGGAACTCGACGCGTAGGGTGCTCAACTGGTGGCGTCGCAACCAGCGGGTGAATGGTGCCAACGCGTCCCGCTGACTCGGGGAGTCCGTGAGGAACGCGTCGAGGCGGCGTTGGGGGAAGGTGGCGAGCGTCTCGCGCTGCGATCGGATTTCGTGCAGGAGCGCGGCACAGTACTTGAGCGCTGCGCGTTGCCGTTGGAAGCCAGCCGCAGGGCTCGACGGGCCGCGAGACACCGCCCGGAATGCGCGCGTCGAACGGAGCAACTCCCAGGTGCAGTACCGGCGCAGGACAAGCCGGTCTTCGGCGTGCCCAACCTCCGATAGCCAGTTCTCGAGCCAGTGGTCGAAGCGCGCGGCCTCGACGTCAAGCTCCGGCAGTACGCCGGAGCGAACCAGCAGCGAAAGGAGGAATGCCACGGACTGCCCCGACTGGGCTCTGGTCATGATCGCGTCGGCGGCGAGAGGCAGGGTTCCCTCGGCGAGTTCGCGGAGCACGGCGGCACATTTGCTCTTGTGCTGCCACCGCTCCAGAGAATTCGCCTTGCCATGGTGCGTGAGCAGGTAGTCAGCAAGAGGCTGAAGCTCCGGGCGGATATCACCGGTCTCATCGCAGAGGAGTCGCTGGATGGTGATCGGGCGGCGGCACTCGGCGCAGAGGCGATGCTTGCGCACTTCTTCGATTGAACCGCAGCCGGGACACGCCATCGTGATCGGCGTGCCGGCGCAATCCGCGCAGACCTTCTGGTCGTTCATGAACCCGGTGAGGAACACCTTGCGCCCGCATTCAGGGCAGGGTTGCGGCGTGCGCATCGCGTAGTAGCAGCGGGCGCAGACGCGTCGCCCGTCGAGATGGGATGCGACCCGGCCGGGCTCTCCGCAGAGCCCGCAGGTCTTGACTGGCGCGGTGTAACAGGCCAGGCAGACGAGCTCGGGGCGACGGACGACGATGGTCGCGTGCTGACCGCACCGGGAGCAATGGTCGAAGGAACGGGGATCAGCACGCCAGCATTCACGGCAGTACCGCTTCCCGTCGATGGTGCGCTGCACCGGCCTCACCTGGCCGCAGGTCGCGCATGCGACGGATCTGGCGTTCCGTTCGCAGCGGGAGCAGCGACGTCCGCCGCTCGGCGTCTTGTGCGGCATGCGGACAGCACGGCCGCACGACTCGCACGTCGGCAGGACAACCCGACTCGCGCCCTCGGCGACGAGCGCGTGCGCAAGGTCCTGAACCGTCACAGGCACATTCGCGTGACGTCCTTCGAGAACTCCGGGTTGCTTGAGGAGAGCGAGCTCGAGCAGGCGTTGCGTGAGCGGCACCGGAGCGACCGTGCTCACGATCTCAACGAGACGTTCCGTCGGGATCTCGATCGCGACCCACTGGATGAGCATCACGACCTCTGCGACACGCGGCTCCTGCGGCGGCTTGGCCACGACGGTCTACTTGGTGCGTGGACGGCGGATGGTGGCGCGAACGGGCCTGAGATCGCCGATCGACCCGCGAGTCGCTTCTTCGCCCACGGCGATCGGGGCCGCGGCCTCGCGGCGGGTGATCGTCACAAGATCGTCGAGGGAGCACTCCAGCGCGTCGCAGAGTGCGGCGAGGACGTCGAGACGCACCCGTTGCGGCGGTTGCGTCACCAGCCGATAGACCTGCTCTCGGGAGAGGCCGATGCCGCGCTCCTCAAGCAGAGGTCTCAGCTTGGAGGTCTGGAAGATGCCGCGTGACGCCATCACGCTGCGCAGGTTCCATCCGGTCTCAAGTTCAACGGTCATTCCGCTTCTCCTTCGATGAGGGCCTTCAATGCCTCTGCAAGCACCCGGTTCTTGTAGTCCGAACTGACGGAGGCGTAGATCGACGTCGTCGACGCGTGCATGTGCCCGACCTGCTCCTGCACGAATCGCTCGGCGTAGCCGAACTCGAGCAGGTGCGTGACGTAGGAATGCCGGAGGCTGTGCAGCGTCAGATCCTTCGACAGGCCGGCCTCGTCCCGCAGTTCCGCGAACCTCCGGTCGAGATAGCCGGCGGACAGGCGGGTGCGTCGCTCGGTCACCCAGAGCGCGTCGAGGTCGTCACCGGGCGCAAACCGTTCCCGGGCCTGTTCGAGCCACTGCTGCATGCCCGGCACCCACCAGTCGAACTCCGGCACCAGCAGCACTGTGCGACGACGAGGAGCGCCGCCGCCAGCAGCCTTCGCCCACCGCACGTGGATCGCACCGTAGCGTCCCCATTGGCGCATCTTGGCGTTGTGGTGCAGGTCGACGGTGTCGAGCATCACCACCTCGGTGCGGCGCAGCCCGAACGCGTAGACCGTCTTCAGCAGCTGCGCGTCCCGCAGCGCCCCGAGCGCGCCTTTTCGTCCCGAGCTCACGAGCAACTCAACCCGGGCGTCAGCGGTGTCGAACAGGCGCTCCACCTCGTCGTAGGTGAACGGCCGGCGCTTTCCGTCGCCCTCGAACTCAAACCGATGCGCGACCGTGTTCCATGGCAAGCACACCTGCGACGGGATCTCGCCGAACTCCCGTTCGCAGATCTCCATCCAGTCGTACAACGGATTCGTCAGGTAGTCGCAGAACCCGCGGATTGCGCCATGGTGGTGACGCAGAGTGGACAGCGCCAGCCTGCGATCGGTGGCTTCCCTTGTGAACTCGTCAACGTCAGCGACCGTCCACTTCCACGGCGGCTTGTCCGCGAACTCCCGGAAGCGGGCCACCGTCGCCACGCGGTTCTGGATGGTCTGCTCACGGAGCCCTCGCGACAGCTGCTGATTCCGCCAGCCGTCCATCATCGCGTCGAAGACCTGCTGCTCCGGGTTCGCCAAAGCGACGTTCGACGCCGAGGTGAGCAGTCGAAGTGCGGCTGGAGAGCTCCCAAAATCTTGCATTAGATGCAACAAAGTATGGGATAGTGCATCACCGAGTCAAGTCGGATCTTGGGAGGCGCGTGATCTCGCTGTTAGGGTCAGAGCGGACCAGCCCGACCGAGACCAATAGTCCTCGTTTGCAAGTGTCAACAGTTGCATTCGCTGCAACATGCGAGGGTTCATCACGCGTGATCACTGGTCGGTGAACATTCGCAAGTTCGCCCCCCAACGCCGCACCCTCGACGACCTCGTCCACGCCGGCGCGATGCCGTCTGGGGCTGCGGACCTTCTGTCGTCGATCATGGCCGAGGGGAGCAACGTCCTGGTCTCCGGCGCGACGCAGGCCGGAAAGACGACGCTCCTCGGCGCCCTGCTGTCCACCCGCCCCGCCGATCAGCGGCTGGTGACGGTGGAGGAGACGTTCGAGCTCGCAGTGGCCGCGGGGGATGTCGTCGCGCTGCAAGGACGTCCGCCGAGCCTCGAGGGCACGGGAGAGGTGACGCTCCGCCGGCTCGTGAAGGAAGCACTCCGGATGAGACCGGACCGGCTCGTGATCGGGGAGGTCAGGGACGCCGAAGCCCTCGATCTTCTCCTTGCGCTCAACACCGGCGTTCCCGGTGCCGCGACGATCCACGCCAACAGCGCCTCCGAGGCACTGCGCAAGCTCGCGTCGCTGCCGCTGCTGGCCGGCCGAAACATCGACCCTGCGTTCGTGCTCCCCGCCGTCGCAGCATCGGTGCACGTCGTGGTGCACTGCGCCCGACGCTCGGACGGACAGCGGTTCGTTGCGGAGATCGTGCGCACGACGGGAGCCTGCGGCGACGGCACAGTCCGCACCGTGCCGGTGTACGTATCGGGCCGCGGATGACCGTCGTCTGGGGCGGCACGCTGGCCGCGGGGATCCTGCTCGGGCTGGCACCCTGGCTGTGGCCCGCGGACGGGGCGAGAGCGCCAGAGGCAGCCGACGGGCGACTGCGTCGTCTGCTCGACACCGGTGGGTATGCGCATGCGCCGACGGCAGCGCTCGTCCTCGTGTCTCTCGGCTTCGGCGCCTTCACGGCCGCAGTCTCGTCGCTCTTCGTGCCGCTGCCGTCAGTGCTCACCGTCGCCGCCGCCTTCGGAGCATGGGCGCCGCTCGCCTTGCTGCGCCGCCGGGCCCGAGCGCTTCGACGCTCACGAAGGGCGCTGTGGCCGGACGTGTGCGAGCTGCTGATCTCCTCTGTCCGCGCGGGAATGCCGCTGCCCGAGGCCCTCGCAGCGCTCGCGGTCATCGGCCCCGAGCCGCTGCGACCCGCCTTCGGCAGGTTCGCGGCCGATTTCGCTGCCTCGGGTCATTTCGATGCGGCAGCGCTCCGTGCGAAAGCCGCCCTCGGAGACCCCGTCGGCGACCGCATCATCGAGACGCTTCGGATGGCGCGTCAGGTCGGCGGCACCGAGCTGACCGCGGTGCTGCGTGCGCTCGCCGCGTCGGTGCGAGCCGAGGCGGCGCTTCGCGGTGAAGTCGAGGCGCGTCAGTCCTGGATCCGAGGTGCCGCCGTCGTTGGGGTCGCGGCTCCGTGGCTCGTGCTCGGGCTGCTCGCGATGCGGCCCGAAGGGGCACGCGCGTACGCAAGCCCCGAAGGCGCCGTTCTCGTTCTCGCCGGCGCCGGGGTCTCGGTCGTCGCCTACCAGCTGATGCTCCGCATGGGTCGTCTTCCTGAGCCTCGGCGGTGGTTGGCGTGATCGGTCTGAACGACCTCGGGCTCGCGGTGGTGCTCGGAGCCGTTCTCGGCACCGGGGGAGTGCTCGCGCTCAGTCGTGCGCCGCGGTTCGCCGCCCGCTCGCTCACCTCGCGGATCGAGCGATATGTGCGCGATATCGGGGATCCTCTGGGCATCACGCCCGTCCGCCCGCTGCCCTCGGCACGAGGGGCACGAACCCGCCTTCTGTGCGTGATGTCGCGCGTCGGCGGCGCTGAAGCCCTCCAACGAAGACTCGATCAAGCCGGCTGGCACATGCGGGCCGCCGACTTCCGCGCCCGCCAGCTGGGAGCCGCGACGGCGGGGATCGTCGGCGGCGGGGCCATCACGGTGACCACGAGCGCATCGGGCGTGGCGACGGCCGGAACCGCCCTGCTCGCGCTGCTCGCGGCCGTGACCGGCTTCGCGCTGTGTGATCTTCGGCTGCAGCGAGCGTGCCGGCTGCGGCGGGCGCGGATAGAAGACGAACTGCCCACCGTGCTCGAGTTCCTCTCACTGTGCCTGGCCGCCGGCGAAGGGCTGCGTGAAGCGCTGAGCCGCGCGGGCTCCCTCGGCACAGGGGAGCTGACGGCAGAGGTGCGTCGGACGGTGCTTGCCAGCGGGACAGGATCGAGCCTCGCAGACGCACTCACCTCGGCGGCCCAGAGACTCGGAGTCCCCTCGCTCACGCGCGCGGTCGATCACATCGTGTCGGCGATCGACCGCGGTTCGCCGCTGGCGCAGGTGCTCCAGAACCAGGCGACCGACGTGCGTGAGGAGGCGAAGCGGCGGCTCATCGAAGCGGCCGGCCGGAAGGAGATCGCGATGCTGCTTCCGCTCGTCTTCCTCCTGCTTCCGCTGTCGGTGCTGTACGCGATCTTCCCGGGCGTCGTGATGCTTCGGCTCGGGGTGGGATGACCAACGGAAGGGAAAGAACACGATGGTGACGAAGATCTGGAACAGCCGGCGGGTGAGAGCGCGATGGGCGCCGGACGACCGCGGAGACGTTCCCGGGTGGGTGCTGGTGACTCTCATGACGGCGGGCCTCGTCGTCGCGATCTGGGCGCTTGCAGGCCCAGCGCTCGCGCAGCTGTTCGAACAGGCGATCAGCCGCGTGTCAGGATTCTGAACGCGTGCGCGCACCGTGCGGGCATGACGACGGCGGCTCTGCCGTGGTGGAGTTCGTGCTCGTGGGGCTCCTGCTCTCCGGGCTGACACTCGCCGTGATCCAGTTCGGGCTCGCGATGTACCTGCGGAACGTGGTGCATGACGCGGCGGTCGAAGGGGCCTATTACGCCGCGCTGGCCGACGTTCACCCGCAGGTCGGGGCTGACCGCGCGCGGTCGATCATCGACCGCACAGTCGGCGAGGGATTCGTGACCGACGCCCGTGCGGACGAGGATGTCGTGCAGGGGCAGCGGGTGACCTCGATCTCCGTCTCCGTGACGATGCCGCTGGTCGGCACTCTCGGCATTCCCGGGGCGTGGGAGGTGACGGCTCATGCGCCGACGCAGCTCCTTGACGGATGACGAGGGTTCGGCGGCGCTCGAGTTCGTGCTCGTCGGACTCATGATGATCGTGTTCCTCTTCTACCTGGTGATCGTGCTGGCGGAGATCCAGGCGAAGGCCCTCGCTGTCGAATCCGCTTCCCGCCACCTGGCTCATATCGCCGCCGCACACCCCTGGCCCGCACAGGTCGACATCGACCGCGTCAGCGCCGGGGTCGCTCGCGAATACGGCATGAGACCCGGAGATCTCGACGTCGACATCCGTTGCGAGCCCGCTGACGGCGAATGCACGGGACCCGGTGCGCTCGTACGCGTGGAGGTGAGAGCGGCGGTCGTGCTGCCGTTCGTCCCGCACGTGCTTGGCTTCGACCGCGTCGCACGCATCCAGGTGCAGGCGGAATCGGTGCGGCGCGTCACGCGCGTCGCCGGGGGAGGAAGGGGATGACGCGCTGGCGACGCGATGACGGCAGCGCCCTCGTGCTGACCCTGGGCTACGCGGCGCTCACGATCGCCCTGATCCTCGTGTGCGCTGACGCGACGAGCCTCTACCTCGCCCGCAAGCGAACCGATGCTGCGGCGGACGCCGCCGCCCTCGCCGGCGCCGAGGGGTACTCGGTCGTGATCGTCGATCGTCGACCGGTTGCGCGCCTCAGCGACGTCGGCGTGCGCACGCGGGCCGAGCAGGTGATCGCTGCGCACGATTCCCTGCGACTCGTCGCCGCACGGACTCCCGACGGGACGACGGCTCGCGTGACAGTCGCGACCACGTGGCACGCGCCTCTGCTCGCGCTGTTCGCTCCTGGCGGCGTCGTGATCGAGTCGACGGCAAGTGCGCGCACGGCGATCAACTGAAGGGCTCCTCGGACCACTCCTCGATGCTCAGCGTCAGGCCGTCATCTCCGTGGCACGAAGCGCGGCACCCAGCGGATGAACGCGGCGGCGCCGAGCAGGCCGACGACGCCCATGACGGCGGAGGCCGCACCGAGCGAGATCGCGGCGGCCACGCCCGACACGATCAGCGGCGCGACAGCACCACCGGCATCCGTCAGCGTGCGCCACGAGCCGAGGAACGCCGCAGGTTCCGACTGGGGTGCGATGTCGGCGCCGAGGGTCAGCAGAATGCCGCTCGACAGGCCGTTGCCGACGCCGAGGACGGCGGCGAACAGCGCGAACCACATGTCCGCCTGCTCGAGATCGTGCGTGAACGACAGCGACAGGAAGCCCAGCCCCATCAGCAGCGTCGCCGGCAGCGCGGCCCACAGGCGGCCGAAGCGATCCATCACCTGCCCGCTCGCGTAGAACAGCGCGAAATCGATCGCGCCCGAGATGCCGACCACCAGCGCGATCGTCTGCGCATCGAGCCCGATCGACACGCCCCACAGCGGCAGCAGCGCCTGGCGGGCCGACCGCACCGCCGACAGGCACGCCGCGGCCAGCCCAAGACGCGTCAGCACTCCGCGATTGCGCCACATCGTCCGCAGCACGCCCGTGCCGGGATCGCGACGTCCGCCCGCGCGCACCGTGCCCGTGACGGGCTCACCGGTGTCCTCAATCTCGCCCGTTCCGTTCGGCTCTGCGCGCGGCGAGGGTTCCCCTACCGCGTCTTCGGGATCCGGACCGAGCAGCACCAGCAGGATCGTCGCCAGGAGGCAGGCGGCGAAGAACCACGCGGTCGCCACAGGATCGCCGAACAGCGCGAGAAGGGCTGCGGCGACGAACGGGCCGACGAACATCCCCAGCCGGAACGATCCGCCCAGAAGCGCGAGCGCGCGGGCGCGGAACGACAGAGGGACGCGCGTGGTCATGAACGAATGGCGAGCGAGTCCGAACGCCGCCGCACTCATGCCGATGACGAAGGAGGACCCGCCGAGGACCGCGAGCCCGGCGTCTCCGAACGCCGTGCCCCACGCGATGCCCTGCGTGGCGATGAGGGCGATTGTGCCGCCGATGGCCATCGTGAGCCGCTCGCCGATGCGGGCGACGGCCCACCCCGCCGGCAGGTTTCCGCAGAGCTGCCCGATCACAAGGGCGGCGGCCACGAGGGCGGCGGTGGGGACATCCGCCCCCAGCGACGAAGCCATGACGGGCAGCAGCGGGATGACCGCGCCCTCGCCGAGGCCGAAGAGCACGGTCGGGCCATAGATCATGGGAGCCAGGCGCCACAGGATGCGGCCGATCGGTTCGGGGGCGGCGTCGGCGCTCATCCTTCACAGGTTAGTCTGGAAGGTGATGCTCGAACTCGATCTCTCCGCCGATATCCAGGCCCTGCGCTCCACCTTCGCCGACATTCAGGCGGTGGTGGACGTCGACGCGCTCCGGGCTGAGATCGCTCGGCTGTCCGAGGAGGCGGGCGCGCCCGACCTCTGGGACGACCCCGAGAAGGCGCAGAAGGTCACGAGCGCGCTCAGCCACCGGCAGGCCGAGCTGAAGCGCGTGGCTGACATCCAGCAGCGTCTCGATGATCTCGAGGTGCTCGTGGAGCTTGCCAACGAGATGCAGGACGACGAGTCCGCGGCGGAGGCCCGCACGGAGCTGGCGAGCCTGCAGGAGGCCATCGGACAGCTCGAGGTGCAGACGCTGCTCGACGGTGAATACGACGACCGCGCCGCCGTCGTCACGATCCGCTCCGGAGCGGGCGGCGACGACGCCACCGACTTCGCCGACATGCTGCTGCGCATGTATCTGCGCTGGGCGGAGCGCCACAAGTACCCCGTGAAGATCATGGACACCTCGTACGCCGAAGGCGCGGGCATCAAGTCGGCCACGTTCGAGGTCGACGCTCCTTACGCGTATGGCACGCTTTCGGTCGAAGCCGGCACGCACCGGCTCGCGCGCATCAGCCCGTTCGGTTCGGCAGACAAGCGCCAGACCAGCTTCGCCGCGGTCGAGGTCATTCCCGTCATGGAGGAGGCCCAGGAGGTCGACATCCCCGAGGGCGACATCCGGGTCGACGTCTTCCGCTCATCAGGTCCCGGCGGTCAGTCGGTCAACACGACCGACTCGGCCGTGCGCATCACGCACATCCCCACGGGCATCGTCGTCTCGATGCAGAACGAGAAGAGCCAGATCCAGAACCGCGCTGCCGCCATGCGCGTGCTCCAGACCCGCCTCCTCCTCTTGAAGAAGGAAGAGGAAGCGGCGAAGAAGAAGGAGCTTGCGGGCGTCATCACCGCGAGCTGGGGCGACCAGATGCGCTCGTACTTCCTCTACGGCCAGCAGCTCGTGAAAGATCTGCGCACCGGCTACGAGGTCGGCAATCCCGCGACCGTCTTCGACGGCGACATCGACGGGCTGATCGCCGCCGGCATCCGCTGGCGCAAGCGCAAGGACGACGACGACTGATCGCCTCAGCCCTGAGGGAGCGGATGCTGCAACGCGCGGAGCGCTTGGAACGCGCTGCGCCGAGCGCCGCATAGGCTCGTCGGGTCATGATCCGGTTCGAACACGTCACCAAGCGCTACCGCGGGACGAGCAGACCGGCGCTGAACGATGTCGACTTCGAGGTGCAGCGCGGTGAGTTCGTGTTCCTCGTCGGCGCGTCCGGCTCCGGAAAGTCGTCGTGCCTCCGTCTGATCCTCCGCGAGGACACACCGACTGACGGGCGGGTGGTGGTGCTCGGCCGTGACCTCCGCACGCTGTCGACGCGCAAGGTCCCGTACTTTCGGCGGCACATCGGCTCGGTGTTCCAGGACTTCCGCCTGCTGCCCGGCAAGACGGTCTTTCAGAACGTCGCGTTCACGCTCCAGGTGATCGGTTCGTCGCGCGCATTCATCCATCAGGCCGTGCCCGAAGTGCTGGCGCTGGTGGGACTGGAAGGCAAGGACAAGCGCCTTCCGCATGAGCTCTCGGGCGGTGAGCAGCAGCGCGTCGCCATCGCGCGGGCGCTCGTCAACCGACCCCAGATCCTCCTCGCCGACGAGCCGACGGGAAACCTCGACCCCGCGACATCGGTCGACATCATGCAGCTGCTCGCCCGGATCAACGCCGGCGGCACGACCGTCGTGATGGCGACGCACGAGGCAGGCTTCGTCAACGAGATGCAGCGGCGCGTCATCGAGCTGCGCGGCGGCACGCTCATCCGCGACGACCGTCACGGCGGGTATGGAGACACCTCTGCGCTGCCGAGCCTGGCTCCGCAGGAGGAGAAGGGCGTCGCGGCGACCGCTGCGCTCACCGCCGTGCTCGAGCTGCAGCGCGAGATCGCCGCGAACCCGCCGGTCATGCACCCGGACGCGCCGCGCCCAGCGACGACTGTCTCCTCCGCTGCTCCGCCCGCGCCGGCCGAGAACGCACCTGCCGCCGAGGGCCCTGCCGAGTCGGATCCCGCAGAGCCCCCGATCACCCACTCCGCGCAGGAGCCCTCGACGGCGACACGCCCCATCCAGATCTCCGCTCCGCAGGTCGACCTCGGCGACCTCGGCCTCGACGACCTGGGCGACCGGCTCGGGCTCGCCGACGACGAAGACGAAGTGGGGCCGACGTCATGAGGCTCGGCCTGATCCTCGGCGAAGCGCTCACGGGCCTCCGCCGCAACGCGTCGATGGTGATCTCCGTCATCCTGGTCACCTTCGTGTCACTGACGTTCGTCGGTGCGGCGATGCTCATGCAGCTGCAGATCGCCAAGATGCATGACTTCTGGGTCGACCGGGCGCAGGTGGCGGTCTTCCTCTGCAGCTCGATCTCGACCACCCCGACGTGCACGGACGGCGTCGCCAGCGACGACCAGATCGCCGCCGTGCAGGAGAAGCTCGACAGCCCTGCGCTCCAGTCGGTCGTGCGCGACTACCGCTTCGAGTCCCGTGAAGAGGCGTATCAGGCCGTGCTCGACCTCTACGGCGAAGACTATGCCGAGTTCGTCACGGAAGATCAGATGAACGAGGCGTTCCGCATCAACCTCGTCGACCCCACGCGCGCTGACGTCATCTCGGAGGCGTTCGGCGGCATGGACGGCGTCGAAGGGGTGCAGAACCAGATGCAGTATCTCGACCCGCTGTTCGACGCGCTCACGGTGGCCACGTACATCGCGGTCGGCATCGCCGTGCTCATGCTCATCGCGGCGGTCCTGCTGATCGCGACGACCATCCGGCTGTCCGCGTACGCGCGTCGCCGTGAGCTGGGCATCATGCGGCTCGTCGGCGCGTCCAACCGGTTCATTCAGACGCCGTTCATCCTCGAGGGCATGTTCGCGGCGCTGATCGGGTCGGTTCTTGCGAGCGTCGCGATCGTCCTCGGACTTCACTTCGGCGTCAACGGCTACCTGCGCGAGCGCGTGGAGTTCGTCACGACCTGGGTCGGGATGCGGGATGCTGCCATGGTGATCCCGGCGATCATCGCGGTCGGTCTGGTGCTCGCCGCTGTCTCCGCCGGCTTCGCGATCCGTCGCTGGCTCCGCGCCTGAGGTAGGCTGAACGGCTGCCGTTCTTTCACTTTCCGTCGAGCGGCACCGGAACGACAGGAGTCATCATGCCCAGGGAACGCGGGGAGAAGGTCATCGCGACCAACCGTCGCGCGCGCCACGAGTACGCCATTGAGAAGACGTACGAGGCCGGGCTGGTGCTCACCGGAACCGAGGTCAAGTCGCTGCGTCAGGGTCGCGCCAACCTCAGCGACGGCTACGCCTACATCGACGGCGGCCAGGCATACCTGGATGCCGTCAACATCCCCGAGTACTCGCAGGGGCACTGGACCAATCACTCGGCCAAGCGCACGCGGAAGCTTCTGCTGCACAAGGACGAGATCGTGAAGCTCTCGCATGCCATCAGTGCCGGCGGCTACACGCTCGTCCCCCTCAAGCTCTATTTCAAGGACGGGCGCGCGAAGGTCGAGATCGCCGTGGCCAAGGGCAAGCGCGAATTCGAGAAGCGGCAGACGATCCGGGAGCGCGAGGACAAGCGCGAGGCCGAGAGGGCGATGCGCCTCCGCAACCGCCTGGGGGAGTGACACCCCCCCAGATTCAGCTCGCGCGGAACCGCGCCTCGACGGCCGCCGAGACCAAGATCTCGTCGGGCTGGAAGCCGACCGCTCCTGCCGGCCCGGCGGCATCCATGAGTTCGGCTGCCGCCTTCGCGTACATCCGCGGAGCCGCGGCCTGCTGCCCCTGAGTGAGCAGCCCCAGATCGGCGATCTCGAGGGGTGTCACGGTGCTCCGGCCGATTGCCGATGCATAGGCGGTCGCGCGCTCGACTGCGACCGTGACGGCGTTGACGGCGACCTCTCGCTCGACGCGAGCCCGCGTCTCGGGGGACAGCTCCCACGAGACCGAACCGACGTGCAGGCCGTCGCGGCCGGCCAGGTCGTTGAGCCAGTCCGAGAGTGCCGTGAAGTCGGTGAACGTCGCGGCGAGCTCGACCGACCCGTGGTGGACGAGATCGAGCACCTTGCCCTCCGCGTTCCATGGACGCTCGGCCCAGATCGAGGTGCGCTGACTGGACCACGACTCGATCGTGCCGGCCGCCTGGCGCGCGGCGAGATCGTCTCGCAGCGGACTGGCGAGCTCAGCGACGCGAGCTACGACGTCGGCGCGGTCCGGCCCGTCGACCGACACGGTGACTCGCGCGGTCCCGCGCTCGGGCAGCACTCGGGTCTCGCTCTGGCCGCGCACGGTGACGACGACTTCGTTCATGCCCCGACTCTAGACGACGAGGAATGCGGATCTTCCGCGCGGTGTTGTATCCTGTGATGCTCGGGTGCACCGCACCTGAGATGACAACTCCACAGTGTGACAGTGGTCCTGCCGCAAGGCGCCACGGGGATGATCGGTTTCGACATCGCCTGTGATGCTGCGGGAAGCGGGCCGAGGATGCAGGGCTATCTCGTTAACGATCTCTGCGAACCAATAACTGCCGAAAAGAAGCAGTCCGACTTCGCCCTCGCTGCCTGAGCAGCGAGCCCGAGTCCGTCAGCGCGTGACTGATCCCGTCACGTTCCCTGGCGTCATCTAAGGGATCTTGCTGTGCAACGGCGTCCGGACGTTGCACGGGACTTCTCCCGGACTGGGCTCGTCGACTCAGGTGTCTGTGACTAAGGGTCGGGGCCGAGCAGAACGAATTTCACAGACTGCGCCCGGAGAAGACGCCGCTTTTCAGCGATGGACGGGGGTTCGATTCCCCCCATCTCCACCAGATCACTGTCACCGTCACGAGGCCCGGTGCTCGAGTTCACGCTTGAGCATCGGGCCTCTGTCGTACACGTGCACGTCGATCGTCTACAGACCTGGGACGTCTCGTTCGCCTCCTGTCTTGACGCGGGTCGGTGCGGAGACGATGATGAGCGCCGGACCGTGCCGGTGCGCCGGTGTTCGGCCCGATTCGACGCCGGACGGCAGTTGAGGGGGAGCTGCTTCCGCCCGGAGCCATGGGTGCTCGGCGGCTCTGCCGAGCTGGATTCGGAGGTGTCATGAAGAAGTCGCATGTGCTCGTCGCAGGTGCTGCCGCGCTCGGGCTCGTTCTCTCAACGCCAGTCGTGGCGTCAGCCGGTCCGCAGCGACCGGCTCCCGACCTCGATCCGGTCGTCCGATCGGAGCAGGTGGTCGCCCCGTTCAACCTCGACATCGCGGGCAGGAAGGTCTATGTGGCCGACGGTTTCGCGAACGTCGTCGGCACGCTGTCGAAGGACGGCTCCATCAGCGCTATCGCGTCGCCCGCGGCGGGCGCTTCGGGCGTCGAGCGCTCTCGCGACGCCAGGACGCTGGCGTTCACGACGACCGACGGTGGTCCCGGCGCCATCACGGCGAGCGGCCTCAACCTCTGGGGCCCGCGCGGCTCCAAGGTCTATGCCGACACCCTGGCGTACGAGACGGCGAACAACCCGGACGCGAGCGTGATGTACGGCGTCGCGAACCCGAGCCCGTGCGTCTCGGATGCGCTCACAGCTGCGGGGCTCCCCGTGAGCTACCGCGGTGTGGTCGATTCCCACGCGTACTCCGTCACGCAGTGGGGCAAGAAGTGGATCGTCGCGGATGCCGGGGCGAATGCGCTTCTCTCGATCGACAAGCGGGGCGGAATCCGCACGCTCGCCGTCTTGCCTGCGCAGCCGACCACCATCACCGCGGAGATGGCATCGAACCTCGGCCTGCCGGCGTGTGTGGCGGGCGTCACCTACAGGTTCGAAGCGGTGCCCACCGACGTCGAGGTCGGCCGTGACGGCATGCTGTACGTGACGACGCTTCCCGGCGGACCGGAGTCGGCCGTGCTGGGTGCTCGTGGTTCGCTGTGGAAGGTGAACCCCTGGACCGGCAAGGTGAAGAGGGTCGCGAGCGGCTTCCTCGGGGCCACCAACCTCGCCGTGGGAAAGCGCGGTGAGATCTACGTCGCGGAGTACTTCGCGAGCAAGATCTCGGTCGTCACCAAGGGGAAGAAGAAGGACTTCCTCCAGCTCACCAACGTCGTGGCGGTCGAGTCGGGTCGCAATGGCTCGCTGTGGGCGGGGACGACGATCTCGCTCGATCCGTCCGGTCCGCAGGTGCCCGGGACGATCGTCGAGATCGTGAAGGGCAAGGGACACAAGAAGGCGTCGTTCCGACACTGAGTGCGCGGAGAGGTCCGGGCCTCCCGTGCTCGCGGCCCGGACCTCCTCCGCATGCCGACCGGCCCCTCGCGCTGCGCCGCGCCGTCATCGGCGTTTGACTCACTGCCAGAGTGCGTAGATCGGAATTTCACGCCCGAGCACGCGCTCGGCGGCCCGATGTCCCGAGTGCATGGCAGCCGTCACGGTCGCGGGGTCGTCCGTCCACGTCGCCTCGCCCGCGAGGTGCAGGACGCCGCCGATGGGGGTCGCGATGGCGTCGTGATCCTCCGTCACCGAACCGCGCATCATGTACGCATACGCACCGTGCGCCCAGGGGTCGTCCTGCCATCGGCTGACGGCGATGTGCGACGGATCGGGGATGCCGTCGCCGTACAGGCGTCGCAGCTGGACCATGACGGATTCCGCGATCTGCTCGTCGGTCCACGTTCGGGTCTCGACGGCCGCGGGACCCGCGGCGAAGGTCAGGAGCGTCGGCTCTCCGTGGAGCGCAGTGAGGTCGTACCACGAGTGCCACCACACGCTCTCCGGTCCCTGCTGGCGGACGGCGTAGACGTCGTCTTCCCAGAACTTCGAAGTGAACCGGAGGAACACCTTCTCGAAGGCGTTCATGCGCAGGCGGCTGAGCGGCCGTGCCACCTCCGCCGGCAGGGGCGGGTCGATCTCGAAATCATCCGACTGGAGCACCCCGACGGGGACCGTGACGACGGCAGCCGCGGCGGCGAACTCGCCGCGATCCGTCGTCACAGTGACGCCTCTCTCATGCCAGTGGACGCGCGAGACCGCGTGCTCGAGTCGTACGTCGAGCCCTTCGGCGAGTCGCCTAGGCAGGACGTCGTAGCCGTCGGGGAAGACCACCTCGTCGCCGTCGACCGTGTCGTCGTCGAGGCCGTGTGCGGCCAGGTCCTCGATCCAGGCGCCGTACTGCTCCTCGGAGCGGTGCTCGAGAAACTCGCGTACGCGCTGTGTGCGCTCGGCATCCCACCCCTGGGCCGCGAGTGCGACCTCCGTCACATCGCGGTAAGAGTCATCCGGCTGTGAGTCTGCGACCGCCTGCAGAAGCGACTCGTCGACGGCGCGGATGTCGTCCGCGAAGCGCTGCGCGGCTGCGGCACCGAGGCGTGAACCATCAGGGCCGTAATACGCGATCGGCCGGCTGTCGGGCTGGTAGCTGCCGACGGTGAATTCCACCGCCCGCATGCCGAAGGCCTCGGCGGCGGCGGCGACAGCACTGTCGGTGGTTCCGTGAATCCAGGACCCGCCCATATCAGTCGTGCGACCGTCGGCGCGCACGCTGTGGAGGCGCCCGCCCACGCGATCGCGAGCCTCGAGCACCACCACCCGCTTGCCGGCCTTTGAGAGCAAGCGTGCCGCCGTGACACCGGACACTCCGGCGCCGACGACGATCACGTCGAGGTGTTCCATGAGTGCCTCCTGCCACCGCCTTCGGGTGCCGGTGTCACGACGCTACCGCTCGGCTCTGCCCCGCGGCCAATCGTCGGCGTCACGTCGCCAGAACGCGCGTGGGGTGGCGTGGGTCGCCTGTCAGAGCCCGGGGCGCTCGATCAGGACGAGCCCCTGCTTCGTGTCCGAGAGGGTGACCCAGCCATCGCCGAACAGATACGTCATGCCGTAGCCCTCGTCGTCGACGACGATGGCTTCGTCGGGGTCTTCCGTGACGTACGCGCCGTCGTCTCCGTCTTCGACGAGCCATCCCTCGGATACCAGCGATGCGCGGGCGGTCTCGGCGTCTTCCGGCCTGATGGGCGACCATGCGAACAGCAGCAGGTTGTCGCCGGTCTCAGCGGTGAAGTCGCCCCACGTGCACGCGAGGCCGTCAGACAGCTCCATGTCGCCGATGATGAACGGGTCTTCGCGAGGTGTCCACCCGCGGCTCGTCAGGTCACTGACGAGGTCGGCGTCGATCAGGTTCTCGCAGGTCACGTCTTCCGGCGCGACGGTCCCGGCACCCTCAGGGTCGGGTGTCGGTTCCGTGTCGGCGGGCTGCGTCGTGATCGTCGGGGTCGCCGTCGGCGTCGCCTCGGGTGCGGTCGTGGACGCGCAGGCTGTCGTGATGAGGGTGGCGGTGAGGAGCAGCGTGACGCCGGTGAGTCGGCGGGTGCGGCGAGCAGGCATGGGGACGGGCTCCGGTTCAGCGATGGATGAGGTCGAGGAAGGCGTTGTGGAGGATGCCGTTCGTCGCCATCGACGAGCGGGAGGCGAGGGAGTCTGCGCCCTCCATGTCGGTGAATCGTCCGCCCGCCTCCATGACGATGGGCACGTGCGCGGCGATGTCGTACTCCTTGACGTCGAACTCGCCGACGAACTCGAGGCGGCCCTCGGCCAGGAGCATGTACGGCCAGGCGTCGCCATAGCCTCGGTCGCGCCACGTCGCGCGCGTGAGTCGAAGGAGCGAATCGGTGTAGCCCGCATCGTCCCACTGGGTGATGCTCTGGAAGCTGACGCTGGCGTCGGCGACGCGGTCGACGCGTGAGACAGACAGACGGCGGGGGGAGCCGGACGGGGTGTCCGTCCAGGCGCCGTGGCCCGTGGCCGCCCACCATCGACGCCCGATGGCGGGCTGACTCACGACGCCCACGCGGGGCACGCCGTCGATGACGAGCGCGATGAGCGTGGCCCACATCGGGATGCCCTTGAGGTAATTCGACGTGCCGTCGATCGGGTCGATGACCCATCGGCGGTCGGATCCCGTGGTCTCGCCGAACTCCTCGCCGAAGACGGCGTCGTCGGGTCGCTCGGCGCGGAGGATGTCGCGCAGCGCCCGTTCGGTGGCCAGGTCGGCCTCCGTGACGTATGACGCGTCGGCTTTGACGCTCACATCGAGGTCGGGTGCATCGAAGCATGCCATCGAGACGGCGTCAGCGGCATCCGCCAGTCGCAGCGCGAGCTGCAGATCTCCCGACAGATCCCCCTCGAAGGGCGCGGTCCACGAAGGCAAGGCGGTGGGGGAGGTCACGCCCTCAAGAATACGCGGCGCGGTCGGCTCGATTTCAGACTTCAGGCATCGGGATGGTAACGTAATTCCTCGGTTCGCCGCGTTGTGAATCGCAAGCACCTCTAGCTCAATCGGCAGAGCAACTGACTCTTAATCAGTGGGTTCTGGGTTCGAGTCCCAGGGGGTGCACCCATCGACCGCCCCTGACCAGGTACTGCCTGCGTCAGGGGCGGTTTCTATAGAGCGATCTGTAAGAGTGTTCTTCACCGTGCTCGACGAAAGTGGCTTTCCAGCGCCGCTGATGCCTCTATGGTGGCGCAGAGCCGCTCCGAAGGGAGCAGTCCACTGATCGATGTCGGGGCGTGTAGCGGCGCTCAGGCGAACGTGCTGCCAGCGAGGCGACACCTCGCTGGCCGTGCGGTCCCGGTAGGCGTTGTGCAATGGCAGAAGGCCCGGATTCTCTGAGTGCGATCAGAGTCCGGGCCTTCTTTCATGTCTTATGTCTCCTCGCGCGGAGGTAGCATGTCGGCCTGTTGCGAGTTGGCCGGTTCTTGTGCCGGGGTGGCGTCTCCCGTGGCAGGGTCATCGACAGGTTCTGCCTCAGCAGGGTCATCGACAGGTTCTGCCTCAGCAGGGTCATCAACAGGTTCTGCCTCAGCAGGGTCATCAACAGGTTCTGCCTCAGCAGGGTCGTCGCCCGGTTCTGCCTCGGGGGAGTCGGTGGCTGATTCGAGCTCGTCGCGGGTGTCGTCCGCTTCAGGGGTGTCGTCCGCTTGAGGGGTGTCGTCGCCCTCGGCACCGGATCTCACCGGCATGCCTTCTGTTCCCCAGATGGGGGACTGCATGGCAGGGTTCGCGTTCAACCTGAAGTTCGTCGGCTCCTGAGGGATGCGCAACACATTCCACGGACGCAGGTCGCCGGTGAAGGCTGATGCGC